>OLSX01001359.1_pt1 | contig 23299 bp, 16 predicted proteins | sample 1673141 | NCBI WGS metagenome assembly OLSX01 (sample SAMEA3136759, study PRJEB25190) | human gut metagenome | biome: human gut; feature: human-associated habitat; material: faeces | place: Austria | collected 2013
GGGATGGTGGTGCGGCAATCCCTCCGGTAGTCGCCCGAATTCTTTCGGGCGACAGCACCTCACCTTTGACAAGGGAGGCAAGCGTGGTGGTGCGGACGAACTTTTCGTTACCGGAAATTTTAAAGAGAGCGTGGAAACTGTGATGAAGGGAACAATCTGTTTTTGAAATCGCACAGGTGAAAATAATGCGAAATTTACCGAAAACTGCGTTATTACACTTGCAAAAGTATCGGATTTCTGTTATAATGTCTATCGTGTAGGCATAGGCTTTGATTTGAATTTCCATAAAAAGCCATATTACATAACCATATTATAATTAACCGACGCAGGAAAAATGCGTGAAAGGTCGTGTTATCAGTGGAACGATTCGGTTCCATCGTCTTTGCCTGACGGCGAGATCAAATACAGGATAATAAACAACGAGGAAAGAATAAAGGTATGAAAGAACAGTTACAGAATATAAAGGAGCAGGCGCTGAAAACTATCGGCGACTGCGTTGACGTTAAGCAGCTTGACGAGCTGAGAGTAAAGTACCTTGGCAAGAAGGGCGAGCTTACAGCGATACTCAAGAGCATGGGTAAGCTGTCCGCTGAGGAAAGACCTGTTATGGGTCAGCTTGCAAACGATGTAAGACAGTCGCTTGAGGGCTTTATTGCACAGAAGCAGGCACAGCTTAAATCTGCGCTTATGGAGCAGAAATTAAAGAAGGAAACGCTGGACGTTACTATGCCCGGAAAGCAGCAGGCGATGGGAGTACGTCATCCGCTGAATATAGTTCTTGACGAGCTTAAGGAAATATTCAGAGGAATGGGATACACTGTAGTAGACGGTCCTGAGGTCGAGGAAACGAAGTATGTTTTCGATATGCTTTTAACAGAGGACGGTCACCCTGCAAGAGATGAGCAGGATACATTCTATATTACTGATGAGATCCTTCTGCGTACACAGACATCTTCCGTGCAGATAAGAACAATGCTTAAAAACAAGCCTCCTATAGCTATCATAAGCCCCGGACGTGTTTATCGTCCCGACGCTGTTGACGGCACGCACTCGCCTATTTTCCACCAGTGCGAAGGTCTTGTAATAGATAAGAATATCACATTCGGCGATCTTAAGGGTACGCTTGAAACGTTTGCTAAGCGTCTTTACGGCGACGATGTAAAGCTCCGCTTCCGTCCTCACCACTTCCCGTATACAGAGCCGTCAGCCGAGGTTGACTTACAGTGCTTCAAGTGCGGAGGCAAGGGCTGTCCGCTCTGCAAGGGCGAAGGCTGGATAGAGATGCTCGGTTCAGGCATCGTTCATCCGCAGGTACTTATCAACTGCGGAATAGATCCCGAAGAATACAGCGGTTTCGCTTTCGGTATAGGACTTGAGCGTATTGCTATGATGAGATATAACATAGACGATATGCGTCTGCTGTACGAGAACGATCAGCGTTTCCTCGCACAGTTCAGATAAGAGAATTCAGAAATACCGATAGGAATCGTAAAAGGAGATATTAACGTGGATTTATCAATGAGATGGCTTAACGACTATGTTAAAGCCGATATGCCAATAAAGGAATTCGTAGCGGATATGACGATGAGCGGTTCAAAGGTTGAAACCTATCATAAGATGTCCGATCCTATAAATAACGTGGTAGTTGCAAAGGTGCTGAAGCTGGAGCGTCACCCCGACAGCGAAAAGCTGTGGATATGCCAGCTTGACGCAGGCAGGGATGAGCCTGTGCAGATAGTTACTGCGGCGCAGAATCTGTTCGAGGGGGCTATAGTTCCCGCTTGTATGCACAACAGTACGATTGCAGACGGAACAAAGATCACAAAGGGCAAGTTGAGAGGCGTTGCAAGCAACGGTATGATGTGCTCTTATGCGGAGCTTGGCCTTACAAAGGATGATTTTGACTATCCCGTAGCAGACGATGGAATACTTATACTGAATAACGATCCCGATGTTGATTCTTTCAGAATGGGTATGGATATATGCGAGGCTTTACAGACAGACGATACTATAGTAGAGTTTGAGATAACGAACAACCGCCCCGACTGTCTTTCCGTACTCGGACTTGCACAGGAGGCAAGCGCAACGTTTGATATTCCTATGAACTACACCGAGCCTTCATTCAAAGGCGTTGACGGTGATATTACAAAGGAAATCAGCGTAAGCGTTGAAAACACAAAGCTCTGCTCACGCTATATGGCGGCGCTTGTAAAGAACGTAAAGATAGGACCTTCGCCCAAGTGGATGGCAAGAAGGCTGAGAGCGAGCGGAGTAAGACCTATCAACAACCTTGTTGATATAACGAACTTCGTAATGCTTGAATACGGTCACCCGATGCACGCATTCGATTTAAGATATGTCGAGGACAACAGGATAGTTGTAAGAAACGCAAAAGAGGGAGAAACATTAAAGCTGCTCGACGAAATGGCAGAGCCTGTAAAGCTGACTCCCGAAATGCTGATAATCGCAGACGGAAAGAAGCCTATCGCCATAGCCGGCGTTATGGGCGGCGAGCATAGCGGTATCATGGAGGATACGACTACTGTCGTATTTGAGGCTGCCTGCTTTGACGGCGTATCGGTAAGACGTACAGCAAGAAAGATAGGCGAGCGTACCGAGGCAAGCTCACGTTTTGAAAAGGGTCTTAACCCGGTAAACGCAGAAAAGGCGCTCAAGAGAGCATTACAGCTTATCGAGATGCTGGGCTGCGGCGAGGTAGTGAATACTATCATTGACGAGAACCACAGCGAGTATGTTCCCGAAAGATTAAAGCACGACTATAAGTGGGTGAACGAGCATTTAGGCTCGGATATAAGCGAGAACGAGCAGATAGAGATATTAAAGAAGCTCGGCTTCGGCTATGAAAACGGCGAGATAATCGTTCCGCCTACCCGTATAGATATGCACCGTGCGTGCGATGTTGCGGAGGAGGTTGCCCGTATATACGGCTACAACAGAATCCCCTCGACTATACCGAAGCTGTCATCACAGGGCAAGAGAACGCCCGAACAGATATTCGAGGACAAGGTAATTTCGCTTGCGCTGGCACTCGGATTCTACGAGGTAATGACCTACAGCTTTATTTCGCCTAAGGACTATGAGCTTCTGCGTATGGACGAGAAGTCAAGAAAGAGCGTTGTGTTAAGACGTCCGCTCGGCGAGGATACAAGCGTAATGCGTACTTCTGCGCTTACATCAATGATGGAAGTTGTAAGAAGAAACTGGAGCAACAGAAACCTTGAAGGCAGATTCTTCGAGATAGCAAGAGAGTATTTCCCGACAGGTGAGAATCAGCTCCCTGTTGAAAGAGATGTTCTGTGCTATGCGCTTTACGGAAACGGCGAGGATTTCTTCACGGCAAAGGGCGTTGCCGAGGAAGTTATGGCAAAACTCGGACTGAAGAATGTCGTATACACGGCTGAAAAGAACAATCCGACATTCCACCCCGGAAGATGCGCAAATGTCACTGTAAACGGCGAGCTTATCGGCTATGTCGGTCAGCTTCATCCGGAGGCTGCGGCTAATTTCGGTGTAAATACAGAGGTTTACTGTGCTACGCTCAGCATGGAGGTAATGTTCAATAATGCCAACGGCGATGTAAAGTACACCGCACTGCCCAAGTTCCCCTCAACATACAGGGATCTGAGCCTTGTGTGCAACGAGGACGTTCCGAGCGGAGATATAGTTGCGGTAATCGAAAAGACCGCAAAGCATCTTGAGGCTGTACGTCTGTTCGATATGTACAAGGGCGAGCAGGTGCCTGCAGGTATGAAGAGTCTTTCATACAAGCTGATACTCAGAAAGAAAGACGCTACTCTGACAGACGATGAGGCGGACGCAGTTGTTGCAAAGGTGCTTAAGGCACTTGAGGATATAGGCGTTACATTAAGATAACGGCGGAATTTGCAGAAATAATCGGGGCACAGCCCCTTATAAACAGTAAGGAGAAAAGCAATGAAATATTTTAAAAAGCTGGCAGCGGCAATATGCGCCGTGGCAATCACATTAAGTGTTGCAGGCTGTGCGGATGTATCGACTGTAGGCTCGGTTGACAATCAGACCATAAATGCGGGCATATATCTTCTTTATGAGCAGACGGCTATAGGCGAGGCTCAGCAGGAGGTTGACGATCAGCTTAAGGCTATGGGAACAAGCTCGTCGAAGATAGAGAATTTCAGCTACTACAACTACAAGGTACAGGACAAGACGTTCTCACAGTATGTTCAGGACCGTACATTAGAGCAGGTAAAGCAGTATGTTGCTATACAGAACAAGTTCAAGGAGCTGAACCTTTCACTCACAGACGAGGAAGAGGAGAACGTAAAGACCTCTGTAAAGAAGATGTGGAATACAGAAATCTCATATTACGGCTACAGCACAGGAAAAACCTACGGTCAGAACTATGAGGCAGGCGGAATAAGCAAGAAGTCATACGAGGCTGTTCAGCTTGTAAACAAGATGAGCGAGAAGGTATTTGACGCTTACTATGAGAAAAACGGCATATCCGCAACAGACGAAAAGGATATAGCTACCTATTTCTATGACAATTACGGCAGATTCCAGATAATACAGGTTTCTCTTAAAGAGGGCAACGGCGACAAGATAACGACCGACGAGGGCAAGAAGGCAAAGAAGGAACAGGCTCAGGGCTATGTTGACAGACTGCTTGCCGGCGAGGACTACGATAAGGTATATCACGAGTATCAGGATCTTGTGGCAAAGGAAAAGGCTGAGGCTGAAGCCGAGAGCAACTCGGGCAATTCTTCTGCGGCATCATCTGTAACTTCTTCGACAAGCGAAACCGCATCGGACGATACAACGAGCAGCGGAACATCGGGAAGTAAAGAAGAGGAGCATGACCACGAATTCCTGCTCGGCAAGACGGATACTTCACCGAGCGAGGAGTTTGTAAAGTGGGCATTTGAGCTTGACACAGACAAGGGCGGAGTTTACGAGGATGACAGCGTTTACTATGCGGTAGTACGCCGTGATATAAAGGAACGTGAGGACTGGCTCACGAAGAATCACAGCAACGTGCTTCACGTTATGAAGGATGACGACTATAAGGCTATGCTCAACGAAACGGCTAAGGACTATGTGCTTGATCTCAACAATGACGCACTCAACAAGTACAAGCCCGAAAATTTGAAGAAGTAAACAAAGCATAAAGAAAAGTACAAAGATATGCGGTCAGAGCAGGAAATACTCTGACCGTTATTTTTCGGAAAGGACAATGCGGTATGATAGTATTATCCGGTAATGATATTTCGGTGTCCTTCGGCGGTGAAACGCTGTTTCACGATGTGAATTTTCGGCTTGAAGAAAACGGCAGAGCCGGACTTGTAGGCGTAAACGGGTGCGGAAAAACCACGCTGATGCACGTTATAAACGGCAGGCAGGAGGCTGAAACAGGCGGTATAAGCAAGGCGGCGGGGATAAAGCTCGGCTGTATGGAGCAGTATGTTATCCGTGACGATAATATCACTCTATATGACGAGGTACTGGAGATATTCCGTCCGCTTATCGACGCTGAAAACGAGCTTGCGGATATAGCGGTTGCGATAGATACGGGCGACCACAGCGAGCAGACGCTGTCAAGGCAGATGCAGCTGCAGGAAAGATTTGAGCGTGAGGGCGGACTTACCTATAAATCAATGACTTGCTCGGCACTTGTCGGTCTGGGATTTTCCGAAGACGATTTCAACAAACCGATAAGCGTTATGAGCGGTGGTCAGAAAAGCAAGGCACAGCTTGCGAAGCTGCTTCTTTCGGGGAGCAATATACTGCTTCTTGACGAGCCTACGAACCACCTTGATATAACCGCTTGCGAATGGCTCGAAAAGTTCCTTACGGAATATAAGGGCGCATATATCGTAATATCGCACGACCGTTATTTTCTCGACAAAGTCACCGACACGACTTTTGAAATGGAAAACAGGACGCTTCGTGAATATAAGGGCAACTATACACGCTATCTTGAGCTTAAGGCTGAGGCGAGAGAGGCTCAGCAGAGGGTGTACGACAGGACGGTAAAGGAAATAAACCGTATCGAAGGCATTGTAGAGCAACAGAAGCGGTGGGGGCAGGAGCATAACTTCATCACGGCGGCATCAAAGCAGAAGCAGGCGGACAGGCTGAAGGAAACGCTCGAAAAGCCTGAGGATCTGCCGGAGGCTATAAAGTTCACGTTCAGGGCGAAGGAAGGCGGCGCAAACGATGTGCTTATCGCAAAGGGCCTGTCGAAATCGTTTGACGGGACGGCGGTTTTCACAAATGCGGAGCTTGATATAAAGAAGAACACGACAACATTTATATTAGCGAGAACGGCTGCGGAAAGACTACGCTTCTGAAAATCCTTACGGGAGAATATCAGGCGGATAGCGGAGAGTATAAATTCGGCAACAATATACAATTTGGATATTATGATCAGGCACAGACGGATCTTGACCCGTCAAAGACGGTGATTGACGAGGTGTGGGACAGGTATCCCGGAATGACGCAGACGCAGGTGCGTTCTGCACTGGCGCAGTTTTTGTTCAAGGGCGACGATGTGTTCAAGAATGTGGGCAAGCTCAGCGGAGGAGAAAAGGCAAGGGTGTCGCTCCTTAAGCTGATGCTTAGCAAGGCGAATATGCTGCTGCTCGACGAGCCTACAAACCATCTGGACATACATTCGAGAGAGGCTCTGGAAAACGCACTGGCAAGCTACGGCGGAACGCTTCTTATCGTGTCGCACGACAGATACCTGATCAACAAGCTGGCCGACAGGATAGTGTGGCTCGGAAAGACGGGTACTGTAAACATAGACGGAAACTATGACAGGTATATCGAACTCAAGGAAGCGAAGGCACAGTCCGAGCAGGCTGTACAGGTAAAGGCGGCAGAAGGCAAGAAGAACGACTACAAGGAGCGCAAGGAGCGTGAAAGCACGCTCAGAAAGCTCAGCGGTGCGCTGAAGCGTTGCGAGCAGTCGATAGATGAGGTCGGGCTGAAAACGGCGGAGCTTGCACAGCAGATGTCACAGCCGGAGATAGCGACAGACTATGAAAAAACGAGTGCGCTTGCACAGGAAATAGAGGCGCTGAAGGAAAAAGAGGAGGCGCTTACTGCCGAGTGGATGGAACTGAGTGAGCAAATCGAAGCGTTTACATGAGTTACACACAAAAATTAAGTAATATATGGAATAATTAGCTAAAAAAAACGCCGAAAATATTTGTGCATATTCAACAAAGTTTGATTAAGCAAATTAAGGAATTAGCTAAATTAAGTTATAAGAATTTTCAATGTGGAAATCGTTTACACCAAAAATAGCTTATAAGACGCTCGAAAAATCAAGATATTGTGCAGACAAAAATCAAATTCAGCGATATGCACAAAATTTGCGTGTGAAGTTTGTAACTGTTAGACAAGCGCAAAAGTGATTTGTACAGAAAATCAAAATCATTTGAGAAATGTGAAAGTTCTTTTATGAACCTTGACAGTAAGGTGATAATTTGGTATAATTACTACGTTATAGACCCTTGTGCTGTTTTGTACATTATTTCTAAATACGGCGTGTTTACAGCCGAAAACGAATAATACAATTGTGCATATGGTACAAAAAGCAGATGAAACAATTTGCAGGGCAAACGTAGCTTACGGACTTTTTTGAGGATCGAAACTGCCTATGGAAACGATTTTAAGAGCGGAGAATATCTCCAGGAGCTTTAAAATAAACGATAATACCACTGTTGACGCTTTGAAGGATATAAATCTCGATGTGGAAAAGAACAAGCTGGTCGTGCTGAGAGGCAGATCCGGCTCGGGCAAGACCACGCTGATAAATATACTCGGAGCGCTTGACCGTCCAACAGGCGGCGATGTCTACTTTGACGGGAAGAAGATAACGGGTCTTTCCGACAAGGAGATGGATAAGCTGAGAAGAAACGATATGTCGTTTGTTTTCCAGTCTGTAGCGCTTATACCGACAATGACGGCGTATGAGAACGTTGAATTTGCAATGCGGCTTGTGGGTATGCCTTATGCGGAGCGTGTAAAACGTGCGAAGGAATGCCTTGTAAGAGTGGGACTTGAAAAGCGTATGCACCACAGACCCGGAGAGCTTTCGGGCGGTGAGCAGCAGAGAGTGGCGATAGCGAGGGCGATCTCGCACAAGCCGAAGTTGATATTTGCGGATGAGCCTACTGCGGCGCTTGATATGCCTACGGGACTTGCGGTTATGAATCTGTTTAAAGAGCTTGTACATACGGACGGGCTTACAATAGTGATGACAACGCACGACACTGCGATGATGGAGCAGTGCGACGTGGTTTATACACTTGACGACGGACGCATTACAGACGTCAGAAAGCAGGTGGAGTGATGCCTCATAGAATGATGCTTGCACCGCCCGAAAATGTGATGGTGCAATGTGAGAACCTTGTCAAGATATATAAGACGACCGATGTTGAGGTAATGGCTTTGCAGGGACTTGACCTCACGGTTGAGCGTGGAGAGCTGATGGGCATTGTCGGTGCGAGCGGAAGCGGTAAATCAACGCTTCTGAATATGCTCGGTGCGCTCGATAAGCCTTCGGCAGGAAGTCTTTACGTTGACGGTAAGGATCTTCTTAAATTTGATGAAAAGGATCTTATAAAATATAAGAGAGAAACGGTCGGTTTCGTGTGGCAGAACAACGCCAGAAACCTTATACCGTATCTTACGGCGATACAGAACGTTGAAATGCCGCTTTTACTTTCGGGACACAAGAACCGAAGGGAGAGAGCGGAGGAACTGCTCGACATGGTAGGGCTTTCAGCGAGAAAGAACTCGGTACTCGGTCAGCTTTCGGGCGGTGAGCAGCAACGAGTGGCTATCGCCATAGCGCTTTCAAACAATCCCAGCCTGCTCCTTGCGGACGAACCTACGGGTGCGGTCGATACCAAGACGGCGGCGATGGTGCTTGATGTTTTCAAGCAGCTAAACCGTCAGACAGGCGTTACCATTATAATAGTAACACACGATACAAATCTGTCGAAGTCGATCGACCGTGTTGTTGCTATCCGTGACGGCCGTACATCGAGCGAGATGCTGAGAAAGAAAACCGAGATCCTCTCATTCGGGGAACTCGAAAAGATGAGCGAGCAGCAAAGGGCGGAGCATGAAAAGCTCATGCAGCAAAGCGGCTCGGATCAAGAGGAGCTTGTTGTTCTTGACAGGGCAGGCAGACTCCAGATACCAAAAGAATATCTCGAGGCTCTGGGTATAAGGGGCGGAGATAAAGTGCGTGTTGAGCTTGAGGACGGAAAAATTTCCGTTTACAACTCGGACTACAATATGCACGGATAAATTCCTTAACTCGTCGAAATTAGCATATTTTCGATTGGACATAAACGACAACTATCAGAAAGGTGGATTATTACTGTGGCAACAAAAGTCAGCAGGATGAAAAGAACATTAGCGGGTATATTGTCATGTGCGACACTCGTATCCTCATTGTCACTTACATCAACCGCAGTCAGCGCAGAAGCGACAACAGATACTTCTGCCGGACAATCCGAGGAAAGCAAAACCGATAGCTCAGTGAGCGAAATCACAATCACCGGTATGGAGGGCAAGTACAGCACTTATTACAACAGTCATAAGGACGCCGCTAAGCCCAAGAAGGAAATCACTATCTATGCTACCGACTACAAGGAAGGTACGATAGACGGCACATCCTTCGTCAACAACGTATCGGAGATGACAGCCGAGCAGGCTGCAGCCATAATGCCTGCACTTGAGGAGATTACTCAGAAATCAGGCGACGGCTACAACGGAATCAAGGCATTCCTCGAAGAAGATACCGATCTCAAGACAGATCACTACTCAACGATAAAGTGGAAGAGCGACAAGCTCACGCTTACATATGAGTTCAATGTCGAGGAAACGGGTCTTTACAATCTTGAGACTATCTATTATCCTATCGAGGGCAATGAATCAAAGAATACCGTTCTTGACATAGGTCTTAAGATAGACGGCGAATATCCTTTCGCAGCGGCACAGGACATCACGCTCGACCGTTACTGGAAGGACGAGAGAGAGATAACCCGTGACAGCAAGGACAACGATCTTCGTCCCGGACAGGTAACCTATGATTGCTGGATAAAGTATCCTATCAAGGACAAGGAAGGTCTTTACAACGAGCCTTACTACTTCTATCTTGAAAAAGGCAAGCACACAATGACACTTGAGGGTATCAGAACCTACGGTGTTTTCCATTCGTTTACGTTCAAAAACTACGATGAGCTTGTAAGCTACGATTCAATCAAGCCCACAGATGATCAGCTTCAGAACACTCCCGCACTTTCTTCAAAGAACGAGGAGCTGGGAACGAACACCATCTTCCTTCAGGCTGAGGAGTCTGAATACAAGACAGCATCGACATTATATGCTACTTACGACAGAACGACCTACATGACAAATCCCAACCACCCGACCAAGCAGCGTTACAATACTATCGGTCAGGCAACGTGGAGTAAGGCAACACAGGCAATCACCTACAAGTTCAAGGTTGAAAACGACGGTTATTACCGCTTCAACTTCAAGGCAAGACAGAATCAGATGAGAGGCTTCTTCTCAAACAGAAGAATCTACATTGACGGAAAGGTTCCGTGCAAGGAGCTTGACGATGTTAGGTTCATCTATTCTCCGGACTGGTACAACCTCACTCCCCAGGACGAGAACGGCAACGATATTTACGTTTATCTGACAGCGGGCGAGGAGCACGAGCTGACGCTTGAGGCTATACCCGGTTCAATCGGCGCGGTTATGCAGAGACTTGACGACCTTATACTCGAGCTCAACCAGTACTATAGAAGAATACTTATGATAACGGGTCCCAACCCCGATGAATACAAGGATTACTTTGTAGAAAGGAAGATACCCGGTATTCAGGACGCATTCCGGAGAATAGTTGATTCTCTGCGTGCGGAGAAGGCAAGCATCGAGAACCTCACAAAGAAGGGCTCTGAGGCATCGGCGCTTGAAACAATGTGTATCTACCTTGAAAGATGTATAAAGAGTCCTGAGGATATTCCGATAATGGCAAGCAGTATCAAGGACAGCATCTCGTCTATATCGGCGTGGATGCGTGACTACCGTGGTCAGCCCCTTGAGCTTGACTACATAGAGGTGGCAACCTGCCACGAGGATTTCGCATCACCGTACGGCAACTTCTTCGGTGAACTTGCATTCGGCTTCAACGCATTTATCGGTTCGTTCTTCGAGGATTATACGAACCTTTCGGATTCAAGTGCAACATCGCTCGACGTATGGGTATCACTTGCCCGTGACCAGGCAACCGTTGTAAAGAACCTTGTTGACAACAAGTTCAACTCGAATCCCGACTATAACGGAACACAGGCTTCAATCAACCTTGTACAAGGCTCTGTACTTGAAGCAACGCTCGCAGGCAAGGGTCCTGAAATCGCACTGTTCATCGGCGGCGACTTCCCGATACAGCTCGCTGCGAGAGGACTGCTCCTTGATATGACGCAGTTCAAGGATTATGAGGCGGTAACAAAGAGATTTGCGAAGGACGCAATGACGCTGTACGAATATAACGACGGTGTATCGACAGGCGTTTACGGTCTCCCCGTTTCACAGACATTCCCGATGCTGTTCTACAGAACAGACGTACTTAAGGAGCTTGGATATGAGAACCCTCCCGAAACATGGGATCAGCTCACAGATATGCTCCCGACATTACAGAGAAAGTACCTTGACGTAGGTCTTATACTTCCTCAGAACGTTTCATCGAACACGTTCGACTCAGGTAACACATTCATTATGCTGATGCTCCAGACAGGTCAGGACATCTACAACAAGGACCTTTACACAACGGACTACAACAGCATGAAAACTACCGACATAAAGAACGTAAACCTCACGAACTTCATGACTCAGGATTCTATCAGAGTATTTGAGCAGTGGACAAAGTTCTACACGGTATTCAGTTTTGATCAGACATTCGACGCATTCTCACGTTTCAGAACAGGTGAGATGCCCCTCGTTGTTCAGGCCTATACGTTCTACAACCAGCTGTCAGTTGCAGCACCCGAAATCAAGGGTCTGTGGGACTTCACACTGGTACCCGGAACAAAGCAGGCAGACGGAACAATAAATCACGCTGTAAACTCTGCAGGCAGTGGTGCGGTAATATTCAACAAGGTTTCAAATCAGGCTGCAGCCTGGGATTTCGTAAAGTGGTTCACAAGTACGGATATTCAGGTTGACTACGGTAAGCAGATCGAAGCTCTTATGGGTCCCCTGGGACGTTTCGATACGGCAAACGTAGAAGCTCTTGAACAGCTTCCTTGGTCAACTGCCGAGTATGAGAAGATCTCATCACAGCAGAGCTACCTCAAGGAAGTACCGATCATTCCCGCATCCTATGCAGTAACAAGACACATCAACAACGCATTCAGAATGGTTGTTAACGATGCAGGTAACCCCAGATACACGCTTATGAGCTACAACGATCAGATTAAGTCTGAGATCGTAAGAAAGTATCAGGAATTATCGTCCATCAAAAAATGATCTTGAAAAGCGGTGAGGGCTTTTCGCCCTCACAGGCTTTGCTGAATTATAGAGGAGGTTATCGGTTTGTTTAACAGAGAAAAGCCGCAGTATATTGAAGACAGCAAGGTCAGATATACACTGCGTGAGATGAAGAAGAACGCAAGCGTATATGTGCTTCTTGCGCCCTACTTCATACTCTTTACGATCTTTACGATCATACCGGTGTTGCTTTCGTTGCCTATGGGCTTTACGAACTTCAACATGGTACAGTTCCCCCAGTTTGTGGGACTGAGCAATTTCTATTCGCTGATACTTGAGGACGAGGTCTTCTTAAAGGCGATACAGAATACGCTCGTATTCGCAATTATAACAGGTCCGTTAAGCTATATCATGTGCTTTATACTGGCATGGCTTATCAACGAAATGCCCAGAGCATTAAAGACAATGTTCACATTTATCTTCTATGCGCCGACTCTGGCAGGTAACATCTATACCACATGGCAGCTCATATTCTCGGGCGATACATACGGTATAGCAAACTCTTATCTGCTTGACCTTGGTATCATAAACAGCGCACGTCAGTGGCTGACAGACGCAAACTACATCATGGGTGTTGTAATCGTCGTTCAGCTGTGGATGTCGCTTGGTGCCGGATTCCTTGCGCTTCGTGCAGGTCTTCAGGGTATACCTAAGGACAGATACGAGGCGGGTGCCATCGAAGGCATCAAGAACCGTACACAGCAGTTACTGCTCGTTACGGTGCCTGCAATGGGACCTCAGCTGCTGTTCGCAGCGGTTATGCAGATCACCGCTTCCTTCACAGCCGGTGATGTAGGTCGTTTCCTTACCGCATTCCCTTCAACAGACTATGCGGCACACACGATCATGACACACGCTTATGACTACGGTTCAATACGTTATGAGATGGGTTACTCATCGGCTATATGCTTCGTATTGTTCGCAGTAATGCTGCTTGCCAACTGGGGTATCAAGAAGGTACTCGGCAAGTACCTTGACTGATCGGAGGATCTCACATTATGAATTTCTCTCTAAGAAAGGAAGGCAGTTATGAAAATAACTAAGAGGAGAAGAAAAAGATATGGCGGTTCTCTGGGCGGCGACATTTTCATATTTGTAGTGCTCGCTCTGCTGGGTCTGTTCATGATCTTCCCCATTTATCTTTCTGTTATACAGTCACTGAAGCCTGTTGAGGAGCTGTTCCTCTTCCCGCCCAGACTATATGTACAGAACATCACGGATCAGAACTTTGCTGATCTGCTTGCTACGGCATCCAACATGTGGGTACCGTTCTCAAGATACATTTTCAACTCTGTATTTGTAGCTGTAGTAGTTACAGTTGCACAGCTTTTATTCTCGTCATCGGCGGCATATGCGCTTTCAAAGGTTGCATTCCCCGGTGCGAAGGCGCTCAACAAGATAATCGAGGTTGCCCTTCTGTTCACATCTACCGTACTTTACATCATGCAGTACATGGTAATGGCAACACTTGGTATGATCGATACATACTTTGCAATCATTCTGCCGTACATCGCAACGCCTATGGGACTGTTCCTTATGCGTCAGTTCATGGGACAGCTGCCCGACAGTATGATAGAGGCCGCAAAGCTGGACGGCGCAAGCCACATCAGAATCTGCTGGCAGATAGTAATGCCCAACGTTAAACCCGCTTGGCTGACACTTCTGATATTCGCTTTCCAGGGCGCATGGCAGATTACAGGTTATTCATTCATTTATAATGAGGCATTAAAACCCATTCCGACCGTTATGCAGCAGATAAGTGCCGCCGGTATTGCCCGTGCGGGCGTTGCGGCAGCCGCAGCTGTTATCACGATGCTGCCGCCTATCATAGTATTCATTTTCTGCCAGAGCAGCGTTATGGAAACTATGGCTACCAGCGGTCTTAAAGACTGATTTATTATTAGATTATACAGAAAGGATGATTTTAGTGCCAAACATGAAGAAAATCGCTACGGCAGCCGTATCGGCCATAATGGCGGTTTCCATGCTGTGCAGTTCAGCGTTTGCCGATCAGCCGTACGAAGGTTACAGCTACGACTGGTGGGGCGATCCTGTTCCTTCACAGACCGGATACGTTGTAGACCGTGTAGTTACAGGTCTTGATTTCGGCTCCGGCACAAGATATAATACCGATGCTCAGCTGAAAGCGATTTCAGAGCAGACGGGCAGTGAGGTAACAAAGGATGTTGAGATCGGCGAGCTTAAAGAGCCTCAGGATCTTTTCATTGACCGTAAAACACAGAGTCTTTATATAGTAGACTCCGGTAATAACCGCATACTTGTTACAGACGTAACTTATTCAAGAGCGTTTACTGTAATGGATTATTTCTATAATCCCAAGACAGACAAATATGAAACACTGAAGAATCCGCATGGAATTTTCGTAAGACACGTTGAGGACGCTGCAAACGAAAACGAGTCCACAATGATATACATTGCGGACTACGACAACAGCCGTGTAATCGGTGTTTATGCAGACGGAACGGTATTCCAGATATTCGAAAGACCTTCCACTGAATTCTATGACGCAGATGTTACATTCCTTCCCAACAAGGTCGTAGTTGACGTTGCGGGCAACGTTTATGTAAACATCAAGTCAATCACGGACGGTGCGGTAATGTTCGCACCCGACGGTTCATTCAGTAACTTCTTCGGTGCAAACCGAGTTGAGCAGACAGCACAGGCTATCGCCAACAAGTTCTGGAGAACGATCCTCTCCCGTGAGGCAGCCGCAGCATTCATTCAGGCGGTTCCGATGGAGTTCGATAACTTCGATATAGACGATGAGGGCTTTATTTACACCGTAACAGGTTCAAAGAGTGCCACAACGGATATATTCAAGAAGATGAACCCTGCAGGTGAGAACATCCTTATCAACCTCGGTTATTCGGATTACACCTACGGCGATATGGCTTCGTACTATTATAAGAACCAGACATACGGCTCACAGATTACTGACGTTGACGTTGACGAGGACGGAACGATAAGACTTCTTGACTTCGCAAACGGACGTATCTTTGAATACACAAACGAATGCGACCTGCTGTTCATCTACGGCGGCAAGGGCAACCAGAAGGGCCTGTTCACAAACGTAACGGCAATTGAAGCGTACAACAGCGTTGTATATGTACTTGACAGCCGTAAGAACTCTATCACATCATTCAAGCGCACAGAGTTTGGTGACATCGTACACGAGGCGATGGGTCTTTACAACCTCGGTAAGTACGAGGAGGCAAGCGGTCCGTGGCAGGAAGTCCTGATCCGTGACAGCAACTACTGGTTCGCTTATATCGGTCTTGGTAACTCAGAGCTTTCTCAGGGTAACTACGAGCAGGCAATGAAATACTTCTACCGTAACAGCAGATCCGGATATAACAGAGCGTTCAAGCAGTACAGAATGCAGTTTATCAGAGATCACTTCAATGTATTTATGATAATCGTGCTTGTAATAATAGTAGCGCTTGTTGTTCTCAGCAAGGTAAGAAAACGCATTAAGGCTAAGAAAGCGGGAGGTAAATAAAAATGAGATTTGATTTAGATATGCCCGCCTGGAAATGGCCGTTCTACGTTGCAAGACATCCTTTCGAGGGCTTTGAGGATCTTCGTTGGAAGAAAGCATACAACACTAAGGTTTCACTTGTTATAGTTCTTTGTTTCTTTGTTATAACGGTGTGCCAGCAGGTAATGACAGGCTTCCTTTTCAACGACAACTATGTAAAGATATTCAACATCGTGCCGCTCCTGGTTCAGACTGTTATCCTGTTCTTCACATGGGTAATAGGTAACTGGTCACTGTGTACTCTGTTCGACGGAGAAGGCTCAGTAAAGGCGATTACGAGCGTCAGCGCTTATTCGCTCGTTCCTTATCTTATCACTCAGGTAGTGGTAATACTCGCAAGTAACGTGTTACTCAAGAGCGAGGGTGCGTTCATCATATTCTTCCAGTATCTCGGTATACTGTGGACGGTGGTGCTTATGATCTCGGGTATCAAGACAGTTCATCAGTACTCGGTACCCAAGACGCTTCTTGCAATGGTTTTCACTGTTGCGGCAATGGTAATAATCCTGTTCCTGCTCGTGCTGTTACTCAGCTTGTTCCAGCAGGTTTACATCTTCGGTTTCTCTATCTATACCGAGTTGATGTACAGATTCAGTTTGTAAGCGGAGGTGTGACAGAAGATGATAAAAATCAGAAAAAAGATACTTGCAGTTCTGCTCACAGCCGCAATGCTCGTTTCGATGAGCTCGCTTGTTGCATGGTCTGACGAACAGCCCACAACGGACGACGGCACATCACAGACAGAGCAGACAACCGATGACGGCGCATCCGCAGATGATAAGCAGGACGACAAGAAAGACGATAAAAAAGATGACAAGGAAAAGCCCAGAACCGACGAGGAAGGTCTTGCGGATATGAGCGTTGTGGCTGAAAACGACAGCTACAAGTTATACTTTAACGAATCGACGACAAACTTTGCAGTTCAGTCAAAGAGCGACAACTATGTATGGTGGGCTACTCCTCTTAACGCAGACAAGGACGAAAATGCCAAGACTGCGCAGAAGAAGAATATGCAGTCTCCGTTATATGTAGTATACGGTGACGTTTCATCACACACAAGTCAGAGAATAAACATTTACGATGCTTCGATAAAGTCGGGCAAATTCAGCTTTGAGCCGATCGAAAACGGTGTAAAGGTCATATACAGATTAAGCAAGATTGAAGCTGAAATTCCTATGACGATCACACTTGAGAAAGACAATGTAAATGTTTCGGTAATAACGGAAGAAATCAAGGAACAGCAGGCAACCGACACGAGCGGTCTTGTACTTCTTGAGATCGGTATGTTACAGTTCTTCAATGCGGCAGGCATGGAAGATGAGGGCTATATGGTAGTTCCCGACGGCTCGGGCGCTGTAATCAACTACAACAACCGCCGTTACAACGCACAGGCATACAACAGTGAGGTATACGGTCGTGATACATCGATCGGTATGCTGACACGTCCGTCAAAGACAGAGCAGGTTTATCTCCCTGTTATCGGTGCTGTTACAAACGGTGAAAAGACAAATCACGGTTATATGGCAATTGCTAAGTCCGGCGAAACCTGTGCAAGCGTAAACGCTACTGTAAGCGGACAGAACTCAACATCATACAACAACACATGGTTCGAGTTCAAGGTAAGAGCAGAGGATACCTACTACATGGGTAACCGTAAGCTCACGGTTTACGAGCAGGGCAAGATAAACCAGCCCAACCTCACGGTAGGCTATTATCCTCTTGCAAAGGAAAACCTTTCTTATGTTGATATTGCGGAAGCATACAGAAACTACCTTATCGAGCAGAAGGGATTCAAGGATAAGAGCGACAATATAACAAACAGCTATTATCTTGACCTTTACGGCGGTACGATAAAGGCACAGTCGATTGCTGGCTTGCCTGTAAATCTTGAAACTGCCGCTACAACATACGAGCAGGCTCAGGAAATAATAAAGCAGCTCAACGAGCTTGGCGTTGACGATATTGTTGCAAACTACAACGATTTCAACGGCGCAGGCATCAAGGGTATGATCACAGCCGATGTAAATTACGCAGGAACGCTTGGCGGCAAGAACGCATACAAGACGCTTGCGGAATATGTAGGCTCGATAAACGGCAAGCTGTTCGCAAGTGCGGGAATCACCTACATGAAGGACAGCGGTAACGGCTACAGCTACACGCTGAACGCCTGCAAGGCTATAACAAAGGCTTATGCAACAACGAATAACTGGGATATTGCATTCGGCATTCCGAATCAGGTAAGACTTGTTACAAAGACAACCCTGTCACCTTATTACTGGCCTGATCTTTACAACAAGATCAGCAAGTCGTTTACAAGCGAAGGAATAACAACGATAAGCCTTGATGACGCTACAACGTTGCTTTACAGCGACTTCAGCCGTGAGAATTATTCCAGAGCAGACACAATGAACAAGCTGGTAGACGGCTACAAGCAGTTCAAGGACGCAGGATTCACGCTTCTTGCAAGCGGCGCTAACGCTTATGCGCTCCCCTATGTTGATTATCTGACAGACGTACCTGTTACATCAAGTAACTTTGATCTGTTTGACTATGACATTCCGTTCTATGAGATCGTTATCCACGGTTACCTGCCTTACACAACAAAGGCGGTAAATGCAAGTGCAAACGCAGATGATACTATCATGCTTGCACTTCTTACAGCAACACCTGTTCACTATGATATGATGTATGCCGATCCTAACGATTTCACAGACAGCGATTACGAGACGCTCTTCTATTCAAACTACAAGGGCTGGCTCGAACCCTCGGCTAAGATTTATAAGCTCTATCAGGACGAACTGAAGGACTTCGCAAATCTCCACATCACAGGATACAACAGAATTTCCGGCGATGAGATGGAAACCGAGTTTGACGGCGGAAAGACAATCAGGGTAAATACCAGAAAAATGACTCTCACCGTCAACGGCAAGGAAATCGATCTTGCACAATATGGACTGAAGGGAGAAACAGATGAATAATTCGAATTTCAACCCGAATGAAGAAATTGAAGCAATGAAGACGACCGACGCCGCCGAGACTCCCGTTGATGACACACCCGCAGCCGACAAGGCTGTGGCTGCCGAAACGGCAGCAGAAGCAACAGCTTCAGAGCCTGATGTAAAGCAGGAAACGGTCGAGGAAACAGCTTCAGAGCCTGCCGATAAGGCAGATGACGCTGACGAGGCACCGGCTTCCGTTGCTAACAAGTCAGCACATATGACCGCAGCAGCTGCGGCACTGAACGTTGAGGACGAGGAAGTGGACATCCGCCGCAGACAACCCAGAGTTCAGAAGGAAATCAAGAAATCCCGTATTTCATACGAGAAGAAAAAAGGACTTTACGGTTACGGATTCATAGCGATATGGATCATCGGCGTAATCTATATGTTCATTGTGCCGATATTCAAGTCGGCGTGGTACTCAATGTGCTATACTGAGCTTGTTACAACAGCAGATCAGGCCGCACAGAGAGGAATGACTTCAGCAGGTATCTATACCGAGTGGAACAACTTCGGAAACTATGAGGAGGCTCTTTTCAAGAACCAGGATTACCTCCCCAAGCTGACCGAGTCACTTGGTGCAATGGTACCGCAGGTTATCGTAGTAATGATATTCTCGCTGTTTATCGCACTTCTTCTTAACCAGAAGTTCAGAGGCAGAACATTCGCAAGAGCGGTATTCTTCTTACCGGTACTTGTTGCGACGGGTCCTGTACTGGCGGTAATCAAGGGTGATATATCGACCAACGGTATTTCGAGCGGTGAGCAGTTCAGCGCACTGTTCCAGACCGACCTTGTCGATGAGCTGTTGCAGTTCTTAGGTATATATAATCTGAACCAACAGCTGACCATGACGATACAGACGATAACGAGTGATATTTTCAACTTATTATGGAGTGCCGGTATTCAGATACTGATATTCCTTGCGGCGTTACAGCAGATACCGGTTTCGGCAAAGGAAGCGGCATCTATGGAGGGCGCTACGGGATGGGAATTCTTCTGGAAGATAACGTTCCCGATGATAAGCCCGATGATATTGGCAAACCTGATTTATACGGTTATCGATACGTTCATCGATTCGGAAAACCCGGTTATGTCAATAGTTCTTGCACAGTCAAGAGGCTTAAGATACGGTCTTTCGGCGGCTATGGCATGGATCTACTTCCTGATAGTTGCGGTTGCTCTTGCAATTATCGTTGCTATTGTATCTAAGTTCGTATTCTATGAAAATGATTAAGGAGGTGTAGTTGTGAGCGAAAAAGATTTAGAACACTTCAATGCAGATGTTCAGGAAAACGAAGCAGCCACAGCTGCACCTGTCGATAACGCTTCTCCGGAAGCAATCGGCGAGGCTATAAAGGAGATTAACGGCGAGGCTGACGCTTCTGCCGCTCCCGAAAAGGCTGATGACGAGCTTCAGGTAGGTGTTATCAAGCCTATCGCAACAGGAAAGCCCGAATCAAAGAGAGCTTTGAAGAAGGCTGAAAAGAAAAAGGCTAAAGAGCTTAAGAATATCTACCATGTAAGCAACTGGCAGATAATCAAGAATTACCGTAATTACAACCAGCAGGAAAGAAAGCACTACAAGTACATCTTCAGAAGAAGAATTACCGAAAAGGTATGGCCTGTTTTCCGTTTCCTTATCCTGTTCGGTCTGGGATTCGTAATTCTCTATCCTATACTTTATATGCTGTCTACGGCAATCAGACCCCAGACAGAAATGAGCGACCCTTCGGTAATGTGGATACCCAAGGAGGTTATATTCTCCAACTTCGTTGACGTATGGATCGCAATGAATTTCCCGAAGGTACTTTTGCAGACTGTACTTGTAAACGTAGTATGCTCGATGATACAGGTCGTTACCTGTGGCGTTACGGGCTACGGATTTGCACGATTCAAGTTCAAGGGCAAGGGACTTATGTTCGGTATCGTTATCTTACAGATCATCGTACCCGTACAGGTAATCCTTATCCCTCTGTATATGCAGTTCAGATTCTTCGATATATTCGGTCTGATAAAGCTGTTTACAGGCAATGCGGTTAACCTTGTAAGTACGCCTATGGCACTTTACTTACAGGCGTTCTTCTGCAACGGTATCAGAGCAGGCGTATTTATACTTCTGTTCAGACAGTTCTTCAGAGGACTGCCCAAGGACCTCGAAGATGCCGCTTATCTCGACGGCTGTGGACCTTTCATGACATTTATCCGTGTTATGGTGCCGAATGCTAAGACTTCGTTCTTAACGGTATTCATCTTCTCAATTGTATGGTACTGGAACGACTCTTATGTAACGGGTATGTTCTTCACTGACCCGTATACGATAGCGATGGAAATCGACCGTCTTGGAACAACGATGATACTTTATTTCACCGGAGAGCAAAACGGTATGGCGAGTGACTATCTGGTATGGATAGAAGCGGGATGCTTAATGTCATTACTTCCGATACTTATTATGTACATCTTCTTACAGAAGCAGTTCGTTGAAGGTATCGAACGTTCAGGTCTTGCCAACTAAATTGGCGGCAATGTGCCGCTTCAAATTCGCCTTTTGAAAGAATGGCGATATGCGTAGGTTACGTTGACGGCGGGCGGCTGTGAGCCGCAGCAAATTTGCCTTTTGAAAAAATGGCGATATTTGAAAGTTTCGTTGACGGCGATTTGAACGATAGTGAAAAACAAATTTAAGGGGAGTATCGGAAGATGCTCCTCTTTCTATATCCTTTTTTATCGGACAAACAGAGGAAATATAGCAGGAGGGTAAAACATGAACGATGTATGCCGAATGATAAAGAAGCAAACGGTAACGAACTTTAGTAATATGGAAACGGCGATAAAGACATATGACAGAAATGCGTCTGTCTGCGGTACACCTGCTTGGCGGTATGTGTATCACGCTATTCACTCGGCGGACAAGTGGTTTTTCAATCCGTCAAAATTCACAGAACCGGATTTTCACGAAAACGGAATGGATAATCCCGATAATCCTTGCAATGTTGTTCTGAGCGATACAGAGCTGCTCGATTACCTGCATAAAGTGCAGATAAAAACAGAAAACTATCTTGATAATCTGAGCGACGAAGAGCTTAACGAAAAGCCTCAAGGGTGTGAATATACAAGGCTTGAACTTATCTTAGGGCAGTTTCGGCATATTTCCTCGCATATAGGAATGATAAACGGTCAGACTATAGAGAGAACGGGAAGATTCCCTGTGTTTTCGGGTCTTGACGGAAAGCAGACAGATAAATTATATGACGAATAAGAACGAAGGAACAGAAGATGTACATTGATTTTCATATACACGCTTATGCGGACGAAATAGCAGACAGAGCGGTGCAGAAGCTGAAGGATACGGCAAACTGCAACGTTTATACAAACGGAAGAATAGACGATACAAGGCAGAAGCTGAAAGAGTGGGGCATTGATTACGGCGTTTTACTGCCGGTTGCAACAAAGCCGACACAGCAGACGACCATAAACAACTGGGCAAAGGAGCAAAATCACGGCAACATAATATCGTTCGGCACGGTGCATCCGGACAGTGATGAGCTTTACAGTGAGCTTGAACGCATATCGTCCTTGGGGCTTCACGGCGTTAAATTGCATCCGGATTATCAGGGGCATTTTATGTTCGAGCCGTGTATGCAGAGAATATATGAAAAATGCGGTGAACTGGGGCTTCCTGTTATTCTTCATATGGGATATGACCCTATATCATCTATGACGTTCCACGCAATGCCGGCAGACCTTGCCGAAATGGCAAAGAAGTATCCTGATTGCACATTTATCGGGGCGCATATGGGCGGAATGGCAAACTGGGAGCGTGTGCTGTATTATATCAAGGACGCAAGGAACATCTATTTTGACACGGCGTACTGTGCAGAGTATATGTCGGACGAGATGTTTATGGAAATGTTCAGGGCATACGGCGAGGACAGGATATTGTTCGGAAGCGACCTTCCGTGGAGCAATCCGCACGATGAGATAAGAATGATCGACAGAATGCCGATAAGCGACAGCGCAAAGGACAAGATGTTTTATAAAAATGCGGCGGAGCTGTTAAAGATAGATATATAAAATAAAGGACGTGACTTTATCGGTCACGTTCTTCAGCTTGTAGAAAAAGTATGTTTTTTCAAAAAAAGTGCTTGTTCTCAATCCCTAT
>OLSX01001388.1_pt1 | contig 23081 bp, 10 predicted proteins | sample 1673141 | NCBI WGS metagenome assembly OLSX01 (sample SAMEA3136759, study PRJEB25190) | human gut metagenome | biome: human gut; feature: human-associated habitat; material: faeces | place: Austria | collected 2013
TATTATGATGCCTTTAATGTTTCTATTGTTGTTGACGATGCAAATTTACTAATAAATTATGAAATAACAGGTATTTTATAGTTACCATTACTTTTCTATTTGTTTCATACTCACAAAAATGGCACAAAAGATAAAGAAACAAAAAGAAACGAAACATATTGTTGCATTAGAATTTGTTTCTTTCATTGTTTTTTGTTACTTTTGCAGCCGTAATAACCTATTTTAAATAAGAAACGGACAAAAAATATGAAGCATATCAGACATTACCTCACAGCACTCTTCGCTATTGCCTTATCGCTTATGGTATGGGCCGACAGTGGTGAACTCTTCACTTCGGGCAAGCTATCCAGTTCGCTTATCAACTGTATTGTGCAAGACAAGTATGGCTATATCTGGGTGGGCACGGAATACGGACTCAGTAAGTTCGACGGCTACCGCTTTACCAACTATCTGCACAACGAAGAAGACACAACCTCCATCACCGACAATATTATCTCCGACCTTCTGGTAGATAAGAAAGGTAACCTCTGGATTGGTTGCGCCAAGGGACTGATGCGCTATAATTATGAGACGAACAATTTCTCCCGTCTCCAGTTTCCTGATGGCAGAAAGCCACGCATCTATTCGATGGTAGAAAGCCATCGCGGCGATATCCTGCTGGGCACTGCAGGTTACGGTCTCTACTCCGTGAAGAACAACGGCATAGAGAAAACGGCAAACAACAGATTCACCATCAGATGGGAAAGAGCATACGCCGAGCGCGACTCGGATGTATTCTTCACCCATATCTACGAAGACAAGCACCACTATCTCTGGCAGAGCAGTCACCTGTTAACCTTCACCCGATTCATCGAGAAGCAAGGCAAGGTGCAGCGCAAAGACTTCAAATCGCCATACGGAGCCCCTGTGAAATTCATCCAGCATCGCCCGCAAGCCATGCTCATCGTCTGCATGTATGGCATCATCTACTATGACTATCGAACGGGGCGTATAGCCGATGCCGGTTACGACCTGGGTACTTTCAAGAATCATATAACCATCAACAATGCCACCTTCGACCACGATGGCAACCTCTATATCAGCACCTCTGAACATGGAGCCCTGATTATCAAGAAGGGAAGCAACAAGGTGGAACAGCTGGAAAACAGCAACAGCAATTTCAATCTTTCCACCGCCTTCGTCAACGATATCATCGAAGACAAGGACAACAACCTCTGGATAGGCTGTTACAAGAAAGGTCTCTATCTGCTCAACCAGCGCCAGCAAGCCTTCAGCAGCTGGAGTTTCTCGGCACAGAACTACATCATCGGCAGCAGCGTTTCTTCCATCGCCCCTGGCGAGAATGGCGAAACATGGTGTACGGTGCAAAACAGTGGCGTATTCTGTTTTGATGCTTCAGGAAAGATTATCGCCCACCCTACCTCGCCAGCAGGCACCTGCATCATCTACAAAGACCGCCAGGGTGCATACTGGATCAGCAACGGAAGTGCGCTCTACAGCTACAATCCGCATACGGGAGCCTATCAGGAAAAGCTCACCTTTACCAGCGCAGGTATCTACTGCATGACAGATGACAACCAGGGCAATCTCTATATCTCTGTATATAGCAAGGGCCTATATATATATAATGTGGAAAGCGGAAAGGTTACCGTACTCAATATGCGACAAAGAGGAAACAAGGGATTCCTCTGCAACGACTGGGTGCGCAGCATGGCATTCGACCATACCGGTCATCTGTGGATAGGTACTTCAAATGGCGTTTCCTGCCTCAACACGAAGACACTCAGCTTCAAGGACTTCGGATGGAATAACATTCTGAAAGACAGACAGGCGAATGGCATCTGCGAAGGAAAGAACGGCAATATGATTATCGGAACGGAAGAAGGACTCTATCTTTTCGACCGAAAGAACAACAAGACCCTTGCTCTCCCTCACGCCGAAGTTCTGAAGGGAAAGCAGGTGTGCAGCATCATCAAAGACCATCAGGGCGACTTGTGGATAAGCACCACCATGGGCATCTGGCAGTATGACCAGAAGAACAGACAGTTTATCGGGCACATCAATGGCAACGGACTCACCACCCGTGAATACGTGCTGGGTTCCTCCATGCATACCGCCAGCGACCTCATCGCCTTCGGAACAAGTGACGGCATCACCACCTTCTACCCGGAAAGAGTGAGAGCCAAGAAGATGGAACTGGGAGATGTACACCTCACCAACTTCATCATCGACGGCAAGCCAATCAACTGTCTGACGGATGAGTTCACTATACCATACGAGGAGAATTCGTTCACGCTGGAGTTCTCGCTGCTCAACTACAGGAACACCGACAACATCAGCTTCCAATATCGTATCAACGAGGGAAAATGGAACAGCACCAACGAAGGCTCCAACGCAGTATCATTCAACAAGTTGAAACCGGGCAGCTACACCCTGGAGGTAAGAGCCATGAGCAATGGCAACTTCTCCAAGAAGTCAACCATCATCCACATCAAGGTGTGCGACCCTTGGTATGCTTCCACCTGGGCATTTCTCCTCTATTTCCTGACAGCAGCAGGCATCATCCTGTATATCATCTACCGATATGAGCGCCATCGCAAGGAAGACCTGGAGGAAACCAAGATGCAGTTCCTCATCAATGCCACCCACGATATCCGTTCACCGTTGACACTGATTATGGGACCTCTCAACAAGCTGAAGACAAGAATCACGGATGCCGAAAGCAAACAGGATATCGATACCATCGACCGCAACGCCCAGCGCCTGCTGCTTCTGGTAAACCAGATTCTTGACGAGCGCAAGATAGACAAGGACCAGATGCACCTGCATTGCCAGAAGACCGACCTCAAGGAGTTCCTGCGTGGCATCATGTCACTCTACAACTTCAATGTCCAGGAGCGCAGCATCACTCTTAGCCTGAAGGAAGACGAGAGTCTGAAGGAGGAAGGTAACCTGCAAGTATGGATAGACCGCATCAACTTTGACAAGGTTATTTCCAACCTTCTCTCCAACGCCATGAAATATACTTCAGACGGTGGCGAAATTACGCTTATCATAGGAAAGAACAAAGAAAGTGCCATCATCAAGGTAGAAGATACAGGCATCGGACTGAAGGAAGAAAAGACCGACCGTCTCTTTGAACGCTTCTACCAAGGCAATAACAACAGCGACATCCATATCGAGGGAACCGGAATTGGTCTGAACCTCTGCAGAGCCCTCGTCAAGATGCATGGAGGAACTATCAGAGCCTACAATCGCACTGACGGAATCAAGGGTTCTTGCTTCGAGGTAAACATTCCGTTGGGCAAGGAACACCTCAAACCAGAGGAGATTCTGCAGGAGGATGGCACAAAAACTGCCGAATCCACCGGTAAAAGAACGCAAGCCAACCGCAATTTCAATATCCTGATAGTAGATGACGATGCAGAGATTGCCCATTATATCAAGACCGAACTGAGCGACTGGTACCGATTTGACCATGCCCGCAACGGCAAGGAAGGTCTCAAGATGTTGCTCACCGGCAAATATGATCTCGTGATAAGCGATGTGATGATGCCGGTAATGGATGGTGTTACCATGCTCAAGAAGATTAAAGGTAACTCTAACGTAAGCGATATACCGGTCATCCTGCTCACCTCCAAGAGCGAGGTAGAGAACCGACTAGAGGGATTGCGCAAGGGTGCCGATGCCTTCCTGGCTAAACCTTTCAATATGGAAGAGCTGCATATTCTCATCGACAATCTGGTAGATAATGTCCGACGCATCCGTGGCAAATACAGCGGTGCACAGGGACAGAAGGCTAAGATTGAGCAGATACAGGTAAAGGGCAATAACGACGCTCTCATGGAAAGAGTGATGAAATATATGAACGAGCACCTCGCCGACCCAGACCTCAACGTTGAGAAACTGACAGAGGATGTAGGCATCAGCCGTGCCCAACTGCACCGTAAGCTGAAAGAAATAGCAGGCGTCTCTGCCGGTGAATTCATCCGTAACTTACGATTAGAGCAAGCTGCACGTCTTATTGAAGAGGGGCAGATTAACATCACACAAGTAGCTTATTCCGTAGGATTTAGCAACCAGACCCACTTCTCTACAGTGTTCAAGAAGCACTATGGCATGTCACCAAGTGAATATGCTGAAACAAAGAGGAATGAGAAATAAACAATAAATAAAAGAAAATAAGGTATTTTTTCGTATCTTTGCAGCAGAAACAATAATAATACAAACTAACGATCTGCAAAGATATGAAGAAATACCTTATTTTATTATTTACGGTACTTACATCACTCCATGTTTCTGCACAGAGTGATGGCTCACAGTTATGGCTAGGAAAGCAGTATGCCAACTCATGCCAAGTCATCTCACAGTTGCCCGATGATGCAACAGCCAAGATTGCCAAGCAGGAGTTGGAAAACAACTGGCGTGGCAAGAATGTTGAGCTAAAGATAGACAAGGCTCTGAATCTTGGCGAGGGCTATAACCTCTATGCCCGTCCTGCACAGCAAGGCGACAACATTCAATACGAAGCAACCATCACCGCCAGCAATCCTATCGGTTTGCTCTATGGTGCCTACGAGCTGATCCGACTTCAGAACACCGATGCCTACAACACAGGTAGCGGCAATCAACAGAACTTCAGTAAAGCTATCGATGAGACCGAGAAACCACAAGTGGGTCTCCGCATCCTCAACCATTGGGATAATCTCGATGGCAGCATCGAACGTGGCTATGCCGGCAAGAGCATCTTCAAATGGGAAGAAATCAAACTCGGCAAAAACGGCAAGGGTGGCAGCATCAGCAAGAGTCTTCACGACCGTCTCGTCACCTATGCCCGTGCCAACGCATCGCTCGGTATCAACGGAAGTGTACTGAACAATGTAAACGCATCGCCAAAGATGATGACCGCAGAATATATTAACAAGGTGAAGGTCATCGCCAACATCCTGCGTCCATACGGCATCCGAGTGTATCTCAGCATCAACTTTGCTTCTCCTATGGCATTGGGCTATACCAAGACTGCAGACCCATTGGATAAAAAGGTACAACAATGGTGGAAGAAGAAAGCAAAGGAGATTTATGCTGCCATTCCAGACTTTGGCGGATTCCTGGTAAAAGCTAATTCTGAAGGACAACCTGGTCCTGGCGATTACCACCGCACTCATGCCGAGGGAGCCAACATGCTTGCCGATGCCGTGAAGCCATACGGTGGCATTATCATGTGGCGAAGCTTTGTATATGGTGCTAATCATAAAGGCGAAGACCGTGTAAAGCAAGCTGTCAGCGAATTCAAAGGCATGGATGGAAAGTTCCGTGACAATGTAATCCTCCAGTCAAAGAACGGTCCGCTCGACTTCCAGCCTCGTGAACCATACGCTCCTATCTTCGACAACATCAGACAGACACCTCAGATAGCAGAACTTCAGATTACACAGGAATATCTCGGACAGTCTAAACACCTCACCTATCTCGCCCCAATGTGGAAGGAATTCTTCGGATTCGTCAATCCAAGCAAACTGGTAGGTATCTCTGGCGTAGCCAATATCGGTGATGATGCCAACTGGTGCGGTCATCCTTTCTCACAGGCAAACTGGTATGCCTTCGGTCGCCTGGCATGGAATCCTTCGCTCAGCGCAGAAGAGATTGCCCACGAATGGCTCGTTCAGACTTACGAGAATCAGGATGAGAAGTTCACAAAACCTGTGGAGATGATGATGATGACCTCTCGCGAAGCCTGCGTCAACTATATGATGCCATTGGGCTTACATCATATCTTCAAGTTCGATCACCACTACGGTCCGGAACCGGATGGTTTCATCGCCAGCTATCCATTGGAGTGGTGCCCTGTGTATTATCACAAGGCTGATGCCAAGGGTATCGGTTTCGACCGTTCATCCAAGGGAACAGATGCCGTAGGTCAGTATCCGGAGCCTTATCGCAGCCAGTACGACAACATCGAGACTTGCCCAGAAGAATATCTCCTATGGTTCCATCATGTGCCATGGAATTACAAGATGAAGTCGGGCAGCACCCTCTGGCAGGAACTCTGCATGAAGTACAACATGGGTGTAGCGATGGTTGAAGTATATCGCGACTTCTGGCACACTTCTGCCAAGCAGTATATGAAGGGTCATGAACAGGAATGGCAGCATACAGATTCGCTTCTCAACGTGCAGCTTGAGAATGCGAAGGAATGGCGCAACACCTGCCTGAAATACTTCCAGACCTTCTCGAAGATGGAAATCCAATAAAAGCGGAAGCAGGAAATATCATCAGCAAAAACAAAAAACTATCAAAATAAAAAAGGTGTATCCACGCTTGCCCAATGTGTGGGGCAAGAAGGATACACCTTATTATATATATAATTGTATGATGCATCTTTTGAAGAGACCTATGCATCATTTTTCTTAAAGACCTATTGCATCACTTTCTTTCCATCCTTGATGACGATACCGTGATAGCTGGAGTCAACCTGCTGACCATTGATGTTGAATGTCTTGGTAGAACGAAACTTGGCTGGAATAGCATGTATAGGAGTAATACCGGTCGTGGTCCACGAATCATCCGCAATGCCCTCGCCTACAGAAGCCAGTTTGCCATCAGCTATAGTAAGCATATAACTGTTGGCAGTTCCCTCTGGAGTACGAATCAGACGCCAGTCAGTATCCTTGTCACACTTAGAGTCAACATACACTCTGTAATCACCATCCTTCAAGGTAGAAGGCAATTTCAGCACACCTCCAACTTTCACAGCATCACTACCGCTATTCACATAATAATAGGTAATCGCCTTATCTACATGAGCAGATTGAATTACATTCTTTACACCATCAGAAGATTCCAGAATCACAGCGATATCACCAGAGATGTTATCACCCGTCTGATTATAAATCTTACCCGGCTGCACATTCAGCAAGGAAGCCACCTTGCTGGCTTTCAATCCTTCATCAGCATAAAAACGGGATTCATATTGAAGACAGGAAGCAGGCGAAATGCCTATCAGCATATCCTGCCCTTCGCTGAACTGAAATCCTGTAGGATTCAGGAGAGCTATGTCGAAGTAACCATTTCCGCCTTTTGGTCCCCATCCCCAGTTGATGTGAACCATGCCCTGCTTGTCATATCCATCAAGCACGAAGGCATGACCGCCATTTCTTTCATCATCACCCGTATAATAGATAGGACGGTTCTGATTCAATTCCGTATAGATATACTTCATCCATTCGGCAGCCGAATAGAAAGAACGGTTCAGCCAGTTGATATTCTCATTATAGCAGAAATAATTGATTAAGCCATAACGCGCTTCCCTTGACATAGCACCAGAACCAGACTCAGTATATTGCATATCTACGGAAACACCTACAGCAGCCATCAGGGTTGCCACAGCATTTCCCTGCACCTCTGTATAATCTTTCTTACTTTCATAGTCTTCCAACATATTCTCCCAGTCGAAAGTGGTGTTTGCGAAATCACAACTCAGCAATCTACCATCTCCCACGGCTGGGGTAAAGCTATACTGATGGCTGCCCTTTCCCTTAATAGGATACTTGTGATAATACATAATTTGCGATAAAGCCGTAGCCACGCATCCCGAAGGATAAGCCTTGCCTTTAGAAGTTGTAGGACAAAGATTATTGAATGGTTTGTCCTGCGCCCAGAGCGTCTTGCAGAGAGGTTCTACCGCTTCCTTGAAATCGCCCGAAGGAATCACCAAAGCTCTTGTTACGGCAGAGCCTTTCTGCAAATCAGCCTTCATGGATTCAGATGCAGCACGAAGATACCATGCCAGAGAACTATTGGCAGAAGCATCGAAAGGAGAGTCTGCATAACCGATCACGGCATCGAAAGCATCATCATTGCTTACCACTACAAAGCGGCTGTCGTCTCCCAATACAGTATAGGTATCAGAAGCCTGCAAGAGTCTGAGCGTCAGTTCTGCCTTACCACGTGTCTGTGACTGCATAGTCAACACCGAAGAAGCAATGGCTTGCTTCTCATCCATCGTTCTCTCTCTGGCCTCAACACCGCAGAGAAAGAGAGACGCTACTAAAGCTAAAGTAAAATATCTTTTCATAGGCAAAAAAATGAAAAAAGCCAGATGGGTACTGTCCCATCCGGCTTTCTTGTTATATTAAATTAAAGAGCTGGCTTCTCGTCAAATACAAAGACATCGTCAAATGTTCCGAAAGAACCGGTATTAGGTATGAAATTATACATAGCCATAGTTACCACGCCAGTTTCTGGATCATAAGTACCAGCAACACCAGAACCAGAGCCATCAGCTGCAGCATCACCTTCGGCATTACCCATTACATATACTGCGCCATAAGAAGCATGATTCCAAGCTGGCTGTGGAGCTACGATTACATTATTGTCCTTATCGATAGAGAATACTATATCATACTCATATCCATTCGCAGGATCAGCAGGAACCATAAACTTACCAGCACCAATCATATAGCAAGGAGTCTGGATTTGGAAACCAAGACCATTAGCTACGTATGTACCAGTGTAAGACTGATAACGGGTGATGGTATAATCAAGTACGGTTGCAGCATAGTAATACTTCTCTGCATCAGTAATGGCGATACGAGTTTTCTCTGATGTACCTGTTGCGATATCAAAAGAAACCTTTACCTCTGCTGTCTTCTGACCAGCAGCAAATGAAACGGTTGCAGGAACGGTAAACTTCTCATTACTACTAGACAGACCTACAGTCTGAGCCTCAGTAGAATCAATACGAGACACCTTGAATGAAAAGCTCTGCTCTGCAGTTGGCAAGTATGAGATGGCTGTAGAGCCTTCACTTACCAAGAAAGCATTACCACCCAACTCTGTCTTAGAAGTTGGAGTATATTCATATTCATCTGTACAAGAGCTCAAACCGAGGGTAAGAACACCAAGCAGTGCTATAAATGTATATTTAAAAAACTTGTTCATAACTTTTTTAATCTTTTATATAACGATTCGTGTTATTACTCTGTCCAAAGTGGATACTTGCCAGATGGGTCTGGGTTGTTCCATCCCTTAAGAGCTGTATTGTTCTCAGCCTCTGTACGATAGAAAAGGAAGTTGGTTGTAGCAGGACGGCCATTTGTATTGATGCGAGCACCTACAGAATGGTTTGTGCCATGATAACCACGAGTCAAAGAGTAGTTCAAACGCTTCATATCGAAGAATGTGATACCCTCACCCCAAAGATCAATACACTTCTGGAAGTAGATTTCCTTGATGATATCCTCCTTGCTTGTTGCCTTGCAAGTATATTTAGGGTCACGAGTCTTCATGAACAACTCCAAGAGTTCCTTACCCTTTGCTGCATCCTGCTGTGCAGCTGCCTCCATGCGGATGTAGTACATCTCCTCTACACGCATTACAGGGAATGCTGTAGCAGCTGCAACAGATGGAGCATCCATCTCACCCTGGTTAGGACGGAACTTGACAGATGCCATAGGAGGCATTGAAGCACCATAAGTCTTATTGACAAATGAAACCTTGTTTGCGATTGGAGAACCCGCTGGTGCTACCCACTCCAACTTACGGAAGTCGGTATCATTCAGACGATTATAAGCCAATGTATCAATTCGGATATAGTCACCAGTACCTGCACCGCAATAACCGAAGGTCTGCTCGTTACACATAAATGATATCCAGTTGACGATACCTGTAGAAACTACAACATCCTCTGATGTCTGCTGAGAGCCCCACATGAAGTCTGCCAGGTTGTTGAAACCTGTAGTGGTGTTCAGGCACTGAGCCTGAGTCATAGGCTGTACAGAAGAAGCCTTGATAGCATTATCTGCTGCAGCCTGAGCCTTGGCATAATCGCCTTCCCACATATAGAGACGAGCCTCCAGACCATATACGCAGTCCAAGTGAGGCAAAGTCTTCTCTGTCTTAGTGAGCTTACCGATGTTCTGCTCTGCATACTCCAAATCCTCCTTGATGAATTTGATCAAGTCCTCCTTCTTCACACGAGGATTGTTACGTGCATCAGCCTCAGCCATACCCTCCTTCACGATAGGCACAGTCAAGCCAGTAACATCATTACCATCGGCATTTACACCCTTTGTAACATCTGTTGGCAAGTACTCGTACATACGACCGAGGTCGAGATAAGCGAGCGCACGGAAAGCCTTGGCAGCTGCAATGTAACCCTTCTGCTCATCAGTAGCAGTCTCCTCATTGATAGTAGAGAGAACGTTATTGGCTGTCTGGATGAACTTGTAGTAGTATGTCCAGACGAAGTTTGAACGGGCTGCATCCTGGTTGATACCCTCATTCTCTGCCCATGGCGCAAACCAGTCATAACCAGAGCCTGGTGTTACGAAAGGCTCAGTCAATGTGGCACGGATACGGATCATTGATCCGTAACCGAAGTTGAAGTGGTAGTTGTTTGGTGTATAGAATGTCTCGTTCAAGTTGTTGAAGAACGCTGGCATTGCCATCACCAATCCTTCTACGGCTGCAGCAGACTGGCTAACCTGCTCAGATGTTGCAATATCGGTAGGCTGGGTCTCGTCGATACATCCAGTGAATGTAGTAAGACTTGCAAAGGCCAAACCTACACCTAAGATTGAATTCTTTATCTTAATCATAATTGTATTCCTATATTATATAAGTTTAGAATGTAAGTGTGATACCACCAGTGATGGTACGTACGCCTGGATAATAAGAAGCGTTGGCAGCTGTCAAGCTGGTACGTGGGTCGAGACCCTGACGCTTTGACCATACCCATACGTTGTTAGCCTGAGCGTAGATGCGCAAGTTGCTCAAGTTGAGCTTGCTGATCCATGCCTTAGGGAAGGTATAACCCAAGTTGATGTTCTGGAGACTCAAGTAAGAAGCGTTTGTCAAGAAACGGTCTGACTGAGAAGCCATGTATGTATCACCATACTGCAGACGTGGGATATTGCTGTTCTTGTTCTCAGGAGTCCAAGCCTTCAGGATATCCTCGTGGAGAGCTATACCACGCATAGACTTACCGCTTGCGCTCATTGCACTAGCATAGTCGTTATCGTAAATCTGACCACCGATCTGATACATGAAATCTACAGAGAAATCGAAGCCCTTGTAAGATACGCTTGTGCCGAAACCACCGAATACGTCTGCCAAAGCTGTACCACACAAGTAGTAATCAGACTCTGAAGAGTTCTTGGTTGTGGTCTGACCAGTAACATTACCATTCTCATCCTTCACATTCTTGTAATAGAGAGCCTCACCAGTCTCATGATCTACACCAGCATACTTGTGGAGGTAGTAAGTGTACATAGGCTCACCCTCACCGATGAAGTAACCACCGTTAGTATATCCCTGAACACCATCAACAGTCAAAGTCTTCTTTGCATCTGGCAAATAGCTTACGTAGTTGTGGTTGTAAGTGATATTCATATTGGCACTCCAAACGAAGTCTCTTGTACGGATGATGTCACCGTTCAAGGTCAACTCAAGACCATTGTTGATCATATCACCCACGTTGTCATAGTAACCGGTGTAACCGAATGACTGTGGCAATGAGAAGTTGAAGAGCATATCTGAAGTCTTACGAGAATAGAACTCGAAAGTACCGCTCAAACGGTTCTTGAACAATCCGAAGTCAACACCTACGTTGAACTCACCAGTTGTCTCCCAGGTAATCTTTCTGTTACCATAACGGCCTACAGGAACCAGAGATACAGAACCATTAGAGTTCACGATATCGTAGTTGGTAGTATAGTGATAGTAACCCAAATCGGCACTCTCGATGTTATCGTTACCTACCTGACCATAGCTTACCTTCAGTTTCAAATCATCTACCCAATCTACATTGAAGAACTTCTCCTTGTTGATTACCCAAGAAGCACCCAAAGAATAGAAGGTACCCCAACGGTTCTCCTTTGCGAAGCGTGAAGAAGCATCGCGACGGAGAGATGCATCGAAGAAATAGCGGTCATTGTAGTCGTACTGTACACGACCGAAGTAACCCTCGTTGTTATACTCACGGGTATAGGAGTTAGTATTGTTCAACAACACAGCACCAGCCAACTCATCGTTAGAAGGGCTATACTGATTGCTCTTGCTACCATAGAGGAAAGCATAACTCTGGTTGTAGTACTCATGACCGAGCATCAAAGCTACAGAGTGCTCACCGAACTCATGAGCCCAGTTCAAACGCTGCTGCAGGTTATAGTTGAAGTATCTTTCATGATACTTGTAAACCATACCATTAGATGATGCATACTGACCGAAGTAAGGGTTGGTTGTGCTTGTTGTACGATACTCATCTACATAAGCATTGTTGATAGATGTGAAGGTAACATCCAAAGGCAAGCGAACCTCTACGGTACCCTGCATATTGAAGTTGTTTCCTTCTATCTTATACTTGTCAAGCTGATTAGCAGCAAGAGGGTTAGACTGTGCAATATAAGCACGCTTCTGACCATTGATAGAACCATCACCATAATCATACAACTTTGTACCACTAGCCTCGTGCATCATGATGTTGCCCTGAGCGTCGCGGATATAAAGAGGATAGATAGGAGCCATTGCTACGAATGTGAACACGTTGCCAGATGAACCAGATGAACCCTCATCACCCACACCAGACTGATTGTTGGCATAGTGAGCGAAGTTGACATTAGCACCAACCTTCAACCAATCCTTGATCTTGTACTCTGACTTCAAACGAGCAGAATAACGCTCGAAACCAGAACCGAAGGTAATACCCTCATTGTTCAAGTAGTTGAAAGAGAGCATGAAGTTACCCTTCTCATTAGCACCCTGTGCAGAGACGTTATACTCCTGGCGGAGGCTATTGCGGAACATGGCATCTACCCAATCATCAGCTGTAACATAATACTGCTGACCATTGTTAGATACTACACGACCCATAGTAGCATTAGGGTTCAACTTACCGTTGGTACCAATCAGCACCTCACCTGCAGGAGCCTGGAATACGCTCATACCCAAACCGAAAGCATTGTCTGCAGTCAGGTTCTTGTTAGCCCAAAGGTTTGCATTATTTGCATCATACTTCAAAGTATTCAAAGCATAATTGTTCAATGCAGTGTACCAAGTCTCGTAGTAACCAGCAGCATTGTTGATATACTTGTAATCTGGCACTGCGCGAGAGTTAGAACCCCACTTAGCATCGAATGTAATAGAAGAAGAACCTGTCTTACCAGTCTTGGTTGTAATCATCACAACACCATTGGCACCACGTGCACCATAAAGAGCAGAAGAAGCAGCATCCTTCAATACAGTAAGGCTCTCAACATCGTCTGGGTTGATAGTGTTCATATCACCGTCATAAGGCACACCATCAACAACAATCAATGGGTCTGTACTAGCATTGATAGTACCGATACCACGAATACGAATCTTTGAGCTCTCGCCTGGACGACCAGAAACCTGAGTCATCTGCACACCGGCAACCTTACCCTTCAAAGACTCAACTGGGTTAGAAACCTGAGCCTTACCAATTTCGCCAGCACCTACTACCGCAGCAGATCCCGTGAAAGCTGAACGCTTCTGAGTACCGAAGGCTACGACCATCACCTCATCAAGGCTATGCTCGTCTGGATCAAGAACAATCTTCATGTTTTTGCCTGCCTTAACATGAGCAGGATTCATACCGATGTATGTGATTTCCAGCTTAGCTCCGGCAGGAGCGTTCAATGAGAAGTTACCATCAATGTCGGTAACTGTACCTGTGTTAGTGCCTGCAACCTTGATAGAAGCACCGATAACAGGGCTTCCGTCCTCAGAAGAGGTCACGTGACCAGAGATTTGACTTTGTGCAAAAGCTATGCTCGTACTGAGAGCAAGACCTGCAACTACTGTCATGAGTCTTTTTTCCATAAATCTCTCTCGTTTTAAATAAATGAATATATAATGTTTATAATTTCTTTCTCTCAACTTTTCTTATATGATTACTCACAAGGAGTTATCATTATCTTTTTGCCCCCTCCTCTTGCCCCGAGGTGGAGGAGTTCGCTTTTTATACCTTATATTATATAAGGGTCTGTAAGTCTAAAACTTACTTAATTTTAAAGAATATTTTTAATCGGGTGCAAAATTAAGCATTATTTAGGAAACCACCAAACTTTTTTCAGAAAAAGTTGCACTTCACCCTGCATTTTGTTATAAAAATCCAGTTTTTATGCACTTTTTCTTATAAAATGTAAAGAAACGGGCGACAGTTCATTTAAAAACCATCGTCCGTTCAGGATTTTAGCTTTCAGTCTCCAGCTCCTTTCCGAGAACAAAGAGCATATAGAGAGGAATATCCAGTATCTTGGAATCCTCATTTTTCGAAGGAGTTTTCGACAAATCCTCACTTTTCGAAGGAGTTTAAAGAAAGTTTCCTTTATAGAGGAAAGTTTTTTGAGAAAAGTTTCCCTTATAAAGGAAATATCTTGTAACTTTTCTTCCTTTATAAAGGAAAATGTTGTATCTTTGCACCCAGATTAACATAAAACGGAAGATATAATTCCAGCTTCTTTTACACATTTTTCTAGGGAACCCTCTTAGATGCTCCCACATTTTTCTAGGGAATCCTCTCTGATTCTCCCACATTTTTCGGGGGAATAACAGTGCAAAGTTACACATTTTTCGGGGGAATGTTGGAAAATGCTGTTTTTTTAAGCATTTTTAAATTCTAGCTTTCAGTCTCCAGCTCCTTTCCGAGAACAAAGAGCATATAAAGAGGAATATTGAGCGTTTTAGCCTCGGCATTACGCTCGTATGGCAAGAGGCTGGTACGGATAGCCCATTTGGGAGAGTATTTCTCCACATAGAGCTTGAGGCTCTTGGCATTCATCGTAACGTCTGCTTTTACCTCTAATGGATAGACATCAAGGCCATCAGAGATGATAAAGTCTACTTCCGAGGTGGCAGAGGACGTCCAATAATAATTGGTTTGGAGGGTGTCAGAAAATTGCTGAAGCTCCTGACAGACAAATTGCTCTGTCAATGCGCCCTTAAATTCCTCAAAGATTCTGCTGCCATCTAAGATAACCTTAGGCGACACTCCGCTCATGGCTCTCAGCAAGCCGACATCCAGCAGGAATACCTTGAATGATTTCAAATCAACATATGCGGATATTGGAACGTCTGGTTTGCTAACATTGTGGGTGCGGATAGTTTCGCCTGCGTCACATAGCCACATGATGGCATCCTCATATTCTCTTGCCCTGGCTCCTTCTCTTACCAAGCCGTAGACAAACTTTTTGTTTTCCTTGGCAAGTTGGGAGGTGATACTATTCCACACATATCTTATTTTCTCAACCATTTGATGAGGTGCATGTTTGGAGAAGTCTTTTTGGTATGCAGCAATCAGTTGTTTCTGAATTTTCTCTACCTTCGTAAAATCCTTGGTGTCAAGCCATTCGTTAACAACAGCAGGCATTCCTCCTACTATCATGTATCTCTTGAGATAATCAATGAGTCGCGGTTCGAAAGCTTTTACGTTTCTGTTGCCTTGCTGTATATAGTCAACTAACATCTGCTCGCCATTGGCAAGAAGAAACTCCTTGAAAGTTAGAGGGTATAGATGCAGAAAGTCTGTTTTTCCAACAGGGAAAGATGTGCCTTCATGCAATGCTATGCCCAGCAGAGAGCCCGCACAACAAATGGCGTATTCGGGTGCTTCCTCACAAAAATACTTTAGTGATGTAAGGGCACGAGGCATTTCTTGCACTTCATCAAATACGATGAGTGTGGTTTGTGGTTTGATGGGCTTTCCATGATAGATGGATAGTTGCTCGATGATGAATTGGGGCGAAAGGTCGCCCGCAAAGATGCTTTCCAACCTGTCTTTTTGCTCAAAGTTGATATAGCAAACATCTTTGAAATACTTTTTGCCGAATTCTCTTAACAACCAGGTTTTGCCTACCTGTCTTGCTCCTTCTAAGACAAGCGGTTTTCGATGGGTGCTCTCTTTCCATTTTAACAATTGGTGAATTAGAAGTCTTTCCATACGCTTTTTATTTGTTTTTTGCAAAAGTACTAAAAATCATGGTATTAAGCAAGAAAAATCACATATTTCGAAGGAGTTTTAAATATATTTATCACATTTTACAAAGGAGTTTTATGTTAAATACTCACATTTTTCGAAGGAGTTTTGCAGCAATCTCTCACATTTTCCGAAGGAGTTTGGCTGCGTTTGATGAATAGAGAGCTACTTTCAAAAACACTCTTCACTCTTCACAAATACGACATAACCAACTGTATATAAGAAGATTGCGCGTGTGAAGAGTAACAAGACACTCTTCACCTCTCTTCACCTCTCTTCACCCTGTATTTTTTGAGGCTCCGAGATCATTCCCTGCTCCCTGCTTCAGCCATCATTGAAGACCAGCGCTGGTCATCAATGATGACCAAGCTTCGTGATAAGTAGCGGCTCAGCAGTACTCCCTTGCATAAGTAAGCGGCTCCGCGTTTATACGGTGAAGAGTGGTGAAGAGTGCCCTGCCACTCTTCACCACTCGGAAGTCCTGTGTTTATCGAGGTTTCAGGCGGTTTGGTGAAGAGTGAAGAGTAAAATAGAGAGTAGTCTTTTCACACGCAAAACGGGCTCTGGAAGCAAACCATATTCCAAATCACAGATGGCAGTTCTGAAGAATTCTTCCTCCCGACGTATCGTTTCGTGCCTGGCAATGGCACAAAGTTGCCCTGGTAGAGGGCAATATTGTGCCGTAACCAGGCAATAAACGAAAGGAGGCTACTTGTAACCCGCCAGGACTATTATGGCTACCTCTCAGAGACGTTCCGACACTTCGTAAGTACCATTCTTTCCGATTTGAAACAGAAACCTGCTTCAACGGCAAACGAAGCCTATTTCATTGACCGATGAAGCCTATTGCGATGGCAAACGAAGCCAGTTTCAATAATCGGTGAAGTTTTCCGACAGGACTATAACCCCAGATCTTCCATCAAAGTCTGATTTGCTTCGAACAGGTCGGAATCAAAAAGGCTTTTTATATAGATAAAGGTGGTTGAAGATTTGGTATGTCCCAAAGCCTTGCTTATCAAGCTGATGTCCAGATGATGAAGATAAGCAATGCTTGCCCACGAATGACGAACCACGTAAGAGGATAAGGGTTGAGCCAGCCCCAGCATCTTAGACACCTGATGCAGATTGTAGTTGTACTGGCGCAATCGAGCTGTATATTGACGATGCTGTTGGGCAGAAACAGATGGTGAAGAAACAGATGGTGAGGAAACAGAATCTTCCACCTTGTCTGAAAGTATCGGAAAGACAAATTCTGAATCTCTTTGTTCATATCGCATGATGATTTCAAGCATCGCAGGCAATAGTGCTACCTGTATCTGCTGTCCCGTCTTATGCCGGGCATAATAAATACATCCGTTTCTCAGTTGGCTTTTCTTGAGATAGGCAATATCAACAAAAGGCATTCCCATCGCATAAAAAGAAAACAGGAAGATGTCACGAGCGAAGGAAAGAGAACCTCCAGGCTGTAGCGGCAAGGCTTTGAGCTGCAGAATTTCTGATTGTGAGATGCAACGTTTCTCGGTCTTGGTCCTCCCCGTAAACACTTTACTGAATGGAGCTATATTGAGAAACGGCAATGCTCTATGATGCATAGCCCGCAAAGCCCGCATATAAGCAGAACATGTGTTCAGGCAGATATTGCGTCCCAGCAGCCATCGCTGATAGCTTTCCAGCTTTTCTGCCGTCATATCAGAAAAAAGCCAGTCGCTCCTACCAATGAACTTGGTAAAGGAACGGGCAGCAGTAAGATAATTACCAGCAACTTTAAAGCGTCCTTGCTGTTTTGCCCTCTCCACTTCACCTTTCACGAAGTCCCATCCAGGAATCTCCAACACAGCCTGCTCATCTGCCTGATTCGCAGAATCAGAAATCTTACCCTCACTCTTACTTCTTCCGAAACCGAATTCTAACTTGAAATACGCCATAACTTAAATGTTTAAATGATTAAAAATAAAGAATTTACGAAAATATACCCAAAGGTATGATACATCCAGTTAATTCCAATAGCTTTATTGTGAAAAATCGCCGTTTTTCCCGCAAATCTCCACCTCGGGGCAAGAGGAGGGGGCAAAAAGATGATGATAACTCCTTGTGAGTGATCATATAAGAAAAAGTAGAGAGAAAGAAATTATAAACATTATATATTCATTTATTTAAAACGAGAGAGATTTATGGAAAAAAGACTCATGACAGTAGTTGCAGGTCTTGCTCTCAGTACGAGCATAGCTTTTGCACAAAGTCAAATCTCTGGTCACGTGACCTCTTCTGAGGACGGAAGCCCTGTTATCGGTGCTTCTATCAAGGTTGCGGGCACTAACACAGGTACAGTTACCGATATTGATGGTAACTTCTCATTGAACGCTCCTGCCGGAGCCAAGTTGGAGATTTCTTACATTGGTATGAACTCTCAAACAGTTAAGGCAGGTGCAAACTTGAAGATTGTATTGAATCCAGACAACAAGGCTTTGGATGAGGTAGTTGTTACTGGTTATGGTAACTTTAAAAAGTCTTCGTTCACTGGCTCTGCTTCAACATTAAACACGAAAGGCTTGGAAGATATCCCAGTTGTATCACTTACCGATAAACTTTCTGGTGGTGTTCCTGGTGTTTCTGTATCAGGCTCATCTAGTGCGCCTGGTGCTGTTAGCAGCATCCGTGTACGTGGTATGGGTTCAATCAACGCAGGAAATGAGCCATTGTATGTAATTGATGGTACTCCAATGAACGCAGGTAATGCAAGTGCTTTCAATTCAGAACCAGGCAGTGGTTATAACGATGCAGGTACAAGTCTCTTGGCTACCCTGAACAGTAACGACATTGAGTCTATTACGGTTATTAAGGATGCCGCAGCTGCTTCACTTTATGGTTCTCGTGCAGCCAATGGTGTGGTTGTCATTACAACAAAGAGTGGTAAGGCTGGTAAGACAAACGTAGAGTTCCGCAGCGATTGGGGTTTCTCAAATATGGCAGTTGATTACCGCCCTCAGTTGAGCGGTGCCGATCGTCGTGAACTGCTTTATACTGGTTTGAAGAATTATGCATTATACAATGCTGGTTATGACGATGCTACTGCAACAACTTTTGCAGATGGCCAAATTGACCGCTTTGCTGCAGAACCAGAAAATGGCTATACAGACTGGAAAGACTTGTTGTTCCGCACAGGTAATCATGCGAACTATCAGGTAAGTGTATCTGGTGGTAGCGAAAAGACCAAGTTCTATTCTTCTGTTTCATACATGAAACAGGAAGGTATCTTGTACAAACAAGGATTAGAGCGTTTTACAGGCAATGCTAGTGTAAGTCACGATTTTGGAAAATTCAATTTACGAGTAAACTCTCAATTCTCTAAGATGAACCAGAGTTTAGTAAATGAAGGTACTTCATATGCTGGTGCCATTGCAAACTATGCTTTCTTCCAGAGTCCATCTTCAGTTCCTTATGATTCTGAAGGAAATTTGACACAGTGCGGTATGTTTGGTGTAAACCCACTTTACGAGCAGGAGCATAGTTCTGACAAGAATATCATCAACCGTGCTTTGAACAGTATGCAGTTGACATATAACGTTTGGGACAATTTGAAGATAAGCGAAAAAGTTTCATACGATTACATCAACTCTACTGAAACAGTTCTTTGGGACCGTTTCTCTAATGATGGTGGACCAGGTGGTGTTGCTCAGCGTATTATCAATGAATTCAATACATTGAATACTCAGACACAGGCTTCTTATAACAAGTCATTTGGCGAGCATAACGTAGATGCTTTACTTGGTTTTGAGACAGAGGATTATCACTATACTCAGACATATCTCAGTGGTGATTCTTATCCAGGCGATAAGTATGAGTTTGAAAATGCGAATAACACAAGTACTCAAACAGACAAGCAGGGTTATCGTTTAACATCCTTCTTAGGTCGTGTTAATTATAATTATGCAGACAAGTATTACTTTGGTGTCAGCTATCGTCGTGATGGTAGTTCTCGCTTGGCTCGCGAAAACAGATGGGGCGACTTCTGGTCTTTGTCTGGTTCTTGGAGATTCACAAGTGAGAAATTCATGGATTCTATCAAAGATGTGTTGACAGATGGTAAGATTCGTGTTTCCTATGGTGTTAATGGTACTCAGCCTTCTGTTTACTATGGTTACAAATCATGGTATAAGTGGGGATTCTTCTATAACGGCACCAATGGTTCTGCTATCTCAGGTATCGCAAACGAGAACCTGAAGTGGGAGAAGAACAAGGCTCTGAATATCGGTATCGACTTGAATTTCTGGAATCGTCTGTCTTTGACATTTGATTACTATACTCGTACTACAAGTGATTTGATCTTCGATTTGCCAGTATCTGCTGTACCAGGCTATTTCTCTTCTCCAGGTTATGCACTCACTTCTCCTCAGAATGTGGGCGAGTTGAAGAATACCGGATATGAAGTTACTATCACATCGAATAACTTTAACACAAAGGATTTCACCTGGACTACAACTCTGAACCTTGCTCATAATAGCAACAAGGTATCTAAGCTTTATGGTGGTCAGAATCAAATCATCAGTGGTATATTAATCCACAAGGAAGGTGAGCCATACTATTCTTACTATACATACGAATATGCTGGCGTTGATCCTGAAACTGGTCAGGAATTGTACTATAAGAATGATGGAACAGGTGCAACAACAACAAAGTATGCAGAAGCTAACAAGACTATCGTTGGCAAGCATGATCCAGCTGTTGAAGGCGGTTTGACAAATACTTTGCGCTATAAGTTTATCGACTTTGGTATGACCTTGACATTCTCTTTGGGCGGTGACGCTATGGATTATGCTACATGGCAGCATACAAATGGTGGTTCAAACCTCTATTCTGGAGCAGTACCAGCTTATTATAAGATAGAGGATATGTGGCAGAAGCCAGGCGACAATGCAAAATTGCCTAAGTTCCAGTATGGTTCTACCACACCAATGTCTTCACGTTGGATGATGTCAACAGACTACTTGCGTGTCAAGAGCTTGTCTGTTGGTTTCAATGCACCTAAGAGTTTCATCTCACAAATAGGTCTTAGCAAGGCGCGTGCATACTTTGCTGCATCTAACTTGCTGACTTGGAAATCAAAGGATCTCACAGTAGACCCTGAGGTTCCTGTAGATGGTCTTTGTACATTCGAGACTCCATCATTGAGAACATTCACATTCGGTATTGAACTTGGTTTCTAAACAAAAATGATTAGACTAATGAAAGTATTTAAATATATATATAAAGCAACACTTTGCGCAACATTGTCAGCAATGGTTTTGACTTCATGCGTAAACAACTGGCTTGACCTTGAACCATCTGATGGTGTAGAGGAAAACACTGGTATTACAAATAGCGACAATATGGGAACAGCTGTTGCTGGTATGTATGCTGGTTTAAAGGGAAACAGCTCTTTGATTGATTATTACGGAGCCGGTATGTTCCTGTATGGTGACGTTCATGCAGATGATATGCAGAGTAATGAATTGGCAGGTACTGGCAGTAATCGTGCTTCATTCTACTATCTCATGCAATACACTACAGGTACAGCATTCTCTGGCAATGCAATTTGGCAGTCACCTTATATTGTTATGGGACGTGCAAATCGCATCATCGCTGCTGCTGATGGTCAACTTGAAGATAAAGACGAAGCTGCAGCAACTATAGCAAATTACAAGAGCCAAGCTTTGGTTCTTCGTGCAATGGCTCTCTTTGATATGGCACGCATTTATGGAAAGACATATACAGAGGATAATGGTGCGTCTTTGGGTGTGCCATTTACAGAGAGTGTTGTATCTGCTGCAGACATTGCCACTTGTCAGTTGCCACGTTTAACTGTCAAAGAGAACTATGAACAAGTTCTCAAAGATTTAACTGCGGCCATCAATTCTAATGCATTAACAGAGGAAAAAGACCAAGGCTATATCAATGTTTGGGCAGCAAAAACTCTCCTTGCCCGTGTATATCTGACAATGGGTGAATGGGACAAGGCTCTGAATGTTTCTGAAGATATCATCAGGAACTCACCTTATCAGTTGTGGACAAAGGATCAGTATGCAAAAGCTTGGTTTAAAACAAGTGCTGCTCATGAAAACGAGATGATTTTTGAAATCGCGATTAATGATAAGAATGACTGGACTGACCGTAATGGTATAGGATATCTGTACAACGAGGATAGTAATGACCATGTAGGATATAGTGATGTTGTTGCTACTAAGAGTTTTGTAGATATGTTATCTTCAGATCCAAAGGATGTTCGTAATAACGTATTCTTGGCATCTCTGAATCCCAAAAACCAGAAAGTTTATGGCGACAACAAAGTTTGGTTGAACAAAATTCCAGCAGTAAATGGTGATCCACGTTGCTCTAACGTACCTATGATGCGTCTTTCTGAGGTATATTTAACAGCAGCCGAGTGTGCTTTTAATCTTGGTAACAAAACAAAGGCAGCTGAGTATCTCAATGCAATTATTGAGAATCGTACCTCTGATGAAACTAAGCTTGTAACAGCTGAAAACATCACTGCAGAACGAATCTCTATTGAGCGTCGTAAGGAGTTGGTTGGTGAAGGCCACCGTTATTTCGATTGCCTCCGTCGCAATGAAAAGATTGTTCGTTATACCAGCGAAGCAGACAAAGGTTGGCACCAGATTTTGAACTCAGAGGAAAAGTCATTCGATCGTGACTATTACAAAGCAATTTCTGCTATTCCTCAGAGCGAAATCAATGCAAACCCTAACATTAAGCAGAATGACAAATATGGAGAGTAATCTCTTACTCTCATAAGAATAAATAATTTAGGTGTATCCTTCTTGCCCAACATATCGGGCAAGCGGGATACACTTTTTTCTTTTTATCTCCCTCACCCTCAAACATTTTTCAATAATTCCTTGCTTCTTTCAGAAGAAAAGCGTATCTTTGCAGAAGATTAGCTGCGCTCGGCAATTTGAAAGCAAGCTTTCATTGCGCTCGCTGGCATAATCTTTGCAGCACGAAAGTTGAATCATTAAAACAAGGAGGCAAATATGGACATAGAGGAACTTGAAAGGCTTATAGCCAACGATGAAAACGTACATTTGGAGTT
>OLSX01001396.1_pt1 | contig 23036 bp, 18 predicted proteins | sample 1673141 | NCBI WGS metagenome assembly OLSX01 (sample SAMEA3136759, study PRJEB25190) | human gut metagenome | biome: human gut; feature: human-associated habitat; material: faeces | place: Austria | collected 2013
CTGTATGGAAGCCTATGCACAAACAACCCGTGTATGAGGGTGCTCCTGTATATACGAATGGGGTAGAGGAGGAACTGTTTAAGGTAGGCTTCTGTCTGCCTGCAGGTCCGTATGTTACGGATGATGATGTGCGCTACATTGTAGAGAGCATCAAAGAAGCGATTGTAAGATAAGCAATTGGTGATGAGCGATTAATGGACGTGATGTGCTGGCTGCATATATGTCTGTTAATTGCTCATTCGTATAAAAATTATACGCATAATGAGAAACTTTATCTTAAATAAGAAGCGAAATAATAGGTAATTTATGGCTTAAATCATTTCTGTTTCGCAAATAATGTATATCTTTGCATAAGATAGGCTGCACCTCGGCAAAACATTCAAACAAGCTTGATGTTCTGCTCTCGGTTTGCACTATCTTTGCATAAGATAGGTATAGACTCTATTTATAATTAATAAAATTAGGAGGATTTATTATGATATTGACAAATAACAATATACAGAACACTCCAATTTGGAATGAAGTGAAGAATTGGGCAAAGGAGGATAAAATAACGTTGATTACTTTATTGTCGCAATCATTGGCAGAAACTCCGGCATTGGAAGGCTCTGAAGAAAACAATCAGCACTTGTCTTCCAACATTTCTCGTTTTAAGAACGGGAAGATAACGGAAAGCGTAGAATATAAAAATGCCTTGGCACGTATGAAATTGCTTTCAGGTAAGGGTGGCAGACCAGTACCTGTAGATGAGAACGGATTGGACGCATTGATTGAAAAAAAGTATCAGTTATGAAGATTTTTGTAGACACAAACATTTTAATAGATTTTGTTTGTAGTAGGGGAAATTTTGTAGATGATGCAGAGCGCCTATTTGCATTAGGATGTGTGGAGGATATGCAGCTCATGACCTCTGCTCTTTCGTATGTTACGGCTATGTATGTGGCTCATAAGTATGACTATAAAAGTGTTACAGAGACATTGCTTGCTGTCTCGGAATTTATAGAAGTTATTGATTTGAAAGGGCGTACTGTAGTTGAAATGCTGTCGTCAGATTGGAAAGATTATGAAGATGCTACTCAAAATAAAACAGCGATTGATGCTAATGCGAATTGTATTGTAACGCGTAATAAAAAGGATTTTAGTAACTCCTCATTACCTGTATATACAGTAGGTGAATTGTTTGAAACTCTATTTTAATGTTATTTGAACCATGTATTCAAATAGAACTTTATTTAGAAATGAAGTATATTTGTGATTGAAGATGAATATAAGTAGTTTGTCAAAATATCACTCAATACTCAACATTGCGCATGGCGCATAATTCAAATCCTCCTCATCCGAGTGGCGGCATAGTGCAGAGCGATACTGTAATGGGGTTCTAATCTTTTATTTTTTTTATTTATTATATAGACACTTGCATAGGTGTCTATAAAGTTGGTGTTCCATTTATCCAACTATGTTTCTGAATTCAAAAAGAAACACGCAGATAGGCAGTACAATATCTATGTGCATGATATGGATGTTGATATGGAGAAATTCAAAGAAGACAATGAGAATTATGATTATCTCCAAAAGCATCTAATCGCAGAAGTCTATTTCGATACTGATGAAGTTTTGTTCAATAGTGAATACCGAAAAATATAGTAAAAAATTGGAGAGCTTTTACTCTGACTCTCCAATATACCTAATGAGCAATATTTATTAAGTTACATCCCAATGCTGTTTGAATGCGAGCAATGGTTTGTGTGGTGAAGTTGTGGCGACCAGTGAGCCATTTGGAAATCTCAGAGTCTCGCTTATGGAGCATTCTGGCAAAGTCTTTTTGGCTGAGCCCCTTTTCTTTCAGAATCTCACTCAGTCGCTCTGCTATTCCAAACGACAAGTCAAACTCAGCTTTCTGTTCGGCAGGAATTGCTGCAAGGCAATCACGGAAAAGTTTATTCTGTACCATAATTACTAAATTTCAAAGGTTGCACTTTCTATATCGGTTATCATATTCTTCTCAATGGTAATAACACCATTCTTTTGCGTAAAAATACATAAAGAAATTAAAGACTGTTCACTTTTAAGTGAATATTTTGGATGGTTTAACAAGGGGAACATTGTATGAACACAAATACAGATTTTGATAAGATAGATAAGGTACTCTCGAAGAATGGTGGAGGCTTGTTTTGCACATGTTGGTGTGTGCAGATGAGGTGATCAAGGACGGCATCAAGAAAATGATTGCTGAGTATCCAGACAAATACTATGTGAAAAACTACTTGGGTAATGTGTTATAAATAGGTGTTTGAATGAAAGAAATCAAGCTATTTGATTACCAAGAGGATATGAAGGAACGGATAGAGAAAGCTTTTGAGTCTCATCAATCCGTTATGGTTCAGATGCCTACTGGAACAGGAAAAACGATACTTCTTGCAGAAGTAGTGAAAAGTGAAAAGTTAAAAGGGAAAAATCCAGATGGAGAGAAAAGTGAAAAGTTAAAAGGGAAAAATCCATGTGTGTGGATTGTGGTGCATCGGCGTGAATTGGTGGAACAGATAAAGGAAACACTTGCAAAGCAATTGGATTCTTCACTTTTCACTTTTCACTCTTCACTTAACCCATTGGATTCTTCACTTTTCACTCTTCACTCTTCACTTATCAAAGTTTTCTCTATACAGTGGCTATCGAAGCATTATCATGAATTGGAGGAGAAACCTTCGCTCATCATAATTGATGAGGCTCATCATGCAGTGGCAAAGACATATAAGGAGGTGATGGATGCTTATCCTGAGGCAAAGAAGTTGGGACTAACTGCCACGCCCTGCCGACTGACAAAACGAGGGTTCACCGATTTGTTTGATGTGCTGCTGCAGTCGTGGTCGGTAAAGAAGTTTATTGCCGATGGGTGGCTATCGTTGTATGACTATATGTCCATAAGAGAGGATAGTGAGGATTGGCGCTTGGTGAACTCGCTGAAGAAACGTGGTGCCGACGGAGACTTCTCGCTGAGAGAGATGAGCGAGAAGCTGAATGTGCAGCCAAGCATAGAACGACTCTGCGACACTATCCTGCGATATGCTCCCGACAAGAAAGGCATCACTTACGCTATAGACATCGCTCATGCGGAACGAATAGCGCAATATTACAGGGAACATGGACTGAATGCGGTGGCGATAAGTTCGAAGACTCCGCCGGAAGAGCGAAAACAGATAATAGAAAGGTTTAAGAACACGAATTGCCATGAAATAGAAAGAGATTCGAACACGAATTACCATGAATTACCCACGAATTGCCATGAATTATCCTCGAATTGCCGACAATTCAAAACTCAAAATTCTTGCTCAGGCAAGCGTCTCTACGAGCCGAGCGCAAAACTCAAAATTCTTATTACCGTTGACTTGTTTGGTGAAGGCTTTGACTGTCCCGATGTAGAGTTTATTCAGTTGGCGAGACCCACACTGTCGTTGGCAAAATATCTGCAGCAAGTAGGACGTGGCATGCGTGTGTTTGAGGGCAAGAAGTATTGCTTGATATTAGACAATGTTGGGCTGTACCGTTTGTTTGGTCTGCCGTCGGATGACAGAGACTGGCAAGCCATGTTTGAGGGACGTGTTGCTGGTAAAGGCATTCTGACAGAGGAAGTGGAAGGACAGTATAACATAGCCTATTCTGTTTGTAACGAACAAGAGAGAATCACTTCGGACGCACGAACAGAATTGATTACCGTGATGACACATGAGGGGCAACGTATGGACTTGGAGGAAGCATACGGCTACGAGATAGTTGGCAACAAGGAAGGGTTGTCGGGTGTTGTGGATAAGGACGGTAAGGAGGTGCTACCCTGTGAATATAATAAGGTAGAACTGAAAGTGTACGGAATAGCCAAGCTGTACTCTCGACGGAAGATAGACAGAGAACGTCCATGGATGGACTTGCGTAATGGAGTAAGATTCTTCAAGCGACCGAGAATAGAAAAGCATGGTTTTATGGAGTTCTCTACTACAGACGGACTGCGCCTCTATCCGAGAGTAAAGACACGTAAGATGGACGAGAACTGTTTTGTATTGCGGAATGCGTTGGGCAACGGGACCGACGAAGGGCTGCGGTTCCGCAATTTCTTTGTGCAGCCATCAGAGCCAGACAGACTATACATGTTTAAGGAGAAAATAGAAGATCTTTCGATTTGGGAAGACGAGCAAGGAGGTTTGGCCTGGCGCAAGGCTTGGGATACCATGTTGCATCCTATGACAGCTGAAGAATTAGCGGAAAGGAGAAACACATGGAAAGAAGAGGTCAAGCAATTTGAAGGGGAAAAGAAACAATATATAAGGTTTTTCAGACCAGAAATAAAAATAGACCACATCGAAGGCAAGACACAGTTGGCTGATTATAAAGAACCTGCCAATCTGAGAGTCAATTGCGTAACGAAGAACAATTATCAAGTATATTATCGAAAACATTGGCAGGATAAATGGGAGTCATTAGGCAGTTATGCCAAGATATATCCTCAGGCATACGGTATAAGAGTAGTGCAAAGCAGAGAAGGCAAATACCTTGTACGTACCGAACTGTACAAACCAATGGAAATGCCAGAACAGACGTATGAATTTGCAGAGCTGCAGGACAACACCCTGCTTCATTTCATGGAGCAGGGCAAGGAATACTGGGTATATTTGGAGAATATGACATGCTTTACCCGAGAACCAGAATTTGTCACAATTGGTTTCATGGATTTCTTGAAGATTGGTGGAGTGTATATGAGATGTGGAAGAAACAATGGTGAAACTTACAGAAGAGCAGAGATAAGGATGTACGATGACATTTGCTTCTTGGGATTAAGAGAAGTGTTCGTCAAGACTGCATATAGACAACACCATTATTACATACAGCAACGGTCGTTGGACGGCAAACATTTTGTGCTGAGTGATAGTATGAAACCAAAAGAATCGTCAACATGGTTTGATATGTACTACGACGGGAAGAATACGCCGATAGTAGAAAGACGAAAGAAGGACTATGAGATATACGGAGTGAAGACAAGATAACGATAGATTTTCATTACGGCAGAATTGTGCTTGCCGGGGCTGTAGAGAACATAGGAACGTCCACATCCCCATTCAATAGGATAGGGATGTGGACGATTGTTATGCGTAGGGCAATATCTGTTTACTTATTCCTCGCCACGCAATACGGGCAGCGAGATGTGGTATTTGACGGCAAATATACGTATCAGCACGATTAGCACGAAGGCGATGATTACTGAGACTGTCATGTCGCATCCGCACTCTACCAGTCCCCAATAGGCGGCACCTCCAACGATGCTTGCCATGGCGTAAATCTCCTTCTTGAAGATTACTGGCACGTTGTTGAGGAGCACGTCGCGGATTACGCCGCCCGCCGAACCAGTGATTGTGCCCATGATGATGGCTACCCAAAAGGGATGTCCGCAATCTAACGTCTTCTGCAAGCCTGCTACCGTAAAGAGGGCAAGACCTAAGGTGTCGAAGAAGAACCACGTGTTGTCCAGGCGCTTGAGCGAGTGGGCAAAGATGATGACGAACATCTGGGCTATGAGTGTACAGATGAGGTAGATGGAGGAGGTCATCCAAAAGGGTGTTACGCCTAACATCATATCGCGAAGTGTTCCGCCACCAATAGCAACCGCAATGCCGCAGACAAATCCGCCAAACCAGTCGAAATGCTTGGCTGCTGCGTGACGAATGCCTGAGATGGCAAAGGCAAAGGTTCCGAGAAACTCAATAACATTGAGTAATGGCTCGTAGAGCTCTTGGTGCGACATCATATATTGTTCACTACGTTTACGGGTTTACCACTAAGGAATGTTCGGATGTTCTCTTCGGCAATGGCCATAAGGCGCGTGCGTGCCTCTTTTGACGCCCAAGCTACGTGGGGTGTTATGAAGGCATTAGGCTCGAGGAACAGAGGATTGTCGGCAGCTGGTGGCTCCTGGCACATCACGTCGGCGCAATAGGCTGCCAAATGTCCGCTGTGTAGGGCTGCGGCCACATCTTCCTCGTTTACGAGCGGACCTCTGCCTGTATTTACCACGATGGCGCCCTTCTTCATCTTGCTGATGGTGGAGCTGTTGACCAGCTGGTGTGTGTCGGATGTAAGTGGGCAATGCAGCGAGATGATATCGCTATCAGATAGCAGCTGGTCCATACTGGCCTTACGGATGTATTGTGGTAGTTGGTCGGCCTGCTTGCTTGTTAGAGCGATGACGTTCATGCCAAAGTCGGCAGCCAGACGCGCCACCTTCATGCCGATGTTGCCCAGACCTACGATGCCGAGTGTCTTGCCCGCAAGCTCAATCAGGGGCTGGTCCCAATAGCAGAAGTCGGGCCAGCGGCTCCATTCGCCATCGTGCGAGGCACGTGCATAATGGTCTACGTGATTGGTAACGTTAAGAATGTGGGCGAAGGTCATTTGTGCCACGCTGTCGGTACTGTAGGCAGGAATGTTAGTTACGACAATTCCGCGCTTGCTGGCAGCTTGCAAGTCGACAACATTATAGCCTGTGGCAAGCACGCCAATATATTTGACATTAGGCAACTGGGCAATTGTGGCCTCATCGAAAACAGTTTTGTTGGTAAGTACGATTTCGGCATCGCCAACATGGGCTATTACCTCTTCGGGAGCAGTACGCTTGTATACAGTAAGATTGCCAAACTGTTCTATCTGTTCCCACGACATGTCGCCAGGATTGACGCCGTTGCCATCCATTACTACGATTTCCATTTTAATATTCAGTTTTTTATATTTTATTAGTTTGTCTTGTTATTGATAGGGATGTTAGAGAAGTATCGTTGTACTACTGAGAGTAGCTCTTTCTGGGTACTTCAAATCTTCATCAGTCCTCAAATCTGTCGCCCCACAGCTTAAGCATTTGCTGGTACGACTTTTCCTCGGCAGGCGAGTGTTGGGCGTGCCATATGCGCGTGTTGCCGTTAAGGGCGTCGGGCATGTATTGCTGCTGTACAAAGTGGCCTGGATAGTCGTGAGCGTACTTGTAGCCGTCGTGATAACCCAGGCTCTGCATAAGCTTTGTAGGGGCGTTGCGCAGATGGAGCGGAACAGGCTGGTTGCCCGTGCTACGTACCAAGGACAGAGCATCGTTTATGCCGTTATATGCAGAGTTGCTCTTGGGGCTTGTAGCCAGATAGACGGCAGCCTCGGCAAGCGGAATGCGTCCTTCGGGCCATCCTATCTTCATTACGGCGTCGAAGGCAGCATTGGCCAGAAGCAAGGCGTTAGGGTTGGCAAGTCCTATATCCTCGGCAGCCGAGATAACCAGTCGGCGGGCTATGAATTGCGGGTCTTCTCCTCCTTCAATCATGCGTGCCATCCAGTAGAGTGTGGCGTCGGGGTCGGAGCCGCGTATAGACTTGATGAAGGCTGAGATGATGTCGTAATGCATCTCGCCGTCCTTATCGTAGGCAAGGGGGTTCTGCTGCAAACGACTCTCCACAATCTTGTCGGTAATAACCATCTGATCGTTGCCGTCGGCCTCGACAACAAGCTCCAGTATATTGAGAAGCTTGCGCGCGTCGCCTCCGCTATAGCGCAGCAAGGCACCCGACTCCTTGAGCTGTATGTTGCGCTTGCTTAGCTCTACATCTGATGTTATGGCGCGATTGACAAGGTCGAGTAGGTCGTCCTTCTCGAGCGGCTTGAGCACATACAACTGGCAACGCGACAGCAAAGGGCGTATTACCTCGAACGACGGATTCTCGGTAGTGGCTCCGATAAGCGTGACGACGCCACGCTCCACGGCTCCGAGCAAGGAGTCTTGCTGCGACTTGGAGAATCGATGTATCTCGTCGATAAACAGGATGGGGGAGGCTGAATTGAAGAATCGCCCGCTCTTGGCACGCTCAATCACATCGCGCACATCCTTAACTCCGGATGTAACGGCGCTAAGGGTGTAGAAGGGCGTTTCGAGCTTGTTGGCGATGATCTGCGCCAACGTGGTCTTGCCTACTCCGGGAGGTCCCCATAATATAAACGACGATATGCGCCCCGCGTCAATCATCTTGCGCAAGACGGCACCCTCGCCAACCAAGTGTTTCTGCCCAACATAATCGTCGAGCGTGCGAGGTCTCATTCTTTCTGCTAAAGGTTCACTCATATATAGTCGCAAAATTAGAAAATATATGCGAATTACACAAAATTTTCTTTATCAAAACTTGGAAATTAGAACTAAAGTATATACTTTTGCAGCACATTAAAGGGAGGTGCACGTTTGAGGAATCGTGGCATTCTTCTCTATACTGATAATAATGACAATAAAACAACAATATATGAAACAACAGAAAGCTTTGACACTCAAAACGTTGACAAAAAGTAATGTATGGGAAGTTCAAGAGAACGATATCCTTAGAATGTGGGAAACAGCCGAGAAGGACGCGGACTTTAAGGACAACCGACGTCATTTTGTTGACGTGATACGCAGCGCTTTTGAAATAGAGGAGATAAAGATAGACAAACCTGTGGTTATACAGAAGTATGAGGACCGCGGATTTACCATTGCTTCATTGCATATTACAGACAACGACTCGGGAAAGTATGGTATAAAGAAGCGCCCAATTATGCGCGTTACCGACCTTACCTACGAGAATATCCGTCATATTTCGGCTGCCAAGCTTATCGAGGTGCTCGACCGCAACTTTGGTGGTGGATGGGACTCGCTCTCGCAGAGCATACAGGACATTATAGAAAGCGGATTCGACATCAGCACAACAACACTTCCTAAGGACCGTCTGCACAAGCCAGGTGGCATGTACGAGAAGAAGGTGAATGATGGTTTCGAGGTGTTGGAGATTACTAAGGGCGCTTGGGTTGAGGCTATCTTTGCCAAGGAGAAGCCTGAGGTAGAGAAGCCAGTGGCCAAGGTTGACGACGACGATTTCCGCGACAAATACGACCGTGAGGACGACGATGAGGAGGACGACGAAGAGGACTTGCCAGACGACAAGTATGGAGACGACGATGACGACGATACCTTCGACGAGGACAAGCTCACGGAGGAGAGTTATCGTACAACATTCGATACAGATCCAGAAGACCTTAACCTTGAGGCTGAGGATGTTACGGATGATGACGATAATTATTAAATTGGATTGTAATCATGCCTTAAGGTGGTGGCCTTAAGGATATAAGGTTGGGCGCTTGGAGGGAGTGATCTTTCCAAGCGTTTTTTTGTTCTGTAGGATTGTTACTTTTATTTTTGAATACGAGTTATCGTGAATTTTCCACGAATAGAACACGAGTTATCGTAAATTAACCACGAATTAACCATAAAAACAAATGGCTATTAACGATCACCATAAGTGATGATTAATAGCCATGAAAAATATTGCTTATTTGCTTGAGTACTTCTTGATGTATTCGTCGCCACGCTTGTCGCCCAGTTCGGCAGCCTTCTTCAGGCACTCTAATGCTTCGGCCTTGCGCTTAAGAGCGTTTAGCGCCACACCCTTTATAACAAGAGCGTCGGTAGACTTTGGGTCCAGGTTAAGACATAGGTCGGCCGTCTTGACAGCATCCTCGAGCTTGTTGACGCGCAACTGAAGCGAAGCCAGCTCGGCAAGATAAGGCGGACGCATGTCTGGTTGGGCCACAACAGCAGCATGGGCTATGTCGTTAAGGGCCTGCTGATATTGGCGCAGATTAACCTCGCATATGTAGCGAGTGTAGTAGAAGTCGGCAGACGCACGGCCAAACATCAGGGTGTCGTAGGTGTTGTAGTCGGCCAGGGCACCACGATAATCCTTCATGGCATCGCGCAAGTGGCCTCGTGTGAGGATGTAGGGAGCCGAAATCGTGGTAAGAGGTTGTGGACAACGTGCCACGCAACTATCGAGCAACACTAAAACCTGCTCGTTGGGCGCTCCAAGCTGGGTTTTGCATTGGGCGGCCTCGAAGAATATCTCGCTGTTGCAGATTGGCGTCTTTGTAAGAGCGTCGAACATATCGTAAGCCTTCTGATACTCGCCCTTGGTGTAAAGAATCTGTGCCATGCGATGCTGGTAGGCAGGCTGGGCGTCGAGCTTGTAGGCCTTTTCGGCCTCGTTGTAGGCGCGGTCTAATGTCCAGTCGTGGTAGAGCGAGTCGTTGCTGTAGACCAGTTTCTGATACATAACGCGCGAATATTCCGAGTGAGCCTCGGCCTTGTTGGTGGCCTGCTTCAAGGCAGTCTGCATTTGGCTGTCGGCTCCGGCATAGTCGCCATAATTCACGCGGCGCAAGGCGTCCATCGAATAGCCGTCCACATCGTGTGGAAACTGCGAGATGTAGTCGGAAATATAGCCGGCATACTTTGCTGAATCGCCCTTGTCGGCTGCAAACATCACCATAAGCTGAGCGTCCTTTTTATCGGCAGGTAGCTGCAAACGAATGCCCGAGCTGGTGTAGAGAGGGTTGTTGATGGTAAGCGCGTCGAACTTGAGCTGGGCTGCATAGCGGGCGTCTACGGCGCTTGGGGCCGACTGGAACAATCCTACAAGCTCGCCGTTAGCATTTACCATAGCGCTACCCGGAATGCCCTGGCTGTCGCGGAAGGCAAGCACATAGTAGCCATACTTGTCCATAAATGTCTCCTGGCGCTCAATCTCGTATTGGGCTGCTGTAGGTTTCTTCTGCTCCGAGCCTACAAGCCAAAGCTTTGAGTCCTTGGGCATTAAGGCCTTGGCAAGGGTTGCGGCCTGAGCCTTCTGGGTGCCAACCTTAAAGCGGCAAACGTCGTAAATCTCGTTGGCTCCTATAAGTTTTTGTACGGGATAAGTCTTGCCGTTGAAGTCGGTTACTACAGCCGAAGCAGCCGACGATAAAGCCGACCACGAACCGATGGCCTCGCCGTCGGCCGTTACAAACACGCCACAAGTAGAACTCGTAGCGTTGCCGTTAGAGTCGTAGGCGGTAAGCTTGAAGGTCGATTTTGCCGCTTTCTTAACTTGTGCCGACTGGGCATTAACACTACCCGCAGCAAGCAATAGAACGCATACTGATGTTAAAAAACGATTCATTTGTTTTTATTTGTTACTATTATTTTCTTTTTCTAAGGATTTTGTTTGAGGTTTCTTTTCTTTCCTTCTAAAAGTCTCTATTTCATTTTAAGCAACGTTTTGGCGTTGTCAATGGCAGCTTGCGAGATGTCGCTACCGCTAAGCATCTGTGCAATTTCGTTAACGCGTTGCTCGTCGTCAAGCTTGGTCATCGTGCTAACCGTTCCTTCGGCTGTCTCGTGCTTTGCCACCTTGTAATGGGTTGAGCCGAAAGCCGCAATCTGTGGCAGGTGAGTTATGCAGATTACTTGGCGATGAGCGTCGCCCATGTCGCGCATGATGTAAGCCATTTGCTCGGCCACACGTCCGCTTACGCCTGTATCTATCTCGTCGAAGATGATTGTAGGCAGACCAATAGCCTTGCTTATCATGGCCTTAAGCGAGAGCATTACGCGGGCAATCTCGCCGCCCGACGCCACTTGAGCCACGGGCTGCATCTCCGTGCTTGAGTTGGCGCTAAACAAAAACAGCACCTTGTCGCCACCCGTTGGTCCGAGTGCGCCCTTCTTAATGTCCACCTTGAAGCGCACCTTAGGAATGCCCAGCGGTACAAGCAACTTGGACAGTTCGTCCTCAACCTCTATTGCCGCCTTCTGGCGCAGATTGGTCAAGACAGCGGCCTTCTGTTCGCATTTGGCCTTTAGAAGCTCCACTTGTTGTTCGAGTTCCTTAAGATGTTCGTCGCCATTGTCGATATTGCTCAGCAGAGAGTCCAGCTCGTCGAGCTTCTCAATCAGTCCGCCAATATCGCTCACATGAAACTTCTGCTGCAAGGTATAGATAGTGTCCAGTCGCTCGGTAATCTCGTTGAAGCGTTGCGGGTCGAACTCGATGTCGTCCATCTTCGATGAAATCTCCTGAGCGATGTCCTTCAGCTCGATAAAGCAATTGTCAAGGCGTTCGGCAAGCTCGTTTGCGTCGGGATATATTTCCTCTATACCATGCAATTGCGAGGCCAGGCTGCGCGTTTCGTCAACTATGCCGTTGTCCTCGCCGTCGAGCCGTTGGTCGGCCTCGTGCAGCACGCGCTTGATGTCCTCGGCATGGCTCATTATCTCGGCAGTCTGTTCAAGGGTCTCTTGCTCGTCGGCTTGCAGATTGGCGTCCTTCAGTTCCTTGTGCTGGAATCGCAGAAAGTCCTCGTTCTCGCGGTTGCGCTCTATTTGCAGCTTCAGGTCGTCCAGTTGTTTCTCGGCCTTGCGCCATTCGTTGTAGGCCTGCTTATAGTCGGCCATTTGTTGCTTGTCGCGCGCTATTATGTCCACCACGTTAAGCTGGAAGTCCTCCTTGTTTAGCAGCAGGTTCTGGTGCTGGCTGTGCACGTCGATAAGCTGCTCGCCAAGTTCGCGTATTGTGGCAAGGTTCACGGGCGTGTCGTTAACGAAGGCTCGGCTCTTGCCGCTGGCGTTAAGCTCGCGTCGCAAGATGCACTCGTTGGGCTCGTAGTCGAGATCGTTGTTCACGAAGAAGTCCTTAAGCACGTCCGAGTGGTAGATACTAAGGTCAAAGGTTGCCTCTATAATGCATTTGTCCTTGCCCTTCTTCACCTGCCTGGCGTCGGCTCGGTTGCCCAGCAACAGACCGATGGCACCAATGACAATACTCTTTCCGGCACCCGTCTCGCCCGTTATGACCGAGAACCCCGGGTAGAACTGCATCTGCAGATGGTCGATAAGAGTGAAATTCTTTATGTCGAGTGTTTTAAGCATATCAGTTTATTCTTTGATTTTATCCCATGCCGCATTTTGGCTTGCGTTAATGGCAAACAATATCTCGTAAACCTTTTCCTTCTCCTTTTGCGTGCCCTTACCTTTATATATATTGGCAAGCTCGTCGCGTTTGTAGTCGGTCCAAATCTGCGGCAGCAAGCTAAGGGGGCGGTCGTCGTGACACTTCTTCAGGTCGTTCTCTATGGCCGTAGACACGTTGGTACGTCCACGGTCCACGTTGGTCGACATCTCGTCCAGTCCCGTGCGATAGTAGTCGTACTGCAACTGTCTGAATGGCTTCATGGCTCCGTCAAGATAGTCGTTGATGATGGCAAACCTGTTGCGGCTGTTGTCGAAGGCTTTCCATCCTGGGTAGTTCAGATTCTGGGCGTTGTTGGTAAGGTTCATGCATTGTTGCAGCACGTCCTCGCCACCCATAGGCGCAAACGAGTCGAGGTTGATGCCTATTATCAGGTAGGCGTAGTAGCCAATGAGCGCCATAAGCTGGTTGTCAATCTGTTCCTCGTTGAACTGCAACTGTTGAAACTGAGCGTACTCAAAGTTGAAGTCGTTGTCGGTATTGTTGTACAGCGTAGTGGTGTACGACGAGCCGTAAACGGGTCGGTTGGCCTGCACCACAGCCTTGCACGTGAAGACGTTGGTAGAGTTGTCGTACTTTGTAACCGTGATGTTGAAGTTGCAAGGTATGCGCTCGTTCTTCTGAAACTGCAGACTGGTCCATTGGCGCTCGTTGATAAATCGTGTCAGATTCTGCTCTATTTCCTCAAACACGCTGGCGTCTGTGCCCTGTATCTGCGAGTGGTTGATGGTTACCTTGGCGTTAAGCTCCTGCGCACGCACCTTGGTTATGCCCACCCAAGCCATTAGGGCAGGCACGATGACAGCAGCTTTAAGAAGTCGGTTTGTCATAATCAGTTAAGTTATTGAACCTTATTTTACTTCTACAATTTTATAAGAAAAAATCGTTTTTTTTTTAAATTATTTGCTTGAAACCACACGTTCCAGCTCGTCTACAATGTAGACAGCCGTTTGGGCCTTCGAGCATTTGGGATATTCCTTCTTGTCGGTACGGCTGATAATCTCAATCTGGTTGTCGTCGGTACGGAAGCATGTACCCTTGTTCTGCAAGCTGTTCAGCACGATGAAGTCGGCATTCTTCTTTTCGAGCTTTCTCTGTGCGTTTGCCTCCTCGTCGTTGGTTTCCAGGGCAAAAGCCACAATTGTCTGCTCTGTGGTCTTAGCCTTGCCCAGGGCGGCAGCAATGTCGTGTGTTGGCGACAGGCGTATCACCATGTCGTCGTCGCCACGCTTAATCTTCTTGTCGGCCACGTCGGCAGGGCGGAAGTCGGCAACGGCAGCCGACAGAATGGCCACGTCGCTTTTGGCGAATGTTGATGTTGCTGCGTTGTACATGTCCTCACAGCTCTCCACGTCAATACGGTTTACGCCCAGAGGAGTTTTAAGACTAACAGGACCAGCCACTATCGTTACGTTGGCGCCACGCTTTTGGCATTCCTCGGCAATGGCAAACCCCATTTTACCACTTGAATAGTTGCCTATAAAGCGCACGGGGTCAATCTTCTCGTATGTTGGGCCAGCCGTAATCATGATGTTCTTGCCCGAAAGGGGAGACGTGGCTGAGGCCTTGTCGAAGAAATCGCTCACGTATTGGGCTATTACAGCCGGCTCCTCCATGCGTCCCTTGCCCTCGAGTCCGCTGGCAAGAAAACCGCTTGCAGGCTCAACAATATGGTTGCCGTACGACTGCAATGTGCGCAGATTGGTCTGTGTAGACGGATGTCGGTACATGTCGAGGTCCATAGCCGGAGCTATGAACACGGGCGCCTTCATCGACAGATAGGTTGTGATGAGCATGTTGTCGGCTATTCCGTGCGCCATCTTGCCTATTGTGCTTGCCGTGCATGGAGCTACAACCATAGCGTCGGCCCACAATCCCAGGTCAACATGCGAGTTCCATGTGCCGTCGCGTTGCGAGAAAAACTCGCTCACCACGGGCTTATGCGTAAGGGCCGAGAGCGTGATAGGGGTGATGAATTCCTTGCCAGCAGGCGTTATTACAACCTGAACCTCTGCACCTTGTTTTACAAACTCGCGAATGAGCAGACACGACTTGTAGGCGGCAATTGAGCCAGTAATGCCTAATACGATTTTTTTGCCTTTTAGCATATAATATTAATATGTTCGGGCTGAAGACGAAACTAAAAAGTCTCAGTTGAAAACAAGAACTAAATATCCCAGTTGATAATTTACTGATTGTCCCCAGCCTCAATAATTTTACTGTTTGTTGAATCCTCTCAAGCGTATGCGCGTAAGCACCTGCTTGGTGTTGAAGGTAAAGTCGCCCGACATCATCCAGCTGTAGTAGCCTGGGTCCACGCGTAGCACCTCGTCCACGGCACGTCCCTTGTACTTGCCAAAGTTGAATGCCTCGAATCGGCGTTCCTTGCCGTCCTTGTCGAGCAATGGTTTGCCGTCGGCACCTAACAAAGGTCGCCAAACAATACGTCCGGCAAAGTCTACATTGTCGTTCTGCTTGGAGAACTCGGCCAAGAAGTCCATGTCGTTCTCCAGCACGCGGTCGGGTTCTTCCTGCACGCCCGGTGCATACTTGTCGAGCTCTCCCATCAGCACTCTGTACGTAGCCTCAGTATCCTCGTCGGCACGATGTGCTGTAAAGTCTTCCTCCATCTTGCGTCCGCAATAGAATTTGTATGCGGCAGCCAGGTTGCGTCGTTCCATCTTGTGGAAGATGGTTTGGGCGTCGATAAGTCGGCACTTCGAGAAGTCGAAATCGATGCCTGCGCGCAGAAACTCCTCGGCAAGCATAGGGATGTCGAAATGGTTGGAGTTGTATCCGGCAAAGTCGCAATCCTTCATCTTCTCGCTAAGCTGCTGGGCCACATCCTTGAACGAAGGCGCGTCCTTAACGTCGTCGTTCGAGATGCCTGTCAGCTCGGTCACTTCTTGCGGAATGGGTTTGCAAGGGTTGATTAGTAGATTCTCGCGTTGCTCTTTGCCTTCGGGCAGCACCTTAATATACGAAATCTGTATAATGCGGTCGCGCACAAGGTCGAGTCCGGTAGTTTCAAGGTCGAAAACAATAAGGGGGCGTGTGATATTAAGTTTCATTTTTCGGTTTCGTTTTTAAACGATTTTTCGTGAGAGAGTGCCGACAGCCAGCTCTTTACAGCCAGCTCCGTCTAACACGCCCTCACGAAAAAATATAAATATTCTAATAATCCTTATTCTCTATTTATAGAATATAGATTTATCAGATAATTCTGATTCTTCCTCTTAGCAGCGTAGCCTCAGTAAATCAGCACAATCCTTATTCTCTATTTATTGAATATAGATTTATCTAATTATTTTTATTTTCAGTCAATCAGCATAATGTTGATTGTTGTCAAGCGCACGTGGCTTTTAGACGACAATTGTATTAGTCGTTCAGCAACATTGGCATAATAAGCATCAGGATGTCTTGCTCGTCGGGTTGTGTAGAAGGAACAATCACGCCAGCGCGACTTGGATCGGCAAGCTGAATTGTAACCTCGTCGCTCGCGAGGCTGTTCAGAATCTCGTAGATGGCGCTTCCCTTGAAACCAATGTCCATAGTGGCTCCTGCATAGTCGCAAGAGATACTCTCCTTGGCGCTTGTGGCAAAGTCGATGTCCTCGGCTGTAAGACGCAGCAATCCCTTTTCGATGTGGAAACGAACAAGCTGGCTGCTCTCGCTAGCAAATGGCAACACGCGCTTAAGGGCGCCCATAAGCGACTTGCGGTCGATGGTAAGGCAGTTGGTGTTGTTGTTTGGGATAACCGAGTTGTAGTTGGGGTAGCGACCCTCTATCAGGCGACATCTCAGCATTCCTTCGGCGTAGCGAATCTCGGCGCTGCGAGCGTCGAACTTTATTACCACGTCGCCCGAGTTCTTTGCCAGCACACCCTTAAGCAGCTGGGCTGGCTTCTGTGGCAGAATGAACGATGCCGGGTTCTCATCGGCTGCGATAGAGAGTATGCGGTTGCGTACAAGCTTGTGGCCGTCGGTAGCTACAATAGTAAGGCTGTCGGCAGTAAGGTCGAAGTAGATGCCTCCCATTACCGGGCGAATCTCGTCCTGGGCTGTGGCAAACAGCGAGCGCGATATGTTGTCGGCCAGTAGGGTAGAGTCGATGCTTATGGATGTAAGGTTGTCCTCCATCTCGGCAGCCACGGGATAATCCTCGGCCGACTGAGCTGTGAAGTTGAACGAGCCGTTCTGGTAGTCAATCTCCAAGGCCAGGTCGTCCTCGTTTACGTTGAAGTTCAGGGGCTGTTCGGGCAGCTCTTTCACGGCATTAAGGATAATGCGGTTGGAGATGGCAAAGCGTCCCTCGCCGTTGCACTCGTCAAGCTCGATGGTCGACTGCATGACATTCTCGTTGTCGCTGGCTGTAACCGTGAGCACGTTGTTGGCCACCTCGAAGAGGAAGCAGTCCAATATACTGATTGAATTCTTGCTGTTTATGACTCTTGCAAGAGTCTGAAGGCGCGCGTTGAGCGTTCCGCTGGATAATGTGAATTGCATTATATTCTGATTTTAACGTTACTATATGCAAAGTTAGTTATTATTATATGCAAAGTTAGTTATTTTCGTGACTAAAACAACCAACTCTCTCACAAAAATACTAAAAAAACTTTGTGGCACACAAAAAGGCGGTTAAAAGTTTCTGATTTTAATACAAATTTATTAATTTCGCACATTGGTTCCGTTGCCTGAACAATAAGGGGCGGAAGCACAATAAGTATTTATCACACTTTAAATATACAATATTCAAGCAATGGAATTACAAGGAAAGATTATTGCCGTTTTGCCAGAAAGAAGCGGAGTATCCGCACGTGGCGAGTGGAAAACACAGGACTATGTCCTCGAGACTCACGACGCTTATCCTAAGAAGATGGTGTTTAATGTTTTTGGCGCCGACCGCATTAGCCGTTTCAATATACAGGCAGGCCAGGAAGTAACTGTGTCGTTCGATATCGACGCTCACGAGTATCAGGGCCGCTGGTACAACAGCATCCGCGCCTTCGACGTGCGCTTGGTTGATCCGGCAACTGTTGGTGCCCAGCCTGGCGTTGTGCCTGGTAGCGCCTTTGGACCGGCTCCCGAGGCTCCTGTACAGCCTGCTGCCCAGCCAGCCGCTGCTGCCGAGGACAAGGTTGACGACCTGCCATTCTAAGCCCCATAACGGCCAAGAACAAACAACGGCCTCGAAGAATGCTTGCCTCTTAAGGTACAGGCGTTCTTCGGGGCCGTTTTTTTAATAGTTTAAGGTAAGAGTGAAGAATCCATGTGATAAGTGAAAAGTGAAGAACGAAGAGTGAAGAATCCATGTGTTAAGTGAAAAGTGAAGAACGAAGAGTGAAGAATCCATGTGTTATGAGAAGCTGTAGGAGGGTATGGCATCCTTGCCATGCCCACTAAATCGGCATGACAATCATATCAGAGTGAGTACGGCAAGGATGCCATACCCTCCTACTATAAAACCAGTTCTCTTGTTCTCATGTCTTTCCCAAAAACCTGTTCTTCTGTTCTCATGTCTTTCCAAAAGAACCTGTTCTATTGTTCTCATGTCTTTCCCCAAAAAACATGTTCTTCTGTTCTTCTGTCTTTCCAAAAAACCTGTTCTTTTGTCTAATCCTGAAGAAGAAACTTAATAAATCGCAATCTTTATTACTCCATCCTCCTTATTCTCAAATATGCGGTAGGCCTCCTCAATCTGGCTTAGCGGAAATCTGTGTGTGATTAGTGGGGTGGTGTCTATCTTGCCTTGTTCAATAAGGTGCAGCACCTCCTCGCAGTCGCATCCGTCCACTCCGCCCGTCTTGAACGTAAGGTTCTTGCCGTACATATCGGGTAGGGGCAATACTTGGGGCTCGTTGTACAGGGCCACAACCGTAACGATGGCATTAGGGCGTGCACATTGCCAAGCCAGCTGGAATGTGTCCTTGGCTCCAGCCACCTCAATCACGCGGTCGGCCCCGCCATGGTCGCTGTGGCTCATTACAAAGTTGTGGCACTCGTTGGGTGTGGTAGTAAGCACCTCGGGATAATGTTTGTTAACAAAGTTGCGTCGCTCCTCCGATGGCTCGCACACGATGATGCGCTTGGGCTGTTTAAGCATTACGCACAGCAGAGTACAGATGCCCGTAGGTCCGGCGCCAATAATCAAAACCGTGTCTTCCTTGGTTATCTCGCTTATGCGTGCAGCCCAAAAGCCCGTGGCAAGCACATCGCCCACAAACAGGGCCTGCTCGTCTGTAACGCGGTCCGGAATGCGGTTCAAGCCTTGCGTAGCCAGCGGCACACGCACATACTCGGTCTGTCCGCCATCGATGCGGCAGCCCAGCGCCCAACCTCCATCAGCCGACGTGCAGTTGTTCACGTAGCCATGCTTGCAGTAGAAACACTCACCGCAGAAGGTCTCCACGTTTACTGTAACGCGGTCGCCCGGCTTTACGCCCCTCACGTCGCTTCCCGTTTGTTCCACCACGCCCACCATCTCGTGTCCCACCGTAATGCCCGGCACAGCCCTGGGCACGCTGCCATGCTTGATGTGTAGGTCGCTTGTGCAGATGCTGCCAAGTGTCACGCGCACAATGGCGTCGGTCGTTTCCTTCAACTCAGGCTTCGGCTTGTCTGTCAAGGCAAACTTGCCCTTCTCGATGTATGTGTAAGCTTTCATAGATTGCTGATTTGTTTATTCGTAAACTGTTGCCACTATTCTGCGCTGACCTCCATAGTCGCGAAACTCACAAAGATAAATTCCTTGCCATGTGCCCAGGTTCAAGGCTCCGTTGGTAATGGGAATCGTCAGGCTCACGCCAAATAGCGAGCACTTGGCGTGTGCGGGCATGTCGTCGGCTCCCTCAAGCACATGGTCGTAGTAGGGCTCGTTCTCCTTAACCATGTGGTTCATTATCTTCTCCATGTCGTAGCGCACGTCGGGGTCGGCATTCTCGTTGATGCTTAGGGCGCACGATGTATGCTGAACGAATAGGTTCAGCAATCCCGCCTTGGGCAACGGCCTTGGCAAATGCTCCAATATCTCGCGCGTTACAAGATGACAGCCTCTGCGCTTGGCAGAGAGCGCAAACTCGGTTTGTTTTATCATAGTCAAAATGTTTTCTGCAAAGATACAGCATTTTTGTTAATCCCCAAAAACTGAGTTAATGATATTTCTATCTCGATTCATCCCTCTTGGTTCAGCAGTCTCGTCACATCAGCTGGGTTCAACGCCCATTCGTATGTGTACGCCTCGTCGGCCTCTTGGGCCGTAACTACTGGTTCCAGATTCTGTGCCATAGCCTTCCAGTCGAGCAGCTCGCCTATTGTCAGCTTCGCCTCAAGCTTGCTTAGCAAGGCCTCTGCCGACATGCTGTCGGCTCCTCGTATAGTCTGCGATGTGAACGGCATTTCCAGCCAAACAATCTCGCGTTTCTCTACGTCGAGCACGCCAAACACCAATCCTTTGATCAGGTTGCTCTCGCTTATCCTTACCATGTGCTGCACACACGAGGGATCGTAGGCCACGCCCGTCTCCTCGGAAAGTTGCATGGGATAGGCCGAGTCCATCCATCCCACCACAAGATTGGGCGAGAGCGTGCCGCACGAGTAGGCGTTGCACGTGAACATTACGTACTTGGCCTTGGCCGCCAGCAGCTCCGGCATCGACAGCTCTATGTATTCTGCCGTGCCCACCATCTCGGGTATCGAGCGAATGTCGCCCGAGTGTTTTGCGCCTACGCAACTAAGGTTGTAAAAGGCGCACTCGTCCGTAGTGTAGTTGTCAAATGTTATGCGGCAACTCAAGTCCATGTCGAGCGGTTGGGCGTGCAATCCCTTACCCCATTGCAAGAAGAGGCGCACGGCGTCGCCCTCCACCTGGAATCGTGTTCCCATCAAGGCACACGACGTGTCTTGTATTGTCGTGGCTCTGTCGCCCACGCCAACGGGTATTTTGTATAAGGTGGGGTCGATGTATATGGTCTTGGCTTCCGTCTTCTTGGCTGCAAACCTTCTCACCATCGACTCCTTGTATACGTCCATCACGTCGCTTGCCATCTTCTGTCTTTCCGTCTCGTTGTACAGAGCAAGCAGCTTGTTGGGCTCAATGCTTACGGCTCCGCCCGTGATGGGTCGGGCTAGGCGCGTTGCGTTGAAGTCGAAGTAGCTCTCGGCGGCGTTGCCCAGCGACAGCAGCAAACGGGCAGGCAACTTGTCGGCAATCTCGTCGAATGCCGCCAGCACCCTCTTGCTGCCAAAGCGCAGCATTGTTGCAAACAGACCGCGTGCAAACAGTCCAGGGCGCTGCTTCAGCAAGTCAAGCGTCTTGTCGGCATCGTTCTCTGTGCGAGCCTTGTCCACACGTCCCTGCCATGTAGAATAGCTCTGGTTGTAGAACACGTCGATTATCTCGGCAAGATGCTCCATGCCCTTCTTGCGCGAGTATTCGCCCATGCGTAAGGCTCTAATCATGCGCACCCACATGCCTCGTTTGGGGTTCATGTTTTCGGCAGCCTGACGGGCTGTCATGGACAGCGAGTTCATCCAAAGCGCCACGCGCAAGCAAGCCTTGCGGTTGTACTTCAGTTTCAGTTTCAGCTTCATGTCCACGGCAGCGTCGGCGCCCATGTCCAGCGGACCAAATACGTGGTAGTACATCCTTCGGGCGTGGGCCACGAGCGTCTTGGGCTCGACAATCTGCACCAGTCCCGTCTTCTCGTACCACAGATAACGCAGAATGTCGGTAGGAGTCTTGAGCAAGGCAGCAGCCTCCTTAGTCTTGTCGTGGCTTATTAGGGTCTTAACCACGAGCATGGCGGTTTCCTTCATCGCCACCTGCACATCCTCGGGCAGAGGAAATTCTGTGAGCAGCTTTTCGAGCGAGTCCTTCTGGGTGGCGTCCAATGGTGTGGGCGACGCGAGTAGCGACGCAAACACGTTCTGCATGTCCTTGTTGGTAAACAGACGCAGCTCCTTCAGCTTGCTGCCCTGACCCTTGTACACAAAGTTGGCTGTACGGAACGGGGTGCCGCAGAACGGGCAACCGTTGTATCGTTCCAGGGGGAAAGTGCCTTCTGGGATAAAGTGGCCGCATCTTAATGTTGTGCCCTTGAATCCCGCCTCCTTGCCTCCCAGCAGATTGGTGAACAACGTAAGCAGATGGTCGGCTCTATTCTCGCCCGTGGGCACGTTCCACTTCTTTACCAGCGGGGCCCAGTTTAGGTTAACGCCCATCACGTTGTTGATGCACTTTGTTATTTCGGCAAGCGTGTCGGCAGACACGGCATTGAGCGCATGCAGCAGTTCCTCGCTCAGGCAGAACCCGTTCTCCTTCAGTCGGGCCACAAGCGCCATAACCGGAGCCGTAGCTTCTGAGCTTAGGTTGATGTCCTCGCGGCGGATGTCGAGGTACAGAGCGCGGTAACGTAGGGCAACAGTTGTCAAAGTATTGTTCATAACGAGTAATGATTTAGAAGGTAATTGAGAGACTTTTTGTGATAATTCGGCTTAGCACAAAAGCTAGCCGCAGATATGTCTTGAAGTAAGCCTCTCTTGGACCTTTTTTGGGGGGGAAGAAGGAAATTACAATCCTCTGCTACACCTATCGGCACGTACCTCCACGGTTGTGGGTTTTCAGGTACGTTATGCTCTTTGGAGTAAGGACTGTTTAGTCCTTCTTCTTTTGCAAAGTTATAAATTTACTGTGCATTCTATCTTCATAATTGGAAAAATTTTTTAAGTTAGACGATAATTTTTTGTCAACGGTTAGTCTCAAGGCTGTATCTCTTGTCTTTCGTGAGGCAATTGTCTTCAGCAGATTCGAATAATCGCGTGGCGGCTTTCGAATATATGTTAAGGGAAAAGGGAAAAGTGAAGAGTGAAAAATTCATTTGTTAAGTTATGATTTAATCAAGAAGCAAGCGGATTATTCAAATTCTTCACTTTCAAAAACACCAATTTTCACCTTCTGATTCCACTTGCTTTAAATCAATTGCAAAGATACAAAAAATATGGCAACTACAAAAATAATTAATGGAAAAAGTGAAAAAGAAAAAGTGCGGTCATTAAGGTCATTTGTCATTAAGGTCATTAAGAAAAAAAGTTGGTCAAGACTTCTATATAAATATATATTTAATCACTAGTGTCCACTAAATAAATTTAAGACTTAATTCT
>OLSX01001398.1_pt1 | contig 23001 bp, 23 predicted proteins | sample 1673141 | NCBI WGS metagenome assembly OLSX01 (sample SAMEA3136759, study PRJEB25190) | human gut metagenome | biome: human gut; feature: human-associated habitat; material: faeces | place: Austria | collected 2013
TGCATACTTTCGCTATGCAGTATAAAATCAAAGTTCAGGGGAATATTGAAACCGTTTGTCTGCTTTCAAAGAAACCTTGATTTTCTGCGGTTTGTGGGATAATAAAGAAAGATAATGGACGTGTGTTTTCTGGTCTTTTGAATGAAACATTTGAATATTGAAACAGTGGGGTGGTTTGAAACTTACTGAATAATAGGCTTTTGCTAAAAGGTATCACTTTTGCGAAAATGTATGATACTTCTCGGCAGTAGCCTTTTTATATAAAGATAACTTGACTTCCAAATCTTACTGATGTAATATTTACACAAGTGCAGAAGGATTGCGGACGAAATTTTTTTACCACGAAATCTTACGCATGTAATAAAAAGGAAGGAGGAATACATAGTACGATATACCAAGCAAAGTGAAATTTTTTTGCCTAAAAATCTTACGAATGTAATATTTTAAAGATATAGTGTACATTGAAAATAGAATATGACCATATCAGCAATGAAAATAAATGGAGGTCAATATGAAGAAAGGAAAAAGCAGAAACAAGCGAAAGAAAACAAGAAGCAGGCTCCTATGGATTGCGATTGCTGTTATAGGAATAGCTGCGGTAATTTCTGCGGTATGTGTGGCAGGAATGTTGGAAACAAAAGAAAATGCCTGGAGGACACCGGAAGAACTTCTGGTGGAGTACATGTATCATATCCCCAAAAAGGAATATGAAGAAATGTATGCGATGTTGCACGTTGAGGCATCGGGAAGTATCAGTCAGGAGGATTTCATAAAACGCAACTCAGCTATTTATGAAGGCATAGAAGTCCAGAATATGGCTGTCCGGATTATTGCATATGACGAGGAGCAAATGACGGTAACCTACCAGACTTCTTTCGATACAGTTGCAGGAACTATCAGCTTTGAGAATGAAGCACTTTTCCTAAAAGACGAAGAAGGATATAAGTTGGTTTGGGATGATTCCATGATTTTTCGGAATCTAACTTCTACAGATAAAGTAAGAGTTTCCACTACACAGGCAGAACGAGGAGAAATTCTGGATAGGAACGGACGTGTCCTTGCAGGAAAAGGTACAGCATCTTCGGTTGGAATCGTTCCGGGAAAGTTGGAAAACAGAGAGGAAGCAATCGCACAGATTGCAGAACTATTGGAAATCACACCGGAAGCGATAGAAAAGAAACTGTCTGCAAAGTGGGTAAAGGATGAATCTTTTGTTCCTATTAAAACGATTCCAAGAGTGGAAGAAATTGAGTTAATGTCTATCAGTCCAGATGAAGAAGTCCTAAAGGAGAATGAAAGGCATGAAAAGTTGCTGGAGATTCCCGGAGTGATGATATCTGATGTTGAAGTGCGTGAATACCCATTAGGGGAAGCAGCTGCACATTTGGTCGGATATGTTCAAAGTGTTACTGCGGAAGATTTAGAGGAACATGCAGGAGAAGGCTATACAGCCAATAGTGTAATCGGCAGAAGCGGAATGGAGAGCTTGTTCGAGAGTGAACTGAAAGGCCAGAACGGTTGCAGGATTTACATTGTAAACTCGGAAGGCAAAGAGAAGGAGGAACTTGCTTGCATCCTGGTACAGCATGGACAGGACATCCAGCTTACGATAGATACTGATTTACAGGTTTCCTTGTATGAGCAGTTTAAGGAAGATAAAAGCTGCTCGGTAGCCATGAATCCTTATACTGGAGAGGTATTGGCTTTGGTCAGCACACCAGCCTATGACAATAACGATTTTATTATGGGATTATCGAGTGAGCAGTGGACTGCACTTAACGAGGATGAGAATAAGCCAATGTATAATCGCTTCCGGCAAGTATGGTGTCCGGGGTCTACATTTAAGCCAATTACCGCTGCGGTCGGCTTGGAATCAGGAGCAATCGATCCAATGGAAGATTACGGGAATGTAGGCTTAAGCTGGCAAAAGGATGCATCGTGGGGTTCCTATTATGTAACAACACTCCATGCATATGAACCAGTCATTTTAGAGAATGCCCTGATATATTCCGACAATATTTATTTCGCAAAGGCAGCATTAAAGATTGGATCAGAAGAGATGGAGAGTTCTTTGACTGGACTTGGTTTTAATGAGGAATTGCCATTTGAGATTAAGATGGCAGAGTCGCAGTATTCTAATTCAGAGGGAATTGAAACAGAAATACAGTTAGCTGATAGCGGTTACGGTCAAGGGCAGGTTTTAGTGAATCCGTTACATATGGCTTGTATCTATTCTGCTTTCTGTAACGAGGGAGATGTCATAAAGCCTTATTTGGTATATAAGAATGAAGCAACAGCTGAGTATTGGATTCCGGGTGCCTTTTCTAATGAGACAGCAAGCCGTGTATTGGAAGGAACAAAGAAGGTTGTGAATGATTCTAATGGAACTGGATATGCTGCCCATCGGGATGACATTCTTTTAGCAGGAAAAACAGGTACGGCAGAAATCAAGGCATCGAAGGATGATATTTCGGGTACGGAATTAGGATGGTTTGCAATTTTTACAGCAGAAGATACGGTAGAACGTCCTATATTGATTATCAGCATGGTAGAAGATGTGAAAGGTAGAGGAGGAAGTGGATATGTTGTTAAGAAAGACGGCCTGGTCCTGGAAGAGTGGTTTAGCAGTAATTAGTTTTCTACTGATGCTTAGTGTTTCAGGGTGTAGCGATGCACCCCCGGAAGAAGATACAGTTTCGGAAACAGTAATTGATATTCAAGCTATTCCAGAAGATTCTAAGGAGAACGCAGAAGAAATTATAAACATCTGTATAGATCTTTATAAGAAGGCAGCAGAAGAAAACAAGATAGCTGATTTGGAAACGATTCGTGGTATTGTAAATTGCCTTGGAGAAAATGGATATCCGGCTGTTGACAGCAGAAATCAAATTAACATGACGGACCAAGAGAAGGTAGTGGAATTCTGCGAAAAGGTGGATGCACAGGAAGAAGCAGAAATAACAATTCTTGAAGTCAGTTATTTAGGCGGATTTGTAAAATACGATTTACACACAAAAGACGGAAATGTAGATGTGGTCAGAAGCTATTACAAGTACGAAAATGGAGATATACAAAGAGAGGTTACTGGAAGCTATCAGGCGGAGTATTGGAATTATACAGAAGAAGGTTACCTGATGTTTTCCGGTGTCTGGTTTTCAGAAGAATTGTATGTTCTTACATTGAGTGGGGCAGAGGAGCATACCGCATTGCGAGTACAGCCATTGGATGAAACATATCGGGAGTTGAGTCGGAAATATCTCCGCCCGATTGGCTTTGAACAGAATAACATGTTTATTGTGGATTGGAGCGAGGATGATTTCGGGGCTTTGAATTTCTATGATATGTATGACATTCTCTATCCAAAAGTAAATGGTCAGTATGTTCCCTATATTGCAGATGACAACCTGGCAGTAAGTGCAGTTTATCGGATTCCAAAAGAGGAATTTGAAAGCGTTATTATGAAATATTTCAATATTGATAGTGAAACGCTACAATCCAAAACCGTCTATTATTCGGAGGATTCAACTTATGAATATAAGCAGAGAGGCTTCGAAGAAGTAGAGTACCCGGAATATCCATATTCAGAGGTAGTCGATTTTACAGAAAACAGCGATGGGACAATTACACTTACAGCTAATGTAGTATTCCCTTATGCAGGTGATTCCAAGGTATATGCTCATGAGGTTGTGGTCCGCCCGTTAGAGGACGGAGGGGTACAATATGTATCTAATCAAATTATACCTTCCGAGGATAATTATGAGGAAACATGGCATACACCACGGTTGACGTTGGAAGAATGGGAAGAATTGTACGGAGGCGAATAATGGAAGATGTAAAATGGCTGCTTAGAAGATGTGGACTTCCGATTTTGCTGCTGTTGATTTTCGTGATAGCCGGAGTGTTCTGTTGGGGAAAATTGCATGCAGAAAAGCAAAAGGTGGCAGAAGAAGTATGGGAGCCACCTATAGAAATCGAAAATAGCGAAGCAGAAACAGAAGAAGCCGAGAATGCGGAAACTTCCACAGAGTCAGCATATTGGTTTATTCCGCAAGCCAGTGATGATCTCCTTTCAGAAAAGGAGAAGGAGCAGCTGCAGAGTATGGTTTTGTCAGCAACAGAATCGGTCAGAGAAATCTATAAGGATATTGTAATTGCAGATGCACCAAGCTACTCTTCCGGTATTAATGAATTTACCCACGAGCAGAGGAAAGCCGTGGTGGAACAATTGGGCAGAAGCGGTTTGGTAAGTGTTGAAGAAGATACTGCCATGCAAAACCATGAAGTAATCGAAACATTTTATGCAGATTACTTGGATGGACGGGACTCGATGGTTACGGTATTTGAAGTATATAGAGATGGACTGATTGGAGCAGTTACCTTCATTTATCGGAAAGGTGAGCTGCAGACCTATTACATAGGAATTCAGTGGAAGAAAGGCGGTATACCAGAGATACAGGGAACTTCGGTAAGTAATGTGGCTGAGATTAAACTGACCGAAAAAGGATATTTTATCTACGCATATGAATATGTGATTGCACATGCAAGTTTGAGACAGTATTGGAGAATAGAACCGCTTCCGGAAGACTGTCGGGAATTGACGGAGAAATACATATCAGGACTAAGCTATGTGAATTACAATGTGCTTGTCACAAATTGGGACAGCAGCAATGTAGAGAACATTCTGATGCCTTGTATGTATGAAGATATTTATCGGATTTCTACGGGCGAAAATCTGAAAACTGAAGATTGGAAGATTCCGGCAGAGGAATATGAAAGGATAATGACTACTTATTTTCCGGTATCGGTAGAACAGTTGAGAGAGCATTGCGGGTATGCTGAGGGCAGCAACAGCTATGAATATGAGATGATTTATGCCAGCCCATACCCACCTTTTGGAGAGGTGGTTGACTATACAAAAAATGCGGATGGAACGATTACACTTATCGTAGATGGAGTATGGCCGGATTATAATTCTGATCTCGCTTTTCGGAATACGGTTGTGGTTCTGCCATTTGAAGACGGAACTTTCAGATACCTTTCCAATTCTATAGAACAAATTGAGTTGGAACTGCCGCCGATAGCAAGAAAGAAAGGATGATATTATGGCATTAAAGAAAAAAAGCATTCTGCTGATTATGGCATTTCTGATTGGATGCGGCCTGTGTGCCTGTGGAAAAGAAGATAGCGTTGAGGGTGAATCTCTTGTGGAAGATACGGAAGAAGTATCTTCCACGGAGGAAACAAAAAGTGCCGAGGAAGAGGCTGCAGAACAATGGGAAAAGGGCTACGACCTTCCGGTAGATGAACAGGAAAGGGAAGAAGCTGAGACTGACTGTAAAAAGCTGATGGAACATTATCTTGATATTTATGAAACTGCAGATAAAGGGATAGCATCCAATGTTGTTTTGGATGATCAAACGGTTCTTGAAATGCAGAAGAAGGTAAAGGACGCAGGATATCCAATTGCTACGATGGTAACGTATTCTAACATGGGGAATTATGAAAGTGTCGATAGTTTTCTTAAAGAATGTATGGAAGGGCAAAGCGGTTCTGTAGTAATTTATGAAATCCACAACGATGGTGGACTGGGCAAAATGAAATTCATTTTTGATGGAACGGATATGTATGTTGTAAGTACAAGAGGAATCTGGAATGCTGACAACGAGCCGGGAATTTCGTACATTTCATATACGAGACTCAAGGAATGGAAATACACGGAAAAAGGATGGTTCTGCTATGAGTTGTGTGTGCCGGAGCCACCGGAAGTCAGTGAAATTGTGGATGGAAGCTGCCTGATTAGAATAAAACCTATGACAGAGGAACAGCGTGAAATGTCTGAACGTTGTGTTCGAGGTCTTGGATATCAGGGAAATAACCTTTTGTGTTCAAACTGGAATATAGAAAATCTGAATGAGTTGGATTATAACGGGATGTTTGAATATCTGTATGGAATGAAATATGGAGAAAAATTTAATTCCGAAGATTATCCAAATGGTATCCCCAAAGAAGAATTCGAAAGTCTGATTATGGAATATCTTCCGATAACAGCAGAGCAGATACGGGATTACGCAGTATTTGATGAGGAAAACCAGACCTATTATTGGGTGCGACTTGGATGCTTTAATTATGCGCCTACCTTCTTTGGGACATCTCTGCCGGAGGTTGTCGACATCAAAGAAAATGAGGATGGGACGGTTACGTTAACGGTGGAGGCAGTTTGCGACATGGTCATTTGCGATGATGCAGTCATTACCCATGAACTTACGGTAAGATTTGCAGAGGATGGCAGTTTTCAGTATTTGGGGAATGAAATCCTAAATGACGGAATTATGCAGATACCCGATTACCAATACCGGATTAAAGAATGATTTGATAATAATGGTGTTCTATGGTAATCTTACAGGTGTAAGAAAAGAAAGGAGGACACATGAAGAAATTAAAATTAGTTGGAATGCTGGCAGCAGTTGTTATGCTTATGTTTATAGTAGTTGCATCTTATTTGTCTGAAAAGAATGTAGATGAACCAGAAGAATTATTTGTTGTTCCTGTAACCAGAGAAGAATTATTTATTAGTTCGGAGGAGGGATATAATTCTATTGAAATATATAAGCAGGAAAATAAGTTAGTTATAAATGCACAATCAGAAGCAGCGTTTTTCGATGGGGTGCAATTTACAGTAGAAATAGAGGGGGAAATAGCACAGGAAGATGTAGAAATCATTTGGATGACTATAGGCGGCAATACGGAATATGTAGAAGGCAATGACCGTATTATTGCAGAGATAAAAATATCCGATAATGATGAATTGATTTGTGATACAAAGATAAATTTTGCAAAAAAAGCAATTGACGCAATAGAAGATGTGTTAGAAAGGAACGGGATGTAAGAAAGGAGGACACATGAAAAAATTAAAATTAGTTGGAATATTGGTAGCAGTTGTATTGATAGGCGGAGTAATATCCATTTCATGCATAAATAATAACATAGCCTATAAAGTGGAAAAGGAATTATGTGAAACACCATTGCTAGAGAAAACGGAACTGATAGAGTCAATATCACGGGCAGGGAAGCTGACAGGTAACGGAAACGGGATGCAATATTTTGGTGCGATTCTAATTCAGAGCGAGTTGTCCTTGAAAGAACTGGATGATTACTATTCGGATCACAGAAGCAATGAATGGGAGTATCTTGTGGAAATTCAGGAAGGACAGTCTATTGATGTGATTGACCATGAAACTCTGAATTTTGGGAAAGAAATAAATGACGCCGGATATTACATTGTATATTCATGGGAAAGCGAAAATTCTCTATTGAAAGAACTGGATATACGAGGACATTAAAAAGGGGGCTATATCAATGAAAAAATTTATGCTATGTATTATGGGCTCGCTCATTGCACTGTTTGTAGTATTTTGGTGTTGCATTTCGTATACGGTAAATTACAAGAAGATAACTTGCGATACATCCGTTTCACCAGATAAAAAATATGAAGTGATACTTCAAGCTGTTGGAGAACCGGAATGGCCTTTTGGTTCAGCAAGTGGACGGTTAGTCCTTAAAGAAGGCGAAGATAAGATATCGCAAACAGATTTTGAATTGCACAATGACGGTGCAAGCATCAGTAGCAGCTGTTGGAAGGTTACCTGGCATGAGGATTATGTAGAAATAATTCTATCAGGTGAAGAACAATTTGATGAACAAGTCATTTTATATTTCGATGGTACGAAAGAAATACAGCAATTGACAGATGTAGCAGATATTGAAGTAGAATATCCATCAGGAGAGAGATTAGATGAAAGCCGGGTTATAACTGAACAATCCTTTGATGTAGAATTGAATGATTGGGGTGAAGTACAGTTTGTATCTTATCTGCCGACTTATGAAACGCTCTGGGAAGATGTTTCATTTGTGCTGGCAAAAGACAATCAAATTATATATTATTTTCCGGAGTGTTATGAAAATAATAGTACAGAGAATGATAGTGTAGGAATGTTTGATAGTGTTGAAGCGGTTGGATTTCAGGATATAGATGGAGATGGTGCAAAGGATGTGATTGTCATCATAAACTATGTTACAGGAGCAGGACCGCAGGGAATGATGCCACGAAAGACCATTAGAATATTCAGTTCACAGGATAATGGTTTTGTCATTCAACACGATTTAATGGATGAATTAATGGAAAATATGAAAGAGGATGATATTTCTATTCCTGCGATCTGTGATTATGTGACATTAATGGAAACAAATGAAATATATGATGGATATCGTACTATATATCAACAATACTTCGCAGACGAAGGATGTGATTTTATGATATCATACGGTGCGAATGGAAATTCTAGAGTTATCTTAAATGAGAATGAGGAAATAATAGAATATCTTGTATATGACAGACTTTCGGAGAATGAAAAATGCGAATTATATGTTTTATACAGAAGTAAGAAAAACACAGATGGTTCATGGTATATCTCAGAGGCGGAGATCCTTGATATATTTGCATATAGTATGTCTACAAAAGATGTGGTCAGTAGTGGTAAAACATCATGGTCAGCGACTGGAAGTGAAGAGCATGAAATAAATTAAGATAAGCTTTTGATTTTAATTCGATTATCTACATGTGGAGTGAGGTGTTTTTATGAGAAAGTTTGTTAGAACGTATTCTACATTTTTAGTATATTTTGTATGTGTGGCTTTGGCTTATTTTCTTTGTTTTTATTTATTTCCCAAATATAATGCGGCCTTAGCCTATTTGGGTTTTTTAATTATATATACATATATTGATATTGGGGTTTTTATTTTAGGTTTTTTTATGGGAAAAATCATTGTCAAACGCAGCATTGACATTAGCTTTTTGCTGTGCCTAATATATGCATTAATTTCTTTCGGGTTGATGCTCTTGATAGGTTCTCTGAAATACGTTTTTTATGATTATATGTATAGTAATTTTACGTTTACATTTTCAATCTTCATTGAATCATTAGGTGATAGAGATAGTTTGTTTGTTTCAATTGGGACATTTATATCTTTTTTTATTGGAGAAATTGTAGAATACATCAATAATAAATCTAATTCTTGACGTATAGGACTGGATAATTGAAACGCTTTTATGCATAAAGTGAAAATAAAAAAATCGGGCAAAGGATTATACGACTATGACCTTTACCCGATTTCTTTATTTCCAGATATTCATGTTGGACAAGATAGACATGGTTATTTCAGTTGCGTTGCCTCCGGTAGCATCGCTGTCTGCACCAATGTTGGTAGCGAAAAAGTATGTATTATCTACAGTTTCGATATAGCCGATAAACCATCCGTTCACATCTTGGCCATCCACACGTCCGGTTCCGGTCTTTCCGTAGAATGTTCCGGCATCGGAAGAGGAAAGGCAGATGACATCTTTTACTGCATTGATATTTTCAGGGGCGAAGCCAAGGCTGTTATTCTGCAGCCTGGTTAGAAGTTCGACCTGCTCTATTGGGGAAATCTTCAAGGAAGATTCCATCCAATAAGTGGAGAAATCACCACTTATATTTTCGTTTCCATACCCAATTTCCTCAATATAGTTGGAAATGTTAGCGGCTCCAAGCTGTTCGTCCACAGATTCAAAATACCAATTCACGGAGGAATTCATTGCAGACTGTAAAGTCTGATCCGCATTCCATGCTTCAAATGGATAGGTTTCGCCATTCCATGCAATGAACGAATTTTCCGGTGTAATGATCTCTTCTTCCAATCCGAACAGGGCATCATATATCTTGTAGGTGGAGTTTGGAGCAACTCGTAAGGTGGCATGCTCCATGTCGTGTATGCTCCATGCATCATTTTCTAAATCGTATAAAACAAAGCTGCCTTCGTATTCTCCGAAGTATGTGGAGAGGTCTACATAGGAAACATTCTCAGAAGAGGAATCCCATTGGTAGTGGCTTCCGTCTGCTGCGTATGTAGAAATAAAAGGTGCGAATCCAAGGAGAAGAACAGCAGTCAACATGAATGCAGTCATACCTTTTATTCTTTTCATAAATGTCGGTTTCTCATAAGAGGCAATGTTGATAATTCTTCGTTTCATCTGCTCCATGTTTCCACCAAGGCCGGCGGCAAACGGAAAAGGAGTAAGTGAAACCTTCTCTGCAAAGTTAATCAGTGTATTGCCATAATCTTCGTAAGCATCCTCTTCAAGCATTTTCAAAACGGAAGTGTCACAGGCAACCTCTCTATCATTACGCATTTCTTTCAGTGCGTACCAGACAAGAGGATTGAACCAATATACTACCCCAGCAAGATTCATCAGATAACTGGCAACAGCATCTTTGTGCTTATAGTGCTGCAGTTCGTGCAACAGCATATATCGCATATCGGATTCGTTGTAATCAGAGATCAGATGAATCGGAAGATAAATACATGGTTTCAAAAGTCCCACAATAATCGGGGATTTCAAAAATGCAGTACTGTAAACAGGGATATTTCTGTGAATTCCCATTTCCTCCAAACATCGATGATATAGTCTGCGTACTTCCGGGTTCTGAAGGGGAAGTCCAGATTTCTCCAAATTGCGTAGGTGGAGTGAGGATTTGATTACTAATATGATCATTGCAAAAATGCCTATAATCCATATCCCCAATAATATGTATCCGGCAATGGATGGTGTTTCGCTATTTACAGAAAGTGCGAAATCATTCATCCAGTCTGTATTTCCGACCGGATGAATTTCCACAGCTTCTCCCATAGCGGTTGCAGTGCCGGAAGCAGGGGAGCTTCTTAAGCTACCAATCCACGAGAAGATTTGTGGAAATCCGATGAGACGGAACGGTATAAAGGGAACTGCCAGCAACCCAAGGAGCAGGAACCACAGATTATACTGCATCCGGCTGGACAGGTTGTTTTTGAATATCCGCTTGGCTATCAAAAGAATTCCGATGATACCGCTGATAAATACATTGCATATTAAAAAGCGTATCATAAAATTAGCCACGTTAATTTCCTCCTTTTTTTGACCTCTTGGAAAGAAGGGAACGTAGGGTGTCTATTTCTGTTTCAGACAGTCTGTCATTTTCTATATAGGCAGACAGCATGGCAGTGATATCCCCGTCATAGTATCGTTCCAGAAAAGAGTTGCTTTCCTGGCCGATGTATTCGCTTTCTTTCACGACTGGGGTATAAACAAACACTCGGCTCTGTTTTTCATAAGTCAGAACGCCTTTTGTTACGAGACGTTTGATTAAAGTCTGTATCGTCTTAGGACTCCAGCTTGTGGTCTGTAATAATTTATCTGTTATTTCATTGGTACTGATCGGCGCATGTTTCCATACGATTTTCATAACTTCAAATTCAGCTTCAGAAATCTGTGGTAAATCGCTCATTTCAAATCCCTCCTTAAATCTTACAGCTGTAATAAATATATTATAGACGTTATTTATGTGGTTGTCAATTTCATAAAAAACATATTGACTTGAAATCTTACTCGTGTAATAATTGAAATATTACAAGAGTAAGATTTGGAGATGGCAACAAAAAGAAAAGAACCAGAATCACAACGGATTAGATGGTTCCTTTACTCGTTTGAATTACCTCTTTTATGTATGAGTGCTAAGAGGTATTCAATTGCTGGAAGAATCTCGGCTGCCTCTTGCTCATCACATTCCTGTAGCATCAATAACAGTTTTTGTTTTTTCACCCCATCCGTAGCAGTGTCAGGGTGGAAAATCCGGTCTGCAGGAATGTGTAAATAAGCGATGATCTGGCACAATACTTCGAACTTGGGATTACCACGGTCGTTTTCAATATTTAGTATTGTACGCTCATCACAACCTATTTGCTCAGCTAATGCTGCTTGAGATAGATGGGCTTCTTCTCTGGCAGCCCGGACTACCTTCGCAAGATTTTTTACATAGTCATGCATTACAATTCACCTCAGTGCTAGTTTACACTACAGGGTAAATATTATGAATTACAATAGAGTACAGGTGTAAGATGAAACGAACTACACCATAAAAGGAGAAATTACATGGAAGCAAGGAAACAGCACAGAATACGATGTTTGTTGAAGTTACTGAAATTTGCTCATGGATAAAAACGCATTGATAGGTGTATCGCAATTCACAGAACGATAGAATTGTGATACACCTATTTTATATTTCAAGAGAAAACAAAAAGGAGGCTCATGATGAAAGAGATGGGAGCAAAGACAGAAAACAGATATGAGTACAGAAAACCACAGGAAAGTGATGATTACCACATCCCGCTTCCTCGGTTATGACAAAAACGAATATGGAGATTTGATTGTGAACAGAAAGGAAGCGGAAATTGTCAGTCTGACTTTTGACCTTTATCTGCTGAATGTCGCTCATCAAGGATTGGGGAACTGCTTGATTACCTGGGTGTGAAAACGGTGACGGGAACAACATGGGAAAGCGGGACTATCAATGGGATGCTTTGTAATGAAAAGTACAAAGGGGATTTTCATCTGCAGAAGTATTACACCCCTGAAAACAAAAGAAACCATACAAGGAAAAACAACGGGGAAGTGCAGAGTTATTACATTTCGGAAAATCACGAACCAATTGTATCGCCAGAGGTGTGGGAACAGGTACAGAAGGTCAGAGAGCAGAGAAAGCGTGACAGGAATATTGGACAGGACAACACAATGAAGTTCCAAAACCACTATCCCTTAAGCGGAATGCTGATTTGCCCTTACTGCGGAAAAACACTCCGGCGCAGACAGGTTTACAAGAAGAAAATCCAATGGCTTTGCAGCACCTACATTGAAAAGGGAGTCAAGGCATGCAAAGGGATAAGGATTGATGATGCCGAATTGCAAGGCTTGAACATTACGGAACAGACAGTGATTGAGGAGGTGGTTAAAATTGGCAAGAAGCATTACGGTTATACCAGCAAAGCAGATTTCGACTGCGGAATCAGGAACAGCACAGTCAGTGCAGAAATTGAAGATGGCAGCGTACTGCCGAGTGTCAACCGACCAAGAAGAACAGTTATTAAGCTATGAGAATCAGGTCAATTATTACACAAATTGTATCAGCGAGAATCCACTCTATGAATATGCAGGGACTTATGCGGATGAAGGTATTTCGGGAACCAATACCAAAAAGAGAGATGAATTCAACCGTATGATTGCTGATTGCAGGTCGGGGAAAATAGACATGATTATTACTAAGTCCATTTCCCGATTTGCAAGAAATACGCTGGATTGCTTGAATTATGTGCGAGAGTTGACGGAGATGGACACGGACTTCATGCTGAAAACACTGGACCACATCAAGGTTTTTGAGGATGGAACATTGTTGGTAGTGTTCCTGGATGGAACGGAGATTGAATGTAAAAATGAAGAGGAGTAAGAAAAGATGCCGATTGGGAGTTGCGATTCCTGATCGGCTTTAAAAGTGTATCAAAAATAAAATGAAATAAAATTGATACAATGAGATTGACAAAACGTTGATAAAACAGTATGATTTTAATGTATCAAAAAAACAAAAAAGAGGAAATGATATAAATGGTAGTATATGAATTGATTCCTAAATTAATAAGAGCAGCATTAAATAATGATAAGAAGGCTGTAGAATCGATTTCTCTCATGATAGGGAGAAAAATAAAAAAAGAGTATCCTCAAATAGCATCGGAAATTATGCAAATAACCGCCAATAGCAGTGTGGGGGCTGACACATTGAGAACATTGGATTTGACTCCCGCTCCAGTTGATAGAGAAACTCGAAGCCAATTGGTGAAGGTAGAAGAACCGATAATGGTAGAAGAACCGATATTATCGCCAGAGGTTTGGCATCAACTAAAGGATTTTTTGCTAGAACGCGAATTGTTGGAAAGATTTTTGGAAGAGGATATTGTTCCACCTAATAGTATATTATTGAGCGGAAAACCAGGGGTAGGTAAAACGTATATAACAAAATGGCTTTCTTATAAACTTAATTTACCAATAGTGACGGTTGATTTGGCAACATCGATATCAAGTTACTTGGGTAGAAGTGGACAAAATATAAAAAGTATATTTGACTATGCTAAATCCCAAAATGTTATTTTGTTTTTGGATGAGTTAGATGCTATTGCAAAAAGAAGAGATGATATGGGAGATTTAGGAGAACTTAAACGGTTGGTAAATGTCCTTCTGAAAGAATTGGAAGAATGTCCGGTTACTTGTGTGATTGTAGGTGCTACTAATCACCCAGAGATATTGGATAAAGCAATATGGAGGCGATTCGACAGGAATATAGAAATCCCTATGCCTGGAAAGGAAGAACGCAGGAAACTTGTTGAGAGAACATTGGGTAATAAGTTCGGTGAGATGAAAAGTGATACAATAAAGTTCATTGTTGGAAATACAGAAACTGTTTCTGCTTCTGAAATTTGTAAACTATGTGAACATATAAAGCGTCAGATGGTGATGAATCGCGATGACAAGCCAGATATACTTGCTTTGAGAGAGTGCTGCCGCATAATTGAATTAAAAGATCGAAATGAAAAAGTTCAATTATGTAAGCGGATAAAGAATGAATTTCCAGAATTATCGTTGAGAGATATTTCAAATATTACTATGATTTCATCGGCATCAGTTGGAAGATATATAAAGGAGTGATGATATGGAAAAAGGAAAATATCCCATTATTGCAAATGGAGAATTATATGTAGAGCCGATTAGTAAAAAAATGAATTTTCCACCTAAAGAATGGCCGCATGATTATAACGACGCAAAAATAAATATTTGCAATGATTTGAATAATATCAAAAAGAAGATCGAAGATAAAGAAGAAATATTTTTGGATGAAAAAGTTCTGTGTATTCGATTGGAGCCTAAATTGGAAGCAAAATCATATGTTCCAGATTCTTTGATGATATCGGAAGACATGCAGATTATAGGTGGAAGAAAATATGCCTTTGTAGATGAAAATGGCGAAAAAAAAGATGCAAAATTGTATTTTGTCAAGGCAAAAAATGCAGGAATAGATAAATTAGAAAAAACACTGAGAAATGGAAGTAAGGATACTGTCGAAAAATGGAGAAGACAGATACAGTCTATAAAGAATATAGACCTGCTAAGTAGCGAGGAGAAGGTTCAGGGATTGACAGAGGATTGGACGAAAGGAACAATAGAAATTGTTCTTCATCCTTTGGAAAATAGTGTCCAGAAAATGATAGATGCATTTATGGAAATTTCAGGTTTATCTTCAAATGAAATAAAGGTAAAAAGCTATGAAAAAGGTTTAACTTTTATCAGTGCAGTTTGCGATCGGGAAATAATAGCAGCTATTGAAAAGTTTAATCCATTGAGGTCTTTGCACCCTATGGGAGATATTGATCTTGAACCAATGCGAATGGTGCAGGAAGTGGAAGGCCCTAGGCCGGCAAAAAAGAAAATGCGTTCTAATATAACAGTAGGAATGTTTGACGGTGGTATAATTGAAGATCATGTCTTGTTAAAAGGTTATGCAAAGGAAAATGATGTAGTAAATACAACGGCCACATCAAATTCGTTACAACATGGGAATTCAGTGTGTGGAGCTATATTGCATGGTCACTTAGGTGGAAAAAACCCATCAGATGAATTGAAAAATCCCTCTGTATTCGTAGAGTCATTTAGAGTGTTGCCAGCTGAAACACAGATAACGAGTACACGAGATGCTGAATCGGTACATGGAATGTACGAAACTATTGATCAAATTGAAGCTGTTGTAGCTGAACGTAAAGATATAAAATTATATAACTTATCATTTGGTCCTAAAGAACCGATTTTGGATGATAATATAAGTCGATTTACATATGCATTGGATCGTCTGACATATAATGTAGAGGAAGGAGAAATTAACCCGCTTTTTTGTACTGCTGTCGGTAATGATGGTAATAGAGGGGAGTATTTGAACCGTATTCAAACCCCGTCTGATATGGTAAATGGACTTGCGGTGGGAGCATATACATATAATTTGTTTGGTGAAAAAATCAGAGCAGATTATAGCAGTGTAGGTCCTGGAAGAGAAGGAGCGAAAACAAAACCTGATTTGTTAGAGTTTGGTGGCAGTCAGGAACGGCCGTTCATTGTTGTTGGAAGAGGTAATGATAAGGTTGGTATTAGTGCAGGGACAAGTTTGGCAACTCCTGTAGCAACGGGAAAAATTGGTCAGATGATGGCACATTCACCATCAATTACTCCGCATTTGGGACGAACATTATTGATTCATAATGCGACCTCTATGTCTGGGGTGCGGGATAATGAATGTGGATATGGATTTGGTAAAGAGGATGTTGATGATATTTTAAAATGTATTGGAAATAAAGTGACAATACTATATTCGGGAGATTTGCCTGCTGCGAGTACGGTTAAATTACCTATTTTTTCACCTGGAGTTAATCAATCAACAGGAAATGTGAGTGTTATATGGACGATAACAACTATTGTTAATCCGGATATAACAGATACGGATGCATATACCAATAACTGTATAGAAGATACATTTTATCCTAACAGTGCGGTGTTTAACTTTTTGAAAAAAGGGAAAAAGACAATAAAGCTAAATCTTACAAAAACAGAAGATGCACAGCAGATGGAAAAATTATTGGAGCAAGGATATAAAATGTCGGAATTACCTGTAAGTGGTGCTGCAAAAAAAGATAAAAGTGAGAATGCACTTAGAAATAAAGATTTAAAATGGGATACTGTTATAAAGAAAACCAAATCTATGAGAGCAACATCATTGTTAAACCCATTTTTAACATTGCATGCGATTGGAAGAAATGGGTATGAGCATGAAAATATTAAGTATTTTGTAGCAGTTACTATTGAAGCCAAAGGGTATAAAGGGAATTTGTATGATAATATACTACAGACATACTCTAACTTGTTGCCGATAGAAATCCATAATGTGAACAAAGTTATGGTTCCTGTTGAATAAATGAAAAAAATCAATTGGAGTGTTTTCCGATTGATTTTTTTATGTATAATTATGTCATGAACAGTTTTTGTATTATTATCCATGAGAGGTGCTAGTATGGGATATGAAATAGAGTTTAAATTAATTGATATAAAAGATATAAATAAAATTCAATGTGTCGAAGAAACAGAAGGTCCCTTTGGAGATGATGTTAAAATTGTATGTAGACATGATATTACAGATGAATATTGCAAAACTATAATGCAGAGAGCAATGACGAGAATAGCTATAGAATGTGAGTGGCGTTATATTGGATGTACAGAAAGAATAGGTCATCATGAGTTTGAAGTATCAGGACCAGTAAATAAGTACATAGTAATATTCCAACAAGATACATATGAATGGAATGTGCAATTAACGGTAGAAATAGGATATAAGAATTCATGTCATAAAAGCGAACAAAGTTATGATGCTTTTTCGGAAAAATTGAAACTTGCTATTAAAAATAGCATGGTACGAGATTGGTATAAATGTGTGTGGATTAGTGATAGCCAATCTTTATGGTTATCAAGAGAAGTTTATTCAGAAATCTATATGGCAGAAAATGAACTTCGAGCATTTGTAAGTAAAGTGATGATTGATAATTTTGGGGCTGAGTGGCATGATAGACCAGAGTTTTCCAAGTTAAGTGCCAGTATTGAATTAAATGCAGATAATGTGAAAAGAAATGTTCCTAATTTTGCCAATATTGATGTGAATTTGTATACGGTCACTTTAGAAGGGCTGATGGATACTGTACAGTCAGATATATATACTGACGCCATGTCATCTGATTCAGAAGTTCAAAAGAGAATTAAAAGTAAAATTTTTTCAACAACCCAATTGGATAAAATGAAATCTGCATTGGATTTTCTGAGAAATCAATACACTAAAAAATACAATATTTGGGACAAGTTTTTTATTCCTTTTATTGATAAGCCGGAGGAATTCCAAACCTCATTAACAAGTTTTATAGCGAATAGGAATCATGTTGCACACAATAAATTGTTGGATTATTCCGCAAAAGAGAAAATGTTATATGACACTCATGTGTTTAGAGGTTATATAAAGGAAGCTGTTAGAAAATTCGATAGTGAAAATCGTTCTGAAGAAGTAGAAGAAACTTTGCAAGCTATAGAGGATCAAAAAGAATATGAACGAGAAGCACATTTAGAAATAGTACAGTCTGAAGCAGGAATATCAATAAGGGATAGAAAAAAGATATTGGCTTTATTTAGAGAAGTGATAAGGGATATTTATAGAGATATACATGAAATTCTATACTTTAATGAAGTGTTGGATGTTAACGAAATAAACTCTCTAAAAGATGAAATGGATGAACAGCTTTTGTTTACAATATTTAATGGACGGCAGGAACTTTTAAATGTATATGGACTGGTAGATATTGATGATTCTGAGGGAGCAACAAGTGTACTGAAAATAAGTGTAGTTGGAGGAAATGATGAAGATGTTGCTACTGAAAGTATTGAATACGTTAATGGCGAAGCGGAATACAACTTGGAGCAGACCAGTTATATGCCAGTAGTAAAAGATTCATTAGATGATGGCAATAAGGAAGCTGTCAAAGAGGCTGTTAATGAGTTTGTGCTAAGGATAATGGATGATTGTGAAACAATGGGATATAGCGAAGAAAGACGGGCGGAGGAAGACTGGGGTGCAGATGCTGCTGACATTTTAGAAAACAGATAGATTATCATGTGGGGTAAAGGCTATCCCCCCTAAGTGGAGTATATACTTTTTTGCAAAAGGTTTCAGTTTCGCTATTTAGTATAAGAAGAAACTTTCACCGCACCGTTGCAAAGAGAATATGTTACGGCAGTTGAACTTTGGCTTCTGAAAAAAATGGAGTCGGTATATGCTCACTATCCATGGAAATTGCTTTTGAAACAGGGGAGTGAGGGTGTTGCAACTTCTGATTATGGAAGAAATTTGATGCGTGAAATGATGTTGGTCTATAACGGCAACCAAAAGCGTTATGCACAAATTGCCAGACATGGTTATCGTATTTTGGCAGAGGCAATGGAAAAGAATCTGGCGTATGAGCTTAAGTGTCCAGCTTTGTTGATATGCGGCACACAAGATCGTGCCGGCTCGTGTATACGGTATAATAAAGCATGGCATCGAAAGACCCAGATTCCTTTGAAATGGATTGAAGGAGCCGGGCATAATTCTAATACAGATAACCCGGAGTTGATAAATAGTCTGATACAAGAATTCGTCTCAGGCATTTAACAACAGATAACTTCTGGTTTAATGAGAAGATGTGGATTTCCGATAATACAGGATTTCTGTTTTGAAAAATGGAGAAGTACACTATGAATATAAAATATGCAACAATGGAGGATCTTGCTGCGATTGCGGCAGTTGAGGCAGAATGTTTTCCACCTGCGGAAGCAGCAACAGAAAAGGAATTTATTGATAGAATCCGATATTATGGAAATCATTTTTGGCTCATGTATGAGGGCGAAAAGCTGATTGCTTTTGTAGATGGATTTGTAACAGATGAGCCCGATTTAACGGACGAAATGTATGAGAATGCGGCTATGCATAATGAGAATGGCACGTGGCAGATGATTTTTGGTGTTAATACGCTGCCGGATTACCGCAGACAAGGATATGCCGGAGAATTGATCTGTCATGCTATTGAGGATGCCAGAATGCAGGGACGCAAGGGACTGGTACTCACCTGCAAAGAAAAACTGATTTCTTATTACGGAAAATATGGTTTTGTTGATGAAGGAGTGTCGGATAAATCCACACATGGAAATGTACAATGGCATCAGATGAGATTGTGTTTAAACTGAAAAAAAGGTATTATTTCATTTTATGGTGCATGCAGTGTAATGCTTGATGATGGAATGCCCAGCATAATAAATCACCACCTGCCGGAAAGTCCGGAAGGAAAGCAGATGGGTGGTGTTAATCTGCGTGTGCACCCGGAGCTGTGCAGAAAATTGTCTGTAGAATGCAATATTGACGAAGATACGGAATTACCGCCGGTATTAATGTTTCATGGAACGAAGGACAGAACGATCAATCCACGTGTCAGTGTTGAAGTATATAACAGATTAAAGCAATGTGGTAAGATTGTAAAACTGTATTTTCTCGAAGGTGCAGATCATGGTGGAAGTGAGTTTTGGACGGAAGAGATGCAACAGATTATCATTCAGTTCATGGAGGAAAAATAATGTTTAGCGAAATGCGGAGAAAGAAAAGAGAAATGGATACAGAGGCGGCTGAATCATTTTTGAAGTGCAGCCGTCGGGGCATTCTTGCTGTAAATGGAGATAACATGAAGATCGTAATAATACATGGTCAAAGCCATAAAGGCTCAACCTATCATATTGCTCATATGTTAGCAGAAAAATTAGATGGCGAGATAAAAGAATTCTTTCTTCCAAGAGATTTTGGAGAATTTTGCGTTGGATGTACAAGATGCATTCTGGAATCGGAGAAGAAATGTCCCCATTATGAAAAACTAAAACCATTAACGGCTGCAATCGATGAAGCGGATGTGATTATCTTAGCCAGTCCGGTTTATGTATATCATGCGACAGGATCCATGAAGGCCTTTTTAGATCATTATGGATACAGATGGATGGTGCATTGTCCGGAAGAATCGATGTTTAAAAAGCAGGGTGTATGCATATCGACAGCGGCTGGTGCAGGCATGAAATCGACGAACAAGGATATGATGGATAGTTTGCTTTTCTGGGGAGTGGCCAGGCTATATCAGTATGGAGTTAGTGTTGCTGCCGTTAATTGGAACGGCGTCAGTGAAAAGAAAAAGAGAAAAATTGATAAAGCAACCTCAGAAATTGCAAAGAAAATCGGGAACCGTTCGGGCAATGTGAAACCCGGGATCAAATCCAGGGGAATGTTTATGGTTATGCGATTCATGCAGAAGATAATTTCAAATCCCAAGGATGTTGCATATTGGGAGGGAAAGGGCTGGCTGGGTAAAGAAAGACCCTGGGAATAAAAGAAAATGAGTAATAAATTGGTTAAGCATCAAGAGCAAAAAGAGAGATTGGCAGGAAAACAGAAGAAAGTTCTGTTCTGGTGCTGTTTTGCTATTTTGTGTCTGCTTTTTATGATTGTGTGGATACATATATTTATGACATCTGCTGCATTTCATAAGAAAATGGAAAAGATGGTTGAGGGACAAGATTATTATATAGAAAATATTGTGATAACGGATAAAAAGACGGAAGACGCTTCAGCAAATAATTCGATATCCCAAAATTATTTTTTCTATTATCACAATGGGAAAGCAAATGAATATAATAAGCGGATGCAGGTGCCGGGAAATGTATATTCACAATATAATGTTGGAGAGTCCATAATGGCATATACGACAGACCATACGAAGTATTCTTATGACAAAGATGGGATTCTTCCCGAGCAATCCTATAGAAAAAATGAATTGATGAAATGTGTAGGAATATTGCTGGGATGTGGCATATGCTTTTTGGCCCTGCTTGGTTTATTGAGTAGAAAGTAAATAAAAGGCATGCTATTATTAATTTTGTTGCAGGTTCACCGAGGGAAGTACTTAATTGGCAAATTATGAGGGGATCAAAATATGACAAATAAAGAGATACTTGATATTGCAATGCAGCAATCTGCCTACGATACGAATGCTAAGGCTTCTGATTTTCTTATGGACACAAATGTGTTTGTCAAGTCTGGGATTGGTCCATTGGCAAGAAAATACTATAAAGAACCGATTGCCTGCAATCTGGTTTCATATGGAAATAATATAGTTGCGTCTGTAAAAGATGAATATAGAGAAATTGTTGAAAGTTATCTAAGCAAATATGAGTTTTATCATTGTTTTGAAACTCCTAATATGCATTGGCTGGATGAACGGATGAAAGAAAACGGCTACCGTGTTTGTTTTATGGCAGAGTATTTTTTACCGGATGTTAATGCCTTGAAAAGAAGAGAATGCAACTATCCTCTTAAGGTGTTGGAACAAAAGGATTTTGCAAATTTATATCTTCCGGTCTGGAGCAATGCACTTTGTGAAGATCGAAGGCAACTGGATGTTCTTGGGGTTGGGGCTTATGATAATGGGAAACTGATCGGACTTGCAGCCTGTTCTGCAGATTGTGATGATATGTGGCAGATTGGAGTTGATGTTTTGCCGGAGTATCGCAGGCAGGGGATTGCTTCTTCCTTAACCAGTAATTTGGCAATAGAGATAATGGATAGAAGAAAGGTGCCGTTTTATTGTTGTGTTTGGTCGAATCTTAAATCTGTTAAAAATGCATTACGAAGTGGTTTTGTGCCGGGCTGGGTGGAGATGACCGTAAAAGCTGCGAGCTTAGTTGAGAACATGAATAAATAACAACGTTCCGTTTGTTTTTGGGCTTACATATAAAACAAAGTAAAAGAAATTTTGGTATATAGAAGAGATTTGAAGAATTTCTGGATTTAAAGGATGATGTTCAATTAACAAAAGGCGATGCAATCCATATGGATATCGGTGAAATAGCAATTAAGAATTTATCATTTCAATATGAGGAACGAAAAATTATTGATGATTTGAGCCTGTCCATAAAAAAGGGAGAAAAGATCGCTTTTGTAGGAGAAAGCGGTTCCGGAAAATCGACCCTGATTAAAATATTATTGGGATTACTGAAATACAGTCAGGGAAAAGTCCGCTTAGGAGACATGGAGTTAAGAGGAATCTGTCTTGATAATCTGTATGACCGGGTCAGTTTCCTATCACAGGATGCCCCTGTTTTTGATGGAACAATAAAAGAAAATCTGGTATTTGACAGAATGGTGCCGGAAGAACGAATACGGGATGCATTGAGAGAAGTGCAGCTATCTGATCTGGTTGAGAATCTTGCAGAAGGCTTGAGCACCGAGATTGGTGAGAAAGGGACTTGTCTATCCGGTGGAGAAAAACAGAGACTTGCATTGGCTCGCTTGTGGTTTCAAACTCCTGAACTTGTCATTTTGGATGAAGCAACATCTGCAATGGATAATTTAACCGAAGAAAATGTAATGAAAGCAGTCATGCATAAGCTACAGGAGAAAACGG
>OLSX01001437.1_pt1 | contig 22646 bp, 16 predicted proteins | sample 1673141 | NCBI WGS metagenome assembly OLSX01 (sample SAMEA3136759, study PRJEB25190) | human gut metagenome | biome: human gut; feature: human-associated habitat; material: faeces | place: Austria | collected 2013
ATTGCGGATGTGGGTGATTTCTGATAAAAGCACCTACATCTATCGTCTTAATGGTGTCATCATTAAAGTGTAATTCAACTTTTAATGGCGCCACATATTTTGCAGAAACGATACTTAAGTTCATAATTTCTTCGTTATTTTAGTTGAACGTATTCTTTTCTTATAAATAAAGAAGTTTACCCATTTATCAACTATATTCTTATAGTACTTCTTCACAAAGGCCTCTGCTGTAGCAGCATCCTTCTCACTTAAAGGTGGTATCTTGCTAGAAGTTCTTCTATGAATTTCAACAAGTTCACCATTTTCTAATATTATCTCGAAAATAGCTTCATGTCCATCCTTCATTACATGAACGTGTATTGGTTCATGCTCATTTGAATAGAACAGAAAGATAAATCCGAAGTATTCAAATATCTTTGGCATCGCAACCTCCTTTTTTAACCTATCTTAATTGCAAAGTTACGACTTTATTTTGAAAGTGCAAAGAAAACAGGAGAAAAGTTTCGGAAAAAATGTTGTGGATGTTCATGAACTTACCTATCAACATGATACCTAGAAAGCAGAAACAGCCCCCGAAGCGTAATAGCTCCGGGGCTTTTTATTTTGCTCCCAGACATCAAATGTGATGCCTGGGGGACGATAGAGTAACAGGGGATAGTCGGCCCATGGGGGTTCCATTTCCATGACGCTAACCACTGGCTTGATATAATTTCACACCATGTTTTGTTATTATATTTTACCAAGAAATTATTGAATACTGATTGGCATCAGACTGACCACCAGACACACGAACGTGATAAACACTACGCCGAGAATGAGGCAGATATAGAAACGCCCTCTCCTAATGAAATCACCCAGGCTGAAATGATACATCGGGTGATCATCAAGATAGGTCCTGTATTCCCTCCCATGACATTAATCATGATGCCAACATAAATGAGGAGAAACAAAGCTACTATCAGGATAGCCTGTTCTTCTTAGGCAAATGAATCTGTTATACTTTTCATGGTGCAAATATAGTGTTTTTCTTTGAAACAAGGTGTCGCATTCCCCCACAATGGTGTCGCATTCCTACAAAAAAGGTGGCTCCTTCGTGGGGGAAGGAGACACCTAGTACATACTTTTTATAACCAGCCATCACCTCCAGCATTCTTCTGCGCTTTCTGATTTCCACTATTATCATATAGATGCAATAGGCTATGTTGATGCCGAACAGGACTATCATCACATAAATCCAGCTGCCGACATGGAAGTTTCCGCTCTGCATATAGCCGATACAGAAGGCAGCCAATATGGCGGCATAAATGCTGGCGCAAACGATGTTCATATTCCTGCGGTTGGCATGCGTTGCCTCGATATTGTAAATGCCAATAGAGATGAGCGAGAAGCAAGGGGGATAGACCAGAATGTTGAAAACGGCTCCCACAGCAGCGTCTTGAGCTCGGAAGCCCAGAAGCATCTGCATGAGAAATTGTATGGCCAATCCTACCATGGCTCCGATAATCAGCCATCGTGACACTTCATATCGCCGGTTCATCCACTTCATGTGCAGACGGGTAATACCCAGGTTGAGGATATTGACGAGCATAAATAGGAAACAGGTGAACTGCAATAAATATAATGTATCCATTTCGTTCTTATTTTTGTATTTGGCATCTGCCAAGATTACAGTTTAATCGTCTTAATATGCATGCAAAAGTACATTTTTTATTTTGAAATGAGGGTAGAAAAAGGAAAAAAGTGATTTTTAAAAAGAAAAAAATGGTTTTATTTATCGGGGACAGCTGACGAGTGAAACAAGAACAGCAGACTGGAGAAACTAGAACAGCAGACTAGCGGTAGGAAGAACAGTGGGCTGTCTGAGCCAAACTGCGAACGAAAACCGGTTTGCCAGATTTTTAAATAACCGAAATATCACACCGGTTACGGCTGATATCAGAAAAGAAGAAGAAAAATTGATTTTACTCTTCACTCTTCACCCAATCGCTGGGAATGCCTTTATATAAAGGGGATTCGAGCTATCGGGTGAAGAGTGAAGAGTTTTGGGCTATTCCATAGCCTCATATCCTTTGTTCTGAACCAACTTGCCATTGAAGGCAAGGCTTCGCTGAGGTATCGGGAAGACGATGGAAGAGGACGAGAGAGCGGACTGAACAAAACGGCGAAGATGCGAGGACTTGAGGAACTTGCCGAAACGGATAAGGTCCTGACGGTGACAAGTCTCGCCCGCCAGCACAACCTGACGGTCTTCCAGAATATTGGCAAGCGAAGACTTGCGCGCAGGCAAACCGGCATGCGCACGAACCATATTATACTCTGCCCTGCCATCCCCATCGTTGCGCTCCATCGCCTCAGCCTTCATCAGCAAAACATCAGCATAACGGAAACGGAAAAGAGGTTTGGCTGGTCGGGAATGCAGAACAGAATCAGCCTCATCCATCACCAGCGCATCCTTCGGCATCAGATAACGCGCAGAACTGTTGAAGATTTCATCCTCCTCTAAACTGCAGCCTTCATCAGCCAATCTGTTGCAATAGAAGATACAGGTTTCCCAAGCATTCAATATTCTGCTGCGGTTCTCACTCGCCTTGCCGCCCGTAATGAGCGAGGCGCCATCGGCAGTACGCACCATAAATTCCAGGTCCCTACCCTTCGGACGCTTCCTGTAACCCTGCGCCCAATCGTTATACATATAGATTTCAGCATTCAGCGCCAGTTTAGCCAGCAGGAAGTTGCCCACAGGCTGCGTGATGCGTCCATAATGAGAGCCTTCCTCCAAACTGGACGTCTGAGGAAGATAAGGCAATACCTGCTGCAATTCGCTGAAGATGAAATGGAAGATTTCGCTCCGTTCGCTCTGAGCCGACAGCTTTTCATCGGTAACAGAAGAGCCCGATGCCGGTTCATAGATGAGTGATTCTGCCGCAGACAGGAGTACCGGAATCCTGCCATACAAATCCATCGCCTCATAATACATCATGGCTCTGATGGCACGCACCTCAGCCTTGAACTGCGCCTTCCGGTTATCGGTAAGCCGTACTGACTGTAAATCTATCATATCCAGCGACTTGTTGCACATACCGATAGCCCGATAAAGATATTGCCAGGAAGAATAAAGCTGCTCATCATCAGGAGAAAGAGAAAGCAGACTGTCCAAACGCTGAATATCGCAGATGCCTTCCCCATCTATCGTTCCACCCATAAAATCATACAAAGGAGCTATGGTCGTATCAAATATTTCAGACGCAGAACCATTGCTGCCATCCCCATCGAGCTGATCCTTAGGATGCTCATTCAAGCACGATGAGAATGCCAACAGGGTCAGGAAAGAGATGACCCACGTGAACAAATGTGAAATATATCGTCTCATAACCATATCACATGAAGTTTAGGTTTCAAACTGTCAAGACTGCGAATAACAGCAATCCGACTGCAAATATAAGAAAAAAGAATGATAAAAGGACACAAATATAGTAAAAATCTACGTAAATTTTGCGGGATTAAAATTTATTTGTACCTTTGCACCCGGTTAGCAGAGAGCTAACTAAGGGGTGCTACCGCCGAAAAAGAGAAAAAAGCGGATGCTGAGAATATACCCATAGACCTGAACCAGGTAATGCTGGCGTAGGAAAATAAGGCACATTCCCCCCTTATATGATGTTTTTAATTTAAATAAATGAAAAGATTCAACGGGATCGCACTCAGTGTAGCGTTTTGCTCTTTGGCAAGCCAGGCTGCACTGGCACAGACAAAAATCGACACCTTGAAGGTGCAGAATTTGAATGAAGTGATTGTAAAAGGCGTACGTGCCGCAAAGGAAGCTCCATACGCCGTGGCTAACATCAGGAAATCAGAACTCAAACAATTCTCTTGCTCAGGTCAGGAATTGCCATTTCTCCTTTCTCGTACACCGGGCATCCTCGCCTGGAGTGAGAACGGTATCGGCACCGGTACTACCTATATGCGCATTCGTGGCGCTGCCGGAAGCCGCATCAATGTAACACTCGACGGAGTGGCTCTCAACTCACCGGAAGACCAGACCGTTTTCTGGGCTAACATGAACAGTTATTCTTCGCTCCTGGGCAGCATCCAGGTACAGCGCGGCGTAGGTTCTTCTACCAATGGCGACGGTGCCTTCGGTGGAAGCATCTCTATGGCTACAGCTGCTCCTTCGCTCACCCCTACTGCAGAAGTTACCGGTTCTTTCGGTTCTTACAATACCTATCATACAGGCGCCAGCTTCTCTACAGGTCTGCTCGGCAAGCATCTGATTTTTGACGGTGCTTATCACGAGACAGCTACCGACGGTTATGTAGACGGCACAGCAGGCCGCTCAGGTTCTTACTATGGCGGACTGACCTGGCTGAGCGATAACTTCAAGGTAAGCTACAAGAACATCGGCAACTTCGAGAAGACCGGTCAGGCTTGGAACGGTGTGCTGGGCGGAGATTACAACTCTAACTTCACCCTCCTTGAGGATGGCATCCGCACTTATAAAGATATGTATAAGGCAGGTCTGGATAAGTTTAACGTGCTGACAGGCGATATGGTTCGCAACGGCAAGGGCGATTATACCATCACTCCTTATACCCTGCGCGACGGAAGCAAATGGGACAAGACTACTGATAACTTCTATCAGAACCACAACATCCTTTCGGCTACCTGGACACCAAGCAGCCACTGGAGCCACAGCCTCTCACTGCATTATACCTATGGCTACGGCTACTACAAGGAGTTTAAGAACAACGCCAAGTTTGCCAAGTTCGGACTCATCTACAAGGATGCAGAGGGCAACAAGGTTAAGAAGTCAGACTTCATCCGCAAGAAGGGACTCACCCAGCATACCTACGGCATGGTATACAATACCAACTACAAGGATGAGCACTGGGATGTTATCGGCGGATTGAACCTGCAGCAGTTCCGCGGCAACCACTGGGGATACCTTACTTATATCGCCAACCAGGATGCCGAGAAGAAATTCTTCGGCAGCAACGGCCAGTATAAGTACTATGATTCTGATGCCCACAAGTATGACTACAGCGCCTTCGTCAAGGCAAGCTATCGCTTTGCAGACTACTGGAATGCCTTCGCTGACCTGCAGTATCGCCGTGTAGAATACAAGACCGACGGTATCAACGATAAATTTATCGCCCAGGCAGATGGCAGCTACAAGAACCAGGAGCTGAACATCAACGAGAAGTACAACTTCTTCAATCCTAAGGCAGGTATCAGCTTCAACAAGGATGGCCACAAGGCATACGCATCTGTAGCCTACAGCAACCGCGAGCCAGAGCGCAACAACTTTACCGACAACTTCAACTATCCATTCCCTAAAGAGGAGAAGTTGCTCGATGTAGAGTTCGGCTATCAGTATCAGGGCGACAACTGGCATGCAGGCGCCAACTTCTACTATATGGATTATGACAACCAGCTGGCTCAGACCGGACAGCTGAGTGACATCGGCGAGGCACTGACCACCAACATCAAGGATTCTTACCGTATGGGCGTAGAGCTGACAGCCGGCTGGGCACCATTGTCATGGTTGTCTGTAGAAGGAAATGCCGCTTTGAGCAAGAACCAGATTAAGGACTTTGATGAGTATGTAAGCAACTGGGAAGACGACAAGAAGCCAGGCGTAGTACATTACGACAACTCAACCCTGTCTTATTCTCCATCAGCTATCCTGAACGGATTCATCGATATCCACTATGCCGGTTTCTCAGCTACCTGGCACACCAACTTTGTAAGTCGTCAGTATATTACCAATACAGAAGACCGCGACTTCTCACTGCCATGCTATTCACAGAGCGACCTGAGCCTGAACTACAGTGCTAAGGTAACCAAGGCACTCGGCATCAAGGAGATAAGCTTCGGTGTAGACATCAACAATATCTTCAACCGCCACTATGCAGCCAGCGCATTCACCTGGGGCAATGCTATCGGTTACGGATATACATTGGACAACCGATTCAAGCAGATAGCCTACATCCCGATGGCAGATACCACCTGGATGACGCATCTTACATTGAAGTTCTAATCAGAAATCATCATGATGGATTATATTGCATCACATGGTTTAGACATCTTTACCACGGTACTCGGACTGGTTTATATCCTGTTGGAGTACCGTGCCAGTATCTGGCTTTGGCTGGTAGGCATCATCATGCCTGCCCTGGACGTATGGCTCTATTGGAGTCATGGTCTTTACGGCGATGCGGGTATGGCGGTCTACTATACGATAGCCGGTATATATGGTTATGCCGTATGGAAATATGGCAAGAAGCACAACCAGAAGGATAAAGAAGAACTTCCGATTACCTATATGAAGAAATCGCTCTATCTGCCTACTCTTCTGTTCTTCCTGGCAGCCTGGGGTATCACCTATTATATACTGATAACTTTCACCAACTCTACAGTTCCTCTGCAAGACAGTTTCACCAATGCCCTGAGCTTTGTGGGGCTCTGGGCGCTGGCACGCAAATATATCGAGCAGTGGTTCTTCTGGATTATCGTAGATGCCGTTTGCTTCTATCTCTATATCGTCAAAGGTATCCCATTCAAGGCAGGACTTTACGGTCTCTACGTCATCATCGCCGTAGCCGGATACTTTAAATGGAAGAAGATGATGATAAAAAAGAGTTGATAGTTAATAGTTCAGATATTATAGACGGAAAAAGGAAGCCAAGGCAAAAACAAACTTGCCAGGCTTCCTTTATTTCATTTATATAAACAAGAACCACTATACCAAGGTTCCGCGCTTAAACTTATCCTATCATCGAAAAGCACATCCTTTATGCCCTTTTCACCTTTAATCCGTTTTCGATACTAACCAGTTCATCGCTGAATCCAGCATCAATCTTCAGTCTTTCTTCCACTTTTGAACAACTGTGGATAACTGTGCTATGATCACGATTACCAACGAGTTTACCGATTCTCGAAGCAGGCATTTTGGTATATTTCTGTGCCAGATACATCGTTACCTGTCTAGCCACGACATAATCACGCTTACGGCTCTTGCTGTTCACGGCAGTAACCGTCACATTATAATGATGGCAAACCGTTTCAACAATATCATCGATGGTGAGCGGCTTATCATCCACCTTCACCGCACGCTTGATGACGCGTTCGGCAAGACGGATATCAATGCTGCTGTTATAAACAATGCTGTAAGCCAGAAGACCATTGATGGCTCCCTGCAAATCGCGCACACTTCCGTTACAGGTCTGGGCGATGAAAGAGATGACATCTACCGGAATCTTCAAACCGTCACGACGAATCTTATTGCTCAGGATATCCACACACAACTGGATATTCGGCTTCTCCAACTCGCAGACCAGACCGCAAGAGAAACGGGTGAGCAGACGGTCTGGCATATCCTTCAACTCTACCGGAGGGCGGTCGCACGCCAGGATAATACGCTTTCCGTTGCGGAAGAGGTGGTTGAAGATATGGAAGAAGGTATTCAGCGTCTTCGCCTTACCAGCCCACTCCTGGATATCATCCACAATCAGCATATCGATAGACTGATAGAAGTTGATGAAATCATTGCTCGCATTATGGAGCACGGCATCGGTATACTGGGTCTGGAAAAGACGTGCACTCACATAGAGCACACGCTTCTGAGGATACATCTGCTTCGCTTTCAGACCGATGGCATTCACCAGATGCGTCTTACCGCTACCCGAAGGTCCGTAAATGAACATTGGGTTAAACTGGGTGGTATTGGGATGCTCGGCAATAGACAATCCTACGGAACGAGGCAGCTTATTGCTGTCACCCTCCATATAATTGTTGAAAGTAAGCTTCGGGTCTAACTGCGTATCAATGTCTTCCTGCTGCTGGGGAGCGGCAGGCTGGGCAGCCATCTGCTGGGCACACTCACGAGTTTGCTTTGCCATATCAGCATCGTCTGGATCTGCCTCAATATCTTGAGAAAGCTTATGCTCCTTATCGGTTACAACACGATAAGTGAGACGGATTCCTTCACCAAAATTACGATGCAGCACCTTACTTAACAAGTCAACAAAGTTCTGTTCCAAGTACTCGTATACGAACGGACTCGGAACCTGCACCAACAAAGTCTTTGTCGACGGCTTGTACGATTCAAAGACGATTGGCTTGAACCATGTGTTATATTGCTGCTCTGTTACACTGTCCTTTATGAGCAAAAGACTGTTGTCCCAGAGGGCTTTTGGACTTGCTAACATTGATTACTTATATTATTAATACTTTAATTCACAAATGACGGGACGCACCAAAAGATGCGAAATCACGTGCAAAGTTACAAAAAAAATAGGAGAAATGCAAATCCCCTTATTTAAAATATTTTAATAGATAGTCTTTAAATTACTGAATACCAAACACTTGTCTAAAATACAAATATAGCAGACTGAAATTCAGTGAAACAATAATGTAACGTCCCCGAAACGGCTAACAAACAAACAGTTTGCGAGTCATTTCGGGGCGTGAAACATACCGAATCTTATTTAGACTAAATTTATTTAGCTTTGGCTTTTTTTACTTGTCTTTTCTACCGAAAACAGAGAAATGAACGTAGCGTTTCGGATGTGCCTTCAAGTCGATAACCAGAGAGTCGGCATGACTCATAGTTGACGTCAGATTGTCGTACAGCTTGGTATCGTTCATCAGCAATCCGAGGCTTCCCTGGTTGCTGTTCAGCTTCTCAGTAAACTGATGAGCACTCTCCAAAGTCTGGTTCACCTTGTTCAATGTACCCTGCACATCAAGACTGGCCAGATTAGCAGTGAGGCGGTTGGTATTATCCAGCACGCCATTCGCCTTTCTTACCATACCCGGAACCTGTTTGTTGAGTCCTGCCATCAGCATATTCAACTCACGTGTAGAAACAGTGAGGTTGCTTGTGATGGTTTCCACATTATGCAGCGAAGCAGCCAGAGCCGGGTCAGCCAGCAGCGCATTCACGCTTGTAAGGATAGAATCCAACTTAGGCAACATCTTTTCCACTACCGGAACCAGGTTGGCAGCCTTATCCATCATGCCTCCGTTTACAGCACCCGGAATGATACCTCCCGGTTCTACTCTTTCGCGCGGATTGTTTGCCAGAAGCAGATTCACCTGCAGGTTACCCATCAAGTCTTTTACTATTTCGGCTTTACTGCCCTGCGGGATTCTCAAATCCTTGATAATATCCACCTTTACTTTGATAGGACCATTCTCCTTGTAATCATATTCCAAACCATCCACGATACCTACCTTATAACCATCCGCATAAATAGGCGTAGAGGCACCCAGTCCCTGGATGTCATCAAACGTCATATAGTAGGCGTTGTTGGTAGAGAACAGATTCATGCCTTTCAGAAAATTGATTCCGAAATACATAATCAAAATACCGACAATAGCTACAAGAGCTATCTTGATTTCTTTTGTTAGCTTCATATTTATCTCTTTATATATTCGTGCTTATATCTTATCCTTACTCAGGTCAATCAGCGGTTTCTGTTCTGTTTGAACTCACGTATAGCCTGATTCACATCATATTTCTTTCCATTCTTGAAAGCTATGATGAAAGCTTCCGGGAACTTCTCGGCAAGCGTCTTGCGCAAGCGGAAAATCTCATTATAGTTGGTAGAAGCTCCCATCGTATATTTCACCATATTGCCTTCCTGATAACTGTCATAACCGGTTTCGCCCTTAAAATGGGCATCGCCCTTGCGGAGCGTGCGGTTGCTGACAAATATCTGGAGCTTGAAGACAGGCGCATCGGCTACATTGGCTTTCTGCTGTGCCAGCTTGTTCTGCGGGTTCTGTCTTCTGTTCTGCTGAACTGTTTTAGCCTTTGTTGCTCTGGTTTCCACCTGCTTCACCGTTCTTCTCGGCGCAGTATCCGCCTCCTCAGCACGGCGCTCGTCCTTCTCCTGTTTCGTATCAGAAACTATCTTGGCAACCGGCACCGATTCTGTATCCGCAGCTCGATAAGGAACCGAGATGGATTTATCGTATTTATTGCGATATTGCGCAAAACCTTCGTAGATGCCTCGGGCGATATCATCCACCCTGCTGGCATCGTTGAGCAGTCTTTCTTCATCGGCAGTAGTGATGAAACCGAGCTCTATCAGACAGCTAGGCATCGAGGTTTCTCTGAGAACCAGGAATCCTGCCTGATGCACACCCTTATCCGGACGGTTGGCACCGGAACATACCTTTCGCTGGATATTGCGCGCCAGTTCTACGCTTCTCTCCATATTCTTACCCTGTATAAACTCGAAGATGATGTAACTCTCAGAAGATCGCGGGTCGAAACCCTGATAGGTATGCTGATAGCCCTTCTCCATCGAGATAACGGAGTTCTCTCGCATAGCCACATCGAGATTATCCTTGGCACGGTGCATACCGAGCGTATAGGTTTCAAAACCGCGGGCTATCTTACCGGCTGGCAGCGCATTGGTATGTACCGAGATAAACAGGTCGGCATTGGCGCGGTTAGCAATGTTGGCACGCTGTTTCAGAGGAATAAAGACATCCGTCTTGCGGGTATAGATGACTCTCACATCCGGCATATTGCGCTCAACATATTTGCCAAACTGCAATGCCACAGAGAGATTGATATTCTTTTCTTTGGAAATAGCACCACGTGCGCCCACATCATGACCACCATGACCTGGGTCGATAACGAGCGTGAAACGGCGGTTGGAGCCTGTCGCTGTCAGCACCAACATACACAATAGGGTCAATATGAGTGTTATTTTCTTCAACATATCTTTCTGATGATTTTGCAAAATTACTACTTTTGTATCAGAAAACCTAAATCTACTATAAAGTTTTATCATTTGTTAATACAACTTCTACCCCTGCGCCGTCACAATCTGCTCCAAAAGGAGGATTAACTTTGGTAATAGCGAGTTGTATTTTCTGAATAGTCGGATATTCTGCAAAGAGTCGCTTTCCTATCCTTCCGGCTACATGTTCCAGCAGTTTGCTAGGTATCTCCATCTCCTGTTTCACGAGTTCATAGAGTTCTGCATAGTTGAGGGTTCCAGCCAGTTCATCGGTTTCCATGGCTCTGGAGAAATCATAGCTCACATCCAGATTCACCACATAATCGTTGCCCACCTGGGTTTCCTGTGACAGAACGCCGTGATACGCATGGAAACGGACATTCTTCAAGTATATCTTACTACAGAAAAGCATAGTTTATATCAGTTTCTATCTTGGGGATTAGGATTCGGAATCGCTATCATCGTAAAGTTTCATCAGGCTACCATCCTTCAGATATCTCTTCAGGGCTGTCACAACACCTTTCTTCCAGGTATTGATGTTATCTGAAGTAAGCTGGAGCTGATAAACGAGTTTGATGACATGTTCGATAGGCATACGGTAGCGCAGCACACCGGAAATCAGCTTGGCATAGTTCCAGTATTCAGGATTAAACTTCTCGCTCAATCCCTCAACCGTAATCTTATATCCTCGCTTGTTCACAAACTGGAAGTCGTATCGCTTCAAGCCTCCATCCAGAATGGTCTTCACGATTTTGCCTTTGCTTACAGATTTAGGCAGCATGATACCCTCGTCCTCATCCTGTAAACCCGTGAAGATTTCGTATGGATGACCGTCGAGCAGTCCTACAAGAGCCACCCATTTCTCCTTATTATTCTGGAATCGCACCACATCGCATTCCAGTTCTCGAGGTCGCACCTCCATCACTTCAGGAGAGAAAACAGGAAGATGAGTTTCCTCTGAAACAACATTGGCTATCTGATCATAGAGTTTATTCCAATCAGACTGTTCTACATGATAATTCTGATGAAGTGTTGCCAGATTAGCATTCAATTCATCTATAAGAGCCTTGGAAGCCTCTTCAAAAGTCATATTTTCAGTATATTTCATATCAAACGTTTCATATTTAGGTGCAAAATTAAACTTTTATTTCTAAAATCTGAAACGTTTTGCCATATATTTCACTAAAAAAGCGAAAGAAAGACAACTTTTTGGGAAACTTTCACTAACTTTGCAGCAAAATAGGGTTCTGAAATGGAACAGAACTCCTATATATATAATAAGGTATAATGATAAAATAAAAAAGATATGGAATCGATTAAGAACAGAACAAGCATCAGAAAATATGCAGAGAAGGAAGTATCTGAAGAACTCCTGAACCGCCTTTTGGAAGAGGCAGAGCGCACCCCGACAATGGGAAACCTGCAGCTTTACAGCGTTGTGGTAACAAGAAGTGAAGAAGGAAAGAAGGCACTGGCGCCAGCCCACTTCAACCAGCCGATGGTAACAGAAGCCCCGGTCGTCCTCACCATCTGTGCCGATTATCGCCGCACAACCCTCTGGGCAGAGAACCGCAAGGGAACCCCGGGCTATGATAACATTCTCTCTTTTATGAATGCAGCTACCGATGCCCTTCTTTTCACCCAGACCTTTACGAACCTGGCAGAAGAAGCCGGTTTGGGCACCTGTTTCCTGGGAACTACGGTTTATATGCCAAAGATGATTATCGACACCCTGAAGCTCCCTAAGCTCGTAATGCCAGTAGCCACATTGACCATCGGCTGGCCGGCAGAACATCCAGCCCTGAGCGACCGTCTTCCTCTGCGCAGCATCATCCACCACGAACATTTCGAAGATTACACCCCAGAAAAGATAGATGACTTCTATGCAGAGAAGGAAGCTCTGGAAGAAAACAAGGAGTTCGTTCGCATCAACAACGTAGAGACCCTAGCCCAGGTTTTCACCGACATCCGATACACAAAGAAGGATTGCGAGGCGATGAGCCAAGGTTTCCTCGAAGCCCTCAAGCAGCAAGGATTTATTTAAAAGTAAAAGGGTAAAAAAGTAAAAAGGTAAAAAGCCCCCTCTCCCTCTTTGCGCCCCGTTCCCTGCGATTCCATCGCAGGTCCCAATCCTTAATCATAAAGCCCCAAAAGCGAATCAGCAAACAAATGCCGATGCGCTTTTTTTTGTAAATTTACGTATGTTTTATTCCAAGCAACGTAATGTCAAATATCATTGTACTGTACGCAGGAACAAAAGGACTAACAGAACTTTGATTCTTCAAAGCAAGATTATATGGTACGTATACCATCCAGCGCTCACCGATATGCATTTTCTGCAAAGCAGTAGACAAGCCATCAATTTCTTGTTTTTGCAATGTTCCTTTTGCAGAAATGGTTAATCGCAAATCTGAGGAGACATTCCTATCCTTCCCTGAAAACGTAGTATAAAATACAGTTCCCCTTTCTTCATTATCAGTTGGCATTAACATACCTTGAATATCTACCACAACCGAATCGGTATAGATCGGAACAGAAGTATTTGTACTATTTTCTAGAACATGCACTACGATATTATTTTCTTTCTGTACTCCAAACTGCTCTTGAAGAGACCAATTACGTATAATTTTCCAATTATTACTTCCAGCATTAATTGCTGAATCAGCCTTGAAAAATATACCTTGGAAAAACGCATCATTCCTCTCTTTCCAATTAGCATATTCATCTTCCTGTTCAGATGATTCGCTACAAGATGCTATTGTCAAGAGTAGCAATACTCCATAAATCAGTTTCTTATACATTTTCATTCATTCCATTCATTTATTAATTGTAACGACATGTGGCAATTTCACGTTTGAAGTTGTTACATTAGCTCCATCTTCATCAGAACATGATGAAAAGAATGCGCATAGAAGCGCAAATAAAAAAAATACATTTTTCATTTTTAAAACCTTAAAATTAAACTTTTATTTAATAAAACCTATAAATTCACAATCATTAAGAACAATAGTAATTCTAGATACTTTGTTAATTATATCGGGTGCCATTGAAATAACAACACCATTTTCAAGAATACACTGTTTTCTATAAAGAAGGGTTCCGTCACCAGAATAAAAAGACAACACTGAGGGTTGTGGACTATCAGCACCATCAACAACAGAGACCATCAATTCTGTTACTTGCAACAATATTCTATTGTAACGAAGGAGAGCCTTATTAGAATTATGTCTACCACCATTATAGATAGAGCAAACTACATCATACTCCTTTTCGATACTCATATTCTCCTCTGCAGAAACACCTAGAAAAGAAAACACAATAAATATAAAAACTAAAACTTTCATTACTCTAATAATTAAAATTCGGATGCAAAAGTATTGAAAAAATGCATCATTAAACAATATAAACATTGACAACCATTTGACAAATGGGAAAATTAAGGAAAATAAGCATTTATCGCATAGATATTACAAATAAATGTATTAACTTTGCATTATGAAAAAGTTTATTTACATATTTATCGTTATGTGCGTTATGTCCTGCTCTAAAAGAACAGATAATCGCAGTCTTTTTTATGCTATGGCTAAAGATTTATACAAAGACCAAAACATAGCATCAAATTTCCTCGATACTATAAATGTCTCTTCATTCAACAAAGAAGAACAAATGTATGGTGAACTTTTAAAGATTCAAGCAACAGATCTAACAGATCATGACATCAAACCATACGAGAAAAATATCAGCAGAATAATCAATTATATGCAAAACAAAAAGGATTATACTTTTCTAAAATTAGCCTTATACTATGCAGGCAGAATAAAAAGTGAAAAAGACGAAGCAATGAAAGCTGTCAATTTCTACACAAAAGCAGCGAGTATCAAAGACACCATTTTAAACATAAACAACAAATGTTATTCCCAACTTGGAAATATTTACTACGACCAATACTTATACGACTACGCTATCGATATGTACACAAAGGCATATAACGAAGCATTCATCGCAAAAGACGATATTGCTATGGTCAAAATATTGAAAGACAAAGCCCTTGTTCTTTTAGATAAGGGAGAAACTACACTTGCGCTCAAACTTTTAAAAAAAGCTTTGAAAATGGCTGAACACACTAAAGATATCAGGTGTATCAATTGTGTAAAAAGCTATTGTGTTATTGCATATACGGATAAAAGAGATTGGGGAAATGCCCAAAAGTTGCTTCCAGACATACTACACAATATCAATAAAGCAGACTCTAGTGCAGTTTATTTTATTGCAGCTAATCTATATAAGCAAACAGATATATCCAAAGCCAACATGCTATATTCCTTTCTGAAGAATAAAGGAAACATATATGCAAAAGAAGAAGCATATAAGTTTCTTACAAAAGAATCACTAGGAAAAGAGAAGAACTTTGAAAGTATAAAATTTTTCGAACGGTACACACATATTGTAGACAGCATTCGGAGAAATACGAACTCTGAAATGATGGCAAAAATCAAAGGACTGTATGATTATCAAAAGCAGAAAGAAAGAATCAACAGAATATCAAAAGAGAAAAATGAATTCAAACTTTTGTTTGCTTCTACAACTGTTTTTTTACTCTTAGTTACAACTTTTGCCTTTTTATTAATCAGTAGATTGAGACGAAGAGCTCAGGAAGAAAAAAGGCAAGTATTCATGCTGAAGAAATTGCAAGACGAGATGCGCCAAAACAGTCTGGAGAAAACAAAAGAAAACAACAAACGCATAGATGAATTAGAATTACAACTCATAAATGCTACAAATGAAAAAGATGAATTGAAGAAAAGATTAGCTGATGAGAAAGAAAAACTGTTAGCGCAGAATGCCATAAACAAACTGAAGATTGAAGAAGAAAATCGAGCTTTAGGCAGCATCAAGAACACTGATATAGGGATCATGATACAAAAGAAGAAAAGAAGTGAAACCAAAGAGTATCTGACAAAAGAAGAGAGAAAACAAATGGAAGATACCTTTGATCAGTTCATGCCAAGTTTTAAAGAAAAACTTTGGTCGGTATATGATATCAGCAATCGAGAGTTAAATGTTTGCATGCTCATCAAATTAGGGTGCAAGCCTGCTGATATGGCATGTCTGTTAGGATGCACACCATCAGCCATCTCGAAAATAAGAATCAGATTATACAAAAAGTTCTTTAATAAGCTGGGGAGTGCAGAAGATTGGGACAGGTTTATTCTTTCTCTATAAGTATAAATATGATAAAAGCTCATTTGCCTTGGTGCAAATGAGCTTTTAACTTATATAAAATATGTGATGTTTATTCAACCACGATTGGCTTGTACTTAGGAACCAATGCCTTCATGATGCACCAGCCTACGAGGTAAGCTACACTACAGATGCAGAATACAATCATGTAGGCACCTGGCTTGCCATCGAAGCCCATGAAGCTGAAGGCTGAACCCTGACCATCTGCATAGGTGAAGAGCATACCGGAACCCTTGTTAATCAGGAAGGAACCGATACCACCTGCCATCGCACCAATACCGGTGATAGTAGCTACAGTTGACTTAGGGAACATATCACCGATGGTAGAATAGAGGTTAGCTGACCATGCCTGATGACCTGCACCGAGCAAACCGATGATGATAGCTGGCCACCATGCACTGTACTCACCCATAGGCTGGGCTATCAGACCGAGCAATGGGAAGCAAGCGAAAATCAACATCGCACGCATTCTACCGATATATGGATTCATACCCTTCTTGTCTACAAAGTAGGTTGGCAAGTAACCACCACCAATACTCAATACGGTTACAATAGCATAGAGCGTGAAGATAAGGGCGATACCCATACCTGAGTCTGAAGAATAACCATACTGGTCAGAGAAGTAAGCAGGTGCCCAGAAGAGGAAGAACCACCAAACACCATCAGTCATCAACTTACCTACGATGAATGACCAGGTCTGACGGTAGCTGAAGCACTTCAGAAAGCCGATAGTTTTCTCCTCAGCGGCAGTTTCTGTCTCTTTCCCAGCCTCAATCTTTTCGAGGTCCTCATCCTGTTCAATATAAGTAAGTTCAACCTTGTTTACATGCTTGCTCTTAGATGGTTTGTCATAGAGCCATACCCAGAGGCCCATCCATACATAACCGAGCACACCGATGATGATGAAGGCCCACTCCCAGCCCAGGCTGCGAGCCAACAATGGAATGGTAGCTGGAGCTGCCAAAGCGCCTACTGAAGCACCACTGTTGAAGATAGCGGTAGAGAAAGCACGGTCTTTCTTAGGGAAATACTCTGCTGTTACCTTGATGGCTGCAGGGAAGTTACCTGCCTCACCCACAGCAAGAATCAAGCGGCAAGAGAGGAACAGCCATACACTGATTGTAGCAATCGCTACAGCTGCATCACTACCAGCCTGTACCATGCGGAGCGCCTCGATAGAATCATAACCTTCCATCTGCATAGCTACCCAACCGCAACCGGCGTGCATCACAGCACCTGTTGACCATACGAAGATGGCGATGAGATAACCTTTCTTGGTGCCCATCCAGTCAACAAACTTACCTGCGAAGAGGTTAGCGATGGCATAGAAGATGGAGAAAAGACCGGTGATGGTACCATAGTGATCATCTGTCCAGTGGAATTCTGGAGCAATGAAGTCTTTCCATGTTAAAGAGAGAACCTGACGGTCCATGTAATTGACTGTGGTTGCGATGAAGAGCAGCGCACAGATTACCCAACGGAAGTTGGACATTTTACTTGTTGTAATAGGGCTCATTTTATAAAAAAGTTTTTAAGCGTTATACTTATTTTTATTTTAAATTACTATTTAGACGGCAAAGCCTGGCTCATATTAATCATAAACCAGGTTGCCATATCATGTATCTTATTATTCCAATGTAGGAATCTTCACTACCTGCATATCGTTGTAGATCAGATTCTCACCTGCCATACCCCAGATAAAGGTATAGTTGCTGGTACCTGCAGCACAGTGGATAGACCACTCTGGAGAAATCACAGCCTGCTCGTTGTTCAACCAGATAGGACGTGTCTCCTGTGGTTCACCCATTACGTGGAGAATCTTCTGACCCTCTGGTACATTATAATAGAGGTAAGTCTCCATACGGCGGAGGTGAGTATGAGCTGGCATGGTGTTCCATACAGAACCCTCCTTCAACTCAGTAACACCCATCTGCAACTGGCAGGTACGAACACCGGCTACACCGTCGATAATCAACTGGTGGATTACACGGTCGTTGCTCTCCTTCAGGCTACCAGCCTTGATGTTGTTGGCATCCTTCAGGGTAATCTTCTTGGTAGGATATGTCTGATGAGCACAAGCGCTGTTCATATAGAACTTAGCTGGCTTAGCTGCATCCTTGCTGCTTACCTCGATGTTCTTGGCACCACGACCTACATAGAGAGCCTCCTGGAAACCGAGCGTATACTTCTTGCCGTCAACGGTAACAGTACCCTCGCCACCGATGTTGATGATACCCAACTCGCGGTTGTCGAGCAGATTCTTCTCATCGTTTGGCTTGTCTGTATAGAGAGGAGCGATAGAAGTCAGCTTCAGAGGAGCGGTTGTTGGCTCAGCACCACCAATGAGGAAGCGGTCGAACATGGTGTATGTCCAGTTTACCTCGCCTGGAGCAAACACCTTCTCGATAGCGAATTCACTGCGAAGGCGGTCTGTTGTATAGTGCTTTGCATCCATCGGATTGCTTGCATAACGAACGTTGTAGTTAGTGTAGGCATTTTCTGCCTTCACTTCATAACCACATTTTCCACACTGACCAAAAGCCTGACTTGCTGTTAATACCATTGCTGCTAATATTAATGTTAATTTCTTCATAATTATCTTGTTTTATTTTTTACCTTTTTACTTTTTTTCTTCCTTCACGATGCGCTGACGGTTGATAACCATCATGGCTACCGTGATGACTGCGAGAACACCCATACCTACGTATGAAAGTTTCACACCGCGATAGATAACCCATCCGAAGAGAGAGGATGCGAAATCGAGTGCACCGCCTGAGAATCCGTCAGGGATATGAGCGGCATTATCGCCTGTTGCTGCATAAACCTGGTTGGCTGCCAGCGTAAAGTCTGGTGCCATATCGGTAACGAAATAGAGACCGATGACGAGGGTTACCAGGCCGATGATAAGCGTCTTCACCACATTACCTCTTGTAAACGGCAGAATCATTGGGAAGAGGTAGAACATACCTGCCAACGAAGCCAAAGGCAAGAATTGGTTGCCTGGCAGGAAAACTGCGATAGCCAGGATAACCGGAATCAGAATCACAGATGCTACTAGAGTAGTAGGATGGCCGATTACCAGGGCAGGACTCATACCGATATGAACCTTCTTGCCGTTAAACTTGGTCTTCACCAACTCCTGTGTCTTCTCTGAGATAGGCTTCAAACCGTCGATAAACAGGGCTGTAATACGAGGAATCAGCTCCATCACGGCTCCCATCGTTACACCCAGGAAGAGAATCTTCTTGATATCGAGCTGGGCTGCCCAACCTATCAGGGCTCCTACGATAACACCGAGTACCAGTGGCTCGCCGAGCACACCAAACTTCTTCTTCAGTCCCTCTGCATCGATATCGAGCTTAGAGAAGCCCGGAATCATATCGAAGAGTTTATTGAAAACGATTGCGAATGGCATGAAACTCTGGCAGAATGGCTGCGGAATAGAGATACCATCCAAATCGTAATATTTCTGGAATCTGTCGGCTGTCAGGTCTGCACAGACCAAGGTATTGATGTAGCAGACGATGGCTGCGAAATAGCCCCAGAGCAAACTCTGCCCCATCACGAAGTAAGCCACTGCACCGATAAAGGCGAAGTGCCAGTAGTTCCAGAGGTCGATATTCACTGTACGTGTTGTCTTGGTAATCAACATCAGGAAGTTGACACCCAGACAGATTGGGATAATCAATGCGCCCACTGCTGTATTGTAAGCTACAGCTGCAGCTGCTGGCCATCCCATGTCAAAAACGTTTAACTGTAAGTGGTAGATGTCTGAAATAGCCTTCAATGGGTCGTTGAAGTTGGTAGTCAGCAATGCAGTTACCACGCCCAAGCCTACGAAACCCACGCCTACGAAGAGTCCCGACTTCAGAGCCTTTCCGAATTTCATGCCAATACACAGACCGATGACCGTGAAGATGATAGGCATCATCACGCTCGCACCGAGACTGATAATATAGCTAAATACTTGTTCCATTTTAATTTGTAGTATTGTTTAATTGTTAGAAAATACACGACAAAGAGCACCCTCTTTTGTCTTTTTATGATTTGTTGTGTGCAAAGATACACTTTTTTCTTCAATTACAATACGTTTTGATGGAAAAAATTACGCAAAAAAAATCCCATCAGAACATTTCTGATAGGATTTCTCTATTTTTATACGTTTTTAAATGATTTTTTACCGAATCGGTCTTCATTCTTCCCTCTTCACTTCCTAGTCCTGGAAGTAAACTCTCTTCACACGGTTGCTGATGGTGGTCAGCACCTCGTAAGGGATGGTCTCGAGGATGTCGCTCAGTGTCTGGACAGGCAGATGCTCGCCGAAGATTTCTACCGAATCTCCTTCCTTGCAAGGGATGTCGGTCACGTCTATCATAGCCACATCCATACAGATGTTGCCCACATAATCTGCCTTCTGACCGTTCACCAGACAGTAGGCATGACGGTTACCCAAACGGCGGTTCAGTCCGTCAGCATATCCGATAGGGATGGCTGCGATGACGCTGTCTCTGTCGAGAATCGTCTTGCGGCTGTAGCCCACACTGTCACCTGCCTTCACGTTGTGCATCTGCAGAATAGTTGTCTTCAGGGTGCTCACGCAGTTGATGGTCTTGTTGTTGCGCGAATTGATGCCGTAGAGTCCGAGTCCCAGACGGCACATATCCAGCTGGCGCTCCGGGAAGTGCTCGATACCTGCCGAATTGCAGATATGGCGCAATATCTTATGGTCGAAGGCTGCCTGCAACTGCTTGCTGCCCTTGTCGAAGAGTTTAAACTGATGAGCAGAGAAATCATCGAAACTGTCGTCATCGCTGCCCACGAAGTGAGAGAACACAGAACGTGGGATGATGGCATTCTGGTGCTTCAGCTTGCCGATGAGTTCCTCCATATCGTTCTCAGGGTCGAAGCCCATGCGGTGCATGCCGGTATCCAGCTTGATATGGACAGGGAAACCGGTTACTCCCTCTTTCTCAGCTGCCTTGATGAGCGCATCGAGCAGACGGAAAGAGTAAACCTCAGGCTCCAGGTCGCAATCGAACATAGTCTTGAAGGCGGTCATCTCCGGATTCATGATCATGATGTTGCTGGTGATGCCGTTCTTGCGCAGCGTAACGCCCTCATCGGCTACAGCCACAGCCAGATAGTCTACACGATGGTCCTGCAGGGTCTTGGCTATCTCCACGGCACCTGCACCGTAGCCATCTGCCTTGATCATGCATACCAGCTTGGTTTCCGGCTTCATAAACGCACGGTAGTAGTTCAGATTGGCTACCACGGCGTTCAGATTCACCTCCAGCGTAGTCTCGTGTACTTTCTGTACCAGCAGTTCGGTGAGCTGGTCGAAGCCAAACTGACGGGCGCCCTTCAGCAGAATCACCTCATCGCGCAAGGAAGCAAACACCTCGCTGGCGATGAATTCCTCTACATTCGGGAAGAAGAACTTCTCTGAAATTTGAATCACGTCGTGCTGCTTGCAGAGCTCAGGACCGATACCGATGAACTTTACCACGCCACGTTTACGGGCTAAATCGCTCACCTCTTTATATAATACCTCCGGTGCCTGACCGCTCTGGTAAATGTCGCTCAATATCAGTGTATGGCGACGACCGCGATGGTCAGGACGGCGGTTCATGAAGTCGAGGGCGATATCAAGCGAATTGATATCACTGTTGTAGCTGTCGTTGATCAGCGTACATCCGTGCTGTCCTACCTTCACCTCCAGTCTCATTGCCACAGGTTCGAGCTGTGCCATGCGCTTGTCGATATCTTCAGCCGAAAGACCGAGTTTCGATGCCACGACGGCAGAGATGATGGCATTCTGTACAGATGCATCGTCGATGAACGGGATAGAGAAACTGTCTTCCACACCTTTATATATATAGGTAATCACGCTCACGCTCTGCTGCTTCTCGATGTTCTTTACATAGAAAGGAGCCTCCGCATTCTTGAGCGACCAGAAGAGTTTCTCGCCCTTATAGTCGGGATATTCGGCTATCACCTTGCTGATAACCTCGTCATCGCCATCATAGATTACGGTCTCTGCATCATGGAAGAGGATGAGTTTCTCCCGGCATTTCTCCTCCATGGAAGAGAAGTTCTCCTGATGGGCAGCACCCAGATTGGTCAGTACGGCGATGGTTGGCTGGATGATGTCACGCAGGGCAAGCATTTCGCCAGGCATACTGATACCTGCCTCGAAAACGCCCACCTGGGTCTGCTCATTCATCAGCCATACCGACAATGGCACACCTATCTGAGAGTTGTAACTGCGCGGACTGCGGGTAACAAACATGCTTGGCGAGAGCAGCTGGTAGAGCCACTCCTTGACCATGGTCTTGCCGTTTGAACCCGTGATGCCTACGATAGGGATGTTAAACTCGTCACGGTGGCGCTCAGCCAGACGCTGGAGAGCCTCGAGCGTATTTACTACCTTCAGGAAGTTGGCTCCCGGATAATCAGAAGCATAGCCCTTAGGCACATTCGTTACAACAAAGTTTTTCACACCTCTGCGATACAGCTCAGGGATGTAGTTATGACCATCATTACGTTCCGACTTGAGCGCAAAGAACAGAGTTTCCTCTGGGAAACAAAGTGAACGACTATCGGTCAGGATAAAACCGATGTTGGTATCATTGTCTCCATAGCGAC
>OLSX01001448.1_pt1 | contig 22519 bp, 23 predicted proteins | sample 1673141 | NCBI WGS metagenome assembly OLSX01 (sample SAMEA3136759, study PRJEB25190) | human gut metagenome | biome: human gut; feature: human-associated habitat; material: faeces | place: Austria | collected 2013
TTTTGATAAGGTGTTGGTTCTGCTTCTGCCGTTTCACCTGTTAAATTACCCTCATCATCATAGTTCTTTGCCGTAGTATATCGTATTTCATCGGTGTCATACAATATAATCTGTCAACATTACTAATCAAGAAATCGTCAATCAACTCACCTTGCAAATTGTATTTGCGAAGAGTATGGTCTTTCATTGTTGCTGTAATGCTATTACCTACCAGAGATCCAGAGGTCTGCTTCCATGAAAGGCAATATTGGTTTCAGATTTTCTGTAAGAACACTCTGTATACCTCCTTTGCTTACGACAAAGAAAGAATCCTTGGGCGAAATAGCATCATATTCAGCTTTTAACATCCAATTTCCTTTTTTGTCTATCAAACCAAATTTGTCACGTTTGTTGTTATGTATAACGCAATGCCCATTGTGAAATACATACCCTTCTGCACCAGTGATGTATGGAATATTCAAGTCAATAACAACATTTCCTTTGGCATCGATGAATTTTATCATTCCGTTGTCATCTACGGAAGCCAAGCCATCAGAAAATACCCATGCGTGCTTGTACTGAGGCTTGATAGCTATTTCACCCGTCAGCATATTGAAGTAACCACGAGCATCGCCGTTACTATAACAGACAAGTGAGTCGTTGCCCAATGGTTTTGAAATCCAATGTATGCCCTTGACAGTCTTCTTGCCATCACGAGTCTCCACATATCCATCCGTTTCATAGGCACGGCTATAATAAGTTGCATTTCTTGATAGGTACTGCGAGTCATAGTAGGAGTCATCCAAATATTTCGCAGCATTCACTTTCTTGTAAACAAACTCGTATAACGCATTACCTCCAGCACATGCAAACACAAACATGATGAACGCAAAACAGCCTCCAACAACACGTCGAATAAACTTGCCATACTTAGATTCATCCTTCATTCCAAGTATCACGGTGAACCATTCTGCTGTTGCAGAAATAATACCTGTCAGCCCTTTCCAAAATAAAATAATTGCTCTTTTCATATGTCTCTTATTTTAAGCTTCTACTTATTTTCCTCCTCATCAAAGGCTTCATCTGCCAATCTACCATAGCAATTAATAACATTAAAGACTTTTGTCTTTTGCATTTCTGTTTTGTTTCTTGTTTCTTCCATATTATCAGATATTTTTGAGTTACGAACTTTATATCTTTATGAATATAGAGTGAAACAAGTAACCATTCCTATCATCAAAGAATATAAAATTTACATACATTCATCGGCTATAAAAATCTTGATAAAGTCTTATTGTTGGTGTTATATGACTACTATCGTATGCTTTTTTCTTGCGGTTTCTTGACCACGAAAGCCTTCTACTTCAAAAATCACAAATATTCCTCTTTTTAGTGGAGTAAGTTCATATGTTACATTAGAATCGTCAGCACCACATAGCATACGCCGTTCTATTTCGGAATGTACATATTTGTAGTTATATTCCATGCGAAAAGCAGTTTTATCATACTCTATACGATATTCTATACCAACAGAGCCATGAACTCTGCCTTTGAATGTCAAGTGATTACCATTAAGTTTAATTACCTGCATAACCTTTTTGATTATATGTAATAGAAATTGTTATAGTTAAACACAGATAGGGATGTTCTTTCAGCATCCATGTTTTTAATACGCTGTGGTATTTCGCATAGGGGTATTTCCTCGTCAAGCAACCAACGTAAGTGTTCAAACATGATTGCATTGGACTTTAGAATCTCCTGTTTTGTAGCAGTTATATCATATTCTTCTGCTTCACTTTGCTCAGATATTATCATGCCAGAGAATAACCCATGCAGTCCTTCTGCTCTTGCAAACTTGTCTGCATGACACCATATACCAATCAGATTACCACCGTGCTTACGCAAATGGAATGCGTGTGGGTGTCCAACAATGATTTTGTCAAACTCATCCTTAGTGTCATCCTCTCGATAGAACAACCCTTTGTCTGAGCCATGTCCAAGTAGCATGATTCGTTCTTGTGTAGAAACATGATGCAACAAATGCTCCATTTTTTTATTAGAGCAATTACTGCTAACCATATTTGCATCCATACCCTCATATAGTATAGAGAGTACAGAAGTCGTTCTGTCTTTTGGATGTATAACTAACATACTTACTTCTCGTATTTTTTCAACATTTCCTTTACATCGTCCATTGGTTGAAAAGGCACGATGATTTCCAAGTCCTTATTGATAATGCAATAAGCATTCTCTTCGTCATTATCTTCCATTCCGAAACCATCCTCATCAGCAAAGTAGCGTCCATCGGGATATATTGTCCAGCAGATGGCACAAACACCATTTCTGAAATTGTCATATCTGCCGAACCAATATCGAACAGATTTACATCCTTTGAAATCAGGACATCCCTTATATATTGCATCAAAGTCAATCTCGTTATCTGTCACAAGAAGGCTTCCGTCTTCACTTACAAGTTGCCTTGTCTTACCTGTTTCCTTATTGATGATGGTGTAACTTCTTCCTTCACCACTAAACACTGCCATATTCTCACCTATATCGTAGGCATCCTTTAAATTATTCTTGTCCATATCCGTAAGTTTTTATTTGTTGTAATAATTTTCCCATCTGTAATTTCCACTGATTACATTCATGTCCTCACGAAACTTTTCCATGTTAGGAACATTCATGACTGAAGTTGATATTGTCTTCAATGCTTTGGTTTTATAATCAATGGTCTCAAATGTAACTTTGACCTTTTTGTCTGATAGGAAAGAGTATGTTTCCTTTTTCAACGCAGTACCATACTTGCTGATTTCTTGCTTATATGCCAATAGCCCGTCTTTATATACACGTTGATGTTTGCTGCCATCCTCCCACGTAACGGAATACACATTCAAGTCATCAGTTATTATTGGAATGAAGACAAGGTCTTTATCATCTGACTCTATACATGGATCATGGTGCCATACTGTTTTGACAATGCGCCCATTCCGATATTCCGATTCCATTGAGGGCAGATAATCTGCAAATCGGCAAACCTTATAATTTTGCAAATCATTTCTTTTAGGTTCCATTGTCACATGGAAGATATAAAAGCCACCATGCAAGTCGCTTTGCCAAAAACTCAGGCAAGGCTTTACCGCTATGGTCAACTTATATCCGCTTGGCGCAACAATGCTATCACCGCCATATACCATATAGGCTTTTACAGCATCGCCATCTTTATCATATTCAATGTTCGTCTGTTGGTATTTTGCAGTATCAGGATGTTCATAAACCATATCTGCTATCATTTGTCGAAATCCAAGATACCCATCTTTATTCCTTCCATAGCTTGTGCTGTCAGAATCCAAGCCTTCAAAAATTTCACTTTTATATTGGAGAAGATGAGACAACCGTCCTTCATCATCGTAATCATACACAAGAGTTTGTGCATAACATTCCGATGCTCTTGCTATCGTGGCAATCGTTCGTCCCTTGTTATCAAAGAACTCCGTCAGACTGTTCTGTGGAGCATATTGCAAACGATGTACGGCATATGAACCATCCGAGAATCGAACGGAGTCATATTCTATAAATCCACAAGGTATCATCAAGGAGTCTTCCTTGTTGGCGTTGTTAGATGTATTTTGTAGTTGTTTGAAATAAGTAATGCTTATATCTTCTCTATTACAAGAAGCTATAAATAACAGTGCAAAGCCCAATACAAACAATGTATAACGAGTCTTCATAATTCTTTTCCTAAAATTTAGAAACATTCAATCAATATTGCCGTATAATTGTCATCTCCTTGTTTCTCACAAAGGTAATCATAAACGTCAAGAATCTCTTCCAAGGATTTGTCATCCCTCATCCTTGCTTGCAAAATGTCTGGAGCCATACTTTTGTATAGTCCGTCCGAACAAAGTAAAACTCTGTCACCAGTCTGTAGTTTGATTTGTCGGATGTCTGGTACTGCCACTTCTGGGCGGTAAGAGAAGAAGCACTTGGCAACAATCTCCCATCCGAAATCAAAACGGATATGGTCTTTTGTCTGATAAAGTAATCCATCACCAGGTCGTTGTACATAACAGCGACTATCACCAATATGCGCAATGGTTGCCACATCGTTCTCTATACTTACCATGCTTATCTCCATATTATTGGTCATTTTGTGTGTTTATGATAATATAGAGGCAAATGTATGACATATGCTACCATGGTATTACTCTATGTCTTCAGTCGCAATCACATCATAAATGCTGTCACCTTCCCAATAAACCATTGGAGCCAATGCCTCCGAAAACTTGTTGTGGTTGGTTTGAGGCGAGACACTCTTCAGCTCTACAAGTTTTCTATTCAATTCCTCTTCAGATCTTGCAAACACTATATTCCAAAAGAACCGATCTTCTGATGCATAGTCTTCCGAGTCGAAACAAGGATATCGTTCAGCATCTTTTCCAACATATATGCCATTTTTGGTCATTTCCTTTACGGCATAAAAAATAGCCTCCTGTATATTCTCAAATTTCACTCCAAGAACATAAAACGAATTTGTATTCTTAATTGTCTTCATATCAGTTGATATTTAATATTTATTACATAAATGGTTCCATGCATAGCACAACTTCTAAGTTTGTTATTTGTCTATTTATGAGATATAGAGTATAGAAGTAACCATTTTCTATCAGAAAATATTTTTTTGTTTTACAACTTTGGCATTTTACTTTCATATCTTTGTCGGGTCATTATTATAGGTTTACATCAAGCAATGAACCGTATTGACTTTGACAAATCATAATGAAATAACAAATGAAAAAGGTTTTAGTATTTTTGTTCTTGTTTGTATCACTTGTAACTGGTGCACAAGATAATCGTTTTGAATGTGATGATACATGTAGTCCTGACGGAAGCACCTGCAAAAACCTGTGTTAGATAGCGTGAAATTGAAATAACTCCTATTTATCTTACAAGAATTTTGCAATATTCAGCAGCCTTGTTTCCATTGGTTGCCTTTACAATATTCAATCCTCGGCTCAGCTTTCCCGGGTCTATAGTAACCGATTTGTCACCAACATGAACCTTCGTTACAAATACAGTTTGACCAGCCGCATTTACAACAGCAATTTCACGCTCATTCATTTCACTATCACCAATCTCTACCGTTATAGGCTCATTGCGTGATGCAAGCGTAGGACTTACATGCAATCTCTTTGGAGCGCCAACAGAGTTGACACCTGTGGCGGTTCGGGTGATGGGATAAAGATACATGTCATATTTACCTTCACCAACTCTCAAAAGAGTCTGAATGTACGTCTTATTGTCTATACTAAGAATCACACAACAATCAGAACTATCATCGTCGAATTTTACAGTTTGCAGCACAGAACCATCTTCTGACATTATATTCAACCCACCTTTAGTTTTTTCTAAATATTCAAACTTATCATCATTATTGAAAAGTGTTTGTGTGACATACAAATGCCTTTCTGAGCTAATAAAGCCATTAGTAGAAGCATAGACAAAATCTGCACTACTAAATGATTTCTTTGCTCTTATAGTCTTGATTAGGTTGAACTCATTGTCATAAATATTAACAGCGTTTGTCTCCTTGTCTCCTTCGGTCATCACAATAAGTGTTTCACCATTTTTGGTAAAACAACCGGGAGTAAAATACATGTCTCCATAGTTAGAAATTGGAATTATAGTTGGTTCTCCTATTTTTTGTGCCGAACCCAATATAGCACATGTAGCAAAGAAGATGGATAGTAATGTTCTTTTCATAAGCAATATGAAAACAATCTATACATATAGACGAGCCAACAATATAATTCGTGAAATTGCCGCATGTGAGACCGTTTACATCATATTGTTGAATATGATGTAAATCATCATAAAGTCCAGTCGTTGAGTACTACTATATTCTACTTCACAAACCTCAGCCTTGTCCACAACCATCGTGGTATCATTGACCATGCTGCTACAAGCAAGCGATAGCGCCAGTCGATTGTTACGGTCTCTTTGCCTTGCATCACAGCCTTTACAATAGAGCGTGCAACACTATTAGCCGAGAGTTGCAATGGGAAATGACTTCCGGCTATAAGGTCGGTAGCTACGAAGCCGGGACGTATGTCGGTGATATGGATACCGAGTCGGCGCATGCGCGACTGCTGGGCAAGACACTCAAGATAGTGCGACTGGAAACGCTTGGTGGCTGAATAGGCTGGTGCAGCTCCCAATCCACGTGTGCGTGCTATGGAGGTGATGCAAGCTATCTGTCCACCTTTATTATTATTGGCAAACCAACTGTATGCTGCCGTAACAATACGTGTGAAGCCCAAGCCATTGGTCTCCACGGTCTTCATCTCGCGTTCGATGTCAAGCTCGCAGTTCTCCCACCCTATTCCCGAACTATGGAAATAGAGATCCATACCGCCAAGCTCGTCTATAAGTTCATTGAGCTGCTGTGGCGCAACCTCATCCCTTACGTCTATCTGTCGATAAGCCTTGATGTTATCGTTTGACTTGACTATAGCTTCAAGCCTATCAACACGTCGTCCGGCTACACCGACAATGTATCCTCGTTCGGCAAGAAGACGAGCCACTTCGAGTCCTATGCCCGAAGTGGCTCCTATTACTATTGCTTTTTTCATTGACTCGTATACATATATTATTATGGAACTCTCACTACATCTACCACATGGCTACCTGCCCCTATCAAGTCGGCACGCTCGGAGATGCACTTCTGATATTCTATGAAACGGGCAAATGTCTCGTCGCTCATACGGTTGAGTCGTGTGCGCATATAGTCGGAAGCTCCGTCAGGCGAGAAGATAGTGACACGCTCCAAGCCGGCACATTCGTCCAGTCGGTTGATGTCATCGATACGTACATAGTCGTAGAGTTCGTCTGCCGATGCCTGTATATGGAAGTTCTCATCAACAGCACCACGCTCCAACAATCCTTCTATACGGTCTTCGTCGAAGCAATACGACAGTATGCTGTACTCGTTCATCAAGTAAGCCACGAATATAAGTCCGCCAGGTTTGGTGACGCGCTTTGCCTCGTTAAGAGCCTTAAGCTTCTCCTCGTCGCCAATGAGATGATAGAGCGGACCGAGCAACAGCGTAACATCTGCCATTGCTGTAGGCAAGAACGGCATGTTGCGTGCGTCGCCCTGCACAACATCGGCAGTAGGTTCACGCTTTAGAAACACCTCGATGTTGCGACGCACCAGTTCTACAGCCTTCACCTTATAGCCTTCTGCCATAAGAGCCGATGTGTAGCGACCGGTTCCTGCACCTATGTCGAGCAGTTGCATGTCGGGAGTTATGAACCTACGCAGATGATGCATTGTGGTTTCAAACTCTACAATGCCGTGTCTACGCTGCAAGCGAAGGTCTTCGGGATGTTTGTTGTAATGTTTCTCTATATTGGATAATGCCATTTTTTTAGTTGAGAATTGAGAGTTGAGAGTGTTGAGAGTTGAAAGTTGAGAGTTGAGAGTTGAGAGTTGAGAATTGAGAATTGAGAATTGAGAATTGAGAATTGAGAATTGAGAATTGAGAATTATGATATGCTGTTTCTTCTAACAACGATAATACCAAACAAAGGTAATCATAACTTTCAATTCTCAACTCTCAACTCTCAACTTTTTTGGCTGTGCCTTAACAAATTCCTGTTTATATTAACGCCAACACATCCTCCACGATTTGCTCGTCGAGCAAGCGGTTGTCCTTAAGCAACTGCTCCACATCGTATCTGTCGTAGAGTCCCTTCTTGATGCCATATACAAGCACCTTCATATCTGACGTACCATAATAAGAGGCTATGCGTTCGCCAAAGCCACCATCCTTGCAGCCGTCTTCAAGTGTTACCACAAGCTTATGGTTCATCTTCAAGGCTTCGAGCGCTTCGGCATCCACCTCATTCAGGTAGCGTGGATTGACGAGCGTTGCATCAATACCCTTATCGGCAAGCATACGTACCACGTTCTCGCCCTTCTGATAGAACGAGCCTGAAGCAATGACAGCCACCTCAGAACCATTGTGCATCACCTTATATTTTGACTCGTAGCTATACTCTTCGTCCACATTATCTGTTGTATGAACAACGCCGTTGCTCGGCACACGAATGGCTATAGGCTTCTTGTCCTGAAGTATTGCCCAACGCATCATTGCGAAATATTCCTCGCATGTGGTAGGAGCAAGATAGATGAGTCCCGGAATGCTGCAGAGCATCGGTATGTCGAAGAGGCAGATGTGGGTGATGTCGTTCATTGAGTTCACTCCGCCTCCTACTACATTGATTACGGCAGGATTAGAATTGATGCAAAGATCCTGTGCTATCTGGTCGTAAGTGCGCTGGATGAACGTGCTGTATACCGTCCATACCGGACGTAGTCCACCCTTAGCCATACCCGAAATCATAGCGACAGCCTGCTCTTCGGCAATACCCATGTCAAGGTGTTGCGAGCCAGCCTGCTTACGTTTATCGGCAGTGAAGCCTGCTGCTGTAGGCGTTCCTGCTGTTACGGCGATTAGTGTCTTGTCATGCTTCATCTCGCTCAGCATCCAGCCAGAGAAGAGTTCGGGATATGTCTCGCATGGTTTTACCTCGGGCATTGTTCCATCTGCATTGCGAACCGGTCGACTACCATCATCAAGATTGAAGGGCATTCCCCAATGCCAAGCTTCCTTATCGTTTACGGCAGGAGCATAGCCATGACCCTTCTCGGTGTGGATATGAACAACTGTTGGGCGATCGGTATCCTTGACGCTACGAAACACTTCAATAAGACGTTCTATGTCGTTGCCTTCCTCTAGATACTTATACTCAAATCCCCATGCCTTAAACCAGTTGTGCTCACACTCGCCATGGCTCTCGCGAAGCGCATGCAGATTCTTGTATATACCGCCATGGTTCTCGGCAATAGACATCTCGTTGTCGTTTACAATGATGATGATGCCCGTACCAAGCTCAGAAGCCTCATCGAGTCCTTCGAATGCCTCACCACCCGACAGCGAACCGTCGCCAATAATGGCTATGATATTCTCCTTGGTTCCCTTCACGTCGCGTGCCTTTTGCAGTCCGGTGGCAAGACTGATGGATGTGGAAGTGTGGCCCACCTCAAAGTTATCGTATTCGGGACACTCTGCAGGAGAAGAATAGCCAGATATGGCATTCATATCGTCTACGTTGCCAAGGAATCCTGCGGCACGTCCAGTCAATACTTTATGCGGATAGCACTGGTGGCTGACATCAAACACAAACTTATCCTCTGGCGCATTGAACACATAGTGCAAAGCTACCGTTGCTTCTACAAATCCAAGATTAGGACCTACGTGTCCGCCATGCTTACTTACACGGTTTAGCACAGCGCAGCGTGTCTCGTCGGCCACAACCTCAAGGGCTTTGATGTCCAGCTTCTTCAAGTCGGCAGGACTCTGTATCTTCTCTATATACATTGCTTTATTATAATTGGTTATATATGGTTTTGTTTTCTTCTGCAAAGATAGTGCAAATCGAATGCAGAATATCAAGCTTGCTTGAATATTATGCTGAGATGCAGCCTATCTTATGCAAAGATACACATTTTATCGTTTTCTCTTTATACCTCAAATTCAGAATATATTACCTCGATGGCTTTTTTATTTGTTCTATTTATTCTACTAATAAAAATTTGTCGTAACTTTGCGCATCGAAAAACTAATATTTATCAGGATGAACACAAAGAAATTTAAACGATGGACAATGCCCAAGGCGTTGCTCATCATCCCCGTAGCTGCATTGGCTATCGGCGTGTTTGCAAACAATACGGCTGTCTACAATTCTACAACCCAAAACGATATAGATGCCATTACCACGGCTACCGAGACTTACAACCAGCCCGTAGCCAAACAGAAAGCCAAGAAACCTAAAAAACAGAAAGGCTCAAAGCAGAAGAAGCAGAAAGACGCTAAGCCGAAGAAGTTGAAAGACCTTAAAGCGCATGCTGTGGAGAGGGATTCGGCAAACGCGAAATAACAAATAATAGCCAACATTCCCGAAAACTTCGGAATAATAAGAAAAAACTTACACGACAAAGGGGGTGAGACTTTGCCGTGTAAGAATCTTTTATGAATTAAAAATATTGTTTCCTGCCAATTTAGTACTGTGCGTTCTGCGGGTCGAAGCATGTCCATCCATCAAGCCAGTTGTCGCCAGCGTTAAAGGCTCCAATGTAGGTTACCTGGTCGAACCATGAATCAAGACCACTGAAGTTTTGTGCTCCGAAGAGGTTGCTGCCAGACTGGGGCATGAACGCTACACCAACACCCTTGCCGTCTGTTAGCAGAAACGAAGACTTGTCGACAAAGTAGCGGTTGCCTGTCTGAACCTCAAAGAAAGTGTGCGAGTAAGACTGCTTGCTGTCAGCCTTAACAGCCTTCTTGCTGAAGTCGTATTCTTTGTCCTCGTAGCATTTGTTGGCATCAGAACCAAGAATATCTGCATTAGCAACGAATACATTCTGTAGACGTAGCTTGCCAGCCTTAGCCTGTGCCGGGGTGTCGCCCTTCTCGCCGTCGATAATCAAACCTATAGGCCAATCGCAAACTACAGAGTTTACACAATTAAGGCGTGATGAGCGGCGAATCTGCATGGCCGCCTGGAACTTGCCAAGTCCTGAGCCGTTGTTGGGGAAGTAAGAACCAGCAGTTATGTAAGAGTTGTTGTTTTGGAAGTCGCTGGATGACTTAGGACCAACAAATGTAATATTGGAGAATGTTGCTGTAGTATATGGAGTAACCTGAGCACCATCGGCACAGTTGTCACTCTCAAAACCATTGCTCTGGCTTTGGTCAGCTATACGTGGGTCGCGTACGGACAGACCGAACTGCACCTTGCCAGAGAAACCATTATCTGTATCAAAGTCGTCATCCCAACCCTTATAAGCAATGAGATACTTACAATTTACGGTTCCACCAAACCACTCGAAAGAGTCGTCGTTAGAAAAAGACACTTGTACGTGGTCTATCTTTGTGCCCGAACCAACCGAACCGAGTGTCAAGCCATTAATCTCTTGATCGGCCTTGAAAGGATAGCCAGCAAATTCAATACGCACGTAGCTCAGTACACCAGAGTTGTCAGCATCGTTGTCGCCACCGTGCTTGGTACGTGGGCCACCCTCTATCTGCATCTCGGTCTGGTTGTTGCGGGCCTTACCACAGATAATAACGCCACCCCAGTCGCCAGGTCTACGCTGTCCAGCAGGCTGTGCTGATGTAAATACTATAGGAGCCTCGGCTGTACCTTGAGCTATTAGTTTGCCACCACGCTCAACAATAAGGGCTGCCTTTGTAACCTTATCGCCCTTAATAATTGTACCCGGCTCAATTGTTAGTTCAGAGCCTTCGCCTATATATACCCATCCCTTTAGGGTGTAAACGCCTTTCTTCAGAGTCTGCTTACCTTTAAACACAAGCTGCTGGTCGCCATTACCTATTACAGTTCCTTCGGCATTATCCTTACCATCCTCGCCGAAGAGCAGATGGTCACAAGCTTTTATGCCACCGTCTGTGGTCCATGTGTAGTTGACATCTGGATTAGGAGTCGGATCGTCGTTGTCACTACAGCTGCCCATTGTTGCAGCCATCATCAGGATGCCCATGCATCCGAAAAGATACGTCTTGTTCATAATGTTTAAATATATTGATTAGAATTTATATACAGCCTGTAATCCGATGTTGCGTCCTGGCTTATAGCAGCGCGAAACCTCGTCTATTGTCTTGTGTGTGCCGTCGGCATTGTTGACCTTGGCAAACTGCTTGTAGTAGACACGCTCGGCAAGTAGGTCGCGTATATTGAACTTCAGTTCAAAGTGTTTGCCCCATTTCTTGCCTACTGAGAAGTCAATGGTGTTGCGAGGCATTTCATAACTATGCGGAACACGAGCGTTATCATCGTTTGCAGAACTGCCCTCGCTGCGACCTACCCCAATGATACGCTTGCCTATACGGTTGTATAGCAGGGCTATATCCAGCTGCATAGGTTCGTTCTTATAGAACAGACCTGTGTTTATAAGATATGGCGACTGTCCTTGCATTGGTCGGTCTTCCTCCTTTGAGCCTTTCTCAAACTTCACTTTACTCTTAATCAAGGCTCCATTGAACGACCAGCTGAAACCTCGCAAACCAATGAACGAGAGATCCTTTCGTATGTCAAGCTCCAAGCCATAGTTGTCTGCGCTATTGGCATTCTTGTAAGAGTATATAAGATTGGTGCCGCCAGCCACTGTATAGGTCCACTCTATAGGCGAGTCGAAGTCCTTATAGAAAGCTGCAAGAGAGATTATCTCGCCACGTGATGGATAAAACTCATAACGCAAGTCTACATTGTCAACATAGCAACTCTTTAGCTCGGTGTTGCCTTGCACATCACTTGCAAGGTCGAAATCATAGAATACTGATGACGACACCTCACGAAACTCAGGTCGGTTAATACTGCGTCCGTACGAGAGGCGCAATTGATGTTTGTCGTTAAACTTGTATGTGGCATTTACCGAAGGAAATAGGTCGTTGGTGCGGTAGTGTTGGCTTGTCTCGCTCTTCTCATAGTCGCGTGTATTGGATATCAGCTCCATGTCGTTATGCTCGAATCGCACACCAGCATGTATTCCAAGTTTACCAAAAGGCAATGAGGCTGACAAGTATCCGGCACTAAGAGAATTATGACCACAATAATTGTTGCGCATCTGTTGTTGCTCGAACATATACAGTTTATTGTAACCCATATACTGTTCGTCGCTCAACAATGATGTTATATCCAAGTGCTGGAATTCGGAAGGCAAAGTGTTGGCTGCTGGGTTCCACTGATAGTAGAACAAGCGGGTGAAATACTTGCGTGTGCGATATTCACCGTAGCCACCAACCTGCAAGAATGGAGTCCATCCAGAGAAGTTGAACTGATGTTTGTCGTTAATGCCAACGGATAAAATATGCTCATCGAGCTGTGTCCATTCGCGGGATATATCGTTGCCAGTATGCAGAGCTATGTCGCCAGGGTTCTGCATATCGTTGAGGAGGTATCGCCTACGGTCAGGCAAACGACGGTTGGCATACGCATACCCGACACTCCAATCAAGGGCATCGCCAGTGAAGGTATGTTTACCTGCGAGCTGACCGTTATAGGTGGTGCGCGAGCGGTAGTAGTATTCGGCACTATGTTCCATATTCGACTGTGCGTCTTCTCCCTCACGCCATGTGTAGCGGTTTGTTGAAAGTTGGTTAAATATGTTCTTTAGCTGATACTTGTGTTTGCCGTCTCGTGAGAGGAAGGTAAGATTGAGCATCGCTCCAAGACGTACATTATTATTATACTGGTCGTCAGTAGAATGACGCAGATAATTGGAGCGGTCATTTACGGCATCGTATATACCGAAGAGATTGTTCTTCATATTGGTATATGTGCGATACTCGTTGGTGTAATTAATGGCGGCAAGCAGTCCAAGCGTACGTCCGCTGATGTTCCATTGGCGAGTCATACTCGTGGCAAACTTAATGTCGCCTATAGGATTGCGGCTCTTTATACGCCAATCATTGTTGAGCCCGTTACCGCGAAGACTATATAGGTTGTCACCAACCTTATTGCCCGCAACGTCGGTAAGCTGGTTGAGCGAGGCATCAATACCGCCACGCAGACTGCGTAAGCCGTTATCAAAAGCAAGAAAGTCGGTGGCAGAGCCTTTAGCATAACTGAAATTCTTGAATACTGTTGACGTGTTCCAGTTGCCACCGACGGAAAAGGTAAGATTGTTTTCAGTAGGTATTTCCTTAGTATTGACGATTATGAAGCCGCCCGAATAGTCGGCAGGATATTCTGCAGATGGCGATTTCACTATGGTAAGATTGTCTATTTGCGAGCTTGGTATAATGTCGAACGAGAAGGCTCTCGAGTCAGCCTCGCTCGAAGGTACAGCGCCACCATTAACCCATACATTATTGTAACGCTGCGAAAGACCGCGCACCATCACAAACTTGTCGTCAATAAGGCTTACGCCCGGCACACGGCGTATCACCTCACCTGCATTAGCGTCCTGTGTACGGCTTATCTCTTGTGCCGAAACATTGCTCACTATGACGGGACTGTTCTTGGCTACCTGTATCATTGCCACATCTGTAGAGCGTCGTTCTACGGCAGTTACAACTACCTCCTTCAGTTGCTGTTCGTCGGGAAGCATAGCGATGCTCAAGGCATCTTCCGCTGATACGTCCGTCACTCGAACCCCGTCAATTCGTTGGGGTTTATATCCTACATAATTAATATGTAAGGTGTAGGTTCCTTTCTTAAGTCCTTTAAGTTCGAAGTTGCCATCAATGTCGGTGATGGCTTTAAGCTTGCTACCTTCAACGGTTACTACTGCACCTATTAGAGTCTCGTGCGAGTTCTTGTCAACCACGTTTCCCTTAAGCTCCTGGGCAAGGGCTGTTGTGGCAGAGCCTAACATCAGCAGCGCTGTGGCTGCAAGGGTTATCCTATTATTGCGTTTCGTCATTGTCTTTAAGTTGCTAACTTTTTACGGTTGCAAAGTTAAGGGCATGATGTTGCAGATGGATTGCGTGAGGGTTGAAAAAGGTTGACGAAGAAGTTAAGAAAAGACTACAATCACAATCGGACAATGAGAACACTTAAAAACAAAAAACATAAAGGACTGAACCACAAAGGTGTACAGCCCTTTATGTTTATTAAAAAAGCTTATTAAGTAAGTGATCTAAATTATTTATATATATCAGTACTAATATGTGGCATTTCACACTTTATAGAAAAAGTTACTTAACAATATTTATTTGTATATCTTCACCACGCTACCATCCTGCTGGCGAACGATGTTCAGCCCCTTCTGCAGGCTCTGTATTCTGTTGCCGTTCAAGTCGTACACAGCTGCCGGCATTTTGCCGCCGTCTGCAGCAACAGAACCGATGCCAAGGGCGATATGCTCATCGTCCATAGGTTGTATGTTGCAGGAGCCCCACAGAGGGTCAGCCTTATAGGTCTCAAGATACTGCGGAAGCACATACACCGTAACGTCTTTCGTTATCCATGATATGACGGTGTTGCTGCCCTTGTCGGTGAAACCGTATGGCACGGGCATATAGTTGTATATGGACTTCAGCTTGCAGCCGTTGAAGGCGTTGTTGGCGATATAGTTCAGCGTATAGGGCAACGAGATGTTCTTCAATGCTGTGCAGCCAGAGAAAGCATAGTCGCCAATGCTCTCCAAGGCAGAATTGGCTTCGAAATTCAGCTTGACGAGGGCAGAGCAACCGGCAAACATCGATTCTGGAAAGAACTTCACATCCTTGCCTATCGTCACCTTCTCCAGTCCAGTGCAGAATTCGAACAGACCGATATTCTTAGCGTAGTTGTAATCCTTCTCCCACTCGCCGCTGGCGTTATACACCACGGAGATGAGCGAACTGTTATTTGCGAAAGCACTGTAGCCTATCTGCCTTACCGATGCCGGCACAGTAACACTCTTCAGCTTCGTCGATTGGAACGCTTCAGAGCCAATAATCTCAATGCCGTCGGGCAAATCACATTTCTCCACATACTCAGGGCAGAATCTTTCGCCTATTCTCTTTATCGTAGACGGCAGTACGATGGTCTTCAGATTGGCAAAATAATCTCTGTACCTATCCGTAACCATTTCATTTGCTATATTCTCCGTTCCCTCACGCAGCACCCATTTCTCGGCAACTACAGGATTGTCTTGGTAATAATATTTAATGGCAGCATTGCCGAGATACAGAATCTCGTTCTCCTTTGCGTTGGTTTCATACCATGGAGTCCACTCAAATGCGTCTTTTTCAATCTCGCATGTTGCCGGCAGATGCGACTCTATGTTCTTCAGCCCAGATCCCACAAAGGCATATACACCGATATATCCCAATGACTCCGGCAGCACCACACTACCTAACGATTCGCATCCACCGAAAGCGTTTCCGCCAACATAGTAAAGCTTGTCCGACAGTTTCAGGTCGCTCAGAGCACGACATTGTATAAATGCCCAATCCGGTATTGAGTCGACATTGGAGAGGTCGGCAGCCGTGATGTTAGAACCATAGAAGGCGCTGAAGCCTATCTTCTCCGCACGGCTCAGGTCAAATGTGGTGACGGCTGCATCCTTGAAGGCGTACTCGCCGATTTCCTTTACTGCCGGAATGTTATGATACACGAGTTTTGTACAACCGCTGAAAGCTTTCTCTCCAACGCTCTCCACAGTCTGCGGCACAGTTATACTTACAACACTACTATTGAAGCAAATATATTTGCCCACCCGAGGTAAACCCTCCGGCAATACCACGCGCTTCAGTGTCTTCATATTGGCGAAGAGTCCGCCAAGGTCCATCGTGTATATCTTTGTAACGGAGCTGCCGCCGCCGAGTCCGTTGGAGCTGCTGCTCTCCTCTTCCTTCTCCTCTGTAGAGAGATACCATTTCGTTGCAGCCTCACTGAAGCCAACATCGCGGTATGATTCAAGCACCGTGGAGTAGCATCCGCCGTCGGCAACCAGTGTGATGCCGCTGAGGTCAACGCTCTGTAAGTTTGCCATCCTGCCTGCCATGCTGCGGATATAGGCAAGGTCTTCGGAGTTTACCGGACCGCTGACAATAAGATTCGTTATCTCCTCCACATCGAGGTCAACGCATTTCTCGCGCAGCGTTCCTGCCTCATCGAGCTTTATGTTCACCGGCTCGCCATCGATAGCCACGTCAACAGGCTTCACTGTTACCTTCAGTGTCGCCGTGCCTGCCGGATAGTCCGAGTACTTGCCATAATGGGCTATGACATTCGTTGTGCCAGGTTTCAGTGCGATGGCGGAATAGTCGATATAAAGGTTGGACGACTGGTTGGAATAAAGGGCAATGACCGACGGGTCATCCACCTCGATATACTCGAAGTTCACCCGATAGCTCTCTGATGTGAGGTCGGGCAACAGCTGGGTCTCGCCTTGGTTCAGCTCTATCGACTCTGTGGCGAACTTCACACCGGCATCCTTGTTGCCGTTGAATTTGATGCTTTTCAGATTAAATGTCTGTCCTTTGTATACGCGGAACTTGATTTCTATTTTCCCTGTCATATCGCCTTCAAACGTGTAGGAGCGTTTGGGGTAGAATACGTAAGGATCCTTCTGGTCTCGCAGCTCCGGACTTTCCATGCCCTCAACCCTCAGCCTACGCACAGCCTTTGCCGATTTTGCTTCGCCGCATATTGACAGGTTAGTTACATGGTAGCGCTCTTTTGACGTGATGGTCACCTCGTGGTTCACATCATCATTGTTGACAAACGTGATAATCTCGCCATTCTCATCCTTATCAATCATGTAGTAGAAGCTTTCACTGTCGGTAGAGATGTCAAAAGCCTCAAATATATATGTATTTTCAAAACTGAACTCCTGCTGTGCCAATGCGTGTGTGGCTATAAAGAGGAGGAGCAAGGAAAGGGTTTTTCTTATACTCATAAGAATATATAATGTATTAGTGTGTTAATAATGGAATCGCTCCCGCTCTTGCATCGTGATCCGGCACAAGGGCGAGAGCGACAATTCGTTTTTTTTCTATTGTATGGACTTAAAACCAAAACGGCCAAATGACCAATCTGGGTTAAATCTTTTCAAAGTCCTTTATCTTTGCCGACGGCTTGATGAAGGAGATTTTGAAGGCGATGTCCGGATCCATATCCGACGGTATAGCGTTCACGAAGTCCTGTCCCTCCTTCGTTATGTCCTCGTCGGGGATTCTTATCATCACGTTGCCCACAATCACATCAACGCCGAAGTCGGCATTGTATTCAAACCTTGCGCCCTTAGCCTTCTTCAGAGTTTCGGCGAGCGGTGCGCCTACAGTTATTGTCGTTCCGCCCGCCTCAATGCTTTTGGCAGTAGGAGCGTCTGCTGCTGCTTTCTTTTCATTAACAGACATATCCGCTGTTTCGGCTTGCGCAACCGATGAATCAGTTGACAAAGTGTCGCTTGTTTGAACAGAATCCTTGCTGTGGTGCGTTGCAGTAGTCTTGTTGCCACATGCAGAAAATACAATTATACCAGAAATAATAACGGCTGTAACGATTGTTTTTCTCATAAAATAAAAAATATTTTAGTTAGTAACTAAGTATATGTTATTCTTACTATCAAACTCGTTGTAGTATTGGTTTCCATCTAATTACAAAAGTAGCAACGTTGGGCTAATAACACAAATTTATACATTAAAAATATTGTTATGCAACAGTAAAACAAGTATTTCTCGTAGGTGTAAAACGCTGTTTGACAAGACGACACATGAGCAACGTCATCGCTGCATGGCAGACACCAGTTGCTCCCTTAACGTTTCCACTCCAGGAAAGCTTGTCTTTTGATAGGTTATCTTTCCTTCCTTATTTACAACAAAATACGTAGGAATGCCTGAGAACTTATATATTTTGGCAAGAGCGTCAGCCTGTTCTTCAGTCAATCGCACATGCACACCACTTATTGTCTTTATCATCTCGCCCCATTTATCTACAGGCGATGAGGCATCGGCTATATAAACATACACCACATCAGTAAGTTGTTCTTTCAAAGGACGAATGGTAGTCATTGCTGCCTTGCATGGTATGCACCACGTGTTCCAAAAATCGATGAGTATAGCTTTACCTTTATACCTATCTGTTATTGTGGGCAATATCTGCTGGGCAGACATCTTGGGGTCTATGTCAATAATAGATAAGTATGAAGAAGAGGTATTGGCTGTCTTTTTAATCTCTGCCATTTTTTCGTCGGCAGCCGACAGTTGCAACTTCAAGTCTTCGTTGTTGGCCAAAAGCAATTCGCGCACCATATCGTTGGCTATACTGTCACGAGCCACTGCCATCTGCTGCTCGGTAAGAGGGCATTTGCGGTTGAACGAACGGCTTAGACGCTTGCCAATGGCAATATTGTCAAGCAACGGGTCGGCAGATATATATTTACGACGAAGAGAAGACGTGAAGTCTCTGAGATAAGAATAATACCGTTGATTCTTGGAGTGAAGTACAGCGAGTTTTTCCAGCGGCTTGAAGTAAGACACGGTGTCAATACTCATGTCGGCACGTGGCACACCTCTTTTACCAGCTATCATTGGGGCCATAGATATATTGTTCTTAAAGCCAAACAGAGCCGAGGCATAATTCATAGACAGGATGCTCTGCGCCAATGTTCGGGTGGCAGAGCCAATAGCTGCATTGGAATTGATGGCTGCCAATAGTCGTTCATAACTCTGCTGCACATAATCGCGGTATTGCAACGGTGTCATACCACAAATATCATCAAAGGATGTAACACCAAACACATCAATCTTTGTCTTTACGCTCTGCAATTCGGTATCTATAGCAGCGTGTTTGCCTTCAAACCACACATAGTTTTTGACGTTAGCATCGTTTGCAAAAAGATGCGTTGCGGCAAGAGTAAGTGTAGGCAGGTCGATGGTTACGGTTGTAGTGTCATTAGGTACGGCAAGAAATGGTATCTCCGTTCTGTTTACACGTATTGTTGCTACAGTTGGCAATATCGCATTGGCGCTGACTTGACAAGTACCATCTACGCTTATAGAGTCATGTTCGTATGGCATGCGGTATGGCGAGAACCAATTGTCAGCAATAATATCGAGCGTGGTCTTGTATTCTGGTTTATATCCAAGCAAGCGCACGGCTACAACTGTCTTGCCAAGATTAAGGTCGGTTGATGGCAACTTGCTGTTCTTATCAAGCGCTTGCTGCAGTAAATGTTGCGGAATGTCGGCCTGCGGACGCTTGCCATCGAGACGCACACCATAAATGTTCCAACCAGAATTATCGGCTGTTTCACGAAAGTCAAACTCGGTTGTTGTCTCGGGCATTGGTTTAAAGCGCAATGTGGCTGCAACATATCCACATTCGGGCACTTTCACAAATACACCTTTAGGCAACTGCTTGCTGCCTATATAGTCATATTTCACTCCATTTGCCATAATGGAGGCATGAGAATCTATGCCTACATCGCCACTCGCCTGATAAATTTTCACGTCAAGAAGGGTAGCTTTCTTGTCGAGCGTAACACGCTCAATCTCTAATTTGTGATTGTTTGAGCCTAAGAAGTAAGGCCGCTCAACAACTCGCTTGGCTTGTGCCGTCGTAGCAACAAGCAACATCAGAAAGGCAACAAGCGATAAGGCTTTCTGACGTGAATGCTTTGTGTTCATGTTATTACTGGTTTTGTCTGCAATAAATAAAATGGTGTTGCAAAAGTATAAAATAAAAACGACTATTCATTATAAAAACTACGCTTTTCTGAAAGACTTTCACTAACTTTGCATAAGATAGGCTGCACCTCGGCAATTGAAGCAAGCTTCATTGCGCTCGGTTTGCACTATCTTTGAATAAGATAGGCTGCAACAAAATGTCGATTTTTTGTTGATTTTCTATGGTCTGATTTTTTTATTTCAGAAAAACAGGGTAAATTTCGCGCGACAACTAAAAACATTAAAGATATGATGAACAACAATTCTACAACAAACTGTGAAAAGAAGCCTATCATCGACAACGACGAGGCTTTGCGTCTTATCGACCTCATCCAGCAGGGCGACTCCAATGCGGAGAACGAGTTGGCAGAACTCGGTTCTGTCTTTGTCAAGGCTGTTGCAAAGCAGTATGTGGGCAATGGACTCTCTGACGAAGAACTCATTGCAGCCAGTCGTTACGGAATGATACGTGCCAGCCATAAGTTCGACAAGTCGCGTGGCTTCAAGTTTGCCTCGTATGCCGTATGGTGGATGCGCGAAACTATTCTGCAAGAGATTTGCCACCACTCTTGCCAAGGAGTGGCTGGCAAGTCATCAGTCATAAAGTAACTAAACAATACAACTGACAATGAAAGAGATTAATGTAGAAATATATATAAATTGGGATAATGACGGTGTTACTGTCAAACTCTCTGACGAGGAAGCTGAGAAGTTGCTTGCATTATGGAAAGAAGCCCAAGACACCATTCTTCAAGATGTGGAGGAAGAGGACTATTGGGAGAAGTTCGACCCTTGGTTGCAGGAGAAGGTTCCCGACCTATACGAGAAGATAATGAAAGCCTTCTATGAAGACTTAGCTGAAAGATTGTGCTGCGACACATGCGACGGAGATGGTTTTGTCTCTTTTTCTCGTGATATGGACGGAATATATTTTGATGACAGCAATGAAGTTTTCATCAATCAGATTTTACCTCCATCAGAATAAAGTTCTAAACGAAAAGAAAATGAAAATATATCTGAAAGTAAAGAAAGACTATGCCTATCAGGTTACCAGCCTTTGGAGCAAGTTCATCAAAGAGCAAATTCAGGAAACTGTCAAAGAAGTAAGTCGGAATTGGATGTTTGAGCCGAAGTTATATCCTATGTTTTATCAAGAGGATACGCATAGCCACTTTGTTGAAGCAAACAACGAACGTTTCTTCTTCGAATGCTTGATGTACGAGCTTTGCTTTGTTTGGGAATTAAACGATTTCGAAGGATACGATGATGAGTACTCTGACCTCGCACGCGAAAGAGATGTATTTTTAGATAAAGATAAGGTAGAGCCTTCCAAGGAATACGTCTATATCGGTTCGTACATACATGGACAAGAAGAACCGCTTGCTCTCCCTGGACTTGTGTTCGACCCCGAATACGCAGAGGATGGTGAGGTTTTGGCAGAATGTATGTTTACGAGTGATTTTGAAGACGAAAAATTAAAACGGGAATATATGTCTAATGGAAACTATGAGGAATGTGAAAAGGATACTCCAGCTTTGTAGCATAGCCTTGTTGGCATTGTCTATATGCTCTTCATGTTTGAACAAGTCTTCCGATACAAGTCTCGATAAGAGCTATGGTAAGTCTGACTCTACCGAGATTTACCATACAATAGTCTCTGACGACAGTCTCGTGACAGCCATCTGGCATGACACAGGCGAAGGTGGAACGGCACCCGACATAGATTGTGTGGTGAAATTCAAATCAGAAGATGGCAAGCTGCACGAGGAGCATAGACCTTTGCTGCAACTTGCCCATCCTAATGATGATTACAGCCACCATGAAGTGCAGAAGATTGTAAGTCTTGACGAGGAATACGGCAATCGCTCCTACGTGTTCTTCCTCTCTGCTAAAGTAGGAAGCAACGAGTACGCTCGCGACATTGTGGCTTTCGAGATAGCCGGTGACAGTTTGCGACCATTGTACAACTATACCATAAAATAATTGAAATATGGGCATTAAAACATTCCTTGCATCACTAATGATGCTGATAACCATAGCCGTTATGTGCTCGCCGCTGTATCTTGTTTGGCTCGGATTCACGATGGACGGCTCTGCATTAGTGCGTATAGGCTTGATAGTCGTCGGACTTATCCTGTGCAGACTATTCAAACCAATATCCAACTTGTTTGACAAGGATTTCAAATGGTTCTGACCAACGAGGTATGAAATAGTAGGCATAATAAGTAACAGTTCGGAATTATCTTTACATATAGTAGGAGGGTATGGCATCCTTGCCATACCCACTAAAT
>OLSX01001451.1_pt1 | contig 22512 bp, 14 predicted proteins | sample 1673141 | NCBI WGS metagenome assembly OLSX01 (sample SAMEA3136759, study PRJEB25190) | human gut metagenome | biome: human gut; feature: human-associated habitat; material: faeces | place: Austria | collected 2013
CGCTACCCATACCGCCGGTGTTCAGACCGGTATCGTGCTCGCCGATGCGCTTGTAGTCCTTAGCCTCAGGCAGAATCTTGTAGTTCTTGCCATCGGTCAATACGAATACGGAGCACTCGATACCGCTGAGGAATTCCTCGATAACTACGCGCGCAGAAGCGTTGCCGAACATACCACCGAGCATCTCCTTGAACTCCTTCTTAGCCTCTTCCAGGGTAGGAAGGATGAGAACACCCTTACCGGCGCACAAGCCGTCAGCCTTCAATACGTATGGAGCCTTCAGAGTCTCCAGGAACTTCAAGCCTTCTTCTACGTGCTCGCCGTCGAAAGTCTCATACTGAGCTGTCGGAATGTTGTGGCGCTTCATAAACTGCTTGGCGAAGTCCTTGCTTCCTTCCAGCACGGCACCAGCCTTTGATGGACCAATCACAGGGATATTCTGGGTACGAGGGTCAGCCTTGAAGTCATCATAGACACCCTTTACCAGTGGGTCTTCCGGACCTACTACCACCATATCAACACCATTCTCGACAGCGAAGTTCTTGAGCGCCTCGAAGTCGTCAGCCTTGATATTCACATTCTCGCCGACATTCTGCGTACCGGCATTACCAGGAGCGATAAAGAGTTTCTCACACATCTCGCTCTGAGCGATTTTCCATGCTAAGGCGTGCTCGCGGCCACCGCCTCCTAACAATAATATTTTCATCGTTGTACGTTTAATTGTTCCTCTGATATTTTACCTTAGGATACTTAATTTCTCCATTTTGCTGCAAAGTTACTAAAATCCTATGAATTAGGCAAAATATTTACATAAAATATATTTTTTTGCAAGTTTTACTTCAAATAGTCGAAGAAGTAATTGCTGATGCGCTCATGCAAGTGAGTGCTTTGGTGACCTCTCATGTTGTGAGGCTCACCTGGATATACGAAGAAATCTGGCTGAGTACCTGCTGCGATACAAGCCTTCAGGAAGGTGAGGCAGTGCTGTGGCACCACGGTCACGTCGTTCAAGCCCTGGATAATCTGCAGCTTACCCTTCAGGTTCTTTGCCTGATAGAGCAGGGATGTCTTCTTGTAACCCTCTGGGTTGGTCTGTGGGGTATCCATATAGCGCTCGCCATACATCACCTCGTACCAGTGCCAGTCGATTACCGGACCGCCTGCTACGCCTACCTTGAACACGTCAGGATAGTTGGTCATCAGCGAGATGGTCATGAATCCACCGAAGCTCCAGCCGTGAACACCAATCTTGTCGGCATCTACGTAAGGCAGGGTCTTCAGATATTCTACACCCTTCATCTGGTCCTTCATCTCTACCTGACCCAGCTGGCGGAAGGTAGCCTGCTCGAAAGCCTTGCCACGGTTCTCGCTTCCACGGTTGTCGAGGATGAAGAGCAGATAGCCCTTTTCTGCCATGTAGGTTTCCCAGCCACGGCTAGAGTAGTTCCAGCGGGCATCCACGTTGTGGGCGTGAGGTCCACCATATACATATATAATGGTAGGATACTTCTTGTTAGGGTCGAAGTTCATCGGCTTCACCATTCTCCAGTAGAGGTCGGTTACGCCGTCATCAGCCTTGATGGAACCGCAGCTGTATTCAGGCACGTTGTAGCCCTTCCATGGGTTCTTGGCTGTGAAGTAAGCGGTGCGCTTGCCGTTCTCGGTGTTTACGATGGCAATCTTGCGAGGCACGGTAGGAGTAGAGTAGTTATCATAGATAAACTGTCCGTTCTCGCTCAGGGTAGCGTTGTGCCATCCCTTGCCGCAGTCGTCCATCATGGTGCGCTTGCCGGTCTTGGTATCTACAGTGAAGATGTTTCGTTGGATAGGAGAGCACTCGTTGGATGCGATGATGATGCTCTTGCGCTTGGCGTTGAAGCCGAGCACTTCCATCACCTCCCATTTACCCGATGTCAACTGCTTGATTTCGAGCGATTCCGTGTTGCTTGCCATGCGGCTGCCGTGCTTGCCCAGGGTGCAGAGGTAAAGGTGGTTGTAGCCATCCTTGCGGCTCTGCATGATGAAGCTGCTGTTGTCCCAAGGCAGGAACTGGATTGGGTGACAAGGCTCTACATACTTCTCATCGGTTTCGCGATAGAGCTCGCCGATCTTCTCGCCAGTCTCTGCGCTGTAGGCAGTGAGGCGACAGTCATTCTGGTCGCGGTTCAGCTCAAACATGTAGATGGTCTTGCTGTCCGGGCTCCATGCGATGTTGGTGAAGTAGCGGTCTGTAGGGTCGCCAGCCTTCAGATAGATGGTCTTGCCGGTCATGCAGTCGAACACGCCCACAGTTACCTTGTGCGATGTCTCGCCTGTCATCGGATACTTGTCTGGTGCAGGCTTGGCGCAGCAGGTTTCTGTCTCAGGATGATTGAAGTAATCAATCTCCGGGATATCCACCTGTGGATAATCAGTCACCATGCTCTGGTCCATGCGGTAGAAGGCGAGCAGTTCGCCGTTAGGGCTCCAGAAGGTACCCTTGCTGATGCCGAATTCATCGCGGTGAACACTCTGACCATATACGATAGATCGGCTGCCGTCTGTAGAGATCTGGAAATCGTGAGACTTCTTCTCTCTTGTCATGGCATTGTTGGTTACGTCGAAGGAGCGCACATAGAGGTTGCTGCCCTTCAGATAGGCGAATGCATTCTGCTGTGCGTTAGCTTCGAGGAGGTTCTCGCCATCTTCAAACTTCATCTCGCTCACCAGCTTATGCTTCTTGAAGTCGATGGTGTAGGTCTTGCTGCCGTTGCTTACCATCACGATGCTCTTGCCTGCGAAAGGAAACTGAGCGTTGTAGAGGGCTCTTACCTTGATGTCCTTGGTAGGAGCAATCCACTGGTTGATATCGTTGATACCGAAGAGTTTTGTCTCCTTTCCGGTAGTCTTGTTTACGAGATAGCATGCCTCGATGTCCTGATGGATGAGTTCATTTCCCCACCAGGTGCACCAGCGGTTCTTTGCCACCATGTTGCGGTAGTTGTTGCCACCGAAGTTCAGGTCTTCCAGTGTGAAGGCTTTCTCGCCCTTCTGTGCAGGAACTACGCCCTGAGCCTGTATCTCGGTTGCATTCATTGCCATCATGGAAATCATAGCTGCAAAAGATAATTTATAAATTGAATTCTTCAGATTCATCATTCTTATTTTTTACTTTTGGTAATTTCTAGCAATACTATATTTTATAGTACTACTAGGCTTATCAGTCTGATAACTAGGATTTTATCTTTAGCGACGTAGCGTTTCGCTACATTGTTAGAATTCTTAGCAATACGGCGTTTCACCGCATTGCTAGAAATCTTTAGTGACGCACTGTTTTAGTGCATTGCTAGAAAATCTTAATCCTCGTCATCAAAGTCGGTGTCGAAGCTTTGCTTGCCGCCACGCTTTCCTCCGAAGTTCTTGCCACCTCTGCGGTCTCCCTTGAAACCACCGCGCTTGTCATTACGGTCTCCCTTGAAACCACCACGCTTGTTGTTACGGTCGTTACGGTCGCCTCCGCGCTTGCCTCCGAAGCTGCGTCCGCCCTTGCGGTCATCATCTTCGTCGCGTCTTCCGGCACCCACACGTGGACGTCCGCCACGGCGAATCTCATTGCGGCGCTTCTCGAAGTCCTCCAGACGATGGCTGTGGAACTGGAAGCTGCGGATATCTGCCTCCTCGTTCTCAGTCTCCTCGGTCACACGCTTCTTGAACTCGCGCTCCTTCTTGAAACGGTGCTTCTGCGCCATCTCGCTCTTCTCGCGCTCAGTCTTCACGATACCGCCCTCAGAACGGAACTCCTTCATCTTGCCGTCGAACATCACATACTTGCGGAACTCGCACTCCAGACTTCCGTTATATACCGGAATCTTGATAGATGGCTTCAGTCCAATCTGCTCGAAGCACTCCTCACGGTAGCTCAATACCCAAGCCTCGTTGCCTGCGAAGGCACGCTTGAATCGCTCGCCGATCATCTTGTAGGTGTTCAGCAGGTTAGGAGTAGAGATACGCTCGCCGTATGGAGGGTTCATCACGATGATGCTCTTCTCGGCAGGCTGTGTGAAGTCCTTGAAATCCTGCTGTGCGATGGTGATATCCTTGCTCAGTCCGGCTGCACGCACGTTGAGGTTGGCAGTGTTCACCGCCTTCATATCTACATCATATCCGTAGATGTGGTGCTCGAACTCGCGCTCCTGAGAGTCGTCGTTATAGATCATATCGAAGAGATCCTGGTCGAAATCGTTCCACTTCTCGAAGGCAAACTCCTTGCGGAATACACCTGGAGAGATGTTGCGGGCGATGAGGGCAGCCTCGATGGCGATGGTTCCCGAACCGCACATTGGGTCGATGAAGTCGCATTCACCCTTCCAGCCGGTCATCAGGATCATACCTGCAGCGAGAACCTCGTTCAGAGGTGCCTCTACCTGCTCCTGACGGTAGCCGCGGCGGTGCAGACTCTCACCGCTTGAGTCGAGACTCAGGGTAGCGTTATCCTCTGCGATATGGATGTTGAGGCGGATGTCTGGGTTAGACACGCTGATGTTAGGACGTGTGCCCTGCTTCTCGCGGAACCAGTCCACGATAGCATCCTTTACCTTGTAAGTCACGAAGCGTGAGTTGCGGAACTCCTCAGAATAGACTACTGAATCTACCGAGAAAGTCTTCTTCACGTCTAAGATGTCATCCCACTTGATCTTCTGAACCTCGTCGTACACCTCCTCGGCAGAACGTGCCTTGAAGTGCTTGATAGGTTTCAAGATGCGGATGGCTGTGTGTAACTGGAAGTTAGCACGATACATCATTTCCTTGTCGCCTGTGAAAGATACCATGCGGCGACCTATTTGTACATTGTTAGCACCCAGTTGGGTGAGCTCCTCAGCCAAGACTGGCTCCAGACCCATAAAGGTCTTGGCAATGAGTTCAAATTCCTGTTCCATTATTGAATTCTATATCTAATAAACTTTGTTTTTCTTTTCTATATTTCTTTGTTTTCGGCTTCATGTCCTTGGTCACCCACACGTTGGCGCCCACGATGCAGCCTTCTCCGATGGTGATTCTGCCCAGGATGGTGGCGTTGGCATATACGATGACGTCGTCTTCCAGGATAGGGTGACGAGGGATTCCCTTGATAGGATTGCCGTCCTTATCCAGTGGGAAACTCTTGGCTCCGAGGGTAACACCCTGATAGAGCTTCACGTTGTTGCCGATGATGCAGGTGGCTCCGATAACCACACCCGTGCCATGGTCGATGGTGAAGTGGTGGCCGATGGTAGCCTCCGGATTGATATCGATACCCGTCTCCGAGTGTGCCAGCTCCGTCATCATTCTTGGGATGAGGGGCACGCCGAGCTTGTGCAGAACATGAGCGATACGATAGTTGGTTAAAGCCTTGATCACGGGATAGCAGGAGATGATTTCTCCGTGGCTCATCGCTGCCGGGTCACCGTTGTAGGCTGCCTCTACGTCGGTGGCGAGAATCTTGCGGAGCTTGGGAAATTCCATGATGGCTTTGGCGGCGATGACGCCTGCCTTGGCACGCTGGTGCTGCAGTTCTGCCTGGGTTTCCGATTCGCAGTCGTTGGCGAAGCAGAGTCCGGCGAGAATCTGTTCTGCGAGCATCTCGTAGAGTTTCTCAACTCTTACTCCGATATGGTATTTGATGGTAGAGATATTCACGGAAGAGTTTCCGAAATATCCCGGAAAGAGGATGGATCGAGACAGATTGATGATGTCTTCGAGCGCCTTGCCCGAAGGAAGTGGATTTCCGTCTCTATGCTGATGGAAGAGACCCTTCAGCGATTCGGCGCTTGAAAGCTCGTCGATAGTCTCTGTCAGCTGATGAGTTAGTGTATCTTTACTCATGTTCTTAATGTATCAATAAAATTCGAGTGCAAAGATACGATTTATTTCTTGAACTGCAAAGGATTCGTTCTTGTTTTTTGTGATTTTTTTAGCGTTTCTGAAATTTCATATCCCTGAATGCACTCCAGGCTATCGGTACCGCCACGAGGAAGGAGCAGATGTCTGCCCACGCCTGACACATCTCTACGCCCAGTAATCCGAAGAAATGAGGGAGGATGAAAATGAGCGGAATGAAGAACAAACCGCTACGTGCTGCTGCCACGATATTCGCACGTACGGGCTTGCGGATGGTCTGCATCAGCATATTCGTCAGTACGATGGTGGCTACCAGAGGGAAGCTGATAACCTGCCACTTCAGGGCAACGGAACCCACGGCTACCACGCTGGCATCATCACGGAAGAGTTCGATGATAGGCTCGGAGAAAAGGAAGCCGAAAACGGCACAAACCGCCAGAAATACCGTGCCGCATTTGATGCAGAAAAAGAAAGCCTCCTTCACGCGGTCGTACAACTTGGCTCCATAACAGAAACCGCAGAGCGGCTGGAAACCCTGACCCAGTCCGATGACCACGGCATAGGTGAAGAACGAGATTCTCGTCACGATACTCATACCCGCAATGGCTGCATCTCCATAGGCTCCGGCAGCCACATTCAGCACCAGCGTGGCGATGCTTCCCAGGCCCTGTCTTGATAAGGAAGGCGTGCCGCCAAAGATAATCTCCTTGAAGTAAGCCCTGGTTGGCGTGAAGTTGTGCAGATGGATTCGGATGTTCTGACCCTTGTGTGACATCCAGAAAAGCATGGCGCAGCCGAAGCACTGGCTGATGAGGGTGGCAATGGCGGCACCCGTGATGCCCATGGCAAAATAAAGGATGAGCAGTGGGGCTAGGATGAGGTTGAGCAGCACTCCTGACATGATTCCCTTCATCGCATACATCGTGTTGCCCTGGAAACGCATCAGGTTGTTGAGTGTCAGAGAGGTCGTCATGAATGGAGCGCCCAGCAGAATGATGCCGAGATAGCGCTCGGTATATGGCTGGATGGTGGGGGTGGATCCCAGAAGAATACAAAGCGGTGTCAGGAAAATTTGTCCAAGAATGGCGATGAAAAGTCCCGTCAGAAAGCTCAGTATGAAGCCCGTAGCTGCCATCTTCTTAGCCTTCTCCACCTCCTTGGCTCCCAGCATTCGGGAGATATAGTTTCCGGCACCATGGCCATAGAAGAAACCAACAGCCTGGATTACTGCCATCATAGCGAAGGAAACGCCTACTGCCGCCACGCTTTGGGTATTGATGCTGCCCACGAAGTAGGTGTCGGCGAGGTTGTACATACTCGTCGATAACATGCTGATAATGGTAGGAATCGCCATCGTAAAAATCACCCGATGCACCGGTGCATGGGTCAGGAATGTATAATTATCTCTTGATTTCTTCATATCAGCCTGCAAAGTTACTGCTTTATTTCCGAAAGGGGGGAAATATTCGATGATTTTAACGCTCGGCAGGAAAAAAAACAATGATTTCGTTTGTCATCTCGGAAAAAACTCGTACTTTTGCACCGTTTTTCTGATGATACATTATTATAAAAAGAAAAATCAGAGCAAAAAGTTTTAGAAAAAAATCAGATCAATGAGTGATATTAGAATCATACCCGTTACTACCAAGAAAGGATTGAGAACTTTCATACAGTTCTATTACGACCTTTATGAAGGTAGCAAATATGCCGTTCCTTACTTGCGTTTTGACGAGTGGAATACATTGAGCAAAGACAAGAATCCAGCCTTCGATTTCTGCGAAGCGCAATATTTCCTGGCTATCGATTACAGCATCCCGAAGGTGGTAGGCCGCATTGCCGCCATCATCAACCATTGTGCCAACGACCAGTGGAACAAGAAGCAGGTGCGCTTCGGATGGTTCGACTTCATCGATAACCTGGAAGTTTCCAGTAAGTTGCTGGATGCCGCAGCCCACTGGGGCAGAGAGCGTGGCATGGAAGAATTGGTAGGACCACTTGGCTTTACCGATATGGACCGCGAAGGAATGCTCATCGAAGGATTCCACGAGAAATCTACCATGTACGTCAACTACAATTACCCTTATTATCCCAAGCACATGGATGCTCTGGAGCTCTTCCAGAAGGACAACGACTGGCTGGAGTACCGCATCAAGGTGCCTGAGGTAACTCCTCCGAAATTTGCCAAGACAGCCCAGTTCATCGAGAGCCGCTATAATCTGCACGTGCGCAAGTTTACCAAGCACGAACTGGTTCAGGGAGGTATGGGCAAGGAGATTTTCCACATCGTCAACGAAACCTACAAGAATCTCTACGATTTCCAGCAACTCACCGACCGACAGATCGACGGGTATGTGAATTCGTATATCAAGATGGCGGATATGAACCTCATCACCGGTGTGGTAGATGGCAACGACAACAACCGCCTGATCGGTTTCGGCGTATCCTTCCCATCCATGACCGAGGCGCTGCAGAAGAACCGCAACGGCAAGCTCTTCCCTTGGGGATGGCTTCGGCTTCTGCGGGTGATGAAGTGCCATGCCACTGATACCGTGGATCTGGTGCTCATCGGCGTGTTGCCGGAATACCGCAGCAAGGGTGCCAATGCCCTCATCTTCGCCGACCTCATCGAGCAGTACCACCGCTACGGTTTCAAATGGGCAGAGGCGATGCCGCAGATGGAGAGCAACAAGGGTGTGCAGAGTCAGTGGCAGTATCTGGAAAGCGTGCAGCACCGTCGCCGCCGCTGTTACAGAAGAAAGTTATAGAAATTTGAAGAAAAATAAAAATAATTAGAAATAGATAGAATGAGATTTGCAGTTATAGCCGCAGGCGAGGGAAGCCGATTGGCACAGGAAGGCGTGGAACAGCCTAAACCCCTGGTGCCGGTATGCGGCGAACCGATGATAGAGCGCCTTCTACGCATCTTCGTAGATTGCGGTGCTACCGAAATCGTAGTGATTGTCAACGAATGGAGCACGGCGGTGCGTGAACATCTGGAGCAGATGAAGCTGCCGGTGCCTCTGCGCCTGGTGGTGAAGACCACTCCTAGTTCCATGCACAGTCTGCATGCCCTCTCGCCATATCTCCGTGGCGAGCGCTTCTGCCTCACCACCGTGGATACCATCTTCCGTGAGGAGGAGTTCAAGAAGTATATCCGCCACTTCCAGGAGGCAAAGGATATTGACGGCTGCATGGCTGTCACCCCATACGTGGATGATGAAAAACCGTTGTGGGTAGGCGTGGAGAAGCAGGAGGATGCCGAGGGCGCCAGTCTGCTCGATAAGCAGGGCTCGCACAAGAAACCCCGAATTACGGGCTTCCATGACAAGCAGGAGGGCGATGACCATCTGATTTCGGGGGGCATCTACTGTCTGGGCGACAAGGCGCTCGATGTGCTCGACCATTGCATGGAGCAGGGTATGAGCCGTATGCGCAACTTCCAACGCCAGCTGGTGGTAGAGGGTTTGAAGCTGGAGGCTTATCCTATCAACAAGATTCTCGATGTAGATCACAAGGAGGATATTGCGAAGGCCGAGGCTTTTATCCATCCGCTGGAGGGTAAGACCCTGGTGGGTGTATGCCGCGGCAACGAGTTCTCGCCTAATTGCGTGGATAACGATGCTGCCATCATGAATGCCGTAAAACAGCAGCTGGAGGCACTCGGTGCGAAGGTGATGCTGATGTGCGAGAAGGAATTCTGCCGCAAGGCAACTGTGTTGGAGAGAGCCTACGGATGGCCTCGCTGCCGTGTGACAGTGGGCGTGGATGGCTTCTTCTCGATGGCACGCAGCAAGCAGGCACTCGATATTCTCGGTAGAATAGAGGAGGAAGGCGTATTGGTGGTGAACTCCAGTCTGGGTGTAAACCGCTGCATCCGCCGCATCATGACCGAGCGTTTCATCGCCGGAGGCATCGCTACTCCCGAGAGCCGCATCATCGGCAGAAACGGAGAGATGGTGAAGGATATACACTATCCTTGCTGGCTGAAGCGTGGCGACGGCTGTGCGCAGCAGAAGGAGGATACCTGCTATGTGCAGAACGAGCAGGAGGCTGAGGCGCTGCTGAAGGAATTCTGGCTGCGCGGCATCACATCGGTGGTGGTGAATGAGCATCTGAAGGGCGACCTCATCAAGTTCTACGGCGTATCGGGTACCGATTTCTTCTATTGGTTCTATCCATCGAAATGCGGTCATCGCTCCAAGTTCGGACTGGAGGTGATCAATGGCGAGGCTCAGGGCTTCGTCTTCGATGCCGAGGCTCTGAAGGCTGAGGCTGACAAGGCTGCCGACATGCTGAATGTGCCGGTATATGGAGGCGACTGTGTGGTCAGCGAGGATGGCAGCATCCGCATTATCGATTTCAACGACTGGCCTAGCTTTGCACCATGTCGTGATGAGGCTGCGTTCTATATAGCAACAAAAATGATACAAGAATAAAAATAAAAAAGATGAATCAGGAATTTAAGGCTTCTCTGAAATCAGCGGATACCGAGGAGCACATTGATATTTACTTCTATCGCCCTATTGGTTACCAGTGGGCGCGATTCTTCCGCATGCTTCACGTCACCCCAAACGTGGTGACCATTCTTTCCATCTTCCTCGGCGTAGGAGCGGGCATCTGCTTCTATTTCGATGATTTGGCAATCAACATCTTGGGCATCTTCTTGCTCATCTGGGCAAACGTATATGATAGCTGCGATGGTCAGCTGGCGCGACTCACCAATCAGAAGAGTGCCCTGGGCAGAATCCTCGATGGTGCTGCTGGCGACTTCTGGTTTGTCAGCATCTACTTCGCCATCTCCTTCCGTCTGATGCCGGAGTGGGGCTGGAAAATCTGGGCACTCTGCATCGTTGCCGGTTTCGGATGCCATGCCATTCAGAGCCGTCTTGCCGACTACTACCGTCAGATTCACCTCTTCTTCCTGAAAGGCAAGGAGGGAAGCGAACTGGACGATGCCAGCAAGCAGGTAGAGCTGTGGAAGCAGATGAAGTGGAAGAAGGAGCCAGTGCAGAAACTCTTCCAGTTCTTCTACAAGAACTATACCTTGGGACAGGAGCGGGATACTCCTATCTTCCAGATATTCAAGAGAAATCTGCGCGAAAGATATCCGCAGCAGTTGCCTGAGCAGTTGCGTGCCGACTTCCGTGCGGGCAGTCTTCCACTGATGAAATATGCCAATATCCTTACCTTCAACTGGCGCAGCATCACGCTGTTCATCTCTATCCTGATAGGTCTTCCATGGCTTTATCCGGCTATCGAGATTACCGTGTTCAGCCTGATTTTCTTCTATATGAGAGGAACCCACGAGCGTCTTTGTCTGAAGCTCAACCAGAAGGTCCTGAAGGGAGAGTACGAGGCATAAACGTTTTATTTCGGGAATAACAAATACTTTTGTGAATAACAAGTTCATTTATGAATAACAAGTTCAGAAATATATTCATGGCGTTCGGTATCATCGCCATCATCATCATGCTCTGCACGATGGATATGGACTATACCGATATCTGGCGCTATCTGAAGCAGGCGGGCATCTATTTCCCGCTGATTCTCGGTCTGTGGCTCGTGGTTTATTGGGTGAACACCATTTCCTGGTGGCTCATCATCAACGACGAGGGTAGGGTAAAGGGACTCTCGTTCTGGCGAGTATATAAGCTCACTGTGAGCGGATTTGCCCTGAACTACACCACTCCCTGCGGATTGATGGGCGGCGAACCTTACCGCATTATGGAGCTGAAGCCTTTTACGGGTGTGAGCAAGGCTACATCATCGGTCATTCTCTATGTGATGATGCACATCTTCTCCCATTTCTGGTTCTGGTTCCTTTCTACATTTCTCTATATCGCCCTGTATCCGATAGGTGTCCCTATGGGCATCATGCTGGGCTTCATTGCAGCCTTCTGCCTGCTCGGCATCTACTTCTTCGCCCGCGGCTACAAGACGGGAATGGCGCAGAAGGGCATCCGTCTGCTCACTCATATTCCTTTCGTGAAGAACTGGGCTAAGCGGTTTGAGCAGGAGAAGCAGGAGACCCTGGAGCAGATAGATTCGCAGATAGCCCTGCTGCATGGTCAGCACAAGAGCACTTTCTACAGTTCCCTCTTCTTTGAGGTGATGGCGAGAGTGCTCCAGAGCCTGGAGATTTATCTTATCCTGAAGGCTTTTGCGGCGGATATCAGCATCGTCGACAGTATTCTGATTCTTGCCTTCTCATCGCTTTTCAGCAATCTCATCTTCTTCTCTCCTATGCAGTTGGGAGCCCGTGAGGGTGGTCTTGCCTTGGCGGTGGATGGCCTGCATCTTACGGGTGCCTTGGGTGTATATACAGGTCTCATCACCCGAATCCGTGAGCTGGTATGGATAGCCATCGGCATTCTGCTCATCAAGGTGGGAAACAAGGATCTGAAGAAGATTCAGGAAGAATACGAGGCTGATCAGAAGAGCCAGCAGCAAACAATTAATAAAGGAAAATAATGAAAGTACTGGATATAAAAGGAATCATTTTTGATTATGGTGGCACGCTCGATACCAGGGGCGACCACTGGTCGGAAGTGCTGTGGCAGGGCTACGAGCACTTCGGCATCGGTGTGGCTGATGACGAGGAAGTAGAGCCAGGAGTAAGTATCCACAAGCAGGCGTTTCGCGATGCCTACGTGTATGGTGAGCGAGCACTGGCAGTGAATCCCATCGTGACTCCCGATTTCCATTTCGAGGATATTCTCAGAGAAAAACTGATCCTGGAATTGAATTTCCTGGCAGGAAAGGAATTGCTGGAGACAGGAAAGGATGATTCTGAGAAACAGGCGCTTTTCCTCTCCCTTTCTGATTCAGAAGTCCAGCAGATTGCTGTGGATATGGCTCGCTATATCAATGCCAAGACCCTTGCTCTTCTGAATGAAAACAGGCAGGTGTTGGAGCATCTGAAACAGAATGGTTATCCAATGGTGCTGGTTTCCAATTTCTACGGCAACATCAATCAGGTATTGAAGGATGCAGGAATTGATGGCTATTTCGAGGACGTGATAGAATCGGCAGTAGTGGGTGTGCGCAAGCCGAACCCAGCCATCTTCGCCCTCGGAGTCTGCGCCCTCGATCTTCCAGCCTCTCAGGTGCTGGTAGTGGGCGATACCTATGGCAAGGATATTATTCCTGCCCACAAGCTGGGTTGCCACACCCTATGGATCAAGGGATTGCAGTGGGAAGAGAAGAAGGTGGATGAATCCATTCCCGATGGCATCATCAAGAAACTCTCCGAGATGGAGGGATTTCTGAAAATCTCATAAAAAACTGAAATATATAATAGGTTTTTGCAGCTATTTACGAATAATGTTATAACTTTGCATCCTGAAAGTAGAGAATGATTAATAATGGGCGCAAGGCCCCTATATATATAATAAGGTAATGAAAGGTATAAGAAAATTGTATTTGGTGCTCGTCCTCCTGGTGGTTTCTACACTCCAGATGATGGCGCAGCAGAAGATAACAGGTCGTGTCATCGACGATGACGGCTTTGCCGTATCGTATGCAAGCGTGCAGTACAAGGGACACAAGATTGCCGTTTCCAGTGATGGAGAAGGTAAGTTTACCATCGAAAAGAAGCCGGGACTGATGCTTACCGTCAGCGCTCTGAGCTACAAGACCGCAACGGTCAAGGTAGATGAGAAAACCAGCTTCCTCGAAATCAAGCTCAAGGACGATTCCCACAAGCTGGGAGAAGTCGTGGTGAAGTCGAAAAAGGGAAGATACAAGCGCAAGGATAACCCTGCCGTGGAACTCATGCGACGTGTCATCGCTGCCAAGAAGAAGAGCGACCTCAGCAACTATGATTATTATCAGTATGATAAATATCAGAAGATCACCCTCGCACTCAATGATATCACCAAGGAACAGATGGAGGGCAAGTTCTTCAGCAAGCGACAGTATCTCCTCGACCAGGTAGAGCTTTCGCCTTACAACGGCAAGCTCACCCTGCCGGTAAGCATCGATGAGACCGTTTCGCAGCACGTTTACCGCAAGGACCCGAAGAGCGAAAAGGATATCATCAAGGGTCAGCAGAGCAATGGTATCGGACAGGTAATCCAGACCGGAGAAATCCTGAATACAGCCATCAAGGATGTCTTTACCGATGTGGATATCTATGATGACTACGTGCGACTGCTCCAGTATCCGTTCCCGTCTCCGCTGGGCAGAACAGCCGTCAGCTTCTATCATTATTATATAGAAGATACGGTGTATGTGAACCGCGACCTCTGCTATCATCTGCAGTTTATCCCAGCCAACAGTCAGGACTTCGGATTCCGAGGCGAGCTCTATGTGCTTGCCGACAGTACCCTGCACGTCAAGAAATGTAATCTCTATATGCCTCACAACTCAGCCGTCAACTGGGTGAAGGACATGAAGATTGAGCAGGAATATACCAAGCTCGACAATGGCGAGTGGGTGCTCACCAAGGATGATATGATAGCAGAAATGCACATGAACAAGCTGCTGCAGGACCTGCTGGTGGTGCGAAACACCCGAATCACCGATTACGCCTTCGACCCTCTGCCGAAGATGCTCTTCAAGGGCAAGGCGAAGGTAAGGCATGATATGGATGCGATGAACCGTGATGAGGCCTACTGGAACAAGTACCGACAGGTGGGGCTCACCAAGAGTGAGTCTTCGATGGACAGTTTCATCCACCGCATGGAGAATTCCAAGGGATTCAAGTACATCATCTTCGGCGTCAAGGCGCTCATGGAGAACTATGTAGAGATTGGAAGCGGAGGAAAGGATGGTAGAAAGAGCCTCTTCGACCTCGGACCTATCAACACCTTCCTCTCCAACAACTACGTGGATGGCGTGCGCCTGCGTCTGGCAGCCCGCACCATGGCGGCACTCAATCCTCACTTCTTCTGGGATGGATATGGTGCCTACGGTACGAAGAGCCACAACTGGTACTATGGTCATCTCTTCACCTATTCGCTCAACAAGAAAAAGAACAGTCCGTTCGAATTCCCGATGCGTAAGTTCGTCTTCGAGATTGGTCACGATATCACCTCTCCATCCGATGACAACCTGCTGCACAACAAGGATAACTTCTTCATGACCATCCGTGCCGCTACGCAGGACCAGATGTATCTCTACCAGCGACAGAAGTTCAGCTTCGTCTATGAGACCGACTGGGGACTCCGCCTCGATGCGGGAATGAGATGGCAGAGCAACCGCACCGTGGGCAACCTGCATTATTTCAAGGTGAACACGGGCGAGGAAGTAAAGAAGATACGCACCACCGAGGCATCTGTGGGCATCGACTACAACCCGGGTGTTACCTATGTCAACACCAAGCAGCAGCGATTGCCTATCAATCTCGACAGTCCTGAGCTTACACTCCGCCATTCCATGGGTCTGGACGGATTTATGGGCGGTCAGTATCAGAGCAACCTCACCACGCTGGGCATCTACAAGCGCCAGTGGCTGGGCAGCTTCGGATATGTGGACTTCAACATCGTGGGCAAGATGCAGTGGAACAAGGTTCCATTCACCATGCTCGTACAGCCACCAGTCAACCTCTCCATCTTCGAGCAGGAGGCAACCATCAGTATGATGAAAGACTGGGAGTTCCTGAGCGACCGCCAGCTCTTCTGGTCGGTAGCCTGGGATATGAACGGCAAGCTTCTCAACCGCATTCCGCTCATCAAGAAGCTGAAGTGGCGCGAGTATGTAGCCGTGAAGGGAGTATGGGGACAGCTCACCGACAAGAACAATCCGGTGAAGAATACATCGGATGACGTGATTTTCAAGTTCCCTAACAACTCCTACACCTTTGGCAACACGCCATATTGGGAGGTGGTAGCCGGTGTGCACAACATCTTCAAGTTCTTCGGAATCGATTATGTGCGCCGTATCAACTACCTGAATCATGCCAATGTAGATAAGTGGGGCATCCGAATGGGATTCCTCATGTCATTCTAGGAAAGATAAAACAGGGAGAACATAGCCTTTTGCTATGTTCTCCCTTCATAAAAGTTTGGTCATAAAAGAGTATATAACAACATAAAAGAAGGAGATTTGCTTATGAAGATTCTATTGGCAGATAAGCAGGATATCACGCGTGCCGGACTGATATACGTGATAGAGAGAATGGAAGGATTGGAAACCAAGTATGTGGAAGACAAGACAGAGCTGATGCTTGCCTTGCGGGAAAACGAAGATACGGTGGTGATAGTCGATTACACGCTTTTCGATATCAATGATTCCGCCGAACTGCTCATTCTCAACCAGCGCTTTCCCTATACCCGATGGCTGCTGTTCAGCGAAGACCTGAGTGCCGATTTCGTGCGGGTGCTCATCGCCAGCAGCAGTATGTTCAGCGTGCTCCTGAAGGAGAGTTCGCTGATGGAAATCAAGGAGGCGATACGCTTCTGCGTGGACAGCAAGCGATTTGTCTGCCAGCGAATGATGGAGGTGCTCCTTACTCCGCCGCAGGAAGTAGAAGAAAAAGTGAATCTCACCAAGACCGAAACCGAGATTCTCAAGGATATCGCCCTGGGTATGACTACCAAGGAAATCGCCGAGAAGCGTTTCTCCAGTTTCCATACCGTGAATACCCACCGGAAGAATATCTTCAGAAAGCTCGGTGTGAACAACGTGCACGAAGCAACAAAGTATGCACTTCGCGCCGGACTGGTAGATTCTGCGGAATATTACATCTAGAAGAAATAAACTATTATAACAATTTTATAAACTCTAAAAACAAACTGAATGAAACCAACAAAGACATTATTTGTTACAGCTGCATTGATTCTGGGCACTATGGGTGTCCAGGCTGCTGGCTTCGTACAGAAAGGTAATTACCTTACCGTACAGTTGAAACAGCATCAGAACTATGGTCCTTCGCAAATCCGCCTCCAGGTGGTCAGCGACCGCATCATCCGTGTGCAGGCTACGGCGGAGCAGAGCTTCCGCAGCAAGCAGAGTCTCATCATCGTGCCTCAGAACTCCAAGGCGCAGTATAAGGTAGAGGAGCAGGGCGATGACCTCATCATCACCACCGCTGCCATGCGTGCCGTGCTGAACGAGGCTACCGGCCAGATTACCTTCTACGATCTCAAGGATCAGGTACTGTTGAAAGAGGTGGCACAGGGAGGAAAGACCTTCAAGCCTTTCACCGTGCCCGACCGTGAAATCGGTGTGGATATCGCCAAGGTACCCGAGGCACAGAAGCACGGATGGTCATGGCGTGCCCTCTTCGATTCGCCAGACAATGAAGCCTTCTATGGCCTCGGTCAGCACCAGAGCGAAGAGCTTAACATGAAGGGCAAGAACGAAGACCTCTTCCAGTATAACACCAAGGTGAGTGTTCCTTTCGTCATCTCCAACAAGAACTACGGCATCCTCTGGGATTCCTATTCCTACAGCCGATGGGGTAATCCGGACGATTATCTCCAGCTGAACCGTGCCTTCAAGCTCTACGATAAGGACGGTAAGGAAGGACAGCTCACCGGTACTTATGTAGCTAAGAACGGACAGAAGATAGTTCGTGGCGAGGACAGCATCTACTTTGAATATGCCATGCCTGAGACTTCAGAAATCTGCAATCAGACCGATAAGGGAGGCATACAGAACCTGCCTAAAGGCTTTGCTCTGAATGGATCCAAGGTGGTTTACGAGGGATATGTAGAGGCACCAACCAACAGCTTCTATCAGTTTATCCTTTACTATGCCGGCTATATGAAGATCTACATCGACGGCAAGCTGGTGGTGCCTGAGCGTTGGCGTACCGCCTGGAATCCGAATTCCTATAAGTTTGAGACAGCCATTCCGAAGGGCAAGAAGACCCCAATCCGCATCGAATGGCAGCCGGATGGCGATGTTTCCTACTGCGGACTCCGTGTGGCAGCCCCACGTTCTGAGGCCGAGAAGAACCAGCTGAGCATCTGGAGCGAGATGTCGCCGGATATGGATTACTACTTCATCGCCGGAAAGAATATGGACGAAGTAATCTCGGGCTATCGCACCCTTACCGGCAAGGCACCGGTATATCCTAAGTGGGTGCTCGGCTTCTGGCAGAGCCGCGAGCGCTATCAGAGCAGCAAGGATATCGAGGAGAACATGAAGAAGTTCCGCGACCTGAAGATTCCGGTGGATAACATCGTACAGGACTGGAACTACTGGAAGCTGGATTCATGGGGAAGCCACGAGTTTGAGGCGGCACGCTATCCGAACCCTCAGGCGATGCTCGACAGTGTGCACGCCCTGCATGGAAGATTCATGATTTCGGTTTGGCCGAAGTTCTATGATACCGTGAAGAATTACAAGGAACTGGATGCCAAGGGCTGGATGTATCACCAGGCTATCAAGGATGATATCCACGACTGGCTCGGTTTCCGCGGCTCCTTCTATGATGCCTACGATGCCGGAGCCAGAAAGATGTTCTGGCGACAGATGGATGAGAATCTCTATACCAAGTATAAGTTCGGTATCGATGCCTGGTGGATGGATGCTTCTGAGCCGAACGTGCGCGACTGCACGCCGATGTGGTACCGCAAGGCGCTCTCCGGTCCTACCGCCCTGGGTACGGCTACCGAGTATTTCAATGCCTACAGCATCGTGAATGCCGACGCCATCTACAATGGTCAGCGCAGCGTGAACCCTAACCAGCGTGTCTTCCTCCTCACTCGTTCGGGCTTTGCTGGCGAACAGCGCTACAGCACCGCTACCTGGTCGGGCGACATCGCTACCCGCTGGGAGGATATGCGTGCGCAGATGACTGCCGGATTGAACTATTCCATGGCAGGTCTTCCTTTCTGGGGAATGGACCAGGGCGGTTTCTGTGTGGAAAACCGCTATGTGGCAGCCCAGCAGGAGTTTGACAAGACCGGTAAGGAGAATGCCGATTTGAAGGAGTGGCGTGAGTTGCAGGCTCGCTGGAACCAGTTTGGCTGTTTCGTTCCGCTCTATCGTGCCCACGGTCAGTGGCCGTTGCGTGAGGTTTGGAACATCGCACCAGCCGATCATCCGGCTTATAAGACCATTGTAGCCTACGACAAGCTCCGCTATCGCCTGATGCCTTACCTCTACAGTATGGCGGGTATGGTGCATCTCAAGGATTACACCATGATGCGCGGACTGGTGATGGATTTCAATGGCGATGAGAAGGTGTTGGATATCAAGGACCAGTGGATGTTCGGTTCTGCCCTGATGGCTTGTCCGGTAGGCGAGTATCAGAAGTATTCACGCGAAGTCTATCTGCCTAAGCAGAAGGGCTGGTATGATTTCTATACCGGAGCATATCATGCAGGCGGTCAGACCATCGTGGCTGATGCACCATACGATAAGATTCCTGTCTTCATCCCAGAGGGCGCCATCCTTCCGATAGGTCCTGAGATGCAGTGGAGTGATGAGAAGAAGCCGGAGTTGATCGACCTCTATGTCTATGCCGGCAAGGATGGCTCTTATACCTTGTACGAGGATGAGGGCACGAACTATAACTACGAGAAGGGCAAGTATGCTGTAATCGATTTCAAGTATGATGATGCCCGGAAGCAGGTTACCATCGGTGCCCGCAAGGGTAGTTTCGACGGCATGCTCCAGAAGCGTCGCTTCAACATCATCCTGGTAGATCAGAAGAAGCAGCAGGGCGTGAATCTCGCCAAGTCGCCTAAGGGCAAGGTAGTGAAGTATGCAGGTCAGGCAATGACTGTAAAATTGAAATAATATGAAGAAGATATTTGCTTTAGCAATTCTACTATTGGGCGCTCAGTCTTTGAGCGCCCGCGATCGCCAGTCTTTTGATAAAGACTGGCTTTTCGTTTTGGCTGATAGTGCCGGTATGCAGAATTCGGAGTATTCCGACGGGCATTGGCGTCGCCTGAATCTCCCTCACGACTGGGCGATAGAGGGCGATTTCTCTCCATCGAATCCTTCGGGAGCCAGCGGTGGTGCTCTTCCGGGCGGCATCGGATGGTATCGCAAGCACTTCTCTCTTTCGCCAGACGAGAAGTACGACCGCTTCACCGTCACCTTCGATGGCGTGTATATGAACTCCACCGTCTATATCAACGGTCACAAGCTCGGCACCCGTCCCTACGGCTACAGTACCTTCGAGTACGATCTTACACCTTATATATATAAGAAGGGTGATAACGTCATTGCCGTGAAGGTGGATAACAGCGACCAGCCCAACAGCCGCTGGTATTCGGGCTGTGGCATCTACCGCCACGTCTGGCTTACCAAGACCCTGAAGGAGGCATACATCCCGCAGTGGGGGCAGTATGTGGCTACCACGCCGAAGGGTGATGTCAGGGTAAAGGTGGATTTCCACGACAGTGGCAGCAGGATGAAGCTCTCCATCCGCAATACCATCTACGATGCGGCTGGCAAGGTGGTGGCAAGGAGCCAGGGCGACCAGAACCAGAAGCTCAAGGTAAGGAAACCTCATCTCTGGTCTATCGGCAAGGGTTATCTCTATACCGTGAAGAGCGAACTGGTGGTGAATGGCAAGGTGGTGGATACCGCCACTACGCAGACCGCCTTCCGTGATGTGAGGTTTGATGCCCGGAAGGGTTTCTTTCTCAATGGCGAGAATATGAAGATCAATGGCGTGTGCGAGCATCACGATTTCGGATGTCTTGGTGCCGCCCTCAACGAGGATGCGCTTCATCGCAAGCTCACCATCCTCAGGGATATGGGTGTGAATGCCATCCGAAGCAGTCATAATCCTCCGGCTCCCGAGCTTCTGAATATGTGTGATTCCATGGGAATCATGGTGATGGACGAGAGCTTTGATATGTGGCGCCGCAAGAAGTCGAATGGCGATTATGCCCGTTTCTTCGATGAATGGCACCAGCGTGATCTCTCTGATCTGGTGAAGCGCGACAGAAATCATCCTTGCATCATCATGTGGAGCATCGGCAACGAGGTGCTTGAACAGTGGTCGGATGCCGCTGCCGATACCTTGAGTCTGGAGCAGGCGAATCTCATTCTGAATGCGGGTCATGATGCTTCTACCCTGGCACATAGCGATGAGCTGAGCGTGAATTCGCTTCTCACCCGTCATCTGGCTGATATCGTGAAGAAGTATGATCCGTGGGGCGCCCGTCCGGTAACAGCCGGATGCAACGAGCCTGATCCTAAGAATCATCTCTTCAAGAGCGGTGCCATCGATGTCATCGGATTCAATTATCATCATCAGTGGGCGAAGGATGTTCCTAGGAACTTCCCGGACAAGCCGTTCATTTTCTCCGAGAGTGTTTCGGCTCTCCAGACGCGCGGTTATTACCGGATGCCGAGCGACAGCATCTATACGGCTCCGGTGGAGTGGTGGCTGCCATATACCGATCCATCCTTCAAGTGTTCGGCGTATGACAATATGCATGCCTCCTGGAGCAGTACGCACGAGGAGACCTGGGATGTGGTGAAGCACAATGATTTCGTGGGCGGTCAGTTTATCTGGACTGGTTTCGACTATATCGGCGAACCGACTCCGTATGCCTATCCGGCACGCAGCAGTTATTTTGGCATCATCGACCTGGCAGGTCTTCCTAAGGACAGCTATTATATGTATCAGAGTGAGTGGACGAAGAAGCCTGTTCTTCATCTCTTCCCTCACTGGAACTGGCTTCCGGGTCAGCAGATAGATATGTGGTGCTATTACAACCAGGCTGATGAAGTAGAGCTGTTCATCAATGGCAAGAGCCAGGGCATCCGGAAGAAGAAGGTACATGGAGAGGGAAATGAAGGCAAAGCCCATGCCGTTTCTGCAAAAGCCGGCGCCAATGCAACTGCCGATGCTGGTGCCGCCAATGCTGGCGACTTTGATCGCAGTACCGAGTACCACGTAATGTGGCGAGTAATTTTCGAGCCGGGTGAAGTAAAGGTTGTAGCGAGAAAGCAGGGCAGGGAAATTTCATCCCAGACCATCAAGACTGCCGGTCCTCCTCATCACCTCGTCTTGAAGAAGACCTATCAGAACACCCTTGCATCCGCTGTCCAAACCCCGTCGGGTGTTCCTGCGGATTTGCAATCGTGCACTCCAACCCCGTCAGGCGTTCCTGCGGATTTGCAATCCGCAGTCAAAAAAGGTTCGACCTCTCTCCCTGGGGATTTACAATCCCCATCATCCCCTACAACCTTCGTAGAAGTAAATGTAGTAGATAAGGATGGCAATCTCTGTCCGAATGCCGAGAACGAGATTTATTTCTCTTCTACCGCCGAGATTCTGGGCACAGATAACGGCAATCAGACCTCCCTGGAGCGTTTTACCGATCCAAAGAGAAAGGCATTCTTCGGCAAATGCATCATCGTCTTGCGAGGTCACGGCACGCTCCGTGCCGAATCCATAGACTTACAACAAGCTACCCTTCAATTATAAAAACAAAAAAAAGCATGCCAAAGTCATTTCGACTTTGGCATGCTCATTTAAATTACATACAGCTCGTCACGCCCAGAGAGCAATATACAAAGTGCAGCCTTTCTTCTTTTGACGATGCAAAGGTACGGCTTTTTTAGGGAACCACCAAAAAACAGGGTGTGACAAGCCCCGATTTCAGCAGCCACAGAATACGAATCCCGTTAACAAAACTAACTCGCTCTAAATTGGACTTTGATTGAAAATCAAGAATTTGGGCGTTTGCCTATATTATATAGGTAACAATATGGAAACGAGCGGACTTCTGC
>OLSX01001453.1_pt1 | contig 22472 bp, 18 predicted proteins | sample 1673141 | NCBI WGS metagenome assembly OLSX01 (sample SAMEA3136759, study PRJEB25190) | human gut metagenome | biome: human gut; feature: human-associated habitat; material: faeces | place: Austria | collected 2013
AGATTGATTTTTCATTCGACTGAGAAAAAAAGTGTTTCGTGCGCCAAACGATTTTCGCTTCCCTACAAGGTAAGGATGAAGCATGGACTGAAGGATGTCCGGATGAAAGTTCAGTGGGTAAATGGTTGTTTATAAATGTGTTATGGCGAGACTTGAAGGATGAAGGATGTTTTTGGGAAATCCCTTGGATGGGGGCGTTTTCGGGGCGGATGCCGAAGAAACAAGGGTGGTTTTCTTTTTCATTTTCGGGTTAAATGCGGTACGGCTTTTGGCGGAATACAGTAAAGCCTGAAAGAAAAATATTCCTAATCCTTGCGCTTTACGGGAAATAGGCGTATATTTACAACAAAGTAGGCTTTCTGGTCTGCCATTTTTGTGAATAGTCCATTAAAAAGGATGCAGTTTCTCAAATTATAGCGACCTTTGTGATTGAAACTCAATGTATCATTATAATGGCAAAAATTACTGTTCAAAATACAGATATTAGCGTTGTCAAGTACAATGAAGAAGACTACATCAGCCTTACAGACATGGCAAGAAGCCAACTGCAAGAGCATATTATCTTCCGTTGGCTTAGTCTTAAAAGCACTATCGAGTATCTTGGCGAATGGGAAATGTTGTATAATCCCGATTTTAATTGTACCGAATTCGGTACAATTAAAAATACGGCAGGAAGTAACAATTTTGTGCTTTCGGTGAAAACGTGGATAGAACGTACCGGTGCCATCGGTATTCGTTCTAAGGCAGGTCGTTATGGTGGCACATACGCACATCGGGATATAGCATATCATTTTGGCATGTGGATTTCTCCTAAATTCCAATTACTTCTTGTTAAGGAGTATCAGCGGCTAAAGACAGAAGAACAAAGGCTGCTCGGTTGGTCAGCGAAACGTGAATTGTCGAAAATCAACTACCGCATACATACTGATGCCATAAAGCAAAACCTTATTCCGATGGAAGTCACACCAATGCAAGCAAGCATTATTTATGCCAATGAAGCCGACGTGCTGAACGTGGCGATGTTCGGTATGACAGCAAAACAATGGAGAGAAGCGAATCCCGAACAGAAAGGAAACATCCGTGATTATGCTACTATCAATGAACTTATCTGTTTGTCGAATATGGAGAATCTAAATGCCGTGTTTATCGAACAGAATATGACACAACGTGAACGTCTTGTTAAGTTAAACCAAATAGCTATCCATCAAATGAGCATATTGGAAAGTGGTGATAATCAAAATCGTGAGCTGTTAAAATGAAGAATATGAATACAGATTATAAAGTCGGTGATTTTATTTATAATGCAGATATTTATGATGGGTTGAATAAATCTCTGTCCGATTTGGAGTTTTACAAAAAATGGCTGCCTCAAAATAAAGATGCCAAAATACTTGAACTCTGCTGTGGAACGGGTAGGCTTACGATTCCAATAGCAAAGGATGGTTATAATATTAAGGGAGTTGATTATACTTTATCCATGCTTGAACGGGCAAAGGAGAAAGCATTTCAAGTCGGATTAAAAATAGATTTCATTGAAGCGGATATTAGAGGATTAAACTTAGAAGAAAAATTCGATCTTATTTTTATTCCGTTTAATTCAATCCATCATTTGTATAAAAATGAGGATTTATTTGATACGTTGAAAGTCGTAAGAAATCATTTGAAAGAAAAAGGTTTGTTTTTATTGGACTGCTTCAATCCTAATATCCAATATATTGTTGAAAACGAGCGGAAGCAACAGGTTATTGCCGAATATACAACCAATGATGGAAGAAAAGTATTGATAAAGCAAAGCATGCACTATGAAAGCGCATCTCAAATTAATCGTATAAAGTGGCAATATTTTATTGACGATAAATTTCATTCAGTCCAGAATATGGACATGAGATTGTTTTTTCCCCAAGAGTTAAATTCATATCTCAAACAAATTGGATTTAATATTATCCATAAATTCGGGGATTTTACGGGAGGAGATTTTGATGACAGTTCAGAGAAACAAATATATATTTTGGAACTTAAAGAGTAAGGGCAAAATGATAAAAGCATAGACGAAAAAGCTGCTCCTGATATGTTTTAGAATAGAAAGCCAAAACCTTTCTTCTGTGAAGCATTGAACTTCTCAATCTCCAAAGAAAGCGATTTTTTTAATTGGGATGTCACGAAATCCAAGAACGGTTGGTTGGTTTCTTCTTCTTGTGAGCGACGTAAGGAAAGAATATATTCTTCTCTGTCTTCCCTGAATATCTTGGTCGGGAAAAGGTTACGGCAGAATTGGATATAATTCATCAGCAAACGCGCTGTCCTGCCGTTGCCATCCACCCAAGGGTGAATCGTGGCCAAGTTGAGGTGGGCGTTGAAACTCAATTCGTATTGTTCCCTGAATGTCCCTGATGTGCTTTGCTTTTCCTGTAAGATGGCGCAGAGTCTATCAACCTTGGCAGGGACTTTTTGGTAATTCATGTAAGAATGTCCGCCAATTCCTGCCGTGACACCGCACAGACGGAATTCGCCTTTGGAAGAATCAAAAGAACCGCCCATGACGTTATAAACACTGCCCGTTGTACGCATCAATGCAGCATTTAGCTTCCGCAAAAATGCCGGAGTGACTGACGTCTTGTTCCGGGCTTCTGCTTTGGCCAGTTCGTATGCTTTCTTTAAGTCCTCGTTCATCAAATGGTAAACCAATGGCTTTCCTTTGGCAGTCAGCCCTTCGTCGAAAAGCATTTGTGCTTCCGCTTCGGTGAGCGTAGAGCCTTCAATGGCCGTAGAATGGGTGATAAGGGAATAGAGGTAGTACTTCTCATAGTCCACCGCTTCACTGATGCTCAGTTCTTGAAACTTTTGGTATAGCTGTCCTATCTCTTGCCAGATACTTTGTTCCATAGCCTTTTTATATTTCTTTCCAAAGGTACGGTATTTGCTTTGTTCGTCCAAAAAAAACGGCTTAATACTACGTTGGGATATGTGTTGCGAAACGGCTTCTGTTTTTAACATACTTTCATTCTGACAGCTTTGCGGAACCCAGACGGAACCTTGAAATCCTTGCGGAATTTGCGGGCGGAAGTACGTCTGTTTGCAAATATCGCAGTATTGGCCTGTCGCTGATTTGCCATTTTGTAGTCTTATTTTATGTTTTTATAGCGAAATGTTCGTGTATTTATCATTCTGGTTTTGTGATATTGTCTTTTTGAAAGTAAATATATGACTTTTTGTGGTTGTAAGTCCGACACCCTTCGAAGGTGAAATAGAAAAAAGTGGAGTCTCTTTATGCCAATGGTCAGAAAGTTGGTTTATATCGGTTTATTTGATTTCCCAAAGATATAGCATCGGGTTGTCCTGTGGAGCGATGTCCTTTTCGAGGAAAGGCAGGTAAGGATGATATAATTTCATTTGGCCGAATTGTTCGAATTCCTCCTTGTGCTTTTTGAGGTGCTGCAGCGTTTGTGACACGAATACGGCCGGCATGTCGTATGCTAACCCGTTGTCCTTTCCTTGTACGGGGATGAGCCGGGAATTCTGCCCAAGGCACACGTCGTTGCGCAGATTTTCGTCTACAATGCATTTTCCGGTCTTTCGGTTCAGGATGAACCATGACTTAGAGCTGTCCGTATTGAAAATCAGGAAGGAGTCCGAAGCACAGATGTTGTAGATGTTATAGGAAACGGATTGAGGGGTTTGTCCGCCAAAATCCAAGTTGTAGGTTGCCGTGATTTTCCCGTTCCGTATTTGGCAAATCCGGTTGCTTTGCGGCAAGCTTGCATAGGTGCCGTCTTCAGACGGTGAAAGCGATTTTTCGGGCAGGATGAATGTTTCTCCGGGAGTTTGTTTCCCGGAGGGGATACCTGCTTGTTTCCACAAGACGGAAGGCGCACCCTCCAATCGGTTCTTGTCGAACACCACAAGCTCACAGCCGTCTCTTTTCAGGGATGTCCGGATGGCATACAGGCAGTTTCCGTCCAACCCGATTTCGAGCAAAGGAGTAACCATTGGGATGGTCTGTTCCACATTCAGGTCGAGGTCGAACACCATGATTTGGCAAGTTGTGCTGCAATAGGCATAGAGCTTTTGTGGTTGTGCGTCAAGGGCGGCATCCTGTATTTTGAGGCGGTTTCCGGAAACTTCTCCTGTTGCACCGCCTATGGATTTAAGGAACTTCCCTTCGTCATTGAACATCAGGATTTTATTTTCCTTTTCATCTATCACGTATATCCTTTCCTGGGCGAAAAGCAGCCGTCCGATGTGGAAATCTTGGATACGGCTTTCCTCTGTCGGAGTGTCCAATAGGATGTTCTTTTGGAGCGTTACGAACGATGACATGTTGAGTGGGCGGTAGTCCTTGTATTCCACCGTCACTTTTTGTTTCGTGCTGCAGGATAGGCAGGCCAGAAGGGCGATTGTGCTTAAAAAAATGTTATGCTTCATTTGATTGTATTTGTGGTGTTGTATATGATGTAGAGGGAGGTTTACTTGATGGTCCAAATCATGATGAGCGGGTTGCCTTCCGGGTTGAAATTACGGGAGATTTCCTTTAGGACAAGTGGCATGTCGTTTTTCTTTGTCCAAGCCTGTAATGTTTCCTCAATGGAATGGGCGTTGCATTGGAATACGATGCCTTCCGGAAGCCCTTGCGTGGGGATGATTCGTCCGCAGTGGATGCGGGACAAGTCGTTATAAGCTTCCTTGTATCCTTCACACAGTCTTTTTTCCTTATCCATAATGAACAGTTCAAAGGAGTTGGTATTGAATAATAGGAGTGAATCTGAACTGCTCATGTTGACGATGCTCCAATGCAATCCGTTATTGTAGCGGTCGAACATCTTTGGGGTGATATTTTCAGGGAGAGGATGCGCAAGGAGCCCGTGGTCACCGAAGTCCATGTTGTACGTTTCTGTAATCTCGCCCTTCCGGAATTGGTAAATGTGGGTATCGAAAGGGAAGCATACGTATGTGCCATCGTGGCGTGACAAAAGGCTTTTGCCAAAGGTCCATCTTCCCGGCACTATGTTTTGGAAAGTAAGCAAAGTGTCAGGTTCGGTATCAGGCCGTGATTTCGCGGTGGACACTAAGCAAACCCCTTTTGCAGGTGGAGTGTGGTAGCACAAGCCGTAAATGAGATTCCCTTCCACCGTCATTTCATTCATGTAATAATCCATGTGGATGATTTCTTTCAGGTTCAAGTCGAAGTCGAACACCATCATTTGGTAAGGCGCATCGCAATGTACATAAAGTTTTTTGTCCTTTTCATCGAGGGAAGCATCTATTACCCGGAGGTATTCGCTGTGCCCCCGGCCAACCATATTGGCTGTGGATTTGAGGAAGTTGCCTTCTCCGTCGAACATTACAACCTTGTTGCCGCTGCGATCCATGACGAAGATACGGTTGTCTGCGGAGAGCAATCTTTCAATGTCTTTGACGAAAGCCTCTTGTTTCGGGGCAGACAGGCCTATGATTTTATGCAGATTCAGGAATGAAGAGAAATCCAGACTGTAGTTGTAATCGTGGATTTCTACCAAGACAGGCGGGGCTTCTTCCGATTGTGGGGAATGACTGCAAGCGCATGCTGTGCCCAAAAAGAAGAGGCCGTACACCAAAGAGATGGGGGTGTTTCGCATAATGTGGATTCGATTATAGTTTCATGAAGTTGGAATATCCAAAACTTGCAGTAAAAATACGGTTCTTTTTTTAGAAGTATTTTCTTTCATGTTGCAAATTTCTTCTCATTTGTTACCTGTCGGTGAAATGTTGCAAACGGGAAAGGAATATGTTGTATAATGGGTGTGTTTATAGGTCCTTCCTTAGGTTAGCCGGTACATCCCTCCGTTCAAGAGCCTGACTATACCTTTCATTTCCAGATTGAAGAGAAAGGCGCTGAGCTTATGTACCGGAAGGTTGGTGGCTACGGCCAGTGCGTTGATTTGCAGGCATTCCGACTGGCGCAGGCAGTCTACAATACGTTGTTCCTCCTCGCACAGGTCGGGGAAAAGTTCACCTTGTATGCCTTTGTCTTTTTGGTTTTCCGATGAACGAGGTTGCCATCCCATAGCTTCCACGAAATCCTGCGCGTTCTGAAGCAGGGCGGCTTTGCTGTCCCGTATCAGGCGGTTGCAGCCTTGTGAGTAAGGGTCGCCCACGCGGCCCGGAAAGGCGAACACATCGCGGTGGTAACTCATGGCGATGTCCGCCGTAATCAGTGCGCCGCCTTTTTCGGCCGATTCCACCACGATGGTGGCATCCGCCATGCCTGCCACGATACGGTTCCGGCGTACGAAGTTCACCTTGTCGGCGTTCGTACGGCTCATGAATTCCGTGAGCAGTCCGCCTTGTGAAGTCATTTGTACGGCCGTGTCGCGGTGCAGGCGGGGATATATCTGATCCAGGCCGTGCGCCAATACGCCTACGGTGTCTACCGCATTGTCCAATGCCGCACGGTGGCTATGGATGTCTATCCCGTAGGCCAGTCCGCTTACCACCAGCACATCAGGGCAAAGATTGGCCAGTTCGGCCACGAAACGGCGGCAAATATCTTTCCCGTATTCCGTGCAGTGGCGCGTGCCTACCATGTTGATGACATGTGTCCGGTTCAGGTCGGCGTTTCCTTTGTAGTAAAGCAGTAGGGGAGCGTCGTCGCATTCCCGCAGTCGTGAAGGATAGTCCGTGTCGTGGTAGCACAAACATTTGATATGGTGTTTCCGGGTGAATTCAAGTTCTTCTTCTGCCCGTGCCACTTGAACTTCCATCTCTTGTAATGCGGCAGACAGCTTGTCCGAAGCTTCGGGATAAAAGTCACGGATGTGATGGCGGTGGTCGAACACAGCCGAGGCGCTGCCCAACTCCTCCATCAGGCGGTGTTGGGCGGCAGTGTTGACACGCGGTACCCGTGTCAAGGCCATGGTGTAGATAATTTCCTGTTCGGTCATAAGTTCATGGTAAGGTAAGAGGTTGGCAGGAAAGGTCAGTCTTCCGGTTTCGGCACGATGTCGTCCAATTCGCGGCAGGTTCCCAAACGGCCTTCTATCAGGCAAACGGTATCCACCTGGCTTTTCAGGCAACATTTCATGTCCGGCAGGCGGAATATGTCCTGATAAAACACGTATTTGATGCTTTCTTTCTCAACGCGCAGCTTGCTGACAAAGCGGTCTCCGCTTTTCAGGGGCGTTTTGAAAGCCATGTTCAGTCGTGCCACTACCGCATCTATTCCTTGCACGTGCAAGTCGGCAAAACTGATGCCTTGTGCGAGCAGGAACTCGTGCCGGGTGTGTTCGATATAATGTTGGTAATTGGCATTGTTTACGATGCCTTGCAGGTCGCATTCATAGTCGCGTACCTTCATCTCCAGTTCAAAGATATAATCCGTTTTCATTTTATTCAGAAGTGTTTTTTCGTTTCAGGAATTCATAACCAAAGCGGCAATGCAGACAATATTTCCGGTCGCAATACTCTTTTTTCAGTTGGATGAGCGCTTGCGAATCCGACGCGCTGTCCACTTTGATGCCGCATTCGGCCCATTGGCGTGTGATATAGTTGTTTTCCGCTTTGATTGGCTCTAAGAATTGCAAAGCCCGTTCGCAATATTTGTCGTTGCCGTGGGTTTGTCCGTAGGCATACAGCAGCGGGACGACGGTATTGATGGCGATAAGGTTCAATGAACCTGCCGTCAGAGCCTTGGCATTTTTGTGGCTTGGACATCCGAAAGTATAATGCGACTCCCAATAGGGGGTGGCGTGCGTGGAGAGCATGTCGTGCAGTTCTTCCAATGTCCGGGCTTCCAATAATCGGGAGAAACCGGCCGTCTGGTTGTAATACAGTTGGGTGAGCTGGGCGATGCGCACATGGGGAAAGTTCTGCGGCCTCAGACGCAGGAATTTCCATGCTGCCGCGTCCATGGGCGTAAGGGCGAACTTATGTGCCAGATAGTCATATTCCCGTTTCAACCGAGGATAATAATCATCGTCGATGGCTTCGTCGCGGTATTTCTTCGGAATGGTATCGAAGTCCAACAGTCCGGCCTGTCCCATGAATATGGCTTCTATCTGGAACAGGTTGTCGCGATGGTGTGCCACGGCTTGCAACGGGATATGTTGTGCCCACACTTCGAAAGCATCTCCGTTGATACCGAAACCGAAATTACGGGACAGGGTGATGAAGTAGGCCCGTTCCCAATCGCCTTGCAGTTTTTCCACACGGGCGGCCACGGTCCGTGCACGTTGTTCCAACCGTTCGTAAAGCAGGGCGTTCATCCAACTGTGCACCGTAAATGGGTCGATTTGGGGAATGATACGATGGCATCGCGGATAATCCGTTGTCCGGCACAATTCTTCGTAGTTTTCGCGCAGGTAGCCGGGTACTTCCACGATGAGTTGCGGAAGCGTCTTCCCGTCTTGTGTGACGACGGGGCGGTCGGCTGTTTCCGTTACATGCAGGATGACGTTGTTGTAGTGGGTGTCTTCGTGATGCCCGTGGGCGTACCAATCGGTAGCCCGTCCGTGAATCTCGATGTTACCCACCCATGTCGTACCGTCCAGTTTGATTTTGGCGTTGAAAAAGTCAGGGCCTGCGTCTCGGTTGAGTGTTCCCGGGTCGATGACCTCCAGCGTCAGGCCGTCTGTGGTTTGCAACGGTTTGAGCGGAAACAGTTTGTATTTCCAGATGTAGTGCAACAGCTTTTCCATAATGCTGGGGCTGAAAAGTTTATTTTTACTAACAAAAGTAATGAAATTCAAGTCAAATCCCTATCTTTGCGAGAGAAAATATCAGCATATTACTTGAAAAATATGAAAATCGCATTAATCGGCTATGGCAAGATGGGTCACATGATAGAGCAAATCGCTTTGGAACGTGGCCATGAAATAGTGAGTATCATCGACATTGATAACCGTGGAGATTTCGCTTCGGAAGCTTTCCGGAGTGCAGACGTGGCTATTGAGTTTACTACACCGCAAACGGCGTACGACAATTATCTTCAGGCTTTTGCCGCCGGGGTGAAAGTGGTGTCGGGCAGTACGGGATGGATACCCGAACATGGCGAAGAAGTACGCCGCTTGTGCCGCGAAGAGGGACATACGCTTTTCTGGAGCAGCAACTTCAGCCTCGGCGTGGCTATCTTCGGGGCCGTGAACCGTTATCTGGCACGCATCATGTCCGGTTTCCCGGCCTATGATGTGAAGATGGAGGAAGTGCACCATGTGCATAAGTTGGATGCACCGAGCGGGACGGCCATTACGTTGGCCGAAGACCTTATCCATGCTATCGGTCGTAAAGACAAATGGGTGAAGGGTACGTTTACGGCACCGGACGGAACCGTGAGCGGTACGGAGGCGTGTGCGGCAAATGAGTTGCGTATCGACAGCGTACGTCGTGGCGAGGTACCGGGCATTCATTCCGTGGTGTATGACAGCGAGGCAGACAGTATTACGATTACTCATGACGCTCACAACCGGAAAGGGTTTGCGTTGGGTGCCGTGTTGGCAGCCGAATATACGGCCACACATGAGGGATTGCTTACGATGGATGATTTATTCCAATTTTAAACGACATTTGAAAGAAAGACATGAAGAAACTCAGGCAGAAGCCCACACGGGCACAATGGATAAAGATGGGTGTCGTAACAGCCCTCTATCTTGCTTTCCTCGTATGGATCAAGAGTTGGTGGGGATTGTTGGTCGTACCGTTCATCTATGACGCTTACATCACGAAACGCATCCCTTGGACATGGTGGAAAGAAGCAGAAAGTCCCGTGACGCGCACGGTGATGAGTTGGGTGGATGCCATCGTGTTTGCTTTAGTGGCTGTGTATTTCGTCAATATCTATTTTTTCCAAAATTATACGATTCCATCGTCTTCGCTCGAAAAGTCGCTTTTGGTGGGCGATTACCTGTTCGTGAGCAAGATGAGCTACGGACCGCGCAAGCCGCAGACGCCTTTGTCCATGCCGCTTACGCAGCACACGATGCCTCTTGTGGGTTGCAAGTCGTATATCGAATGGCCGCAGTGGGATTACGAGCGTGTTCCGGGCGGACGGGTACAGTTGAACGACATCGTGGTGTTCAATTATCCGGCGGGCGATACGGTGACCGTGAACCCGGAATACCAAAACATGGATTTTTATGCCATCGCATACGGCATCGGCGGTCAGCAATATATGCAACTGCATGGCGGTTATCCGCTTTTGGATTCGCTCACCCGGCAGCAACAGCGCGACTTCTTTGCAGAACTTTATGCTATGGGACGTCAATACATCGACCAGAATCCCCAAGTGTTCGGCGGAGTGATGTCGCGTCCGGTAGACCGGCGGGAGAATTATGTGAAACGTTGTGTGGGACTGCCCGGACAGACGCTTCAGATTAAGGACCATGTGGTCTATCTGGACGGCAAGCCCAACAAGGAACCGGACAATGTGCAGTACGATTACTTCGTACGCCTGAAACAGGCCATACCGGACGAATTAGTGCGGGAACTGGGCATCAGTGGGGAAGATTTGGCTTCATTGTCCGAAACAGGAACCATGCCGCTGACACAGTACGCTTACGAGCGTCTGAAGGCCTGTACGGACATTGTGGACAGTATCGCTTACGATAATGTAAATTCCGTACCCGACGGTTTGTATCCGCTCAATGCCTGGACGGGTTGGACACGTGACAATTACGGTCCTATATGGATTCCGGCCAAAGGAAAGTCCGTCAAACTGACTATGGACAATATAGCCGTGTATGAACGTCCTATCCGAGTATACGAACATAACGACCTTGAAGTGAAGGATGGGAAGATTTTCATTAACGGGAAAGAGTCGGATAGCTATACATTCAAGATGGACTACTATTGGATGCAGGGTGATAACCGCCATAATTCGGCCGATTCACGTTATTGGGGTTTTGTTCCCGAGGATCACATTGTGGGTAAGCCGATACTCATTTGGCTTTCGTTGGATAAAGATCGCGGATGGTTCGACGGTCATGTGCGTTGGAACCGCCTGTTCCGCCTGGTGGGTCACATCAAATAGATAAAGGATATTGAAGAAGACTGGACGACTGTGTGCCGTGTTGCTGGCCGCTGCCATCGGGGTAGTCTTGGTCAGAGGGTGTTGGGTGTTTCTCATAGAGATACCCGAAGATGGCGAACGGCCTGTTTTTATGGCGGGTGACCGTGTGGCGGTAGACCGTACGGCATACGGGCTGCGTCTTTCGCCCATGCGTTGGTGGGGCTATATGCGTTGGGGCACAAGTCCTGTGCCGCAGGGCGAATGGGTAGCTTTTAATGACCCTTCTGCCGGCGGGCAGGACAAGCGATACATAGACGAGCGAGATGTCTTTGTGGGATTCTGTTATGCTGTTCCGGGAGATAGCCTGTGGATAGATTCGTTGGGGAAAGTGTATAGAAACCGTCCTCGTGACCATCGTCCTTGCAGGGTGGTGGAACTTCCCCGCCGGAACGCTTACGTGACACTTACTCCCGATAATATGCAATGGTATTGCCGTATGATCAATCTTCACGAAGGAGCGCGTGCCGCAGTCATTGCCGATTCGCTTTGTGTGTCAGGGCATTTCGTGTCGAGTTTCCGTTTCAGCCACGACTATTATTGGATGTCGTCGGCTAATGAGCGTAACCACGCCGATTCACGTACTTTCGGGTTTGTGCCCGACACTTATATCATTGGCCGTTTGAGCCGTATTCTTTATTCTTGGGATACTGAAGCACCATGGTATGCCCGTCTTCGTGCCCATCGTACGATGATGAAGGTCGGGCGCGAAAACACGTACAAACCGAGAGGAGGACAAAGTCCGTCCGTCCGCTCCGTAGGCATAACCGTGTCCGTTCAAAACCAAAATCCTTGATGATGAGTCGTATCTGTTTGCTTTCTTCCGCTTATCTGGCACCGGTACAATATTACACCAAACTTTATGCTTATGCTGAAGCGTACGTCGAGGCATACGAGCATTATGTGAAACAAACTTACCGTAACCGTTGCCTCATTGCTTCGCCCTCCGGCGTGCAGGCGTTGACCATTCCTGTGGTGAAGCCTGCCTCAGATAAGTGTCCCATGAAGGATATCCGTATCTCAGACCATGGGAATTGGCGCCACCTGCATTGGAATGCTTTGGAGACGGCTTATCGCAACAGTCCTTTCTTTGAGTATTATGCCGATGACTTCCTACCGTTTTATACGCAGAAGTGGGACTTTCTTTTTGATTTTAACGAAGCGATACGTGCCAAGGTGTGCGAACTTATAGACTTGCACCCCAAAGTTGCGCAGACGGCTTCTTATGGATTTATGGATTTTGGAGGCAGGTCGGATGATTGTGTTGCCGATTTCCGTAATTTGATAAGTCCTAAAATATCAGTTGAGGCTGATGTTACTTTTATTCCTCGTGGATACTATCAAGTCTTTCGGGAAAAACATGGTTTCTTGCCCAATTTGAGTGTCGTCGATCTTTTGTTCAATATGGGACCCGAATCACTTCTTGTTTTGCGTGATTCAATACAAGAAGATGCTTGCCAACTGTTACAAAATTTATGAGTTGTGTAGAGCATTAAGGTTTTTATTCGATAGAAAATCTGTCTTTTATTTGTGGGTAGAGTGTTTTTTTGTGTTGTAAAAAGCTCTACTTTCTGTTGTGCCGTCTTTTGTCTTTTCTCTTACTAAGAGAGCGATCTTGTTGGCGGCAAAGATAATAAAATAATCTGGAAATAAGCTATTTATAATATAATATTTCTAAGAAAAATCAGCGATATTTCATAACTTTTTTAATGATGTGTTTTACGAATGAGTCTTCGAAAGCTAGGCAATAATCTGTTTATCAACGCCTTAACGTTTGCTGTTTATCTCTTAGTAAGAGATGTGCATTATGGAATGTCTATAATATTGGGTGAAAGTTGGTAATGAGGGGGAGTAGATAGTCTTTTGTGTACCTTTTGTGAGAGCTGTAATATAAGAAAAGTATGAAACGAATTCTTGTAGGAATGTTTTTACAGATGGTATATACCGTCTTTTGCCTGGCAGAATCAAATATAGGACTTCTGCAGGCCAGTCATACAGGATATTCGGGGGCGGATGATGTCTATCAACTTTGGGGATGGAATATATTGAGATATTATTATTATCTGTATAGACATCTTTTTGTAGATTATCCGTGGGTGGTGAGAGTGGCATACGGAGTGATTCTTGTAAGTTGTTTGGGATTTGCCGTCATTTTTTGCATTATGGGAGTTCATGTCTATCTTCGGCGCCGCAATGCAAAGAGGAAAGCTTGGATTAAAGACAGATATTTTGATAAGTTGAAAGCCATCGTTCATGAAGAGGTGGAGAACCTTTCTACTGAGGAGATTAGCCGACGTATGGAATATAAACCACGTAAATGGAAGACGTGGGAGATGCGTCTGTGGTCGGAAGTGCTGGTGGAATTGAGTCTTTATACGAATGTGCAAAATCCGAACTTGATGAACATACAACGTGTCATGAAACTTATCGGCTTTACGGATTACGTGGAAAGACAACTCATATTAGGTAAACGTAAAGATAAAGTGGCTTTGATGCAAGCCGTGAGATTGACCAACATGCAGTTGCCGGATAGTATTGTGGCGAGTTTGGTGAACGATAAAGATATACGGTTACGTAAGGCAACCCGTTTGTATTATATGTGCACGAACAAAGAGGAACCTTATATGTTTCTGGAGGAGAGTAGTATTCAGAATACGGCCTTCTCTATTTGGGATAAGATGGAACTTCATGAGATATTTAGAAAGATACGTGAAGGTGGTAGGCCGGTTCCTTTGTTTGTTCCTTTATTGCAGAAAACGGAGGCAACCAGTAAAGTTGTCTTTTTCATGCACGAGATTGCCTATTGGGGGACGGACCAAGAGGTGAAATACCTTTTCTCTTATTTTGATTCTCCCAATTTTCTTTGTAGAAATGCTGCATTCGCTTGTATGGGTATCCGTCGGTTTGATGAGGCGGAAGAAGTCATGTTGGGGCTTTTCTATAAACAGACCGAGATTTTGCGTCGGTCTATACTCAATGCTTTGTTGGCCATAGGTTCGGGTATCCGTGTACATTTTTTCGCCGACGTATATGAAAACTCCGTGTCTAATTACACCAAACGTACGGCCTTGCGTTGTTTGTGGCTGTACAACGACGAGGGGCGTAATATTTTTCTCCGACTTAAAGTCAAGGCAAGTAGTGAGAACCAGATATTGTTCGAGCATGTAGAGAACCCCATAATTAACAATGAGAGCCTATGAAAGATATCATTTTCTATTTTTACGGCTATGTGGTCTTCTTTTATAGCTTGGGACTCATGGTTTCATACGTGATTCTGATGTGGCTTGCAGAATTAGGCATACTCCGTAGCAAACATTCCCATCTTTCGGTGTATCCCAAATATATCATGGACAACAGTCCTTATACTCCGGGAGTGTCTATTATCGCTCCGGCTTATAATGAAGAAAAGACCATCGTTAACAATGTGAATTCGCTGCTGGCACAAGAATATCCGATATTTGAAGTGGTGATTGTCAACGACGGTAGTCGTGATAAGACATTGGAACTGCTCATCGAACATTTCTCGTTAGTAGAGGTGCCGTTTGCCTACGTGGAATATATACATACGAAACCTTATCGTCGGTTGTTCAAGTCAACCCGGACCGAATATAAACGGCTGATTGTGGTAGATAAGGAAAACGGAGGAACGAAAGCCGATGCCGTCAATGCCGGGCTTAATGCTTCCTCCTATCCGTATTTCATCAATACCGATGTGGATTGCATTCTTTCCAAAGACGCTATTTCGCGTTGTATCATGCCGTTTTTGGAATCTGAGGACGTGATAGCCGTCAGTGGAGTCATGGCAGCTTCGAACGGCTGTCGGATAGAAAAGGGGCAGATGGTGGAACTCAGACCACCGCATACTCCGTGTCCATTGTTTCAGACCCTGGAATACATGCGTTCGTTTTTTATCGGAAAGATGGGGTGGTCTACTATCAATGCCATGCCTAACGTTTCGGGAGGTTACGGTATGTTCGACAAGAATGTGGTGATGGCTGCGGGGGGATATAGTGGAGACTCTTTTGCCGAAGACATGGACATGTTGATACGTATGGTCGGTTATTGCTGCGATTTCGGACGAAAATACCGTGTCGTACAGATTCCGGCTAACTGTTGTTGGACGGAAGTTCCTCCCACATTGAAAGTGCTCTACCGTCAAAGGGTACGTTGGGGGCATGGGTTGATACAGACTTTTGTGCGTCATCGTCGGTTCCTTTTTAATTGGAAATACAGGCAATTGGGGATGGTGACTTTGCCTTATGTGCTTATTTTCGAATGTCTTGCTCCGGTTATTGAATTCTTCGGTCTTCTCACCTTCCTGTATCAGGCTCTTACTGGTGTCGTAAACTGGAAGACGGCTGTCGTCATATTTTTCGGACTTTACGCTTTCTGTATAAGTCTTTCGTTGGTCGTTCTGTTCTACGATTATTCGCTTGGGGGATCGTTCCGTAAAGTCAAGTCCTACCTTTGGATTATAGGAGCGGCTATTTTGGAACCTTTTCTTTATCACCCTCTCATTGTGGTTTTTTCCATTAAGGGGTATTGTAATTTCCTGCTCAATAAGAAAGCCGTATGGGGCGAAATGAGCCGTAAGGGTTTTGCCGGGAGTAAGAAAAAAGAGAAGTCCGGAGAAAGGGAGAAAGGAGGTGAGTCATGAGGAAGTTCGGTTGTTTGTTGATCGGTTTGATTTGTTTTGTCAGTATTGTGGGGGTATATGCGTTTAACATTATTGAAAAAGATGATGTACATACGCCTGATTATTACGAATCGAACGTGCGTTCGATGTTCGGACGAGAGCAGTGGGAGGCCGGCAAACAACTGTTGGATGAAGGTTTGAGCATCTATCCGGATGTCAATGGCTTGAATGAACTTTGCGGTCGTTACCATTATAGGAAGAAGGATTATGATACTGCCCGTTACTTCCTTGTACGGGCGGTGCGGGACAACCCGGAGAATGTGGAAGCCAAACAGTTGCTTATTAAGGTGGAGGATGAAACCCGAAACTATTCCAGTGCCATTTGTTATGTCAATGAGCTTTTGGAGATTAACCCTTACTGGCAAGGACTTTGGCGGAAGAAGATAGAACTTTATCGGAAACAGGGCAATGTAGAAGAAGCCGACCGCTTGCTCAGGAGGCTGAGGCAAATCTATCCTAATGATTCCACCGTGCAACGGGATTATGTTTACCGTCTGGAGGAAAGTTATCAGGAAAGACGTAAAAGCGGCGACAAAGAGAAGGCCGTCGCTTTGCTCCGGGACTTGGTGGAAGTCTCGCCACAGAACGAAGGGTATTATCTGGATCTGGTGAACCTGCTGTTGCAGCAGGGCAATACGGAAGAAGCCATTCAGACGGCCGGTGTCGGTGTGTCCCGCATACCGAGAAGTTCGGCACTTATCATTAAAAAGGCCTCTATCCTGGCCGAAGAAGCCCGTTATCAGGAAGCCATGGCCTTTGTCAAGTCGAGGATGAGAACCAACCGTGACGGTCATCTGGTGCGTTTCTATAATCTGTTGCTTGCGGAGGCGGCCAATGCGGCACGGATGAACGATCCGTACGTGCTTTACGGTAAGGTTTATGAAACGTCCAAAAGCGATGAAGCTTTGGATTACATGCTCAACACTGCCGTTACGCGCGGTTACAATGATGATGCCCTTTACTATTTGGCCGAGGCCAAACGACGCAGGGGGGAGCAGACATCTTTGCTGTATAAAGAGTATCTGGTGTACAAGCGGATGGGTAATACGGCTAAGGCTTATACTTTGTTGTCGAATCTGGTAAAGATGAATCCCGAAGACGCCGACCTTGCGGATGAATTTGCACGCAATCAGTTGCAACAGGCGTCGGAACTGGTTTCCGACGGATTCTATGCCGAGGCTTTACCGTATTTGAAAGGAGCGGTTCGCGGAGGTTATGATGATGAAACGAAACTGGCGGCTTTGGACAAGACTTATGCTTGTTATTACGAATTGCGGCGCTACGACGATGCACTGGCGGTTCTCGATTCCATTCACGAAGAGTATCCTGATTACGGAGGATACTTCGTGAAGAAAGCTGATGTGTTCAGCCGCAGAGGACAGACGTCTGAGGCACTTGATGTTTTGAACCTTGCCATGAGCGATACGGTGCAGACCGAGTTATATCCGATGTATGCCGCCGCATACGAGGAAATAGCCATTCCTTATATAAAAGAACTTATCGAACGGGGAGCCAGCGGCAGGGCTTTCGGAGAGAGTGTCCACCTGCTCGAAGTCAATCCCTCTTCATACGAGGGTTTGCAATATGCCATCGGAATGTCCGACCGTCTCGACCGTCATGAGGATTATGATGCGTATGTGTCTCAGGCTCGTTCCATATATCCGGAGGACATTGATTTTATTGTAAAACAAGCCGCTTCTTATAGCCGTACGGAAGATTACCGGCGGGCTGTGGATTTGCTTCGGCCGCAGCTTGATGATTATCCCGACAATGACGGTCTTGTAGGGGCTTTTGCCGAAAATAGCGAGCTTATGGCGCTTCAGTTGATTAAAGAGCACGAACCGGATTCTGCCATAGCCGTTGCGGATACGGCTCTGTTGTTCGACGAAAACAACGAATCGCTCTTGTTGGCCAAGGGGACGGCTTACGAAGCGATGCACCGTTATGACTCCGCTTATTTTTATCAGCGGAAATATAAGCCGGGCATTGAAGAAGCCGAGGGTTTCAAGCGGCATATCGACGGGCTGCTCAGTCGGTCTTACCGGAACGAGATAAGCTTGGAATACCTTCAAGGACGTTATGGGGAAGAGGATGTGATTACTTCCGTGGCTTCGGTTTCGTATATCCGTAAGAATGCCTACAACCTGTTCACCGGGCGGATTAATTATGCCGGACGGGATGGTAGTACGAGCGGCGGGGACCCGGAGGACCAGGTGTCCGGCGGCGTAGGCCTGCAACTGCAAGGCGGTTGGGAGCACCGTTTCTCGCGGAAATGGGCGGGAACGCTGACCGCAGCCTGGGCCAACAAGTATTTTCCGAAGATTACGGTGGGTCTGCAGGCCGCTTACGAAGCGGATAACGGATTGTCGTTGGATATCCATGCCATGTATAGGCGTATCAGTACTTATTCCAAAACGTTCCGCTGGGACGACAGCTATGGAGAAGGCGGATGGGTATTCAACGGTTGGGATAGGAGCAATCACAATTTGTTCAGTGCCGGTCTGGGATTGTCTAAGGTATGGAACCAGGTTCTGGTAGGCGGGAAAGCCGATGCCTATTTGCTCTCTTCACGTTTTTATGTAAATGCTTCCGCCCAGCTCAAATATTATCCGTTGGAGGACGGGCGTACGAATATCACCGTGACGGGAGCAGTCGGTACGGCACCCGAAGCCGATATGATAGATTACGCCATGCCCAGCTCGTTCGACCGGTTGAATACCATGGTAGGACTGGGCGGGACTTACATGTTCAACAGCCATTTGTCCGGAGGAGTCATGGGGACGTGGCACACGTTCTATACTCAGCTCAACAACCGTACGGGAACCCGGACGAAATATGTGGAGAATATAGATACACGGTATAAAAACTTATATAATGTATATCTGCAACTGTTCATACACTTCTAAGCTAAAAGCAGTATTCTTCTTCGGACTGATACTGTCGCTGTGTTGTGCCTGTTCCCGGGCGGGGGCACGCCGTGTTTCGTCTTATGACCATTATTGGGTTAAAGCTGCCGACGAAAGGGTGGAAGCGGATCGGAAATGGGCAGATTATCTGTTCAATCATCTCGATCGCCGTACGGGGAGCCGTAGTGTGGCTTTGCGACAAAAACCTGCACAAGGTACGTTCCTGCAAATCGTAGTGCATGTCGATGCGAAGGGGAAACATGATTATTCGGCTGTTCTTGACGGCGATGTATTGCGTCTGACCGCTTGCGACGAGGATAAGATGTTATGGCTGATATACCAGTTTCTGGCCTCTGGAGAAGACCCGCGCATAGAAGCCTCGGACTTACCTCCGGCCATGATAGACATAGCGCATGCCGAAGGCGATTTTGCTTTTGAATACCGGGGAATATATTCTCCTTCCAACGCAGACCCCGAACTGATGCCGGTCACGGCTTCCCATCATGTGGACTACGACTGGGGACTTTGGGGGCATAACCTTCGGCGCGTCTTTCCGGGCGAAGTGCCTGAAGAGGCTTTGGCTTGGGTAGACGGGCAACGTGACGAGAACCAGTTCTGTTTTTCTTCGGAGCTGCTTTTCAAGGCCGTAGAGGCTTATGTTACGGATAATTACGGGGAGGCCGGTGGGGTACGTTTTGCCATTATGCCTAACGACAACGGTGCGGTTTGTGCCTGCAAGGCTTGTATGGCGGCGGGCAATACGCGGAAAGTGGCTACTCCGTCCGTGAGCCGTTTCATCCGTCGTTTGGCCGAACGTTACCCCCATCATTTGTTTTTTACTTCGTCTTACAGGACGACCGAAGTACCGCCGGCCGAACCGTTGCCTCAGAATGCCGGAGTAATCATCAGCGCCATGGATTTGCCCTTGCGGCCGGACTTTGCCGGAAAGAGACCGGCAGAGAATTTTTCCCGAAAAGTAAAAGAGTGGCGTAAGGTCGTTTCGAGGATATATGTGTGGGATTACATGCGCAATTTCGATGACTATTTCACGCCGTATCCCTGTTTAGGAGTTTTGAGTGAGCGTTTGCGTTACTTTCACAGCCTTGGCGTGAAGGGACTGTTTTATAACGGCAGCGGCTACGACTATGCCTCTTTCGATGATTTGCAGACGGCTGCATTGGCTTGTATGTTGATCAATCCCGACCTGCCTTTGGAGTCGTATACGGAACGCTATCTGAAACGTTTCTATCCGCATGCGTCTGACATTTTGCTTCCGGCTTACCTTTCGTGGGAGCGTATCGTGAAAGAACGTGAGGCTTTGTTACCTTTTTATGGAGGAATTGCCGATGCGGTCGCAGCCTGGCTTGACCCGGTAGAGTTCGGTGCATTTTGCGACAGGCTGGACGGCTGTGCCAAGCGAACGGATGGTATGGAACGCCGTAGGTTGAATGAGTTGTTGACTGCCCTGCAATTCACCCGCCTCGAACTGTTGCGTATGCCTGCCGGAGCTTATGATGAGCGCAAGGCCGACCTGTATTTGGAGTCTCTTTATGGATATACGGCTTTTGCTGGCATGAAAAATTATCGTGAGGCATTTGGAAGCGTACAAAGTTATTTAGAGGAATGGAATATTTTGAAAACCGAAAACCGTGAATCTCAAAATCCCTTGAAAGGAATACGGCTTTCATGCCAGCCTGCGGAAGATGAAAATGCAGCCTCTCTTCCCGTGCTTACCGACGGGCTTTATGCTTTGCCTTTCGACTATCATACGGGATGGTTCATCGCTTCGTCCCGCCGGTTCGTCCTGCAAGTACCGCCCGGAAAGATTTCCGACGGAGCTGTTCTGGAGCTTTCGCTTCTGTATGCTCCGGCTTGGCACATCTTTTTGCCTGCTTCTGTAGAAGTGTGGCAGGGAGAGGGGAAAATGGCGTCGTTCGGCCTTCCTCCGGTCGGAGAGAAAGAGGTGTTCAGCAAGCAAAGAGTGAGCTGTAAACTCGAAACGGTAAATCCGGATATTCCTGTGGAACTTCGTTTTATGCAAGTCGCCGCGGCTCGTGCGTCTGTGGCGTGTGATGAAATAAAAGTGTATTGAATGGGTATGAGGAAGGTGAATATTATATATGTAGTGTGTGTCCTTCTCTGTTGCTTGGGATTACCGGCCTGCAAGAAGAATATAGGTCTGACGACGGTATCTGTGGCGGATTCCGTACGTCATTATTATCCGTTGATTGCGGGACAGGTGCTTAACTTGTCATACGAAATAGAGAATACGGGCGACCAGCCTCTTATCATACGCGACATACAGTCTTCTTGCGGGTGTATCGTTCCGCTTTTAAAGCAAGGCGAACGTATGGTTTTGCCAGAGAGAAAAGCCCGTCTGAGATTCAGGTATGAGAGTGCGAAGAATATCGGTTACGTACAACACGTCATACGGATATATGGTAATATACATCCGAATGGCATGGTAAAGCTCGTGTTTGATGTGAACGTGGTGCCGCATGCCGATTATACACGCGATTATGAAGAGCTTTATAAGGAAGAAGTAGAGAGAAGTGCACTGGTGAGAGGGTTGGTAGACGGTGATGAATCGGAAAAGGGATACTATGTAGACGACGTAAGTCGGGATAGCCGTGAAAGTCCCCGTTATCCGTGGCGTGGAGAAGAATAATTGGCGACTACGGCATGAGGCCTTCGAGATAGTGATATAAATTTATTTGTTTAATTTTTTAATGTAAATGTTTTATGAGAATGAAAATGAAGAGTTTTTTAATTCCGGCTTTGGCTCTGGCGTTGGCCGGATGTGCCAATGAGGAGTTGGAGACCATTGGCAGCGGGACCATTCCTGCCGTGCCCTCCGGTCAGACGATATTGTTCAGCAACAATACCGCTTTGACCATCGGGGATGCGGACGGGGTGCAGACCCGTGCGATGGAGGGGAGCATGGAATTGAGGGAAAATGTGAATGAGGCTTGCAACTTGGAATTGGAAGAGGTTCCGTCCATTCCGGATGAGGTCGCCACATTGTCCGACAAACAATTTAACGGTTGGGATGTTCCTTCTTATGTTCCAAAGGAAGGGGTGTATACCATTGACGGCGGGACGATAAGAAAAGATATCTTCGTAGACGGAACGTTGTATGTGAAGAAATACACAGGAAAGGGTGGACGTATCATCGTTAAGGACGGTGGAACAGTCATTTTTGAAAGTAATGTTCTTGAGGAGATAACCGTACTCAATTACGGTGAGTTCAGCGTCAAAAACAAAGGAGATGAATTTGCCGTTAAGAAAGGAGCTACTTTGAAAACCGTGTCAGACCTTAGCGTAAAGGGCAAAGTGGAGTTGAATGGAGATGTGTATGTGGGAGGCGATTTCGTGTGCGACGAACTTGATACAGACGGATCTTCTAAACTTCATGTAGTGGGTGACTTGAATGTGACGAGTGGCAAGGAGGAATCAGAGTTCGGAGATATGTCCACGGTTTGTGTTGAAGGTACATTGTATGCCCGCAACCTGGATTTGGAGGAGAAAACGAATGTTCATGTCGGCTGTAAGTTGCAAGTTACTGAGAAATTGGAGTTGGAGGACTTTTGCGAGCTTACGGCAGAGTACATCAAGTCGTCCAAAACGGAAATCTCTGGTGCTACCGTCATTTTACGTGAAGGCGGATTGGCCGATTTAGGCGATTTGTGTTATGAGTATTCTCTGAAATCTGCCTTACGCTTCAAGGTAATGGGTTGGGGGAAGGCCATGATTGCATGTAACGAATGCGAGTTGAAGGGTACTTATAGCCTGAAAAACGTCGTAGGACCTAATTTCTATTTCAATTATGAAAAGTTCT
>OLSX01001455.1_pt1 | contig 22461 bp, 25 predicted proteins | sample 1673141 | NCBI WGS metagenome assembly OLSX01 (sample SAMEA3136759, study PRJEB25190) | human gut metagenome | biome: human gut; feature: human-associated habitat; material: faeces | place: Austria | collected 2013
TACGCGGATTAAATACCGGCGTTTTTATAAAGGTTTCCTTTGATCAATATAAAAATTTATAAATGCGACAGCCCCGTTTCCATTTCTTATTTTTTGATGTATCCATAACTGGCGGTAATTTCATTGACGCGGGAGGGGGATTGTGTTATTTATGATAAAAGCGGTAAAGCAATTTTGGGGAGCAATAAATTGCCGCCATAAATAAGAATGACAAGAAACGTATCTACTGTGAAGAGGAAAGGGGTACAGGATGGAGGATCGGGTTTTTGACCGGTGCATGGAACGAATCCGGCAGGGCGATCGGGACGCTTTGAAAGAAATTTATACGGCGTATGCAGGATTCTTGTTTCATATGATACTGGGTATCCTGAAAAATCGGGAAAACGCGGAGGATGTGACCAGCGAATTTTTTATCAGGCTGTGGGAAATTGCGGATCGGTATGTGCCGGGAACGGGGCACCGTGCATGGCTTACCAGAATCGCCCGCAATATGGCGATCGATTATCTGCGCGCGCACAAGAGGGAAATCCCCTATGATGCCGGAGAAAGAGAGTTTGAAACGGTTTCCTTTGGGGAACATGCAAAAGAAGGAGAAAGCGGCGGCTCGCCGGGGCGAAAAGCGGAAAGCGCCTGGCAGGATGACACGGCGCAGGAAGCGGTGGCGAACATCAGCGTGCAGGAGGCTTTGGAGAAACTGAAGCCTGCGGAAAGGGAAGTCGTCCATCTGAAGCTGATAGGAGATCTGACCTTTGAAGAGATTTCTAAAATGCTGGAAGTGCCCATGGGTACGGTTACCTGGAGATACCGGGAGGCAATTAAAAAATTAAGGAGGTGCGGCTATGAAGCGTGATTTTAAAGATGAATATCAGGAATATATAGAGTCCGACATGCCTGATCTGTGGTCCCGGATCGAGCCGAACCTCAAAGAAAAAGCACCGGCGGATACCGGGAGGAAAAGAAGCAACATTTATCTCATGAAGATGCTGATACCCGCGGCGGCGTGCCTTTGCCTTTTAATGGTCGGGATTGGCGCTTTGAGCCTTAACCGGGGAGCGAAAGACGGGGCGGCATATGACGCAGGAGCGGCTGACGGCATTGCGGAAACATCCGAAGCGCCTATGGAAACGCCCATGGAGGCGGCAAACGAGGAAGCGGAAGACGGGGATGCGGCGGAAGAGATTGCGAAGGAGACGGCAGAGGAAGAATTTGCCGCGAATGAAAGTATGGCAGAAGCGGCACGGGAGGAAACGGCGACAGTAAAAACAGAAGAGCCTGCGGCAGAGGCGGCGCAGGACAGCGATATGATAAACGCGCCTGCGGCAAACGGCGGAAACGGTGAGGCAGTCGATATAGAAAAAGCCGTTCTGACCAAAATCGCGGTTGCTTCCGTGCCGATGCAGGAGAAAGGATATGCTTACGTCTATACTTTCGAGCTAAACGACGGCAGCAGGATTTTGGCATATCTGACTGAGGTTCTGTGCGATGAATTGGAGGAACAGGGGGTTGTGATAGAGAGGCAGTCGGCGTATGCGTTAAGTCTTTCCCGGTTCCATGACCCGGAAAGCGAAATGTCAGATTTGGCGGAAGAAGAATATATATTACAAAAAATTGAAAAATTACCATAAATCGGATGAAACTCCTCCGTATCTATAATATCAACGGCAGATCGTTATGATCTGCAAAGGGATTGAGAAACAGACAGGGAGGAGTTTTTTATGAGGAAGGTAATTCAAAAAAAGGTAAAAAAACGAGGGATTGCGCTTTTTGTGGCGGCGGCGCTGCTTGCCGGAACGCTTGCAGGATGCGGGGCTCATAAGCCGGAAGAAAGCGTTGGGACGGAAAACTCATACGGAAACAAAGAAGAAGCCGCAAGCGGAGAGCCGGAATATGAAACCGCAGAGGAAGCGCCTGCAAAAGAAAATGCGGAAACGGAGGAAGCGCCTGCCGGGGCGGTTGTGGAAGGCAACGCCCGGGAAGAGTCTGCGGCGGCAGAGGAGATCATGCAGGATTGCGCTCCCGCGAACGGCGGATATTCGTGGGAAGCGGAATATTATGCCGGATATAACGGCGAAGAATACGAAAAGGCTGAAGAAAACGGCTTTTTTCTGACGGCGGTACAGCCCCTGTCCACTTTTTCGGCGGACGTGGACACCGCGTCTTACGCCAATGTCCGCAGAATGATCGAGAACGGCTACAGCCTTGGCGATATCAATCCCGACGCGGTCCGCGCGGAGGAATTTATCAATTATTTTTCTTATGATTTAAAGCTGCCGGGGCGGGGAGAAAAATTCGGTGTGACGACGGAAATCAGCGCCTGTCCGTGGAATGAAGCACACATGCTGATGATGATCGGGATGAAAACCGAAGAAATTGATATGAGCGAAGCGCCGGACAACAATCTGGTTTTTCTGCTGGATGTATCCGGTTCCATGTCCGATGACAACAAACTGCCGCTTTTGCAGGAATCCTTCAAGGAACTGGTAAACGGGCTGGATGAAAACGATAAGGTATCCATCGTGACATATGCAAGCGGCGTGGAAGTCGTGTTAAAGGGCGCCCGGGGGAGCGAAAAGGATAAAATCTGTCAGGCGATTGACGAACTGTATGCCGAGGGCGGCACCAACGGGGAGGACGGTATCCAAAGGGCATATCAGTTAGCGGAGGCTAATTTTATCGAGGGAGGAAACAACCGGATCATTCTCGCTACGGACGGGGACCTGAATATCGGCGTATCGGAGCCGGACGAGTTGGAAAAGCTGGTGGAAAAGAAGCGGGACGGCGGCGTCTGTCTTTCGGTGCTGGGATTTGGCACGGGCAATATCAAGGATAACAATATGGAACGGCTTGCGGACTGCGGTAACGGCAATTACGCCTATATCGACTCCCTGTTTGAGGCAAAGAAAGTACTGGTGGAGGAAATGGGAGCGACCCTTGTGACCGTTGCCGGGGACGTGAAACTGCAGGTGGAATTTAACCCGCAGAATGTCAATGCCTACCGCCTGATAGGTTATGAAAACAGAATGCTGGAAAATGCGGATTTTAACGACGATACCAGGGACGCCGGAGAAATCGGCGCGGGACATACGGTAGTGGCTCTTTACGAGATCATTCCCACGGGCAGCCGGGATGAAATCCCGTTGAAGTACCAGGGAAAGGAAAACAGCGGGCAAAAGGACGTATTAAGATACGGCGATGAATTTGCAACGGTCAAAATCCGTTATAAAGAGCCGGGAGAGCAGGAATCCAAATTAAACTCCTATATTGTTGACAGGGGAGATTTTACTAAAAATCCCAGCGATGATTTTGTCTTCGCGTCTCTGGCGGCGGAATTTGCCATGATCTTATCCGACAGTCCCAACAAAGGCAGCGCGACCCTGGAAGGGATTATGAAGACTTGCGCTGCGCTGGAGCTTGACGATGAGTATAAAGAAGAGTTTTACTATCTGGTCAGGCTGATGGCGAAGAGACAGTAACACTTAATATGGGATTGCAATAGGAAATAATCCATCAGAGCAAAGCGAAAACCTTGCATTGGCGTGCAATATAGTGGACAACAATTAAAAAGAAATACAAAAAAATTTTGAAAAATCCTTTAAAACAGGTCAAATTGCATAAAATAAAATATTTTTCATGAAAATCGTTGACAATATAATGCACATCGGGGTATACTCAACCCATCAAGTTGAATACGAGACTTGGAGAGTTATCCGGGTTATAAACAAAGGCGTTTACTTCGCAGGAAGTGAGCGCCTTTCTTGTATTATAAACCGGAGGGAGGCAGAACCGAACTTGGTTTCAGCAGAAAGAGAGGTAGAGGATTATGAAAAAGAAAATCGTAAGTCTGATGTTGGCAACAGTGATGGCAGTGAGTCTGTTAGCAGGCTGCGGGTCAGGTGACGGCGCGGCGGCAGATACGGATGCGGCGGAAGAAGCTGCACAGACGGAGGAAACCGCCGGTACGGAAGAAACCGCCGGAGAGGAAAAAGGCGTACTCCGCGTGGGTATGGAATGCGCCTATGCGCCTTTTAACTGGACGCAGGAAACGGAAGAAGTGGCAAACGGAGATACGGCGGTGCCGATCTATGGAACCGACTATTATGCGTATGGCTATGACGTTATGATGGCGAAAAAAATCGCAGACGAACTGGGATGGGATCTGGAGATCCATAAAGTGGAATGGGATTCGATCGGACTGGCAATGGATTCCGGACAGTATGACTGTATTATTGCCGGCATGGGCAGAACCGCAGAAAGAGAACAGTCCTATTCCTTTACCGAACCTTATTATTACAGGGATAACTGCATTACGGTCAAAAAAGGCAGCGAACTGGAAAGCGTAACGGGCTTATCCGATCTTGCAGGCAAAAACGTAACGGTTACCACACAGCTTGGAACGGGCTGGGTACCCCTTTTGGATCAGATCCCGGACGTAACGCTGGGCGCAAACTATGAGACGACGGCGGAATGCTTTATGGCGATTTCCAACGGCGTTGCGGATATAGCGGTAATCGACGTGCCTACGGCGGAATCCGCGGCAATGACAAACAGCGATCTGACAGTAATCTATCTGAACGAAGATGACGCTTTTGAAAACGACGACGACATGATCAACGTATGTATTGCAACGAGAAAAGACGATACAGAGCTTCGCGACAAGATCCAGGAAGCGATGGACCGTCTCGGATGGAACGACAAAGCCGCAATGGACGAAATGATGGAAGAGGCAATTTCCGTTCAGCCTGCAGCAAACTAAAATAAAACGCACAGCAGAGAGGAGACGATGATATGTATGGAATTTTAGCATCGGCGGACCCCACAAATTCATTGGAATGGATGGTATTTTTAGCGAAGAAATATGCAAATATGTTCTGGCAGGGGACCTGGGTAACTCTGTATGTGGCAGTAATCGGAACAATTCTGGGCTTTTTGTTGGGTTATCTGATCGGGATTATCGAGGATATCAGGATCAATAAAGAAGACAACATCATCAAAAAAGTATTAGTCCGTATTTTAAAAGTGATTTCAGTTGTATATGTGGAAATATTCAGGGATACGCCTATGATCGTACAGGCAATGATTATATTTTTCGGTCTGCGTCAGGCAGGCGTGGAAATAGCGGTCGTTACCGCCGGTATCCTGGTAACGCTTTTAAATACAGGCGCTTATATGTCCGAAACCGTTCGCGCCGGCATCAAGTCAATTGATGCCGGGCAGCGGGAAGGAGCGCTTGCCCTGGGAATGTCGCCGATGCTCGCCATGTTTACGGTTATTCTGCCCCAGGCGTTTAAAAATATTATTCCCGAAATGGCGAATACCTTTTTGACCAATTTGAAGATGACTTCCGTCTTAAACGTAATCGGCGTATCTGAATTGTTCATGACTGCAAAGACGGTGGGCGGAAATTATTATAAATATTTTGAATCTTATCTGATCATAGCGGTCATTTATTTCGTATTCTGTTTCGCGTTTAACCGTCTGTTCCTGTTTATGGAAAAGAAGATGGCGATGAAATCGGATTATGTGCTTGCCGTAGAATATATGGATAACCAATAGGAGGGAACGGATATGAGCGAAGCAATTATCAGTATCAAAGATTTGAGCAAGTCCTTTGGAGATCACGAGGTTTTGAGAAAAATAGATTTTGACGTGGCGAAAGGAGAGGTAATCTGCATTGTGGGTTCCTCGGGTTCCGGCAAGTCCACGCTGCTGCGCTGCATCAACAGGCTGGAGCATCAAAGCTCGGGCAAAATTTATTATCACGGCAGCGAGATTAAGGACGCGCAAAGAGAAGTAAACGAATACCGCTCAAAAGTCGGAATGGTGTTCCAGTCCTTTAACCTGTTCAACAACATGACGGTCCTCGGCAACTGTATGTCGGGCACCAGGAAGGTGCTTCACGTTTCCAAGGAAGAGGCGTTTAACAGGGCGATTACCCATTTGAAAGCGGTAGGCATGGCGCCCTATATCAATGCTTATCCGGCGCAGCTTTCCGGCGGGCAGAAACAGCGCGTGGCGATTGCGCGGGCGCTTTGCATGAATCCTGAAGTGCTCCTTTTTGACGAGCCCACCAGCGCGCTTGACCCGGAGATGGTAGGCGAGGTGCTCAATGTTATGAAAGAGCTTGCCAAAACAGGACTTACCATGATTATTGTGACCCATGAAATGGGATTTGCAAGGGACGTATCCACCAGAACGATATTTATGGATAAAGGATATATCGCTGAGGACGACGTGCCGGAGAAACTGTTTACCAACCCTAAGAATCCCAGGACCAGAGAGTTTTTAAGCAGGTTTATCGCAGGATAAAAAGGAGGAGATCGGAATGGAAAATTATGTCGTAACATTTGCAAGAGGATTCGGCTCGGGCGGAAAAGAAATCGCATCCAAGCTTGCCGCGGAGCTGGGGATTCATTGCTACGAAAACAGGATTCTGACTCTTGCTTCGCAGTTAAGCGGTCTGGATGAAAATCTGTTTGCCGAGGTAAATGAAAAAATCCAAAAAAACGGGAGCTTCTCAAGCTTTTTAAGAGGGCTGCCGCGTTCGAGGCAGTATATTAGCCGGAATGAAAAATTTGTATCCGACGATACGTTATTTGAATATCAGCGCCAGATCATAGAGAATCTTGCCAATACGGAATCCTGTTGTATCGTGGGAAAATGCGCGGACTGGGTGCTGCGCGGACGGGATAACGTGGTAAGCGTTTATATCGAGGCGCCGAGGGATTTCTGCGTAAAGCGCACCGTGGAACATATGGGCGTGACCGAGGAAACGGCAAACGCCACCATAGAGCATACGGATAAATACCGCGCCGATTATTACGCTTATTACACCCATGGCAATTACTGGACCAACCCGGTAAATTACGATATGACCTTAAACAGTGAGAAAGTCGGAATTGAGGACTGCGTAAAAATCATAAAGGAATATTTAAAAATAAAAGGATTTATATAAAAGTCGTTTTTTGGCGTTTCCTGTAAAAACTTTGTCGATTTTTGTAAAAACTTTGTCGATGAGTTTGGATTGTCGGTTAGGATGATCTGTGATATAGTATTTTTACTATACACGTAGTTATTGTTATAACGACATCCATAATTTTTCAAAGGGGGATTTACAAAAATGAAAAAGAGATTAAAAAACGTAATGCAAAAAGCAGCTTTTTTGTCCTTTTTATCAATCGTACTTTTTGCCGTTTGCAAAAATACGGTTTTGGCAAAGGAAAGCGGCAGCGCCGCGGACGCAGGCGCATATATTGGAAATATCCAAATATGCAATGAGGAGAGCGGGGAAATTCTGGAAATTCCCATGGACCAGACAAATGTGAAAGTGCAAAGCGCTTCTGACGGTGGCGACGGTACCGTAACGGAAACCCATGAGGCGATTATTGCGATTGATAAAGACGGAAGCGCCAGTTATGTAGAATCCGTTCCGCCCATGACCAGATCCGATGCTACTGCAGCCGATTCCAATACTTATTGGAAGGCGTCGATTACCATTACTTATTCGGTAAATTCCAGCACTGCCAGTTTGACCAAAGTAACCGGTTATTGGACGCAGTTAAGAGGAAATACCACTCTTTCAAACAGAAGAGTATATTATGCGATTAACGCCGGTATTTCAGGAGCCGGCGATACCAAGTATCCGACGTCCAATTCATTTTCTTATCTTACGGGCTTCCCAAGCTTTAGCTCCAGCCGTTTATATTCTATCGGGGCAAATTCAAGCGCAACGATAACGACAGAGGCGGGCTTGCAGTTACAAATTACGGCAAATGTGGAAAAGAAATATACAAGTTAATGATTTAAACATTTGTGGGATGTTTGATAGGAGGACATACTATGAAAAAGGGTTTGAATTTGAGCATTGCTTTTTTGATAACGGCTTTACTGTGCGCCTGTGGGAACGAGACTTCCGAAGAAACCGGCTGGAATGTATATACTTATTCCGAGCAGGGAGACGGCAGCGTTGTTACTTCTAATGACTATTCCGTTTCCGGTGAACAGGAATTGGCGGATTTACTAAAAGGCGCGGAAGCGCAGATGCAGCTTCCTTCTTATATTCCGGCAGGATATGAGTTTGCGGAGGGTAATTTTTCTTACTATGTTACCCAGGAAAACCTTGATCAGGCGGAAGTCTCGAAAGAGACCGGAGAGGGCGGAAATCCGACGAATGTCTATACGCTGAAAGATGATGTGCTGAAGCAGGCGGACGGTTTTTTGGTGACTTATTCTGACGGAGAAGGCAAAGAGATTACGGTAGAGGCGTCCTATGTGCAGAGTATGGATCTGGATACGGGAAATACCGGGTTTGCGGAAGCAGAAACCCAAAATTATGAGCTTGGCAGAAGCGGCGCCTCGAATAACGGCTATCTGGGAGAATTTTTCCGTGAAGCGCAGCCGATTTACGGATATGACGGCAGCGGTTCCGAAATAGAAAGGAAAGTTATTTTCGTCCGGATCTGGATGTCGGATGGGGATCAGGAAGAAGTGGTCAAAATTGCCGAAAGCATGTGACCGATTCCTATAATGACGTGAAGATGCTTGCAAAAACCCCGTAAGTATGCTACTATTTTTCCAGACAAATTGCGGTAGTAGAGACAAATATGTGTTTCATCATGCGGGTGATGCCGTGATCGGGAAATGTATTCGCCCCGGGACAAAGTAATATTTGTCCCGGGTTTTTATTTTGCAGGCGGTTTTTCCGGGATGAATACAAAAGGGTTTTTCAATATGATGGAAAGGACGTAATAAAATGGCGAATGTAATTACAGATGAAACGATTGATTACGTAGGAATTCTTGCCAAGCTGGAGCTGTCTGAGGAAGAAAAAGAACAGGCAAAAAAGGATATGGCTTCCATGCTTGACTATATTGACAAATTAGGCGAGCTGGATACCACAGGCGTTGAGCCTATGAGCCATGTTTTTCCTGTCAATAATGTATTCAGGGAAGATGTGGTAACAAACGGAGACGACAGGGAAAATATCATCAAAAATGCTCCGGAAGAAAAAGACGGCATGTTTGTTGTGCCCAGCACATTTTAAGGAGGGCTGCAGGGAATGGATATTTTGGATTTATCGGCTGTAGAGCTTGCAGCAAAAATAAAGGCAGGGGAAGTAACCGCCGTGGAAGCGGTGGAGGCGGTACTTTCCCAAATAGAAAAAAGCGAAGATGCGCTGAACTGCTATGTGACTTTGGATAAAGAGGGCGCATTAAAGAAAGCAGAAGAAGTGCAGAAAAAAATAGAAGCGGGAGAACTGACAGGACCTCTTGCCGGCGTTCCTGTTGCCATCAAGGACAATATGTGTACGGAAGGTATGCTGACAACCTGTTCTTCTAAGATATTAGGAAACTTTATCCCCACCTATACGGCAGAGGCTGTCATCAATCTGGAGAAGGCGGGAGCCGTTATTTTGGGTAAAACAAATATGGACGAGTTTGCCATGGGTTCCACAACGGAAACCTCCGCATTCGGAGCCACCAAAAACCCTTGGAATACAGATCATGTACCGGGCGGTTCTTCCGGCGGTTCTGCGGCGGCAGTTGCGGCAAGGGAATGTTTCTATGCACTGGGTTCCGACACAGGCGGTTCCATCCGCCAGCCCGCATCCTATTGCGGCGTAGTGGGAATGAAACCTACCTACGGTACGGTTTCCCGTTACGGACTGATCGCTTACGGTTCTTCTTTGGATCAGATCGGACCTCTTTGTAAGGACGTGACCGACTGTGCGACGATCCTGGAAGCTATCGCTTCTCACGATCTGAAGGATTCTACCAGCGTAGAAAGAAAAGACACAGACTTTACTTCGGCTTTGGTAGATGATGTAAAGGGCATGAAGATCGGAATCCCCAAAGATTATTTCGGAGAAGGTCTGGATGCAGATGTAAAAGAAAAAGTATTAGCTGCAGCTAATTTATTGAAAGAAAAAGGTGCTGTCATAGAGGAATTTGATCTTTCCTTAGTGGAATACGCCATTCCTACTTATTACACCATTGCGGCGGCGGAAGCAAGTTCTAACTTAGAGCGTTTTGACGGTGTAAAATACGGTTTCCGTGCAGAGGATTGTGATGAGCTGCACCAGATGTATAAGCGCAGCCGTTCTCAGGGCTTCGGACCGGAAGTAAAACGCCGTATCATGTTAGGCTCCTTTGTATTGAGTTCCGGTTATTATGATGCTTATTATTTAAAGGCTTTGAGAGTAAAGGCGTTGATCAAAAAAGCGTTTGATGAGGCGTTTGCCAAATATGATATGATCTTAGGTCCCTGTGCGCCGACCACTGCGCCTAAGATCGGTTCTTCCTTATCCGATCCTATTAAGATGTATCTGGGAGATATTTATACCATTTCCGTCAATCTGGCGGGACTGCCGGGCATCAGCGTACCTTGCGGCGTGGACAAAAACGGTCTGCCCGTAGGCTTACAGCTGATCGGCGACTGCTTTAACGAAAAGAAAATCATTCAGGCTGCTTACTCCTATGAGCAGGCAAGAGGTAAATTTTCACTTGCAAAGGAGGGCAAATAAATGGCAAAACAGTATGAAACCGTCATCGGTCTGGAAGTTCACGTAGAGCTTGCCACCAAAACCAAAATATTCTGCGGCTGTTCCACTGCATTCGGCGGAGAGCCCAATACCCATACCTGTCCGGTCTGCACCGGTATGCCGGGTTCCCTTCCGGTGTTAAATAAACAGGTACTGGAATATGCCATTGCAGTAGGTCTTGCTACCAACTGTGATATTACCAGAAACTGTAAGTTTGACAGAAAGAATTATTTCTATCCCGATAACCCTCAGAATTACCAGATTTCCCAGCTCTATCTGCCCATCTGCCGTAACGGCTATGTGGAGATCAAAACAGAGGAAGGCGCAAAAAAGGTAGGCATCCATGAAATCCATATGGAAGAGGATGCGGGAAAGCTGATCCATGATGAATGGGAAGACGCTTCCCTTGTGGACTTTAACCGTTCCGGCGTGCCCTTGATCGAGATCGTATCGGAGCCGGATATGAGAAGCGCCGACGAAGTTATCGCTTATCTGGAAAAGCTGCGCCTGATCATCCAGTATTTAGGTGCGTCCGATTGTAAATTACAGGAGGGCTCCATGAGAGCCGATGTAAACCTTTCCGTCCGTGAAGTGGGAGCAAAGGAATTCGGAACCCGTACGGAAATGAAGAACTTAAACTCTTTCAAGGCAATTGCACGTGCCATTGAAGGCGAGAGGGCAAGACAGATCGACCTGATCGAGGATGGAAAAGAAGTGGTTCAGGAAACCCGCCGCTGGGATGATACCAAAGAATCCTCCTATGCCATGAGAAGCAAAGAGGATGCTCAGGATTATCGTTATTTCCCTGATCCTGACTTAGTACCGATCATTGTCAGCGACCAGCTGTTAGAGAGCATCAGGGCAAAACAGCCGGAATTCCGCACGGAAAAAATGGCTCGTTATAAAGAGGAATATGATATCCCCGAATATGATATTGAGATCATTACCGCGTCAAAGAGAATGGCGGATCTGTTCGAGGAGACTGTGGCGATCTGCAATCAGCCCAAGAAGGTTTCCAACTGGCTGATGGTTGAGACCATGCGCCTGTTAAAAGAACAGGATATGGACCCGGAGGACATCCGTTTCTCCCCGGAACATCTTGCCGCACTGATTCAGATGACGGAAAAGAAAGAGATCAACAGCTCTGTGGCAAAAGAAGTATTTGAGGTTATGTTCAATGAGGACATTGATCCTGTGGCATATGTGGATGAGAAGGGTCTAAAGACTGTCAATGACGAGGGCGCACTTCGTAAGACCATTGAGGAAATTGTTGCAGCAAATCCCCAGTCCGTGGAGGATTATCACAACGGCAAGGAGAAGGCGATCGGATTTTTGGTAGGTCAGACCATGAAGGCAATGAAGGGTAAGGCTGATCCGGCAATGGTAAATCAGATTTTAAAAGAATTGTTATAAAGATGTAAGATAAACCAGCCGCAAATCAGCAGGAGGAATGGAAATGCAAAATGATTTATTATTGAACCCTCGTTTGCAATGTTATGAAGTATGGCAGTTGCTGTAGTATGGCGATTTACACAAAAAAACGTAGAAATTATAACAGATAATTGACTTCCAATCGGTAAATTGATAGAATAAAAAAGTCTATTATAGACAGGGAGCACTGCATAGCGGCAGGCGGTTGGCTAATATCCCTCGAAAGGGGGTGAAGCTTATGCGGATTACGTTACATATCGGAAAATATACCGTTACGATAATTGTAAGAAGCAACAACCGCCACTCTGGCAAGTGACGGTTGTTTGAGTAATACTTAAATATAACCATTGCAAAAGCCAACCGCTTGTCGCAGTGCTTCTTTATGTATATATTATATGCAGGGCTCGATCAGAAGTCAACGAAAATATGTCCTTTTCTTTTATAGATATCCGCAAAGTGGAATCAGATAGTAAAGTTAATTATCAAATGTTATAATATCTGCATTGGACAGAACAATGATCGGGATTTTTGAGGAGTAAATGTATGAACATTAACGATTATTCAATGTATTTATCTGCGGAAACAATGATGGGACCCAACAGTGCGAGGATTTTAGAGGAATTATTCACGAAGTACCCTTTACACCTTACACAAAAAGATAAAGTTCTTGATTTGGGGTGCGGGACCGGCTTGACGAGTCTGATTATTGCAAAAGAAACCGATGCAAAGGTCTATGCAAATGACCTCTGGATTCGCGCAGAGGATAATGCAAAGCGGTTTGAGCAGTGGGGGGTCGGAGAACAAATTATTCCTATCTGTGAGGATGCGAACGAATTAAGTTTTGACCCAAAGCAGTTTGCCGCATTGATCAGCATAGACTCTTATCATTATTTTGCAGGTAAAAACAACTTTTTTGAAAATAAGATTTTGCCGTTTCTTAAAGATAAGGCTGTGGTATTGATCGGTATTCCCGGCATTAAAAATGAATATAGCGGTCGCTCGGAAGAGTTGCTCTCCGAGTGGCCTGGTGATGAAGCCTATATGTTCAAGAGTGCAAGTCAATGGAAAAAGATAATCGGAAATAGCGACAGAATCGAAACGGTAAAAGTATGGGAGATGGATTGTTTTAGCAATGCCTGGAATGAGTGGTTTGCTACGAAACACGAATATGCTGACGGTGATAAACAATTCTTTGAAGCTCTCATTAAACCATATACTTGTTTTGTTGGAATTTATATTAAAATAAAATGATGAATGCAGAAGATGATTGATAAAAATGGCAGGATCGTGGGAACCATTCATCGGTATCTGATTGTTGCAAAAAGATAGATCTAAAGGGTGTGGCAGGGCAAAGGTTCTGCCACACAAAAATCTGAATTTACACTTATGAAAAAATTTTATTTTTTATACGCAAACTTGCTTCTATGTGCATAATCCAATGTCTTGAAAATGGCATTTGTATTAAGCCGCGAATATCTTTGCCGCACCAATAATCAATAAGCCAGATTGCATTTTTATCATCGCTTACAACGTTCAATGATTTTAAATATTCTTTTCTTTCTTCTGATACTTTCTTTTTTAAGTCGTCATAGGATAAACTATTGATTATCTTTTCGGTGCTATCCTTTACTTCAAAAATATAGGAATAAAGTTCTTTCAAATTAAGCTGTTTTGAAAAATCTGCAATCTGTTCTTTGACAAGTTCATTGCCTGTTGTGATGATAGGCGAATTGATGCGTTCCTGATAATTGCCCGCAAAAAACACTTGCTCGTCTTTACTTATCAATGTATGTGCAACGATATCTTCGATACGGAAAATATGCCAAATTGAATATGCAATCGTTTTATTATGATAGCCGTCTGCATTTATAAACGGGATCGCATCAAAATCTTTTCTGCTTAATTCCTCATGAAATGATGTTAAGATTTCCATTAGCTGATTTCGCAAATCAAATAATGTGCCCATACCCGCTTCGTAGGTGTCTTTCTTTTTGATTTGCATTTGCATTGTTTTATTTAGTTCCGACCATACCTTGTTCATAATCAATTATCCTCCGGCAAATATCTTTATTTTTTCCATTTTCATTGCCTCTTTCACATAATTTATTTTACAGTACAATTGATATTTTGTCATTGCTCGCTTTACTTATTTATGCACCGGTACTTCCATAGTGTTTCATTCCAATATGCCAAAATTTGTATGCGGTTATTGCTATGCCTAAAGCAATAACAGGGGAAATGTAAGCAAGCCATACATGTGATAAATTTTTCCCGAGTAGATTTGCCACAGGATAATATCCGGTAAGAGCATAAGGCACGAAAAAAGTTAGTAGTAACTGCATTCCTTTTGAATAAATCTGTATCGGATAATCGCAAAAGTTTTTAAGTCCATAATCATTATTAGTCAGTAATGAAACAATTTCCTCACTTTTTACTGTCCAGAAACTAATTGTTCCGGTAATGACCGTAATTGCAGAAAAAATAACAAAACCGGAAAGTAAATTCAAACAATAATAGATAACGTTTATTGCAGTCCACCGGACTGACAGTTTTTGTAAGCTGTATATCCAAAAGTATATTGAAAAAAACAAACGTGGTAAAAATGTATATTGAAACTGTTGTAAAACTAAATATACAAATGGATTTATGGGACGGGTCAAGTATAAGTCGAATTTCCCGCTGCGAATCAATTCGCCAATATCCCGCATGGGACTCCAAAAAAAGAAACAGCTAAATGAATAGGATACCCAACTTGTTGTAAACATAAAAAGGATTTCATATTTATTCCAGCCGGCGATACTGTCGAAATTGTAGAATATAACATAAAACCCGGCAAAATATACTCCAATCAAAATTGTGTTAGCTATCAGCTCAAGTAAGAGCGAAAAATGATATTCCAGTTTGCCTTTCATGTATATTATGACAAAGCGAAGATATATTCTAATATAATTCATCTTTTATCCTCCTTGCACGATCAGTTTTCTTTTTCCAATTATCCAGATAACTTCCGTTATAAAATATAATAAAAGAATCCATATAATCTGGGTTATGATTGCTTCCGCAATGGCTTGGGATTCCATTTGTTGTGTCATAATTGTTACAGGAATTGCATAAATTGCGCGAAACGGAAGAAACTGATTTATTTTGGATAATATATCCGGAAACATTGTTACAGGAATCCATACGCCGGACAACAGCTTATATACCGCATCCAGAAGCATATTCAGAGGCCATGTTACAATCAGCCAAAATGCTAATAGCCCAATGATAAGAGAATATAAAAACTGAATATAATATGCCAGCATAATCGAAAGTATTCCCCATAAAATTTGCGTGCGGTACAATATATGCGTTGGCATAATAACCATTGCAATAATGCTTAGCGGAACACAGCAGAATGCAATTTTTACAATCGTGTCTCCGAAATGTCTGGAGAAGACCATTTTTCTGAAATCTGTGGGTCGGATCAATTCTGTGACAATATTTCCTGTTTGAATCTGAGCATTTAGCCATTCGATGGTATTGCATTCAATAAAAGAAGAGATTATAGTGGCAACAACGATATATTTTAAGGTATCTTCCTGATTTAACAACAGGTTTGTCCGGCTGTTTGATAGAAAAAGGGCATTCCATATAGAAAGCTGTAAGTACAAATAAAGTATCTTAGACAGAAATTTAGACCATATTGCACTTGGATAAGCCGTATGTTCTTTAATCCCGATTAGTATGTAATCAATATATTTCTTCATAGGCATCCCCCTTCATATATGCTTTTGATGATTGTTTCAAGAGAGTTGCTCATCGGGGGCTTTCGATGGGATTCTTCAGTAGGGGTAAAATGATACTTACTTTTCAATTCATCTAATGTACCGTCGTATAAAAGAGAACCTTTATCAATTATCAGCATTTTCCGGCATAGTGATTCAATGTCTGAAATATCGTGAGTTGTCAAAATAATGGTAGTATTTTTTACCTGGTTCATTTTGATAATAAAATCCCGTATTTTTGCTTTTGCCAAAACATCTATCCCGATAGTGGGTTCATCAAGAAACAAAACTTCAGGATTATGTAATAAAGCTGCCGCCAAATCTGCTTTCATTCTTTGCCCAAGGCTCAGAAGTCTGGGCGGTTTGTAAATAAATTCGGACAGATTCAAGATATCGGAAAATATCTCAATATTTTCACTATAAATTTTTTCCGGAATGCGATACATATCCTTAAACAGTTTAAAGGATTCGATTACTGGAATGTCCCAGCAAAGCACGCTTCTCTGCCCAAATACAACACCGATCTTTAGCATAATCTCTTTTCTGTTTTTCTTAAAATTCAGACCATTGACAGAAATCGTACCATTGTCCGGAGTGAGGATACCGGTGAGCATTTTTATGGTGGTGGATTTTCCGGCGCCATTTGCTCCTATAAATCCCACAATATCACCTGCTTGAATGGTAAAAGAAATATCATTTACAGCAGTCGCATAAGAATATTTTTTGCCAAAAAGGTGTTTGACGGAACTGTCTTTCATGGAACGGTTTTTTATTTTATAGCTTTTTGTTAAGTGTTCAACTTCTATGCTCATATTTGTTGCACTTCTTTCTCTTTTTTGTATAATAGCATCAGATAACATATCAGTAAAATTGAAATAATAAATAATATAATTCATTTATTTTGATAATGAGGTTATAAAATGACAATTGTGCAATTAGAAACTTTTTTAAAAATAACGGAAGCAGGAAGCTTTACTTCTGCTGCAAATCTGTTAGGATATGCCCAGTCAACGGTTACGACACAAATTAAACAATTGGAGGAGGAGCTGAATTGCCTTTTGTTTGAGCGGCTGGGGAAAAATGTTGTTTTAACATTAGAGGGCAAAAGATTATTGGTATATGCACAAAAAATGCTGCAGCTGGAAAGGGAAATATTGTTGGAAGTGCCGAAATCCGAAGATCCTGCGGGAATAGTAAGGTTAGGAGTTTCTGAATCGTTGTGTTATAACACATTGCCCCATATTTTACTGGAATATAAAAAGAAATTTCCTAAAATAGAAATCCAGCTTCAATTTATTACCCATGATATATTTCCTTCGATGTTAAAACAGGGATCTTTAGATTTGGTTTACACTTTGAATCCATACATTGAATTGCCGGAACTGGTCATGCTGCATAAAAAACCGGAAACATTGGGATTCTATGCAAGCCCGGAATATCCTCTTGCAAGAAAAAATCATATCAGGGAAACGGATTTAGAAAATATTCCATTGCTCCTTACCTCGCACGGCTGTAATTTCAGACGAATGCTTATTGAGGATTTGGCAAAGTATTCCATTGCCCCTAAAATTGGAATAGAGACAAGCAGAAAAGAAATATTAAAACAGTTTGCAGTGAATCAATTAGGCGTAGCTTTTATACCGGATATGGTGGTCGGAGAAGAAATGGAAAACGGTTCTCTAAAGCGGCTTGATTGGGATGGAAATGATTTTCATGTATTTTCGCAGATATTTATTCATAAAGACAAGCACTTGAATTCAGCAATAGAGGGACTGATTGAAATAATACTGGAAAATACGAATGAATAACCTGTTTACTGTGTTACTTGTATTTTGGGTTATACTGTTTTAATATAAAAGATTGAAAAGTGTTATGCTTCACAGAGGATGGACAGTGGAACAATGGAGATAATAAAAAATGAAAGCAGGTATCGCAATGAATATGCAGGAGTTAAAGAAACTTATTTACCAAGGTGAAAAAGTTGATATAGAGTGCAAAAAAGCAGAAGGCAGCGTGCCGAAGTCTGCATATGAGTCATATTCTGCATTTGCCAATACTAAGGGCGGATACATTATATTTGGCGTAAAGGAAGACAAAACTAAGACGATACCGGAAGAACGATTTATAATACAAGGCATAGATAATCCGTCAAAGCAGAAAGAGGATTTTTGGAATACAATCAATGGAAGTAAAGTAAATTGCAATTGTGCAAGCACATAATTTAAGGGTTCTGTTACCTGTTATAATTTATTATTAAACTCTCGGCAAACCCTTATAAATACTAACTTTTCTGTAGGTGAGCTTTCCGTTAGGTATTCCCTTGTGTTATATCGTTTCACAAGGCATTATGAACCCTCGCAAGGGCAAAAATAAGGGAAGCAAAATCACATAACACATTATAACATAATATAAATGGACTGTGTGAACTGATTGAAATGCTTTTTTAATTTTACAGAAAAGAGGATTGATTGAATGAATATAATATATGCAGATTACAACATTTACCATAACAGCATTGATATATGCACTTATGCCGGATATATTCTTCGGATTGATTGTGCAAAGGCAGAGGAAGGATTAGAAACTACTCCTAATTCAGAGTGTGCTTTGAATGCCCTTGCAATAGATAATCCACTTGAATATGCAAGACTTTATCTTGACGGAACTATGCAGATGTGGATTGATGCGGAGGATAGTCTGGAAGTGTGGTAATTTTATGGGCGGATTGCTATGAAATGGCAGTCCGCCTTTTATAAAAAACTTCAGAAAAATATAGGTGGAATACAAGGAGTGTGCGTGGTACAATAGAAAGTGAAAATTTGAATTTGGTGGTAAGATGATGAAAAAAAGAAGTACAACAGTAGTGGTAGTTATATTAACTCTTATAATGACATTTATGGAAATGTCTGCTTTGCCGGCAGCGTTATTTTGTAATGTAAAAATTAAGGACATCAATCCGATTTACATTACTTTGATGTTGAATTTTTTATTGGCTTTTGCAATTTATTGGATGTGTAAAAAGATTTTTATCAAAGATTGGTGGTTGGGTTTACAGTTTAAAGGAATATTATCAGGGCTAAAAAAATATGGATTACCTACGGTAATTGCGACCGTCATAGTTACGATTGCTTTCTGTATCGGATTGACACCATTCGATAATAAACCAACGATATGGAGAGTTGTTGTTGAAGGCATTGTGTACTACATAGGTGTAGGTATTATGGAAGAACTGTATTTGAGAGGTTTATTACAGAATATTATTGAAAAGTGGTTTGGAGAAAGAGAAAATGCAACATTGTATGCGATTTTAATTACTTCTGTATTATTTGGCTTAGGACATATTTTTGGAGCTTTGGGACAACCAATTGTAACGGTAATAGCTAAAACCGTTTGGGCAACTGCGCTTGGTGTTTATTTTGGAGCAGTTTATGTTGTAAGTAAAAACCTGTGGGTTCCAATCATACTACATTTAACTATAAATCTATGTGGTATTCCGTTTTGTTTTTCAACAAGTAATCAGTACCCCGCAATAGCTTTGATAACTTGTCTTGTGTCTTATATTTTACTCGCAATTTATGGTGTGTATATTATAAGAAAAAATAATTAGTAGTATCAAGACTTGAAACTTTCAGCTTTTAGAACTAGAGAAATCGGAATTTGTGAGGTGATATAATGAATAAAATTAAGCTGACTGCACTTCCTTGTATATGTGCAGATGTTTTTTACGGTACTGAAATAATCAGACCGGGAGGAGAAGCATTGAATTTTGCTGCTCATGCCTCGCACTTTAAGGATATAGATGTTACGCTTCTTGGTGTTGTCGGAAAAGATAAATATGCAGAAGCGATAATGGATTCAATATCAAAGCTTGATATTGATAAAAACCATATACGCATTGATGAAAGGTATCAGACTGCAAATAATATGACTTACCTTACAGAATCGGGCGATAGGTATTATAAAGATGATTCATGGAACGGAAAAATTCTCGATAACATCGTACTGAATGATAATGAAATCAAAATCTTATCAAGGTCCGATGTAGTCTTTGTCCATTTCTGGGCTTCGTGTTTTTCGCAAGTAGTTGAACTGAAGGAAACTCTTGGCTTTAAGCTTGCGGTAGATTTTGATGTATATAGAGATTTTGCAGATATGGAACGATTTGCTTCGCATGTTGATTTCTTTATGATAAGCGGCTCGGAAGAACTCCTGCCGAAGTTCAAAGAATTATCGAATAAATACCGTTGCCTGTTCAACGTGTCACTTGCAGAACGTGGAAGCGTTACATACTTTAATGGACAGGAATTCAAAGTGCAAGCTGTGAAAGTTGAACACATAATTGACACGACCGGTTGTGGTGACAGCTATCACGCCGGATTTGTCTGCTCATATATGCTCGAAAATAATATTGAAAAGGCTATGAATGTCGGTTCCGAAATTGCAGCAGAAACCTTAAAACATTACGGTGGATTCTGAATAATCAGAAACACAACTTCCAGTCTTGTGGAGAGATTGAAAGTAACAGAAGATTTGAATTTGGTGGAGAATATACGCATGAAGAAATACTTTATTGTTAGTTTAGTGAAACACGGAATTCTCGGTGGTGGTATTGTTGCAGATTCAGAAGCAATTACTTACCATACAGGTAAATTAACAATATCCCAGGAATACAGACATTTAGTATTGAAATACGAAGATATTAGTGAAGTGACGAAAGGGTGGCTTTTTATTTTGCCAACGGTCACGGTAAAAATGCGAAATGGAAATGAATACAAGTTTGCGGTGTTTTTCAACAGAAAGCGTTTTGTCAACACCCTCAAAGGTATGGGAGCTGACGTATAAATTCCAAGATTATGAAGTGTTTGGAAGCAACTGAAGATTTGAAGTTGTGGAGGTAATTATCAATGAGAAATATTTACGATAATAGTGAATTTTTTGCCGCATATGCGGAAATGGGAAGAAGCAAAGATGGTCTGAAAGCTGCTGGAGAGTGGCATCAGTTGCAACCGTTATTCCCTAAATTACAGGGAAAAAAAGTTTTGGATTTAGGATGTGGTTACGGTTGGCATTGCAAATATGCCGCACAAATGGGAGCTACTGAAATTCTTGGTATTGATAGTAGTCAAAAAATGATTGCAAAAGCAGTAGCTGATAACTCTGATGACAAAATCAAGTATAAAGTTTGCGGTGTTGAAGAATACATTTATCCTGAAAATACTTATGACCTAGTTGTTTCTAACCTGGTACTGCACTATATCGAAAATTTAGCTAATGTTTATCAAAAGGTGTATTGCACATTAAAAGTAGGTGGGTATTTCCTATTCAATATTGAACATCCGACTTTCACCGCAGGTGTTAATGAGGATTGGATTTATGATGAAAATGGGAAACCTAAATATTGGCCAATCGACAATTACTATTACACAGGCGAAAGAGAAACCAATTTTCTTGGTCAACGAGTAATTAAACAGCACCACACATTAACGCAGATATTGAATCCACTTATAAAATGTGGTTTTCAAATTGAGGCTATTGAGGAAGCAATGCCTCCGGCAGATATGATGGGTATGCCGGGAATGTGTAATGAAATGCGTAGACCTATGATGTTGTTGGTTAAGGTTAAAAAGGTTTAATAAACAACTTTCAGTTTTGTTAAGAGATGCATTCCGGTGCCAAAACGGTGCCAAGAAATCATGCAAATAAAAATAGATCATATGATATCAACGAAAATATGCAGATTTCAGCCATAAAAAGCATAGAAAATATATCGAAAAACGCTATTCATATAGCGTGAAGGTGGACGTACTGTAGGTTCAGGCCGTGTTGCTACAATCATTGAGTAATCTTTGATTTAGTATCATAGAGACTTAAATTATTAGCCGCAATCCCTTATTTTATCAGGGATTGCGGCTTTCTTTTTGCTTAGAAAGATTAGCGGACAAAGAAAAAACACTCGTCAGCATTTTAAGGTTGACGAGTGTTGTGATACGAGTTTGATACACTTGATTAAAATTTCTTTCTTAGTTGCCTTTATGAGGCCACTTAATTTTCCACTCAAAGTATTCTTCCTTGGTAATCTTACCGGTGTCAAGTTCTTGTTTTTTCTTCATCCATTCTAACAGAAAATCATCCATTAAAGAATAATTGAAAGAAAGGAGAATCACATGTGCAGAGAAGGTAATTGGTAAAGATAGTTAAATAAAGGTGGGTGAGACTATGACGAAGAGATATATGAGTGCGATGGAAGTTGCAGTGCAACTTCAGATAGCAAACAGTGGAAAAAGAAGTGGCGGAGGCAAGAAAGCAGTTGGAAAATGTGAAGAAATATATGGGGATGGAGCAAGAGGAACGAAAGGAGAAAAAACATATTGGAAAGCAAGATATGAGTATATAGGAGTGTGGGGGGAAGCTGCCGATAAAAAGGCAGCTTTTGCTTTAGGATGATATTACGGTAATTTGGTAATTTTAAGGAATTTAAAAATTCACTTTACGCAAAGAAGCAAAAGATATCCTAATGTAGATTCCAAAGCCGCTGCAAAAGCACCCCCAAAAAAGAACCCGCAAAAAAGAAGCCACTGAAAAAAGAAACTGCCCAGAAAAGGATACAAAAAAGAAACTGCCAAAAAGGAGTTGAAAAAAAGAGGCTGCCGCATTTATGAGTTTTTGTATCGATCAAAGGAAACCTTCATAAAAACGCCGGTACTTAATCCGCGTATTTTGCGGATT
>OLSX01001457.1_pt1 | contig 22453 bp, 19 predicted proteins | sample 1673141 | NCBI WGS metagenome assembly OLSX01 (sample SAMEA3136759, study PRJEB25190) | human gut metagenome | biome: human gut; feature: human-associated habitat; material: faeces | place: Austria | collected 2013
TAGCTTGCTGCTGAGGCCGGAGACCTCCGCTACTTTCCCTCTACAGCCATTTCATCAGTATATCCCACACGGCTACTATATGGCATACCGAGCCGGCGAGTACGAAGAAATGGAAAACTGTATGCATGAAGCGACGCTTGCGTAGACAGTAAAACAAGGCACCGGTGATATAGCACACACCCTCGGCAATTATCCATATTACGGCAGACGGACCCACACTATGAAGCAGCGGACCGAAAGCCACAAGCACACTTAAGCCCATAACTACATAACACACCGTCTCTACATAACTATGCTCCTTAAGTCCCATGAAACTCTTTACGGTTCCAGCTATCGCCGCAAGCCATATAAAGATAAAGAGCGCCCATCCCCAATAGCCATATTCACGCAGGGCAACAAGCGTTATGGGCGAATACGATCCAGCTATGTGCCAATAGATAGCAGCATGGTCCCACTTGCGCAATCTCTCCTTCCAAGGCGACCATGCCGATAAAGCATGATATACAGTAGATGCTATGTAGCTCGACAGCATACCGAAGAGATATAATATGATACCTGCCGTTGCCCAACCATTGCGAGCCCAGCCACACCAAACAAGGAAAGCAGTACCTACAACAAGGCCAAGAATTATACCGGCACCATGCGACCACGAGTTCCAAATTTCTTCCTTATGATTAAAGTAGATTTTCATACACAATTTTTTTCTGATTTAAAAAATACGGATATCATGGCCTTTATGCCACATATCCAAGTTATAGCTTGCTGTGCACAAAGGTAAGCATAAATTTCAATTATCAACTCTTTAGTTTCAAATAAATTAGTTACCTTTGCACCCGCAACGGTTCGCCTTCACGTATCATTATGTGCGAGAGGCGATTAAAAGGGAATGGAGTGGAAGTCTCCAACTGTCCCGCAGCTGTAAGCCGCCCTTATATCGGGCGCAAACAATATAGCCACTTGCCCAAGGTTGTTAAGCCAAACATTATTAACAGCCCTAAGCTGGGAAGGCGTTTGCGTCTGGGCGACGAGTCAGAAGACCTGCCGAAAACATCCTGCATGGGGATGCTTGCTGAAAGAACGTCATCGATGTGCGCCTCGTGGATTGGGCGCGTATGGCCGATATCATTACATTTTTTATATATATGAATAAGAACTTTACTTCTTTAGCGTTCGCTCTGCTCGTGAGTGCATCTGCGCTCGCACAGACAACGACAATTAGGGTGCAGGGTGCACCCCGTAAAGTATCAACTGCTCTTGCTGCCAATATCAAGAAGGCTGCCGAAGCTACTACGTCTACCAACATCGATTTCTCTAAGATTGAACGTTGGACCGGACAGGGCGACTGCCAAGCTGCGCTTGCAATAAAATGGGCTGACGGACAGAACGAAGGCAAGACTCTTGTATGGGGTTATCGCTGGAATTCTACCGAGACTAAGACTGGCGAGGACCTTATACGTGCTGTTGTAAAGGCCGACCCTGCACTATATATGATGGCATCAAACGGTGATTGGGGCATTGTCATCGGCGGCATTGGCTACGATGTAGACGGCGACCGCTATGTTACGCTTACCACTATGGAGGACGAGATTTATCCCCGCAACGGTGTATTCAATCTGCCTTATACCGAGTTTGACACATCGGCAAGCACCAAGTGGACCGAGAGCGATGCTTGGAACAACGGATACATGAGCACTGGTTTCTGGAATTACTACGTGGCAGACAATGCAACAGATGCCCTGCAGATGTCTATGGTGGGAGCTACGGGCCGTACCCTAAAAGACGGATGTGTGGATGCATACGTATTTGGCTATTTCAATCCGGAAGACGGCACTAACGTTTACGATGGCAACATTAGCTATCTGCCTACAACAGTAGACTATACCCAAGGTGTGTACATGGTAAACGAAGACTGGACCGGACACCGCAATTCTACCGTAAACTTCCTTTCAAAAGACGGCACCTTTGTATACGACCATGTGCAGAATGTTGGTATGACAGCTTGCTACGGAACATTCTACGGCAACCGCTTCTACGCCATATCAAAGAAGAACAATGGTCTTAAAACAGATGATGCTTTCGGACGCATCACCGTGTGCGATGCCAACTCTACACGCATCATCAAACAGATAAAGGAGATAGCCGGAAAGGAAGGACGCTCCTTCTGCGGTATTGACGAGCACAAGGCTTACGTTAGCACAAGTGGTGGTATATACACTCTCAATCTTGACGAGCTTAGCATAGGTTCTGCCGTTACAAATGCCGATGGTGGTACAGCCAATCTCGGCGAGTGCGGCAATATGGTTCGACTTGGCAACTATGTGTATGCTATTGAATATAATAAGAATCTGCACGTCATCGACTGCTCTACCGACCGCATAGTGGCTTCAATACAAGCCAAGGTGTTCTCTATAACCATGTCGAAAGACGGTTCGCTGTGGGTGAGCACCGACAAGGGCATAGGCCGTGTTAATACCGAGACCAATAAGCTTGAAACTATCAGCTTGCCTGAGGGTATAAATGTTCCTGCCAACTCGAATGGCGCTTGGTGTCCAGACGGATTGTGCGCAAGTATGCAGAACAACGTTATCTATTGGACATCTGTCTCTTGGAACATATTAAAGGTGTTTAAGTACGACATAAACAAAAACGAATTTGCCAAGGTTGTAGACCTTTCTAATGATGCTGACAAATGGAAGATGTACAGCGCAAGCAATCTGCGCATCGACCCCATTACGGACAATCTGTATGTTAGCCTGTTTAAGGATTATGGCGTTACCGATTATGCCGTACGTACATACGACAATAAGGGCAACAAGCTCAATCAGTATGACCTGGAACAGAAGAACTACTGGTTCCCTGGCATGTTTGTATTCCCCGACACCGAGGACCCTGTAGCAAGCAAAATGGATGACATTACTGTTCTGCAGGGCAAGGAAGCAGAAGTAGACCTATCTACCATTTGCACCGATGCCGACAACTTCCAGGCTGCAATTGTAAAGACTGTGAAGAGTATTGCCGATGCTGAGATAGCTACCGCTACTGTAAAGAACGGCAAACTTGTTGTCAAGGGCTTAAAGGCTGGCTCTACAACGGCTACCATCGCCTTCTGCTCTAACGGCATCACCACTACTACCGACGTCAATATCAATGTAAGCGATGCCACAGCCATCAGCTCTACCGCTGCAGCTACAAACCTCCACGAGGTAGCTCGCTACACCGTAGACGGACGCCGCATCAACCAGCCGCAAAAGGGCTTGAACATCGTCAAGTTCTCGGATGGTTCGGTTAAGAAGGTTGTGGTAGAATAATATACGTATATTATCATCCAATCCAAATATAATAGGTTAGATTCTATTAAGCGGCTGTACGCGTGAGCGCATAGCCGCTTTGTTTTTAGCCTGTAAATACAGGCAAAAATACATTTGATAGCAAGCAAAAGTTCATTTGATAGCAAGCAAACGTACATTTGATAGCAAGCATAGATACATTTGACAGCAAGCAAAGAGCCAACGCATATATTATCTACGGCATACAAATACAATAGAAACACCGCAATAACACATGCTATAATATTAGCGTTAATTACACGTTTATATATTAAACAAACATTATACTGACACCCCATACACGATATGAACATTCTACGCCCATTTACAGCCCTCGCCATAGCAATGTTGCTCCCCCACTCCACATTTGCACAGCGTCTCGACTCCATCCATACTCTTAAGGATGTAGCCGTAGTAGGCGTGCGCCCTCATTATCTCACACCATCCCAAACTCTTAAAGGTTCGATGTTGCAGAATCTATCCACCTCCTCCGTAGCCGATGCTCTTAAGTATTTCTCTGGCGTACAGATTAAGGACTATGGCGGACTTGGCGGACTTAAGACTATTAATGTGCGCTCATTAGGCTCACAACACGTGGGCGTGTATCTTGACGGTATACGCATAAACAATGCACAAAACGGGCAGATTGACTTAGGACGCTACTCGCTGTCTAATATGGAGTCGGTGTCTCTATACAATGCCAACCGCAACGAACGCTTACAGTCGGCTTCCGAGTATGCCTCGGCTGCCACCGTGTACATGCAGACTAAACGCCCTACAGAGACAACGTACATGCTTGAATACGGCAATGGTTCCTTTGGCCTCAACAAACTAAAGGGATACTTTGCCTTGAAGAATCTGCTCTTTATTGACGCCGAATACCAACATACCAAAGGCAACTACAGTTTCAGCTTCCATTCAGAACAAGAGGATACTACTGGCACCCGGCACAACTCTGATATTGCATTCTACCGTATTGAGGCTGCCGCATTCTATAAGGGTTTGTCTACACACATCTACTATTACAACTCGGAGCGCGGACTGCCAGGACCCGTTATCCGAAGACTGTCCGACCAATGGGATTCTACCGACCGTCAATGGGACCAGAACTTCTTTGTACAATCGTCGTATAAGCACTCATGGCAACACTTTGGTCTTAAGGCCAACCTTAAGTATGCTTACGACTATCTGCACTACCTACAAGACCCGCAGACCAATGCCTCGACAATGTACTGCAACAATCACTATGCACAGCAAGATATATACGGATCGGTAGCCGGAGCATGGAACACACGCTATCTGTCATTAACGGCAAGCACCGACCTGCGCTGGACCGACCTAAGGGCCGATGTCTACAAGTTTGCTTATGTCTATCGTATCGACTCCAAATCCCTGCTGTCTGCCATTGCCTCGTATCGTGGATTCGAGGCCAATGTAGCCCTTCTATACACCCATATAGCCGACCATACACGCTCGGCTGCCGCACCTTTAAGCCAACTTACACCTATGTATCTTGCTTCATGGCATGGCGGACCGTGGACGGTACGTGCCTTTCATAAACGCATATTCCGTGCTCCTACAATCAACGACCTGTATTATACGCTTGTAGGCAACACGCAACTTAAACCCGAGTATACATCACAATGGGACTTGGGAGCCGACTATAAAGATAGGCATCTGCATCTGGCTCTCGACCTCTACTACAATAGGATAGAAGACAAGATTGTGGCTATACCTATGAAATGCCAGTTTAGATGGTCGATGGTCAACTTCGGATTGGTTAAGTCTATTGGCCTAAGCACTACAGCTGGCTACGACCGCACGTGGGGCAAATTCGCTCTATCAGCCAATGCCAACTACACTTGTCAGCAAGACCGCGACTATTCGTCGCCCTTGGACCCAGAATATAAGAACACTATACCCTACTCGCCCCTACATTCAGCATCCTTGATAGTTGACCTTGGCTACGATGGCTACTCGCTCTGTACGTCGTGGCTGTACACCGGCAACCGTTTTGCGCTTATCTCTAATAATAAAGAGGATATGCTCGGTGCATGGCAAACCGTTGACCTTAAGCTGAACAAAAGGTTCTGTATAGGCCGTCAGTCGCTACAAACTACTATCGAATGCAACAACATCACCAACTCAAGACACGAAGTGGTGAAACGCTACCCTATGCCGGGACGCAACTGGAAGCTTAGCGTGCAATGGAGTTGGTAGATTAACTACTGATTGCCATTTATATATTGTTCATCCATGTAAGGATTAAAAAATAAGAGGGTGTGTCAAAATAGGAGTTAGAGGAAGTTAATCCATCTACGATGGATGGGAGTTCTTGCTAAGACAAGCGGCAAAGCCGAGCGAACAGACAAATGCTTTATTTTCAGCAATTTATACATATGTCCGCTAACTTCCGTTAACTTCGGGCGAAGCCCAAACTTCCGTTAACTCCTATTTTGACACACCCTCTTTGTTTTGATATTATCTTCTGTTCAATGCCTCCAAGAAGTAGTAGTCAGCATAGTTCAGAGGAACGTCAATCTCGGCACCGTGAGGAATACTTCCTACTGAGTGCATAAGCAACCAGCAACCGTTCTTTCCAAGCTCAGCAAGGTAAGCTGGTGATGAGAGAGATGTCATGATGCGGTCGGCAAGAGCATGATAGCCATTTTCTGGCAAGTACTTGTCCATCTCGTACAGAGCTGAAGCGATACAAGCTGCTGTAGAAACGTCGCGTGGCTCGTTAGGAATATTAGGAGCGTTGAGATCCCAGTAAGGAACAAGGTCGTTTGGCATGTTCGGATGACGCAACATCATGTTGAGTGTACGTACAGCTTGGTCGAGATACTTCTTGTCCTTGGTATAGCGGTAGCATACTGTGAAGCCATAGATAGCCCATGCCTGACCGCGTGCCCATACACTCTCATGAGCATAACCCTGGGCTGTGTGCTTGTGCAGAACCTCACCAGTATTTGGATTGTAGTCGATAACGTGGTAGCAACTGCCATCCTCACGGAAGTGATTCTTCAAGGTTGCGTCTGCATGGCTTGTAGCAACCTTCCAATACGTAGAGTCTCCGCTAAGCTTTGTAGCCTCGAACAAAAGCTCAAGGTTCATCATATTGTCGATAATAACAGGACATGTCCATCCACGCTTCGACTGCCATCCGCGGTCTACGTTCCATGACTGAATAACGCCAGCTCCCTTGCGGAAACGTGTGCTGAGCGACTTAGCTGTCTGAACGATAACCTTCTTGTAAGCCTTTGTTGGGTTGATGCGATAACCGTTAAGGTAGCTGCTGCCAATCATGAAGCCTACGTCGTGGTGCCATGTGAGGTACTGTATTGAGTCGAGATTCTCGGTAAAGCGTTTTGCCTGCTCTGCCCACTGCTTGTCGTTTGTAAGCTTGTACATTTCCCAGAGGTCGCCAGCAAAGAAGCCTGAGCACCAGTCGTCGATAGGAACACATACCAAACGACCCATCTTGTCGATAGTACGTGGGTTGTTTACCTTACCCTTGCGACCTACCTGGTCGAGCATCAATGTATACTGACGAGTGGCAAAGTTTACATCGTCGCTTGCCAACTTGTCCATACGCTCTTTCATCTTCTCGCAGCCAGTCTTGCAGCATTTTTTCTTGCTGCATTCTGTCTTCTGCTTGCAGCACTCTTTCTTGGCTGTTGTCTGTGCAGACATCGGGAGGAATGTTGCTGCCATGAATAGGGCAGCGATTGTCTTGTTAATGTTATTCATTTGTTTTGTTATTAGTTTTTATTAAATATCTATTTATAGGAGAGGTTTTTGATACACCCTCATGCAAGTTGCTCTTCATAGAGTGGTACGGCTACAAGCCGTACCTCCTATTATTATTTCTCAAGCTCAACATTGAAGCTAAGTCCGTCCTTACATACAAACTCAATTGTTGTTGTCTTGTTTGTCTGCTCAACGAGCTTTATAGCCTCGTTGCCTTCGAAGTTCCACTTGCCCAACAATGTTACGCGAACCGGAATCTCCAAGCTTGGGTTATGACGCCATGGGCGGCTGTATACACTGCGCTCAACACGCTTGCCATCCTTGTATACGTCGTCGCTTGGACCGCGATACAATGCAAGGTCAGGCTGTGCAACTGTCAGAAGCATCTTCTTTGCGCTAACCATACGTACCATTGCCAAACATGTAGTGTCTGTCTTCAACAGCGGACCTCCAGGAAGCATATCCTTAGGAGTTTCGAAGAGAACGTACGACACAGTGTGAGTAGCGTCCGAGCTTACGATGTGAGCCTGGTTGTCGGCACGTAATACCTTATACGTAGGTGCTGCTGCAAAGGCATCAATCTGCTCGCGAGTTGTGTTAGGTATAACAGCATACTCGTACGAAGCGTTCTTAGGTGCCTTGCCATGGTCGAATACGAGCGATGCCCACATTCCCTCAGTTGGCTTGTCGGTATCTTCTGTACGCGATTCCTGCTTAACCAAACCTGAGAACTTTACAGGCTGTGGTGTATAGTAGCCAGTGCCAAGGTTGTCAAGCCATGACTTTCCATCGCCTACCTTATAATCCTTCCAGTAGTTCTCTGCCTTAGAGTCGGTGGCAGCAACCTGGAATACTGTAGTCTCTGTAGGATGCTGGTCAACGATGTTCTCAATGCCAGTACCAAGACAAACGATAGTATTGTCGAAGAAGTGGTACGACTTGCGTGCGCGCATCGAACCGTTATATTTGTCGTGCTCGTGCAGCTTCATACCGAAGTTGCCGTTAACACCGCGCTGTGACAAACCACCAGCAAAAGCCTCGTCCGAGTAGAGCATCTCCTCAACACCCGATGAAATGTCAACGTTGCGAATCTTTGCCTTCAAGTCTTCCAAAGGCAATACGATTGCTGTTGTGCCAGGAATGTGGTTCCAGTCGAAACCATTCTGTACCCAACCGCTTGACTTTGGTGTTACATTCTCGCCCTTAGGAGCGGTAAGTATCTGCATACTGCCGTAACCAAGGTAGCGGCCATATAGGTTCTCGCCTACATAGTGCTCTGCTCCCCACAGATAACGGCTTGTTCCACGTACAACAGCCGACCAGTTGTCGCGACGTTGTACTGATGTACATCCATAGCTTAGTGCAAGGTTTCCTTGAGGATCGTCTTCTGGTGCACAGCCAAGCATCTGTATCTTGAGCTTCATCTTCTTGTCGAGAGTTGAGTTGGCTCCATCTGCCAGGCGCATGTACATATTACCCATCTCCTTGTCATACTGCTGTGTACCGTCAGGTGTACCTGCCAATGTCATGAAAGCATAGTGGATAGGTGTAAGCTTACCAGTGCCGTTAGGGTGACGGCCAGATAGAGCTAATGGGAAGTGAATCTTGTTGCAGAAGAAGCGCATTGCCATAAGAGCGTTCTTAACAGTTTGATGAGCAAGCTGTCCTACACCAAACTCTGTTCCGCTGAGGATGTATATCATCTGAGTTGCACCGTTCAAACCACCTACCGAGTAGCCAGGATAGTTATTACAGTGATGATAGCCAGAGCCGTCAATCTTAAATGAGTCGTCCAATCCCTTTGCAGGACGGCAACCCCAGTCAAGCCAACGACCGCAAGAGCGCAAGTAGCGTACCTTCTCTGGCGAGTCGTCCATCAGAAGGATAGAACTCATACAACCGATAGATGCAGTATTGAATGTATCCATGTCGATACCGTTCTCAACAGGCTTTGTATATAGCTCGTTGGTCTGCGAGTACCAAATCATTGTCTGTACTGCCTCGTCCAGCTTGCCTGCCTCTTTCAATACATTCTTCATAAGGAAGTAGGCAGCATACATGTTGCGCACTGAGTAACCATAGTGGTGGATGTTTCCCCAGCAGCTTCCCCAGCAAACACCCTGATCGGTTATGTGCTCGTACATAAGGAGGAACATCTTCTTAAGCTCGTCTTTGTCGGCATCCTCTACAGCGTTGTTATAAGCTATGGCTATACGCTGCATAAGGGTGAAGTAGTCGGTCATCTCATATCCGGTACGTGTCAGGATGTGCTTGTCCCAAGGTGATATCATACGCTCGTATGCCTCGGCATGACGCACAAACCATATTGCCTTACCGGTGATAATGCCTTTCTTTTTGCTGATGCCGTACTTGGCAAACTTTGCGCGAATCTCGTTCATCTGCTTAGGATAAAGCTTGGCAGGTGTGTAGATAATATCGCGGAAACGCTGTTCGATAACCTTTATCTCTGCACGATGTTGGTCGGTAAGAGGTATCAGTTCGATATCAGGCTGTATGTTGTAGAACTTTCTAACCTGCAACCAGTGGTTGGTTGAGCGTACGTTTACGAAAGGAACTTGCTCGTCGGCTGTCTGCTGACGTGGGTCAACCTTGATTGCTGTTATAAGGTGGTCGAAGTAGAGCTTACCCTTTACGTCGGGCGCATCGATACGAATCTCGTTCATGCCAACCTGTGGTTTGCCCTTCATATCGCGCTCGTAGCACACCCAAACACCACGCCAACCCTTGAAGTTGATGTTTATAGGGAATGTAGTACACTGCTTGCCGTCTTTAAGGAAGTTTACCTGAATCTGCTTGCCAGGTGCTGGTGTCTCGTTGTATATCCAAACAATGAAAGCAGCGAGATAGTTATCGCGACCGCCTTGAATCTTTGGCTCAAATTGAAGGTCCTTTTTTATATGGAGCGATGCTCCCGGCTGGAATGTCCACTGAAGCGACTTGTTGCCGTTCTTAAAGTGGGTGCCGCTAAGCTCTACAGCCGACTTTTCTGCAGAGATGAACTGCAACTCTGTTTGTTTCTCAAAAGAGAACATACGAGGGTCGTCGTACATCTGAGCTGCTGCATTCTGGCAAACAGATAGACCTGCCATACCAACAAAAGCGGCTAAGATTCTACTTTTAGTTTTTTGATTCATATTAGTATTATTGGTTTTTAGATAACATTTAATATCTGTACCGTCAATGACGGCACAACGGGCTGAAAGCCCAATCTGCGCTTAGCCCAGGGCAACACTCTGGGTTAAAGCATTTACTAAACATAACGCCCTGTAAGGGCAAAAGCATTATATACTTTAACGCTTCTGCCCTTACAGGGCGCTGCGCTCTGAGATATATCTATCCCCAGGGTGCTACCCTGGGCTATGTGCTTCTGCCCCTTCGGGGCGCATTGTTTATGTCTGCCTATTTGTTAGGCAACACGTTGATAGTCAATTCGCGTATAACACGCGACTCATGCTTGTAGTTGCTGTTTGTACCGATGAAGGTTGCAGTATACTTACCCGGCTTTGTGTAAGTATATTTGTACGAATCTGTGCTCTGGCTCATGTTCTTTACTGTCAAGCCCTTGTCTGGTGAGCAAGCGTTGGCTACAAAGAGGTTAGATACAAGCCATGAGTTCTTCAAAGCCTTGTTGGCAGCTGAGCTGTGGATAGCGAAGTTACCATTCTTGATGTCTGTTAGGTTCCATATACCGCTCACGTTGTTGGTAACCGAGCCATACTCACGGTTTGTTGTCATTGCTCTTTGGTCCTCAAGGTTTTCCTTGCACTGCATGTTGATAGGAGTAAAGCCTAAGTCGCCAGCGTAGAGCTTAGATGTTGTACCGTTCTTCATCTTGTTCTCGATATAGAACTGGCTGAACTCAAAGCGTGGCTGTGCTGCTGTATTCTTCAAGCCTTGGTAGTGGAATGCAAAAGCAATTCGCTTGCCAAGCAAGTCGGTGATGTTTACCGAATATTCAGGAGCCTGTTTGATGTTGCCTACAGGAGCCTGTGGCAGTGTGATGTTCTTGCCTTCTTTGTCGGTAAGTCTTGATGCAAAGTCGGTCCATTGGAATTCGTTCATAAGTTTAGCATCTGCCTCAAAGTCGTTGCCTGCAATACCAGGGAAGTTTTCCGACATATACATATGTAGAACATCCTTTGTGCAATCGCCATTTCCATAACGTGCCCATATCTTGAAGTGGAGTGTTGACGACTCTACTTCGTTTGCGTCTACTACAATACGGTCTTTGTTGGCATATGCGCTACCTTCCTCACCACTCCAGAATGAGATGTTGTCAGGATCGCCAGAGATGTTGAATACAACTGGTGTACCTGCCTTTACAGTAACCTCATTGCCCTGAACGGTTACGCCTTCCTCTGTCTTAACGCCGACATTCATCGATACGTTTTCCTTAAGCTCGTCGCTGCAGCTTGCCAGCGACGCCATGCCCAAGAGGAGGAATATATAATATTTAATTCGTTTCATTGTTCTTAAATTGTTTAGATATTATGATTTTTGCTTTCGCAGGCTACGGCTTTTTATACCGTAGCCCGCTTAAGTTTATTACCAACCAGGGTTGTTAGATGTGATAAGCTTGTTAACAGCCATCTCGCTCGAAGGAATTGGGAAGTAGAGGTAAGCGTCAGATACGTTGAAGTAGTTGAATACGTTGCTTGGACCGAACTTCCAGTTGGTACCTGCCTTGGCACGTGATACAAGTGCGTTCATTGTAGGAACAAACTCGCCCCAACGTATAAGGTCCCAACGACGTGTCATCTCGAAGCAAAGCTCCATAGCGCGCTCGTCCTTAACTGCCTTGCGGAATGTCTCTGTATTCATTGACATGTCAGGGATTGTTGTGATATTGGCACGCTTGCGAACCTCGTTGATGCAGTCGTAAGCCAACTGTGTTGGAGCACCGTTAATCTCGTTCTCACACTCGGCTACCATAAGCAATACGTCAGAGTAGCGCAAGATAGGGAAGTTGATTGAGGTGAAGTTCTTGTTCTTCTTCAAGCCTTCCGACTCGTACTCGCGACGCCACTTGGCACATGATCGGTCGTAATTCTCTGATGCTGTTGTCTTCTCGCAATCGCCCTTTGTTACGTTTTTCTTTGCATCAAGAATAACACCTTCGCCATATTGGTACGACTTGTCCCAATACTGACCCTTTACCTCAGCAAGCTTGCCAAACTCAAACATACGGCCATCAACACCCTTACCGCTAACCGATTGAGTGTATGTAAATGGAGCAATGTTCCAGTTCATACGGTCGATGTCGCCGTTTGCCTCGTACAACTCGTAGAGCTTAGGTGTGCTCCAGAAGAAGGCATATCCATAACCTGGGTCTGACTTGCCTACAAGCGACTCGTCCTTAGAAAGGTCTGGAGCCTGGATACCGATGATGTTGCCAGTACGACCCTCGCTGATGATGTCGGTAGTATAGTTACCTGCAAACTCAGCTTCCCAAATGCTCTCCTTACCAGTAGTATTATACTTGTCAGAGCACTGGTCGATAAAGAAGTCCCAATATTTAGGTGCAAGACTATGTCCTTCGCCCATAACCTTCTTGGCATACTCGTCGGCCTTTGTAAAGTAGCCCTTTATCTCGGCATCGTTAGCTGTCTTGTTCTCGCGGAAGTGCTCGCCTGCACGGAACATATATACACGTGCAAGGATACCCCATGCTGCCGACTTCGACACGCTACCTGGCAGATAGCTCAATTCTGCTGCTGTTGGAAGGTCGTTAGCTGCCTCGTCCATCTCCTTGCAGATAAAGTCGTATATCTCTGCTCTTGGTGTGCGTGCTATCTGCAATCCTTCTACTGTCTGTGTAGATGTGGTCTTGAAAGGCACATCACCCCAGCACTGTACAAGGTTGAAGTAGTAGAATGCGCGCAAGAAGCGTGTCTGTGCAGTAAACAACTTGTTCTTTGCCTCGCTCAAACCTGGTACCTTAGGCAGATTCTCCAACATTGTGTTGGCGCGGTCGATACCGTTGTAGAGTGTGTACCACAAGCCAGCCACGTAAGGGTCACTGGTTGTAGCGTTGTTACAAATCATACCTGCATTCGATGGAGCACGGCCCGAACCGCCATATGCTTCAAGATCGTCGCCACCTGCAAGGTAGAAGTACTGGTTGCCATAGAATGTAGGCTGTGTTAAAGTGGCATAGATGCCGCTGAGGAACGACTCAGCCTCTGACTCGTTGTTAAAGTAACTTCCCGACGTGGTGATGGTTGGCTCCTTGTCGAGGAAGTCGCAGCTGCCGAGAGAGAGAAGTGCTGCGCAAGCTATTATAGATGTTTTTAATGCTTTCATAATTTGTTTAGTATATACATTATATATATATGTATTCAGTATTCTTTCTTCTGTCTTAACCCGTGTTTTTATTCAGATTAGAATCCGATGTGCAAACCGAAGCTGAACTGGCGAGCACGTGGGTAAGCAGAGAAGTCGAGACCCGGTGTAAGGGCGTTGTTACGGATAGAAACCTCAGGATCGTAGCCACTGTAATTGGTGATTGTGAAGAGGTTCTGTGCTGCAAAGTAAACGCGGAGGTTATCGATGTGCAGACGTGTAACTACTGCCTTAGGCAATGTGTAACCCAATGTCAAGGTCTTGAGACGCAAGAATGAGCCATCCTCGATGATACGTGAAGAGAACACCTTATTAGATGCTGAGTTGATTGCACGTGGGATGTCGCTTGTTGGGTTTTCGAATGTCCAACGGTTGGCATAGCTTGCAAACTGGTTCAAGTCGCGTGATGTGTTCCATGAGCTCTCGAAGAAGAGGCGGTTGGCGTTGAGAATATCGTTGCCATACGACCACTGGAAGAAGATGCTCAAGTCGAAGCCTGCATATGCAAAGTTGTTGGTGAAACCGCCTGTATGTGTAGGCAGACCATTACCTATAACTGTGCAGTCGTTGCTGTCAACTACACCGTCGCCGTTGATGTCGCGATACTTAGGCATACCTGGCTGTGTGTTGTTCTCGCCTGAGAAGTGAGGCACATTTGCCTTAAGTGTGTATGTATTGCCGCTCTTGTCAAAGTCGTCCAGCTTGTATGTGCCGTCGTAGATGTAGCCGTACATAGTACCCATCGACTTGCCTTTGATAGCGATATAGCTTGACTGCTGGTTGAAGTTCTGGTCGAACTGTGCTGCAGTAAGCAATGCGTTCTGTCCCTCAGCAAGCTCGGTTACGCGGTTCTGGTTGAATGCGATGTTGAAGTTGCTGGTCCACTCAAACTTCTTAGTCTTGATGTTTGTAGTGTTAAGTGTAAGCTCGATACCCTGGTTGCGCACCTTACCGATGTTCTTCATTGCGCTTACGAAGCCCGAAGACAATGGCAAGTTAGAGTTAAGCAATAGGTCGCGGGTGTTCTTGCGATAGAGGTCTACTGTCAAACCAATACGCTCCTGGAGGAAGCTGAGGTCGAAACCAAGGTTCCACTGCTCTGTTGTCTCCCACTTAAGGTCCTTGTTAGGAACTGTAGTAGGTACCATACCTACGTTGCTCTGGTTGCCGTTCAAAGGATATACACCACTTGGGATGCTGCCAAGAGTTACCTGACCGTTCCAAGACTTCTGTACATCCATAAGACCATATGATGCATACTCGCTTACACGGTTGTTACCAGTGAGACCCCAAGAGAGACGAATCTTGGCATTGTCAATATACATGCGAAGAGGCTTCATAAAGTTCTCCTCAGCCACATTCCATGCCAAAGAACCTGAAGGGAAGTAACCGAAGCGGTTGCCCTTGCGGAACTTAGAAGAACCATCGGCACGCATTGTAAATGTTGCGTAATACTTTGAGTAGTAGTTGTAGTTGAAACGTCCGAAGTACGAAATCATTGACCATGAGCTCTTGGTTGATACTGTTGTTGTAGGAGTACCCTGGCTCATACCTGCCATACCTAAGCTCTCGTTAGGAATGTGGATAGTCTTGAACGAATAGTAGTCGTAGTCAGAGTTCTGCAAAGAGAATCCGAGGAGAGTATTGAAGAAGTGCTTCTTCTTGATGTTTGTCTGATAAGTAAGGGTGTTCTCGTTAAGCCATGTAGCACGAGACGAGCGTACCACGCGCGCGTTTACCTTATCATTAGAGAGGCGGCTACCGTAACGAGTCTTCGAGTTGTTGAAGTTGTCGTTGTTGTAACGGCTGTCGGTGAAACCACCCGAAACCTTAAGCTTCAATCCCTTCATAAACTCATACTCCAAGTATCCGTTGAACTGTGTGTACTGGTTCAATGTGTGGTTGTAAGCATTGTTGAGGTCCATGTACGGGTTGAAACGATAGTCGTTTGTACCATTTACGTCGTCGTCAGTTGCATTCTCGAGCAATGAAGAAAGAGGCAAACCTGGCTGTGTTACCGGACGATACCCCCATACACTATAAAAGAGGTTGTTCATACCAGTGTACGACTGCTGCGAAGGCGAAGCGCCATCCTGGTTTGTACGCGAGTAGTTAACGTTGAGGTTAATCTTCAACTTGTCCTTCTTGTATGTGCTACCCATACGACCCTGCAAACGGTTGTAGTTAGAGTTGATAACGATACCGTCCTGATCGAAGTAAGATATAGAAGCGTTGTAGCGTACCTCCTTGCTACCACCGGTAAGGCCGATGCTGTGGTTCTGGATAGGAGCTGTCTGGAAAATCATGTCCTGCCAGTTGTACTGAGCGATGTTCTTGTAATCGTCCAATGTCCACTGCTTGCCCTCATAGTTGGCAAGATACTTTGTCTGCATCTCCTTAGGATACATCTCGTTCTGAAGCTCAACAAACTGGTAAGCATTCATCATATCGATGTTGTTAGAGATTTTCTGCCATCCGTAGCTGCCATCGTATGTAACCTTTGGCTTGCCTTCCTGACCACTCTTTGTAGTGATGATAACAACACCATTAGCGCCACGTGCACCATAGATAGCGGTAGCCGAGGCATCCTTCAATACGTTTACCGACTGGATGTCAAGCGGGTTGATGCTTGATGCAACAGAAGCGTCTTCCACTGGGAAACCGTCTACAACGTACAGAGGAGAGTTCTCTTGAGTAAGTGAGTTGTTACCACGAATCACCATATTCATCTTACCACCAGGCATACCTTCGTTAGAAGATACGTTTACACCAGCAAGGCGTCCACCAAGAGTCTGGTCGAATGATGATACTGGAGTGCTGGTCAAGCCTTTAACGTCGGCTTTAGATACAGCACCAGTGAGGTCGCGCTGGCGAACTGGCTGATAACCCACAACGACAACCTCGTTAAGGGTCTTATTGTCTTCCTGCAAGGTGATAATCATCTGCTTTCCTGGAGTAGCCTTAACCTCTTGTGGGTTATAGCCAAGGAAAGAGAAAGTAAGCACAGCACCGCGGCTTACGCTGATGGTAAAGTTACCGTCAATATCGGTAACGGCACCAACGCTCTTGCTGCCTTTCACTGTGACGCTAACACCAGGCATAGTTTCGCCAGTGTCGTCTTTAACAACTCCCGATACCTTGTCTTGCGCATTAGCTACGGACACGGAAATCAACATCAGAAGCAAAATAGCCCATGACTTGACTGTTTCGGTCTTGAATCTAATTTTCATTTCTTGATAGGTTTAAAGATTTTTATTGTTGTTCTTTAATGAATTAATCATTTGTTTTCATGTCAAACTGCTTGCATAGGCAATTGTGCTTGCAAAATTAAACATGTTTTGCCTCGTGCGTGTGTATGTATGTACATAATTGTTCATATTGTGTACATAATCAACATTTTTAGCGGTTTTCTGCATGTTTCTTCATTCTTTGTACGTAATTTGAATATAATTGTACGCATTTATTGTTGTTTTATGGTAATGTCTTTTTAAATTTGCAGCCGAATAAACGGTGCGTTTACATGGATTGTTTCTAAGTATTACGCAAATGTACAAAATAAACCTATATCTTACAAGCAAAATCTAAAAAAATATAAAGATTTGTTTCAAAACTACCGAATACTAATGAGCGTTAATGTTTTGTTCATTCAAATATTTTGCTTAACTTTACCGCGATTATATAAATAATGTATTATATGGCAGACAAATATAAAATTCCTTTTATAAATGCATGCATACGTAGTATGGGCAGACGTTTTAATCTGCCAACTAAAAACGCGTACCTTTATTTGAAACGTTTCCAAGGCATTGACTTCCTTATTGAATTTTATAACACTTTGCATTTACAGTCGATAGATGATACCGTTGACGATTTAGTGCAAATTTGCAAAAAGAATGGAGGAGCACTTGTATGAGGTTGTTTCATGGTAGAATAATACTATGACTAAAGCACAGATAAAAAACTACTTGGTTGATACGGCAGTGGACGAGATGACTAAGTATTTAATCGAAGATTATAATATAAGTATTGGTGATGCCCTTGATGTAATATACAATTCGGAAACATTTATTAAAACTCGAATGTGCTGAATCTTTGCTGGCAAACTTGTTGCTAAATATCATTCTGAGAGAATGCGTCAAAGAATATCGCTGAATTACGTCACTTTATTTGTGCCCTGATCCGGCTCAGACTTGCCTGTGTTATGCCTAAATAGGTAGCAATGTTTCCCAACGGCAACCGTTGCAACAAATCGGGTTCTTTCTCTAACAACTCTTTGTACCGTTCCGAAGCAATGGCGGACAACATGGAAATCAGCCGTTCCTCGGTGGCAAGCAATTCCATCTCCGCATAACGCCGTCCCCAATTGGCAATATGTAAGTCTTCCGAAAACAATTCTTCCAGCTTTTTCCTCTCCAATACGTATAAGACTGAATCTTCCATCAGCTCCATCGTCTCATATCCCGGCTCATTGTTTACGTATCCTTTCATGGAAACAAGGGTCGCCCCTTCCTTGCCAACCCAAAAGGTAATTTCTTTCCCGTCTACCGAAGTATAGGCGCGGACAATGCCTTTCTTGATGAAAAAGATATCCTTTTCTATCTTGCCGCTTTCCAACACGCGGAATCCTTTGGGGTACGAAACCTCAGTTAGGCATTGTCGCAATCTATCCAAAGACGCATCTGGCATGGCATATCTTTGATTGATGATTTCCTTTATATTCATAACTCATTGTTGTATTCGGTGTGCAAAATTATAAAATTGCACATAGAAACGGGAATGAACGACTGTTTTTTACCAAATGCAAAATCAGTTTTTACCAAATGCAAAAAGCCATTAGAGATTACTTGCTTACTTTTGCACCTGAATTTAATAAATCATAGGTATGAATTGGATAATCTTATTATTGGCAGGATTGTTTGAGGTGAGCCTTACATTCTGCTTGGGTAAAGCGAGAGCTGCGTCAGGACTTGCTTTTTATCTTTGGGGTAGCGGTTTCTTGGCTTCCACGGTATTGAGCATGACCCTGCTTGCCAAGGCGGTTCAGACTTTGCCTTTGGGAACGGCATACGCCATTTGGACGGGTATCGGGGCGGTCGGCACAGTCTTGATAGGAATATTCGTCTTCAAGGAGCCGGCCACTCCCATCCGTCTTTTCTTCCTGTTCACGCTCATAGCTTCCCTTATAGGATTGAAAATCGTGTCATACTGAAAGGAGGCGGAAGATGAAGTATGAATTGAGGGAGAACCAAGGCATTCCGGCGCCTCTGCTGGCGCTGATGACAGTCGCTACCGGGCTTTCCGTTGCCAACTGCTATTATAACCAGCCTCTGTTGGGCAGCATGGCTAAGGATTTTGCGGTTAGCGACTTTTCCGCCAGCATGGTGGCGACATTGACCCAGATAGGCTATGTGGCAGGGCTTGTATTTGTCATTCCGCTTGGCGACCTGGTTTCACGAAAGAGACTGATATTGACCAATTACATCGTTTCTTCGTGTGCCTTGCTTGCAATAGCACTTGCCCAGAACATCTCTTGGGTATGGGGCGCATCCTTGCTTGCCGGTGCATCTTCGGTCATGCCGCAGTTCTTCATTCCTTTGGTGTCGTATAATTCAGCTCCGGACCACAAGGTGCGCAACGTGGGGATTATACAGTCCTGTTTGCTCATAGGCATTCTTGGGTCACGAGTATTCAGTGGTTTTCTCGCCGATATATGGGGATGGCGTTCTGTCTATTTTGTGGCTTGCGTGTTTATGCTCGGGTGTTTTCTGATGATTCACAAAATGCTGCCCGTGTTGCCTGCACGTTCACAAGAAAGTTATGCGGGGCTGATGAAATCTTTATTGCGTCTGCTTTTCAAATATCCGTACTTGCGTATCGCGTCGTTGAGGGCGGCATTGGCTTATGGATCGTTCTTTGCCTTGTGGAGTTGCCTTGCTTTCCGAATGAAGCAAGAGCCTTTCTTTGCAAGCGACGATATTATCGGAGCACTCGGTTTGTGTGGATTGGCAGGTGCATCTACGGTGGTTTTCATCAGCGGATATATCCAAAAGTATGGCGCAAGATTCTTCTCCATTGTCGGAGGATGCGTCATCTTGTTTGCATGGTTGTTGGCATTTTGGGGAAATGACAGTTACTTGTGGATGATAATCGCCATTCTCTTGATTGATGCCGGAATGCAAAGCATCCATCTGTCAAATCAGACCAGCGTGGTCGTTCTTGACGCATCCGCCATCAACCGGATCAATACTGTTTATATGACAATTTACTTCTTAGGAGGTTCTGCCGGTACATTTGTTTCAGGTCTATTCTGGCAACATTATGGATGGATGGGTGTGGTAGGGGTAGGAGTTGCCTTTACCGCAGCTTCCTTGCTTGCTAATTGCCTTAAATTAGCAGTCAAAGTCAGTGGGATATAATCCGGTGTAAAAGTAATATATATTAAATGGTCAAAGAATATATATTAAATGGCAAAGTATATTATATTAAATGGCAAAGTATATTATATTAAATGGCAAAGTATATTATATTAAATGCCCAAGTATATTATATTAACTTTTGGTAACTATTTGTATTCGACTTAACTTGTGGTGAGTATTTTTCATCAAGTTGCTAAATAAGCGTAAATATTACTGCGCTTATGAGGAATTGTGAAGTCTTATAATTATCTTTGTATTCAAATTCGCATCTGAATATGGCAAATAAAGAATTAAACAGGCTAAAAGTTGTTCTTGCTGAAAAAAAGAAAACGAACAAATGGCTTGGTGAACAACTGGGAAAGGATAAAACAACCATATCAAAATGGTGTACTAATACTTGTCAGCCAGATTTGGGCAATCTTATGAAGATAGCCAAACTGCTTGAAGTGGAAGTGACAGACCTTCTCAGACAAGATAATATAGACTGATAAAATGGCAACAGACAATAAAAACAACAAGCTCTCAATAGGGAGTGGTGATTATGCTGAGATACTGCGACATGCTGTCGCAGTAATTGAGCATGCACGGACGGAGATAGCCCGACATGTCAATGGCTATGTCTCTACTGCCTATTGGGAGATTGGTCAAATGCTTCATGAGCGCAAGATTGAAAGTGGGTATGGTGATAGTGTAGTAAGAAGGCTGTCTGCAGACCTGAAAGAACGCTATCCTAAGATGGGTGTTTCACCGCGCCAACTTTGGAACATGAAGAAATTCTATGAGCGTTATGCTGAACATGGCGAGAAACTGCTACGCTCCGTAGCACTTTTGCCATGGTCACACAATCTACTGCTATTGAACAAGGGACTGGATGACAATGCCACGCTCTATTATGCACAGGAAACGGTTGCCAAAGGTTGGAATCGTGATTTATTGCTCAATGCCATCAAACTCAATATGTATGGGGCACAAGCATTGGCAAAAGTAGACAACAATTTTGACCGTACTCTTCCTGCCGAACAAGCGCAATATGCCAATGAAGTGTTTAACAGCAGCTATAATCTCGGTTTCTTAGGTGTCACAAGTCCTATATTGGAACTTGAACTTGAAGACCGCTTGGTAAAAGCTATCACTCGTTTTCTTATGGAACTTGGCAATGGCTTCACTTTCATTGGCAACCAGCATGTGTTGGAGTATAACGGAAAGGAGAGTAAGGTTGATATGCTTTTCTTCCATCGTGGACTGCGTTGTCTTGTAGCTGTTGACTTGAAAATCGGTGCTTTCAAACCAGAGTATGCAGGTAAGATGAACTATTATCTTTCTCTCCTTGACCGCCTTGAACGTGGTGCAGACGAGAACCGTTCCATAGGAATCATACTTTGTGCGGAGAAAGACCGTGTAGAGGTGGAACTTGCGCTTGAAGATATGGGAAAGCCTATCGGAGTGGCGGATTATCAGTTGATAGTACCGAAAGAAAAATTACAGAAAGTCCTTGCTGACGAGATAAAGGCGTTTAGTGATGAAAAGAGGAACAATTAGGAAAACAAACAATATGGACTATAAAGTACAGAAAAATTCACAGAACAATGATATGGCTTCACTTGTTAATGATGTTTGCAATATCATTGAAACAGGCAGAAAGGAAGCCTACGTTGCGGCAGGAAAGTCTGTTGTAATCACATACTGGACTATCGGTCGCCGTATTGTTAAAGAGGAACAGCAGGGTAAAGAGCGTGCAGAATATGGAGCAGGAGTCATCAAGAACCTCGCTCTGAAAATCATACCTCGATATGGTGCGAGCTATAATAAATGCAATTTAGACTACTACAAGCGTTTCGATCTTCTTTTTCCTGACATACAGATTGTGAACACGTGTGTTCACAATCTTAGTTGTTCGCATACTTTCTGTTTCAGACCCCAATGCCAGGCTTAAGACACATAAACTCACACACCAAGATATTGGTCAGCTTGATATGTATGTACGAATGTACGATGACCTTATCAAAGGTTCTGATGACGCTCCTACTATTGGAGTGTTGCTCTGCACTGATACCGACAATACGATAGCACGTTATTTAGTTCTTCACGACAACAATCAGCTGTTTGCAGCCAAGTATATGACTTATATGCCAACAGAAGAAGAACTGCGCAACAATTAGTAGTCATATACTTGGTGTTGCCCATCTTTGCCATGCAGAGAAGATGGTTCACCCATGCACCACGTAAAGTGGATTTCTTTGACATATTCATATTTAATAATCACTAGTGTCCCGTTTCCTTGTCAAGTTACATCTTTGGGTCGATGGCATAGTCCTTGATGTGTTGCGTCAGTACGTTTGCTGCTTTTGCCATGTTCTCCACAGGCAGATTCCTGAAGCCATTAACAGCCTTTAGCGAGACAATCTGTACGCTGAGCTTACTCTTTACATTCGCATCGGCCTCAGCACGTGCCAACACGTTTGAAATGAACAGAAAATGTGCGCCGTTGTTTAGACGCTCCAAGCTAAGAGTTCCAATTTCGCTCATAGTTTGATAAAAGTTTTAAGATGAATACTGTGGAAACTCCGTTTTCTGTTGCGTTAAATAGATTGTTTA
>OLSX01001469.1_pt1 | contig 22333 bp, 16 predicted proteins | sample 1673141 | NCBI WGS metagenome assembly OLSX01 (sample SAMEA3136759, study PRJEB25190) | human gut metagenome | biome: human gut; feature: human-associated habitat; material: faeces | place: Austria | collected 2013
TTGGTTGCTCTGGGTCATGCCGTCTGCGTCAACTGGCTCTCCATTGACCGTATAGCTTCCCCCTTCAGCAGGCTGGAAGGTCACCTCAAATGTACCGCTGGCCAGAAGAAACAAATTTGTCAGGGCTATTTTCGTGGTGGAAGCACCCACTTTGCTGGTAATGCTGACCTTAACTTGCCCTCCCGGCTGCAGTTCCTTGGAAAAACTGCCGTTAGCGGTTTTAGATTGTTCATCAATCGTTGCAGCGCCGCCGGCCAGGTTCAAAGTGTAGTCAAAGGACAGCGTGGCCGCAGTGTCCTTGTTGTTGGTGATGGTCAATGTGCTGGTGCCAGCCTTTGGGCCAGAGCATCTACCGCCTGACTCACCAGAGGTCTCACCCGTAATGGCGGTACCGTTGGCACTCCATGTTCCACCATCATCCGCATCAAGCCCAATGCCTGCATCCGACAGTCCAGTTACCGCGGCTGCAGACGCAGGCATCGTCACCGCCGGAAGCAGCCCCATTATCAACACCAGGGTCAGCAGCAGGGATGCTCCTCGTCTGCCCGCTTCTTTCCACATAGTAGTTACCTCCTTTTATGATGGATCTTCTTTTTACTCTCTTTCAACACACCTTGCTGAATTTGTACGGAATAAATGCTCCACCCTATAATCACCGACAGCAGCGACCAGAAGTGCGCTGGATGAAATTCCAAGAAAAGGGAGTCACCCGCACGAAACCATTCAATGACAAAGCGAAACATACCGTAACACATCATATAGAATGGATAAATTGTCCCGGGCTGTTCCTGCCGACGCAACCTGCGATAAAACAGCACCAGCAGTATGATATGGAAAAGCATCTCAGCTTCCCGGGTAGGCCAGCGGAGCACGTTGCTCCCCGGCAGCAGCAGCCCTTGACAGCAACCGGATACGATGCAATTGATCCGGGCAAAGGCCAAAGTAGAAATCAGGCAAAGCGTCATGATGTCAAATACATGTCTTAAATCCCGGCGAAAAAGCCGACCACCAAACCAATAGCACAGCGGCAGGAAAAAAATACCGCCGTAAAGGCTCATCCCGCCTGAGATTGTCAATCGGAAAGATTCAAGTCCAGCAAATAGAGAAACGCAAAGCACACCCAGTACCGTGTGCACCAGCGCGATGGGGAGTATGGCGTAGACTCTGACAGCGAGCCGCTGCCGGAATACCCAAAGCCACAGGACACTCATGGCAGTTCCACCGGTCAGGCAAAGCAGTAACACAGGATCCATAGGCTTCACTTCCTCCCTTTTTATTTGCAAAGAAGGTTCAGGGGCGGGCATCTTTGTCCGCCCCTGGGGAGTTCATATGGTTTAGCTCTCTACAGTAGCGCTAGGGGTATACTGGGAGAAATCAATGTGCATGACCACCACCACGGTCTCGGTGGCGGCGAAGCCCATGGAGGACTCCAGATCGATCTCAACGGTCACGGGCACGGCGTAATAAGTACCGCCCATGCTGCCCTCAGTGCACTTGAACTGAGCGGGAGTCATGGCCTTGATGCCTTCAGAGGTCATGCCGATGACGCCCTCCATAAAGTTATGGTAGGCATCGCCGCTGGTGCCGGGAGTAAATGTACCATGCTCGGTGGTGAAGAAGTTTGTTTCATTGACTTTCACAGTCAGCTTACCCAACACCTTGTTGATCAGGTTGGCATTGTTGTTCACGGTGCTCAGCACGGAGTTGATCTCATCGGCGCCGCTGCCCAGAATGTCGTTCAGGGAGATCCCCTTCATCAGGCCCAGGAATGTTCCAACAGACACGCGATCAAACACATCCTGAATGGTCCCGGATTTGAGCTGCTTGTTTGCCGCCATCTCCGCCGCCTTCTTCTCGTCGAGCGTCTGCTCCGCCTTTTCGATGAGGCTGAGCACGTCGCCCATGCCGAGGATGCGGGAGGCCATGCGGTCGGGGTGGAAGGGCTCGAGCATGTCGAGCTTTTCGCCCGTGCCGATGTATTTGATGGGCTTTCCGGTCGCCGCGCGGATGGAGAGCGCCGCGCCGCCGCGGGCGTCGCCGTCGAGCTTGGTGAGCACGACGCCGTCGATGCCGAGGGCCTCGTCAAACGCGGTGGCGGCGTTCACGGCGTCCTGTCCGGTCATGGCGTCCACGACCAGCAAGATCTCGTTCGGCTTCACCGCCGCCTTGACGCGCTTGAGCTCGTCCATGAGCTGCTCGTCGATGTGCAGGCGGCCGGCGGTATCGAGAAAGACGATGTCGTTGCCGTGGTCCTTGGCGTATTTGACGGCCTCGACCGCGATGGTGACGGGGTCGATCTGCCCCATCTCGAACACGGGCAGGCCGAGCTGTGCGCCGACGACCTGCAGCTGCGTGATGGCCGCGGGACGGTACACGTCGCAGGCGGCGAGCAGCGGGCGCTTGCCCTGCCGGCGCAGAAGGCCGGCGAGCTTGGCGACGTTCGTCGTTTTGCCCGCGCCCTGAAGGCCGACCATCATCACGACCGTCGGCGGGTTGTTGGCAAAGGTCAAGCGCGCGTTCGCGCCGCCCATCAGAGCCGTCAGCTCCTCGTTGACGATCTTGATGACCTGCTGGGCGGGGGTGAGGCTGTCGAGCACCTCGGCGCCGACGGCGCGCTCGGAAACTCTGGCGACAAAGTCCTTGACGACTTTGTAGCTCACGTCTGCCTCGAGCAGCGCCATGCGCACCTCGCGCATCGCGAGCTTGATGTCCTCCTCGGTCAGGCGGCCCTTGCCGCGCAGGCCCTTGAATACGCTGTTGAGCTTTTCGCTCAGGCCCTCAAATGCCATGAAATGCTCCTTCTTACTCCTTGAGTGCCGCGGTCTCCTGTTCGATCACGGTCACGAGCTCTGCGATGCGGGAATCCTCATACCGGCGGTCATTGAGCCTGCGCAGCTCGTCCGCCGCCGCCTCGATGCGCTCGAGGTGGGGGGTGCGCTGCATAAAGCGCTTGACAAGGCCGGTCTTATCCTCGATCTCGGTCATGTACGCCTCGGCGCGGACGATGACGTCGCGCACGCCCTGGCGGGAGATGCCGTAGTTCTCGGCGATCTCGGAGAGGGACAGGTCCTCGTCGTAGTAAAGCTCGTAGAATTCCTTCTGCCGCTCGGTGAGGAGTTCGCCGTAGAAGTCAAAGAGCATCGTCATGCGAAAGGTCTGATTTTTCACGGGGAATCCTCCTTTGAGTATTCCGTGTAAAGTCATAATGCTTTACAACAGGAATTAGTTTACATGAGTTTAGCAGAAAAGTCAAGGGTTATTCGTGGGAAAAACGGCGAATGGGAAAGATTTTATGAAAAGATGTGGTAATGTTCACATTTTCGTGCTATGCTACCATCAATATAGAATGGAAAAGGAGCCGCTTTTATGGAGCCCTTGCGAAAGGAACTGGCGGAGGGCGTTTTTCTGACCTACGTCCCCGCCGCAAAATTCAAGACCGGCGTGCTGGGCGCGCAGCTCATCACGCCGCTGGAGGAGAGCACCGTCGCCGCCGGTGCGCTGCTGCCCGCCGTGCTGCGCCGCGGCACGACCGCGCACCGCGATATGCGCTCGATCGCCGCGGAGCTGGACCGCCTTTACGGGGCGTCCATCGCCTACACCGTGCGCAAGAAGGGCGAGAATCAATGCCTCGGCTTTGTCGGCAGCTTTCTTGACGAGCGTTATGTCCCCGGCGGAGAGCGGCTGCTCGAACCGATGGCCGACCTGCTCGGCGAGCTGCTGCTCGACCCGCTCACGCGGAACGGGCGCTTTCTCGCGGACTATGTAGAGAGCGAAAAGGAGAACCTGATCGACGCCATTGAGAGCATCCTCAACGACAAGCGCGACTACGCCGACGCGCGGCTTTTGCAGGAGATGTGCCGCGGTGAGCGCTACGGCATCGACCGGCTCGGTACTGTGACGGGCGTGGAAAGGCTGACGAACCAGACGCTCTACCGCTATTACAACGAGCTTCTTGCCACGGCGCGTATCGAGCTGTTCTACTGCGGCAGCGCGGACTGCGCGCGCGTGGAGGGGGCGCTGGACCGTGCGCTGGCGGCGCTCCCGCGCGAGCGGGTCGCCGAGCCTGCGGTCGCCGAGCGTGTGGGCGCGCCCGAAACGGTGCGCGAGATCACGGAGACGATGGACGTGACGCAGGCGAAGCTCGCCATGGGCTACCGCGCCGCGAGCGAGGACACGCCCGCGCTACTGCTGGCGAACCTCATCTTCGGCGGCTACTCCAACTCCAAGCTGTTTCTGAACGTGCGTGAGAAGCTCTCGCTGTGCTACTATGCCTCGTCCGGCTACCACCGGTCCAAGGGCATCATCACGGTGTCGAGCGGCATTGAGGCGCAAAATTACGAGGTCGCGCGGCGCGAGATCGCCGCGCAGCTCGAGGCCGTGCAGAACGGTGACTTCGAACCGTGGGAGCTGGAGGGCGCGCGGAGCTGTATGCTCTCCTCGCTCCGCTCGCGCGAGGACAGCGCGGGCCGGCTGGAGGAATACTATCTCGGACAGGCTGCGACGGGGCTGTGGGAGGATACCGACGCGCTGCTCGTGCAGCTCGAGGCCGTCACGCCCGAGCGCGTCGCCGAGGCGGCGCGGAGCATCCGGCTCGACACGGTCTATTTCCTCACCGGAAAGGAGGGCGCGGCGCAATGAAGTGGAACGAAACGAATTATCCCCGCATCGGCGAAACGGTGCTGCGGACCACGCTGCCGAACGGACTGACCGTCGCCGTTGTGCCCAAGCCGCTCTACCGCAAACGCTACGCCTTTTTCACCACGCGCTACGGCGGCATGGATATGCGCTTCCGGCTCGACGGCGTATGGCACGATACGCCCGCTGGCATCGCGCACTATCTGGAGCACAAGATGTTCGACACCGAGGACGGCAACGCTTTGCAGGAGCTGAGTCAGAACGGCGCGGAGCCGAACGCCTTCACCTCCAATGCGACGACCGCCTATTACTTCGACTGCACGGAGCACTTTGAGGAGAATCTGAAGATCCTGCTCTCGTTCGTCTCCGTCCCCTACTTCACGCAGGAGAGCGTGGACAAGGAGCGCGGCATCATCGGTCAGGAGATCCGCATGGTGGAGGACACGCCCGACTGGAGGGTCTACACCAATCTGCTCGAGTGCCTGTACCACTCCTCCCCCGCCCGCGTCGCCATCGCCGGTACGGTGGAGAGCATCGCGGAGATCACGCCCGAAACGCTCTATGCCTGCCACAAGGCGTTCTACGACCCGGCGAACATGATGCTGTGCGTCGTCGGCGACGTGAAGCCCGACGAGATCGCCGCCATCGCGGAGGAGATCCTGCCGAATAGCCGGGGCGAGGTCATCGAGCGCGACTACGGGCAGGAGGATATGCGCGTCGTCGAGAAGTGCCGCCGCGAGGCGATGGAGGTCTCGATGCCGCAGTTCCTCGTCGGCTTCAAGTGCCCTCCCGCGGCGGACGGCGCGGCGCTGATGCGGCAGGATATCATCGCGGACATCGCCTGCGACATCCTGCTCGGCGATTCCTCGCCGCTCTACCAGCGGCTCTACGATAAGGGTCTCATCAACGGCAGCTTCGGCGGCGGCTTCGACCAGCTGCCCGGTATTGCCTATCTCTACGCGGGCGGCGACAGTGATGCGCCCGAGACGGTCGTGCGCGCCATTCTGGACGAGGCGCAGCGCCTCGCGCGCGAGGGCGTGGACGAGGCGTTCTATCAGCAGCTCCGCCGCGCGAGCTTCGGCTCGACGCTGCGCGCGCTCAACAGCTTCGAGAACATCGCCGTATCCGTTGCGGACGGCGCGTTCCGCGGCTTTGATCCTTTCCGCTTCCCCGAGGTGTACGATTCCGTCACCCGCGCGGATGTGGAGGCGTTTCTGCGCGAGAGCATCGTCGAGGAGCGCAGCGCGCTGTCCATTCTCATTCCCAAGAAGGAGGGAGCTTCCCAATGAGTTATCCCAACGCAGACATCAGCTTCCCCGGGCTGTTCGGCGACTGGCGCTTTACCCTCTCGCCCAAGCTGCTCGACATCGGCAACGGCATCTACTGGTACGGCGTGCTCATCGCCGTGGGGCTGCTCATCGCCCTGTGGTTCTGCATGAAGCGCGCGCCGCGCTACGGTCTGACCGAGGACGACGTGATCGACACTGTGCTTTGGGCCATCCCCTTTGCCATCGTCGGCGCGCGGGTCTACTATGTGCTCTTTTACCTCGACCAATTCCGCCTTGCGGACGGCAGCATCGACTGGGCGGAAACCTACCGCATCTGGGACGGCGGGCTTGCCATCTACGGGGCAGTCATCGCGGCATTTTTGACCGCGTGGCTCGTTTGCCGAAAAAAGCAGCTCAGCCTTTGGGCGCTTGCCGACTGCTGCGTGGCGGGCTTTTTCATCGGACAGGCCATCGGGCGCTGGGGCAACTTCTTCAACCGCGAGGCCTTCGGCGGCATGACCGAGCTGCCGTGGCGGATGCGGCTGTGGATCAGCGGCACCTACTATATCGACGTGCATCCGACGTTCCTGTATGAGAGCCTTTGGAACGTCGCGGGGCTGCTGCTCCTCTGCCTTGCGGTGGACAAGGTACGGCGCTTCGACGGGGAGAACACCTGCTTCTACTTCCTCTGGTACGGCATCGGGCGCTTCTGGATCGAGGGGCTGCGGACCGACAGCCTGTATCTTTTCAATCTGACGCTCTTCGGCGAGCGCGTGCGCGTGTCGCAGGCGCTGAGTCTGGTGATGGTCGTTCTCACGGCGGTCATCCTGCTGAAGAACCGCAGCGCCGATCCCGCGCGGATGTTCGTCAACCGCCGGCTCGACGGGCAGGCGACCGTCCTGCCCGATCGGAGCGAGGAGCGTCCCATCGCGGACGGTCCCGCGGAGGCGGATCGCCCGGCGAAGGCGCCCGCGGAGGGCGCCGCCGGCGGGGAAGCGTCCGCGGAGGGCGCCGCAGAGCCGACGGACGGCGGAGACAACGGCTGAGAGCCTATTGAATAAACGGAAGGACCGCGAGCGCGGTCCTTCCGTTTTGCTTTGCTGTTTTATGGTTCGCTCTGCGCGGCGGCGAGCTTTTTGGCCTTCCTCCGCTCCCGGCGGTGCGCCAGGTCGTCGATGACGCAGTAGTACACGGGAGTGAAGAGCAGCGTGATGACGGTCGAGACGAGCATACCGGCGATCATGGTGGTGCCCATGTCGCTCATCATCTCGTTCATCTTGCCGGTCATGCCGAGCGCCGTCGGCACGAGGGCAAGGATGGTGGTGAGCGTGGTCATCAGCACGGGGCGGATACGCAGCGGGCAGGCGTGGAGAATGGCCTCCTCGCGCGTCTCGCCGCGGTCACGGCGCTGCTTGATGTAGTCCACGAGGACGATGGAGGCGTTGACCACCGTACCGGCAAGCATGATGAGGGAGACGAGCGAGATCATCGAAAGGTCCTTGCCTGTGAGCGGCAGCGCGAAGAGCGCGCCGGCAAAGGCGATGGGCAGGATCATCATGATGATGACCGGCATGACGAAGGACTCGAACTGCGAGGCCAGCACGAAGTACACAAGGCCGACGGAGACGATGAGCGCAAGGCCGAGGTCGGAGAAGTTCTCCATCATCTCCGCGTAGCCACCGGCAAGCTCGGCGGTGTAGCCGCCGGGGAGGGTGTAGCCCGCGAGGATGGCGCGGATGCTCTTGGCCATGGCGCTCGTGTCGCCGTCCGCAGCGTCACCGGAGATGGTCACCTGACGGGACTGGTTGTAGCGCGTGATGGTCTGCGGGGACATGACGACGCTGACGTCGGCAATGCTGCCGAGCGGCACGCTGCCGCCGGTCGGTGTGGAGATCGCCATGGAGCGCAGGGCGTCCAGACTCTCCTCCGCGCGGCCGTCGCCGCGCACGACCACGTCGACCTCCTTATTGTCGATGGTGACGGTGGTGGCGGTGGTTCCGGTCAGGCCGGAGCGCACCGCTGCGGCGACGCTGTAGGCGGTCAGGCCGTACTGCGAGCACGCCTGACGGTCCGCGGTCACCTTGACCTGCGGCACCTGCTCGGCGACCGTGGAGGAAACGTCCACCGCGCCGGGGATCGCCGCGATCTGCGCGGTGAGGTCATCCGCGATCATCTTGAGCGTGGTGTAGTCCTCGCCCGTGATGTTGACGCTCACGCCGCTGCCGCCCATCATCGCGCCCATGTCGTAGGCCGAGCAGGTGATCTCGCAGCCGGCGACGTCATAGGTCGCGTCGCGCAGGGCGTTGGCAATGTCGGTCGCGCTGCGGTCACGCTCGCCCTTGTCGGTGAGGTTGAGCACCAGGCTGGCGCTCTGACCGCTATCAGCGGTGTAGTAGTAGCTTGCAAGCTCGGGGATGGTCTCCTCGGCAATGGCGGCGACACGCTCCGCCATCGCCGCCGCCTGCTCGACCTTTGAGCCGATGGGCATGGAGACGGTCACGGTGACCATGCCCTCGTCCATCTCGGGCAGGAGCACCATTTTGGTGTTCAGGCAGGCGGCGAGGAACACCGCGACGAGGGCGACGGACACCAGCACGCCGCGCTTGAGGTGATGCACGTAGTAGTCGAGCTTTTTCACATACCAGTCCATGAGCTTCTGCGCGCGGCGTCCGCCCTTCTGCGCCCTTTGCAGGGCGTCAAGATGCACCTTGCTCTCGTCGAGCAGGAAGTAGCACAGCAGCGGCACGAGCGTCACGGCGACAGCGAGCGAGCCGAGAATGAGGAAGGCGATGGTCAAGCAGAAGTCCTTGAAGATCTGACCCGCGATGCCGCCGGTGAGGCCGAGCGGCAGGAACACCGCGACGGTGGTGAGGGTCGAGGCGGTCAGCGAGAGCGTGACCTCCTTCGTGCCCTCGACGCAGCTGGTCATGCGGTCGTGTCCCTCGGACGCCCAGCGGTAGATGTTTTCGAGCACGATGATGGAGTTATCCACGATCATGCCGACGCCCATGGCGATGCCGCCGAGGCTCATCATGTTGAGCGTCAGGTCGCAGACGTACATCAGCACGAACACCGCGAGGATGCACACGGGCATGGAGACCGCGATGGTCATGGTCGCGCCGCCGCGGCGCAGGAACAGCCACACCACGAGCGCCGCAAGCACGACGCCGAGGATGATGCCCTCGAGCGCGGCGTCGACGGCGACGTTGATGTACTCGCTCGCGACGTAGGGGATGGCGTAGTGGATGGAGCCGTCCTTCGCCGCCAGCTCCTCCATCGCCGCGACCACCGCCTCGGCGGTCTTGACCTCGTTCGCGCCGGAGCGCTTGCTGACCTGCAGGATGATGCCGGGCGTACCGTCCATCGCGGCGATGGCGTCGCGGTCGGAGGTCTCGAAGGCGACGTCGGCGACCTCTCCGAGGCGCACCGTGCCGCCGGTCTGGAGCGGGATGTTGATGTTGGCGACCTCATCGACCGTGGAGAGCTGCGCGTCGGTGGTGACGGAGATCTTCTGACTGCCGTTGTAGACCTCGCCGGCGGGATAGAGCAGGTTCTCCGCCTGCAGGATCTGGGTGATGTAGCTGGTGGAGAGGCCGTAGCCCGCGGCGCGCTGCGCGTCGAGCGTCACGGTGATCTGACGCTCCACACCGCCGGAGACGGAGACGGACGCCACGCCGTCGATGCGCTCGAGCGCGGGGGCGACCACGTTCTCCGCCTGCTGCTGGAGGGCGGCGAGGTCGTCGCCGAGGAGGCCGACGATGGCGCTCGGCATCATCTCGGACACGTTGATGTTCAGAATGACGGGAGAGCCGCAGCCGTCGGGCAGGCTGAGCGCGTCGAACTTCTCGCGCAGCTTGGTCGCCGCGATGTCCACGTCGGTGTTCTCAACGTACATGATCTGGATGGTCGAGATGCTGTCGGCGCTCGAGGAGGTGACGGAGTCCACGCCGGGCACCGACATGATGGCGGACTCGAGCGGGCGCGTGACGAGCTGCTCGATGTCCTCGGGGCCCGCGCCGTTGTAGTAGCAGTACACATAGGCCGCGGGGTACTCGATGTTCGGCAGCAGCGCCATCTGGAGCTGGGTGGTGTAGACCACGCCGAACACCGCGATCATAATGACCGCGAGCAGCGTTGTGACCTTATGCCTGATGCAGAATTTTGCAATGTTCATGGAGCTTATCCCTCCACGACGCGCACGGCGTCGCCGTCGGAGAGGTACTGCTGACCCACGGTGACGAGCTGCTCGCCCGCGTCAAGACCGCTCGTGACCTCGGTCATGCCGCTGCCGGTGAGGCCCGTGGTGATGTCGACGCGCTTTGCCGTGTCGTTCTCGACGATAAAGACATACTGCCTGTCGCTGCTCGTGAGGATGGCCTCACTCGGCACGACGACCGCGCTCTCGCTCACAGCGGTGTGGAAGGTCACGTCGGCAAACATACCGGAGAGCAGGCCCTCGACCTCCGCGGGCACCGTGACGGTGACGGTGTAGAGCTTTGTCACCTGATTGGCGGTCTTTTCAACGGAGCGGATCACGCCCTCAAATTCGGCGTCCGCCGCGCTGACGCGGACCGTGACCGTGTCGCCGATGGCGAGCTTGGGCACCAGCGCCTCGGAGACCATGACGTTGACCTTCATCTGCTCCGCGCCGTCGATGACGGCGACGGCGTAGCTGGGTGAGACCATGCCGCCCTCGCTCGCGGTGAGCGAGGCGAGCACGCCGTCCACCGGCGCGATGACGTTGCCATGGCTGTCGATGTTCTCCATCGCGAGGGCAAGCTGCTCGTAGCTCGACTTCGCGCTCTGCATACTCGCTTCAAGCTGGGCGAGCGTGGAATCACGCTGCGCCTTGGTGGAGAGGTATTGCAGCTCCATCTGGTCGACCTCCGACTGGGAGGCCGCGCCGATCTCGAAAAGCGCCTTGGTGTCGTTCCAGTTTTTTTCGTACAGAGCGACCTGTCGGTCCAGAATGTTCTTCTGGTCGCTGTAGCTCGACGCGGCGCTCGTGTAGCCGATCTCCGCCGCGCGGTACTGCGCGAGCGAGCTTTCCATGTCGAGCGAGCAGATCACGTCGCCCGCCTTGACCGCGTCGCCCGCCTCGACATAAACGGCGGTGCATTTGGCCGTGGCCGTGACGTAGACGCTCGTTTCGCTGCCGGCGGTCACCTGACCGGAGACCGTGTTCTCCGAGGCGATGTCCTGCGCCTCGACCGTCTGCACCTGCACGGCGACGCCGGCGGGCGCGGTGACGGTCTCTTCCTTTTGGCAGCCCGCAAGGCTCAGCGCCAGCGCGAGCGCCAGCAGCAGGGAAATCGTTTTCTGTTTCATCGTTTCAGCCCTCCTCAGCCGGCCAGCAGGCCGTAGTCCACGGCCCAGCGATAGTTGTTGTATGCGGTGAACAGGTCGCGCTCCGCGCCGGAGACGGTGTCCTGCGCGGTGTATAGCTCGTCCTCTGCCGTATGCAGGGCGTTCTCGGAGATCGTGCCCTGCTCGTACCTGAGCTGTGCGGCCGCGAGGTCGCTGCGCTCGCACTCGAGCGAGACCTTTGCCGCATTCAGCGCGCTCGCGTAGCTCTGCACGCTGTCATAGAGCGAGCGGAAGCTCAGCTCGAAGTTCTGCACGGCGGCGTTGTAGGTGTACTGCGCCGCCTGCCACCGGTGCTTGACGGCAATATACTCATAATTGTCCTTGTTGTAGCCGAGATCGCCCGCCTTGTCTTTGTATTCCTCGTCGGCGTCCTCGAGCGTGAGCTTGGCAGCGTAAAGGTCGTAGCTCACTGCCTTCGCTTTTTCCAGGTCCTTCTCCACATCCATGGCGGCAAGCTGCTCCGCGGTCACCCCGGGAAGGGCATTGAGCGTGAGCGGCGCGGTCAGCTCTTCCCCGATCATGGCGTTGAGCTGACGGCGCAGCTGTGCGGCGGCGGCATCAAGCGCCGCCTTTCCGCTCTCCACCTGCGCCTTGCCCGCTTCCGTCTGCTGAAGCGTCATGGCGCTGACCTGACCAAGCTCATAGCGCAGCTTCACTTCCTCGATCGTGCGGTCAAGCGCCGCATTCTGTCTCGTCAGCGCGGCGGATTGGTCCTCGAGCGCGAGAAGGCCTACATACAGCGATTCACCCGCCGCCAGAAGCGAAGCCTGCGCGTTGCGGAGCTGGCGGACGAGGTCGGCGTTGTCCTGCTGGAGCTTGCCCTCCTTGATGTCGTCGAAGGTCTTGCGCAGGGCGTCGTAGCGCTGTGTAAGGGTCTCATAGGTGTAGCTCTCACCCTGTCCCATCTGGATCAGACCCCACTGGGCGGAGGCGATACTGTTGAGGCCGTTGCGCAGGTCCTCGTACATCTTGTCATAGTCCAAGCACTCGATCGCGGCGACATTCTCCTCGAGCGAGAGAAGGGTGTAGTTTCCTGTGCGCATACGCGCGCCGAGGTTTTCAAAGCGCAGCGTGCCTGCCGCGTCCGGCGTGGTCTGCGCGGTCTCCGCGGCGGTCTCATCCTTTTTCTGTTCGTCCGCCAGCGCGCCGACCGCCAGCGCTGAGAGCATGGCGAGGGCGAGCAGCAGAGCCGTCCATCTTTTCTTCATTTGCGGTGTCCTCCTTCGGGTACGGCAGCGCTGCCGTTTTTGATGATCTCAATGCGCCCGCGCATCCGCTCGCGCTCGAGCGCGAAGCTCTCCGGCTTTTTCAGCGTGCGGGCGATGGCGCAGGCAAGCGCTCCCACGAGCAGGGTGAATACGTCGTCCACAAAGCCGTTCTCCCGCGAGCGCAGGAGCGCGGGGTCAATGTGCTCGAGGAGCTTCTGCGGACACAGCTCCCCCGCCGCGCGCTCAAAGAAGAGCTGCTGCACGTCCATATTGACGTTCAGGCTCAGCAGGGCAAAGGCGCGGGAAAACGCCGGCGTGATGCAGCCGCTCGGGGCGACCATGGCGTCGAGCAGCGCAAGGGGCATGGAGAACAGGTCTCCGCCCGAGCGTTCGAGCGTATCATGGAACAGGTCGAGAAACTGGTCGCGGATCTCGTCGATGAGAGTGAGGAACAGGTCGTTCTTATCCTCAAAATACTGATAAAAGCTGCCGCGCGGGATGCGCGAGGTCTGCACAATGCGGTTGATGGACGCCTCAGCATAAGGCACGGCGGTAAATTCGCTCCACGCGCCCTCTAAAATGCGCGCTCGCTTCTCCTCCGGCAGACGGAAAAAGGTATCGGTCGGCATAGGCACCTCCTATATGACAAGCTGTCGTAAAATGACAATCTGTCATATATTATACGAGCACTTCCCTACTCTGTCAATAGGTCAAATCGTTAAGAAACCATAAACAGTTAAGTTTATCTAACTACAGTCCGTCGGAAAGCGCCGTCCGTGGGACGGCGCTTTCGTCTCAGCCGATGCCGCCGAGGAGCGCGCCCGCGATGAGCGCGAGCAGCGCGCAGACGCAGTAGACATATTTACTCAGAGGATAGAACCACGCGCCGATGGGCTTGCCCGCACCCTTGTTGACCGCGGCAAGGACGAAGTCCTTCCCCGCCACCCAGAAGAACAGGATGCCGGCCAGCAGCGCGCCGAGCGGGCAGATGTAGATGGACACCACGTCCATCCAGTCGGAGACGATGGCCTGAATGCACAGCGACACCGCCGTGCCGATCACGGCGATGACCGCGACCGCCGCCACGCGCTTGAGGCGCAGCTTGTCCTGCAGCGCCTCGACCGAGACCTCGTAGAGGTTCACAAGCGAGGTGAGCCCCGCGAAGAGCACGCAGAGGAAGAACACCAGTCCGATCACGCGCCCGCCGGGCATCCCGTTGAACACGTTCACAAGGAAAATGAACATCAGCCCCGGGCCACCGTCGGAAAGGTCCGCGCCGCCCGCCGCCATCGCGGGAATGATGACGAGCGCCGCCAACAGCGCCGCCAGCGTATCGAACAGCGCCACATTGCGCGCGGCGGAGGGGATCGACTCGTCGTCCGAGAAGTAGGAGCCGTAGATCACCGTGCCGTTTCCCGCCACGGAGAGTGAGAAGAACGCCTGCCCGAAGGCGTAGATCCACAGCTTCGGGTCGGAAAGGCCCGCGGGGTCGAGGGTAAAGATGTAGCGGTAGCCGTCGCCCGCGCCGGGCAGCGTTGCAATGTAGACGCCCAGTCCCGCAAAGAGAAAGAACAGCACGGGCATCATGACCTTGTTCGCCCGCTCGATGCCGCCGCCCACGCCGAAGGCCATGATGGCGAAGTTGACCGCCAGCGCGATCACCAGCCAGAAATTATTGCCCCAGCCGCAGGCCGTGCCGTTGAAGCGGTCGACGATGACATTCATATTTTGTCCCATGGCAAAGAGTCCGCCGTCGAGCGCCAGCGCAAAATACCTGAAGATCCAGCCTACCACGCAGCTGTAGCCGATGGCGAGCGCCAGCGAGCCGAGCACCGGGATATAGCCGACCGCCTCGCCTGCGCTGCGTCTGCCGCGCAGGGCAGCCGCCTGCCCGAACGCGCCGATGGGGCCGGAGCGGGTGGAGCGGCCAAGCGCCATCTCGCCGATGATGCCGGTCGAACCGATCAGAAGGACAAAGAGGAAATACGGCAGCAGGAAGGTCATGCCGCCCCACGCGGACACGAGATAGGGAAAGCGCCAGATATTGCCCATGCCCACCGCGCTGCCGATGCAGGCGAGGATAAAGCCCCAGCGGCTGCGGAATGCGTCGCGCTCCGTCTGCTTGCTCATGGTGTCGTCCTCCAAATTACACAACTGTCTCTCCGTCGATGCACACAAAGAGATAGTTTAGTCTATCCCTCAAGAGCTGTGTTTGTCAAGGCTTTTCCCCTCCATCCGGATGGAAATGTCGGTTTGGACCGGAACCCAAAAAGAAAAGCACCGCAAAGCGGTGCTTTTCTTTTTGGCGCAGTGGGAGGGATTCGAACCCTCGGACGGCTTTTGGCCGTCACACGATTTCCAGTCGTGCTCGTTATGACCACTTCGATACCACTGCGTATCTCAATGCTCAACAGCAATGCTCAACAGCAATGCTCAACAGCAAGCATCATTATACCAAAATTGGGCGCGAAGTCAATACCCAATTTTCGCTTTTCCGCAAAAAAGAGACGGAGCGGCGCTCCGTCTCTTTCCTTTTCGTCCTTACTTCAGCTGCTCGAGCGCGGCGAGCTTCAGGCAGCAGCAGAAGACCTCCATCGCCTGCTGCAGCTCCTCCACCGGCGGGAGGGACGGGGCGACGCGGATGTTGCTGTCCTTCGGGTCGACGCCGTAGGGGAAGGTCGCGCCCGCACTCGTCATGATGACGCCCGCCTCCTTGCACAGCGCCAGCGTGCGCTTGGCAAGGCCCGGCAGCGTGTTGACGGACACAAAGTAACCGCCCTTAGGGTCGTGCCAGGTGGCCAAACCGAGCGGACCGACCTCGCGCGCGAGCGTCTCGGTCACCGCCTTGAACTTCGGTCCCATGATGGCCGCGTGCTTCTTCATCAGCTCCAGCGTGTGCGCCTTGTCCTTGAGGTACTTCACATGACGCAGCTGATTGATCTTATCGTAGCTGATGATCTGGACGTTGATGAGCTTCTCCATATACTCCATGTTCGCCTCGCTGCACGCGAAGCACGCCACGCCCGCGCCGGGCAGCGTGATCTTGCTGGTGGAGGCAAACTCAAACACCATGTCGGCGTTGCCATACTTCTCGCACAGGCTCAGGATATCGGGGAAGGGCACGAACTCGCCCTCGAACTCATGGATGCAGTAGGCATTGTCCCACATGAGCAGGAAGTCGGGAGCCGCAGGCTTCAGCCTGGCGATGCGCTCGATGGTCTCGTCGGAGTAGATGATGCCGTCGGGATTGGAATACTTCGGCACGTTCCACATACCCTTGACCGCCGGGTCCTTGACGAGCTGCTCGACCAGATCCATATTCGGGCCGGTCTCGGTCATAGGAATGGTGATGAGCTCGAAGCCGAAGCTCTCCGTGACCTTGAAGTGGCGGTCATAGCCCGGCGCGGGGCAGAGCCACTTGATATGCTCCTCGCGGCACCACGGCTTTTCGCTGTGCAGCAGACCGTTGGTGTACGCCTTGGCGATGGTATCGTACATGAGCTGCAGGCTGGCGTTACCGCCGACGAACACCTGCTCCGGCTTGCAGCCGAGGATCTCGGCAAAGAGCGCCTTGGCGCTCGGCAGGCCGGAGAGCTGGCCGTAGTTGCGCACATTCACGTCGCCGTCCACGCAGTCCGCAGGATCGGTCATCACCGAGAGGATGTCGGACACCAGATCGAGCTGCTCCTTGCCCGGACGCCCGCGCGCCATGTTGAGCTTCAGGCCCTTGGCCTTCCACGCTTCAAATTCAGCGGACACCTTTTCAAATTCGGCCTTGCGCTGTTCAGCCGTCATTTCCCTGTATTTCATCGGAACGGACCTCCTATTTCAAATGTTGGAGAAATTATAGCATACCCTTTTTCAAAACACAATGTGCAAAAGAAAAAGAGGGCAAAGCCCTCTTTTTCTTTTGTTCTCTTAGCCGAAGAGCGCCATGAGGACGCCCGCGGCGATCGCGGAGCCGATGACGCCAGCCACGTTCGGGCCCATAGCGTGCATCAGCAGGAAGTTCGCGGGATTCTCCTTCTGGCCCACGACCTGGGAGACACGCGCCGCCATCGGGACGGCGGAAACGCCGGCGGAACCGATCAGCGGGTTGATCTTCTCCTTCAGGAACAGGTTCATGAGCTTGGCGAGCAGAACGCCGCCCGCAGTGCCGAAGCCGAACGCCACGACGCCCATTGCCATGATCTCGATGGTCTGGAGGGACAGGAAGGTGGTGGCGGTCGCCGTCGCGCCGACGGTGAAGCCGAGGAAGATGGTGACGATGTTCATCAGCTCGTTGCCGGCGGTCTTGGTCAGACGCTCAACCACACCGGACTCCTTGAAGAGGTTGCCGAGCATGAGGCAGGCGATCAGAGGAGCGGCGGAGGGAACGAGCAGCGCCACGAACACGGTGATCATGATGGGGAAGATGATCTTCTCCTTCTTGCTGACCTGACGCAGCGGCTTCATCACGATCTTGCGCTCCTCCTTGGTGGTCAGCGCCTTCATGATGGGCGGCTGAATGACCGGAACGAGCGCCATGTAGGAATACGCCGCAACGGCGATGGGGCCGAGCAGATGGGGAGCGAGACGGGTCGTGACGAAGATCGCCGTCGGGCCGTCCGCGCCGCCGATGATACCGATGGAGGAGGATTCCTGCGAGGTGAAGCCGAGGAGCTGGGTGCCCACATAGGTCATGAAGATACCGAGCTGGGCAGCCGCACCGAGCAGCAGGGACTTGGGGTTGGCGATCAGGGGACCGAAGTCGGTCATGGAGCCGACGCCCATGAAGATCAGGCAGGGATAGATGCCGAGCTTGACGCCGAGGTAGAGGACGTCGAGCAGGCCAAGGTTGACCGTCGGGCCGGCAAGCTCCATGCCGTACACCGCGGCAGCCTGTTCGGCCTGTGCGACCGCCTGTGCCTGCGCGGTGAACTCGCTGATGGTGCCGCCGGCAGCAGCCATGACCTCACTGGCGACCTGCTGGATCGTATCCGCTCCGAAGGCCTCCTGCGCGCTGGCGAGCAGCTGCTGGAAGTACGGAGCAAGCACGGCGTCCGAAACGCCGGACTCGCTCATCTCCGCAATGAAGGAGGCCGTGACGGGCGTGCCGCCGAAAAGGTCCCAATGGACGTGACCGCCGGCAAACAGGATCTCATGGAACATATCCGCGCCGGGCAGGTTGGTACACAGCATACCGAAGGAAATGGGCAGGAGCAGCAGCGGCTCAAAGCCCTTCACAATGGCCAGATACATGAGGATAAAGGAAATGGCGATCATGATGAGGCATTTCCAGTTACCCTCCTGACCAAACATATAGAAGCCGGTCTGCTGCAGGAAATTGATAATAGCAGGCATTTATTTCTGGTTTCCTTTCACAGTTTATTTCAGGGGTGTGCGGAAATGTCTCAGCCGATGACGCACAGAACGTCGCCGGGGTTGACGGCAGCGCCCTTGGAAACCGCGACGGAGGAAACGGTGCCGTCGCAGGGAGCAAAGATCTCGTTCTCCATCTTCATGGCCTCGAGGATGAAGAGAATGTCGCCGGACTTGACCGCCTGACCGGCCGCGACCTTCACGTCGAGGATGGTGCCGGGCATCGGGCTGGAAACGGTCTCACCGGAGCCGGAAGCGGCGGGAGCGGCCTTGGGGGCAGCGGGAGCCGCGGCAGGAGCGGGAGCGGCGACGGGAGCGGCAGCGCGGGCGACGGGGGCGGGAGCGGTGCGGGCGACGGGGGCGGAGGCCATGCGGCCGCCGGAGACGGACTCGACGGTAACTTCGTAGGCGGTGCCGTTAACGGTGACAGTGTACTGCTTAGTCATGATGTTTTCTCTCCTAAAATAATCAAATTTTGTTGATGCTGGTGATCTGCATACGGGAGGCGCTGGGGCCGAGGTCCTCGGTGACCGCCGCGATGACGGCTGCAAGGATCTCCTGCTCCTTGGCGGTGTTGACCGCAGGAGCGGCGGGAGCGGCAGCCTTGGGGGCCGCAGCGGGCGCGGGGGCGGCGGGCTTGGACTTGCTCTTGAGGACCGATCCCATGACCGTCGTGAGGACGATGATGCAGATCAGACCGAAGAACACGGTGCCGATACCCATGAGGGTGACGAAAAGCGGGCTGTACATAGATTCTTCTTATCCCTTTCGTTAGAGTGGATTATAGCAAATCGCTGCCGGATTGCAACAGCGGTCCTGCAATTTTTACGCCGTCTGAACAGCCGGCGCGGCGCGGGGAGAGCTTCTCCCTCTCTCCCCGCCGCCGTCGGGATACCTTACTGAACGGACAGAACATCGGCGAACGCCTGAATGGCGGTCGCGGCCTGACCGAAGTCGCGCATCTGCTGGTCCACACCGAGCTTGATGAAGGGGATGCCGGCGGCGTCGAGCGCCTTCTTGAGGTACGGGAACTCCATCTCCTCGGGGTCGCAGAACTGCTGCATGAAGAGCACCAGGCCCTGCGCGCCGGACTCCTTGACGAGGTTCGCCACGAACTCGCCGCGGCGGTTCTTGCTGGACTGCGGATCGTAGAGCAGCACGTCGTAGTCGGTGTTGGTGAACTGCTCGACGAGGGCCATCATGGGATCGCCCTCCTCGCTCGCGTCGGTGCGGAACGCACGGGACTCGTGCGCGACGTCGTCGGCGGCGATGGCAACGTTGTTGTCCTTGAAGACCTTGAGCAGGACGGGATTGTCGCAGATGATGCCGGAGGTGACGACCTTCACGCCGTTCCACTTCGCCGCGGGCAGCGCCTTGAGCTCGGCGTTGAGGGCGTTGAGCTTCTCGGTGTACTCGGCCTTATCCATGAACCACGCGGCCTTGAGGACGGCGGAGCGCATGATGGGGTCGATGACGTCGCAGTGGTCGCTGGCGAGCTTGACGAACTCGCGGCGGGCGGCACGGGACTTGTTGTAGACCTTGATGGCCTTGGCAATGTCCTCGCTCTTGATCTCGTGGCCGGCGATCTTCTCCAGCTCGCCCTTGACATGGTCATACTGATCCATGCAGAACTGCTTGCCGAAGTCGGCGAAGCGGTTCTGGGGATGGGCGAGGAAGATGCAAGGCAGCTTCTCGCTCATGGCGACGCGGATGTTCTGGCTCATGGGACGCAGCGTATCACAGATGGTCGGGGTGATGACGCCGTCGAGCAGGTCCATCGTGCCGTCGAGCAGCATCTCAAGGTCGAGCTGGGCGATGGTGCAGTAGAAGGTCGCGCAGTATTCCTTGGCGCGCTGAATGGTCTTGCTGTTGCTGCCCCACATACCGAACGGCATCATGCCGGCGGCGTAGACCAGCTCCTCGGGGGCGTAGTAGGGCATCACACCGATGCACTTCTTGCCGGCGTCCTTATAGGCCTTGAGCTGGCCCTTGGGGTTCGCGGCAACGGCGGAAAATTCCTTCACGATAGCTTCGATACTCATTTTTTCACGCCCTCCTTAGTCTTTCTTGTTGGCTTCCATGGCTTCGACAAGGCCCTGCACGCGGGTAGCGTACTGCGCTTCGTTGAAGTTGCGCGGGTCGGCCTGGTCGCCGTCGAAGCCGGCACACGGCACGCCGAGGTCCTTGGTGAAGCGGCGCTGCATCTCGGCCATATAACCGGACCACGGCTTGCAGGAGCGGTTGTAGTGGACGAGCACGCCGTCGACCTTGTTGTCGCGGCAGATGCCCTCACGCCAGGCAACGCCCTGCTCGATGCAGACGGAGTTGGGCGCCTTGTAGTAGGCGCGGGCCATCTCGTCCATGTTGTTGTAGACGAAGCCGAAAGCGGGCGCGTACACAACGGCGGTGACGTTCACGCCGTTTTCCTTGAGGGGCTTGAAGAGGTTCGGGAGCTTCGGCCAGCAGGGGATGCCCTCGAACATGACGCGGTACTTCTCGGGGAAGGGCAGCGTGGAGGTGCCTTCCTTGATGTTCTGCTCCAGGTCCTGCGCGAGCAGATCGAAGGCGTCGGCAGCGGCTTCCTTGCCGCGGGCGGTGACGACGTCGGCCATGTGGTTGAACAGGTCGAAGCCGCTCATCGGGGCGGGCTTGTACTGCAGGTAGTCGCAGACCTTCAGCCAGTTCTGGGCGGTGCGGTTCGCGTGCTTGCAGGCCGCCTCGAACTTGGCCTCGTCGAACTTCTTGCCGGTCAGCTCCTCGAGCTGATGGATGGCGTTGTCGAACTGGGCGCGGACGTACTTCACGGCGGAGTCGCTGACTTCGACGGTGTTGTTGTAGGGAATGTCGACCATGATGAGCGGAATGTTGCACATACGGGCGATGTTCTCGTACCACTTGGTCATGCAGTTGCAGATGTTGTTGCAGCACAGCACGAAGTCGGGCTGGGGGATGCGCATCTGCTTGTAGGGCTTGATGGCCTCGCGGCGGAAGTTCTTGTAGGCGATCTCCTTCTCGGTGGTCTCGGGCAGCGCCTCGATCTCATGGATATCGTCCAGAACGGTGTAGGGCACCTGGGTCTTGGGGTCCTTCTTGGGCTTGCCGGTCTCGGGATCGATGACGACGTTGCCGTTCTCGTCCTTGAGGGGCTTGCCGCTCTTGGGGTCGATGATGAACTCGAGCGTCTCGGGGTCGAACTTACGGCTGGCACGCTTGCCGGCGGCGTAAGCGAGGGAGATGCGGGCGTAGCCGCAGATGTCGTTGTCGAAGCCGAGGTCCTCGGCGGCCTGGCACATGATCTCGCCGTCGCGCTGGGCGGCAATGCCGGCAGCCTGGTTCTCGGGATACATCACGTTGAGGTCAAAGGCCTCAGCCAGCTCGCAGGGGAACTTGGAGCTGGACCAGCCGACGAGCTTGCCCTGCTTCTTTGCCTCGCGGGCGTCGGCGTACACGTCGTCGACGACCTTGCGCAGCGCGAGGACGCCGGGACTGACCTGTTTAGCCATTTTTGATTCCTCCTAAATTATTCTTGTAAAGAATGGTGCAGCTCAGGGCTGCTTTTTGAGTGCTTTCTGATAGGCGAAGAGCGCTGCGCCGAGGGCGCCGTTGTACTGCGTGAGCGGAGAGGTGGAGATCTCGTGCCCGAGCTGATTTTCCAGCGCCTTGACGATGCCGTGGTTCTGTGCCACGCCGCCGGTCATCACCACGCGGTCACGCACGCCCACGCGGTTGCACAGGCCGCTCACGCGCCCCGCCACCGAACGGTGGATGCCGGCGATGATGTCGCACTTGTCGGTCCCGACGGCGAGCTGCGAGATGACCTCGCTCTCGGCGAAGACCGTGCAGGTCGAGCTGATGCCGATCTCCTTGGTGGACTTGTCTCCGAGGTCGCCGAGGTCCTCGACCCTGACCTCCAGCACGCGGGCCATGACGTCGAGGAAGCGCCCCGTACCGGCGGCGCACTTGTCGTTCATGACGAAATTCTTCATCATGCCGTTCTCGATCTCGATGACCTTCACGTCCTGCCCGCCGATGTCCACGACCGTGTGCACATCGGGGAAGAGATAGGTCGCGCCCTTGGCGTGACAGCTCAGCTCGCTCATCTGCAGATCGGCAAGGCCGTCGAGCGAATTGCGTCCGTAGCCGGTGGCGAGGACGAAATCCATCTGCTCGCGCGTCATTTTGGCGTTATCCAGCACCTCCGCGATGGCGCGGGCGGGGCCGGACGTGCCGGTGCCGACAGGGACGAGGGACTTGGCGACGATCTCCTGACCGTCCTTCATGATCACGCATTTCGACGCGGTGGACCCCACGTCGATGCCCAGGCGCAGGTGCGCGTGGGAGAAGTCGGTGGCGCGTGCCGGCGAGAGCTCGGCGCCGTCCGCCTTGAGCTCAAGCGGGCGCTGCGCGGCGCGCTCGGCCTCGCGTGCCCGCTCCACCTCGGCATTCCACGGCAGCTCGGTGCGCGTCCGGCGGGCCGCAAGCGCAGCCGGACCA
>OLSX01001482.1_pt1 | contig 22237 bp, 24 predicted proteins | sample 1673141 | NCBI WGS metagenome assembly OLSX01 (sample SAMEA3136759, study PRJEB25190) | human gut metagenome | biome: human gut; feature: human-associated habitat; material: faeces | place: Austria | collected 2013
CTTGTGTCGCAAGTAACCAATGTCATTAATCGATCTTCTTTATTTACCAAAACACCAGTTTTATATAATCCTCTGTTAATAGAATCTGATATAGAGGCATTAAAAGCATTATTTGAATCCCAATTCGATTGTGTGAATTCTAAAGAATCATCTAGATTGTTTAGATCAACATTTATTAACGCATCAATGGTCTCAGAAAAAAGCACTGAAAAACAGTATGAATGGATTCTTATCCAAACTAATTGTTATAGAGGAATTGATTGATACATTACAAAAGAATCTGGACCAGGTGTTGGAAACATCATAAAATCCACAAGGATAAATTATCGCTTTTTCTTTAACGGTAAAATTCAGCTTTGGGATATCGTTTTGTTCATAATAACGATTGTACAGTTTGTTTTTCCAGGCTCCTTCTGCGTCATTTACCTGGTCGATTGTGTAATTGATTTTATTCAGCAGATCTAAGTTTCCTTTTTTGATAATGATATATACATTCGTTGCTTACAATCGGTCTGAAAAAATAAATTTTTTTCGAATCGGGTATTTTATGTGTGGAAGTACCTATATCAATTTCGTTGTCTTCAAGCATCTTTTGCATATTACCCCAGCTCTTGTCGTAGCCGATGTATTCAAATCGAACATTCCAGTAGCGTGCCATAAGACGTAAGGTATCATATCCATAGCCGCTTCGTTTTCCGGTTTCATCCTGCATATGGTATCCGTCCATCTCAAAGAAGCCCACGCGTATGGTTTCACGCTGTGAAATAGCTTCGGTGGCATAGGTCGATTGTGGATATAGTACAATCACACAGATAAATGTTGAATTTATTGAGAGTTCATTGTACAATTAATAAATTTTATTCTATATATGGACATACTGTCCTAGTATTTACTAAAAAACAAAAGCAGGAGGAAACGATACTGTGCGCGATGTACTGCGGGAAGAAAAGAAATTTCTACTTAATCAGGCAGAAGCATTAAAACTTCGGAATTATTTGTCAAATGTGGTTCATACTGACTCACATAATGGACCGGATGGTTATCAGGTACGTTCTTTGTACTTTGATTCTTTGTCAAATCGGGATTTTCAGGAAAAGGAAGATGGTCTGGAGTTAAGAAGAAAGTTTCGTTTGCGGGTATATAGTCCTGATGCGGATTTTGCACTGTTTGAAATGAAGCAGAAGCAGGGACCTTATCAGCGGAAGCGATCATTAAGATTATCCAGAATGGAAGCGCAGGCTCTCATTGAGGGCGATTATTCTGTACTTTTAAACAGTGGCAGTGAGTTTGGGCAGGAATGTTATTCAATTATGGAAATGTGGGCATACCGTCCTAAAACAGTTGTAGAATATGACAGATTTGCATTTACCGCACCGGAAAATTCTATTCGAATAACTTTTGATTCCAGAATACGGGCTAATGAAGCAAATTTCAATATATTTGATAGAAATCTGGTGTTAAACAGTGTAATGTCTCCTTTTGCTGTAGTGTTGGAAGTAAAATATAACGGTTTTTTGTTAAGCTATATCAAGCATATGCTTCTGCCCGTTCAGAAAAGTGAGATTTCCGTAAGCAAATACTGTATGGCAAGACAAATTGGCTGTGATTACAGATTTTAGGAGGGGAAGAAATGAAAGAGACGATTTATGACCTGCTTTCCCAGCAGGGGGATATGGCCTGGCAGCAGATTACAATGCATATTCTGGTAAGTGCTGTCATTGGTCTGTTTATTTTTATTTCATATGTGATTTCACATAAGGGAACGATTTACAGCAAAAAATTTGGAGTAACATTAATCGTTCTGACGGTTATGACAGGAACAGTTATGACTGTCATAGGAAACAATATTGCATTGTCGCTTGGTATGGTCGGTGCATTATCTATCGTGCGTTTTCGAACTGCAATAAAAGATTCCAGAGATACTGTATATATTTTCTGGACAATCATTGTGGGAATATGTTGTGGAGTTGGAGATTATCTGGTTGCTGCAGTAGGCAGTTCTGCTATTTTTCTTATCTTTCTTATCATGGGGGCAATTCGCAGTGATAACCGTATGCTTTTGAGCATCCGTGCAAAAAGAAGCCGCTGTGAAAATATAGAATCCCAGGTCTTTCGTTATTTTGGCAGTGGTGCCGTTCTTCGGGTGAAAAATACGACAGAGGAGAATGCTGAGTACATTTATGAATTATCCAGAAAAATACTAGAAAAAGTTCAGAAACAGCATCCGGCTTTAACAGATGATTTCTATAACCTTGGACAAATCGAAAGTGTTAATATTGTGGCTCAAAGCGATGAGATTTATAACTGATATGAAATATAAAATAATAGGATTTATATGCTGCTTTGTGGTTATCCTGACTGCTGTTTTTGCGCCATTGCCTTATCGGGACTATCGAAAAACAGATAGAATTCACCAGCATGAACAGGAAATTCCCCACAAACCATGTACGGATCCTGAGGATGGCGGTCTGTGTACATATCTTCCGATTGTCAAAATTGATACAGATGGGGTGGTAATCCCGGGAAGACCCATTAAGGATGATGGAAACAACCGCATTTATACACGTGCTGCTGATGGGGAAACTACAATTGCTGCTCAGATGGATATAATCGGAAATGATAGCAAAGAGTACCATCATGCAAATGAAACGGCAGATGTATCTTCTGCAATCCGCATACGAGTGAGAGGTAATTCCTCAAGAGAGTTTGATAAGCCAAGCTATGCCATCAGACTTGTAGATAAAAAAGGGGAAAACAATCCGCTTTCCATTATGGGAATGGATGCGCACCATGAATGGGTATTATACGGTCCCTGGCTTGATAAAACAGCCATACGAAATTATATGTTTTACAATCTTGCCGGAGAAATGATGTCTTATGCGCCAAATGTAAGATTCTGCGAAGTAATCCTTAATGGTGAATATGAAGGTCTATATGTAATGACTGAAACGATAACCGGTGGAAAAGATGGCGCTAGGCTGGGACTTCATGTAAATGCCAAGCACAGCACATTTTCCGGATATCTGCTTCGCCTGGATCATCAGCATGCGGACGAAGAAGCTTTAAACAGCTTTACAACGTATACCTACAAAACCCCTCTCCAGCTGCAGATAGAATATCCCGGAAGCAGGAACAGGGATGCCAGACTGACAGAAGAAATCCGGCAGGATTTTTCAAATTTTGAAAAAACTCTGTATTCATATGATTATGACAGGGAAAAATATGGCTACACTTCTATGATAGATGTAGATAGTTTTGTAGATTACTTTATAATCAATGAGATTTCCAGTAATGCAGATGCCGGAAACTATTCCACTTATATTTATAAGGGAACAGATAATCTGTATCATATGTGTGTATGGGATTTTAATAATGCCTGCAATAACTATTTCGAGGAGGAACTTCCTTATACAGGATTTTTCCTGAACAATCGATTATGGTTTGAAATGCTTATCAAAGATGAGGATTTTACTGAACGCATCATCCAGCGATATCATTCCTTGCGAAAAGGTCTGTTAAGTGAGGAATCACTTGATCGTTATATCGATGAAACCCTTGATTTTATCGAACCAGCTCTTGCAAGAAACGATGCACGATGGGGAAGTGTGGAACAGCAGGCAAAGGGACTTCTGGTTCCGTTATCGAGAAATTTGGACAGCAGATCTGCCGCTGAAGGGCAGTTAAAAGGTTACCTGCGAAACAGAGGAGAATGGCTGGATGAAAACATTGAAACTTTGCGTCAGTATTCAGCGTCCTCCCGTGTAAAGCAGTATAATGAGGTTAATGATTAAAATATGAAACGATTTATTATCAGCATATCTGCCATCATTCTGTTTCTATTTATTGGATTTATAGTTGTGTTTTATGGCGGATTTTATATTGACTCAGACCGGGACAATCATATAAACACATTTGTCCGGACTGAGAATAAAGAGATACTTATAAAGGACAAAGATAAGTGGAAACCATTTGAAGTCAGGGGAATTGATATGGGAAGTGGTATTCCTGGTAAATGGTCTACAGATTATGCAATCACCAAAGAAACCTATCTGCACTGGTTTCAGCTGATCCAGAAAGCAGGAGCAAATACGCTAAGAGTCTATTCTGTCCAGAATCCGGCTTTTTATAAAGCGTTCTATGAATACAATTCCCAACATGAAAAACCGTTATATTTACTTCAGGGAATCTGGGTAAATGATTATATACAGAACTCCCGAGTGGATGCATATGACGACTCCTTTGCAGGAAAACTTCTGGATAATTGCCTGGTCACTGTAGATGTGATCCATGGAAAACGACTTATCATCAATAATGATGCAGATACAAGCGCAGGACTTTATTTACACGATGTCTCGAAATGGGTGCTGGGATATATTATCGGAAATGGATGGGAAGATACAACGGTTGCATATACAGATGAGAAATATCCGGATATGGAACCTTATAAAGGAACCTATCTTACTGCTTCAAAAGATGCTTCTGCCTTTGAATCCCTGCTTGCCAAAACAGGTGACAGGATGCTTCACTATGAATCAACAAGATATGATGAGCAGCGTCTGATTTCCTTTTCCAGTGGAAATGCAACAGATCCTTTTGATTATCCTAAAGAGATTGCAGAATATTTCCGAAAATGTGCCCGGATCGACACAGAACATATAACTGCAACTGATAAATTTAAATCAGGTCAGTTTGCCAGCTACAGTGCATCTCCGTATGATCAGGATTACCTTTCTTGTATGGAATACACAACATGGAACAGCTTGTCTGATAAAAAGATTGACTTCAGTGACTGTATCACTCCTGACGGAAAGCGGAATACTTATCGGGCATATTTAAGACTTTTAAACGAACATCATACAATGCCGGTTTTGGCTGTTGAATTTGGCGCAGCCACAGGACGAGGCAAGATTCAGAAGAATCAGGTGACCAGCAGAGGACTTGGATACTATTCTGAAAAAGAACAGGGAAAGATTCTGGTAGATTGTTATGAAGACATTATGGCTGCCGGACTTTCCGGAGGCTGTGTCTATTCCTGGCAGGATGAATGGTTCAAGCGTACCTGGAATACCATGTATGCTGTAGATTTAAGCCGTAATATTTACTGGGAAGATGCTCAGACAAATGACCAGCATTTTGGCTTGCTGGCATTTGACTCTGGGGAAAAAGAAAGTGTTAGTTACGTGGACGGAGATACTTCCGAATGGACGGATAAAGATAGGGTGATCCAATATGAAGACGGCTCTTTCATCAGTGTGAAGTATGATGCCTCCGGTGTTTATTTATATCTCCATAAAAAGGACTTTGATTTGGAAAGTGACACGCTGTATGTTCCGATTGATACGACCCCTAAAACAGGCAGTACCCGTATGAAAAACTGTACAGCAGAATTTGAAAGACCTGCAGATTTTGTACTGATCTTAAATGGAAAAGATAATACTCGTCTGTTGGTTCAGAATCGGTATAATCCCATTCATGCCAATTATGAGGAAGATATTACAGGAAAAGATCCTTATATTGATCCACCAGCCAGAAACAGCGCTGTATTCGAAAATATCAGCATGGTATTACGGGATGTTATTGGTCAGTATCAGGATGCTGCCACACCGTTAAAAACCTTTGAAAGTGGAAAGTTGTATTATGGTAATGGAAATCCATCTGCATCTGCTTATGATTCCAGGGCAGATTTTATCTGTAACGGAGATGATGTGGAAATTAGAATCCCATGGCAACTGCTGAATTTTTCTGATCCGTCCCGAATGCAGATCCATGATGATTATTATGACGGAAATTATGGCATTGAAGCAGTGGGAATCAAAGAGATGTTTATAGGTTTTGGCGGAGAAGAAAATACAATCGAGATGGGAGGCCTTAAACTGAAAGGATGGGAGAATACAGTATCCTACCATGAAAGATTAAAAGAAGCATACCAGGTTCTGAAGACATACTGGACAAGAAAGGAATACGAATGATAGCACAGCTTGTGATTGTTTTTTATTTTATTGTCTGTGTGGGGATTATCATTTTTAACTGCTTTACAGAGATAATTTCAAGATATCGTTCCTGTGTTCTGAACAGGAGGGAACAACGATATTGCGAAGAATACAGACAGTTGTTTTTAGAAAATATAACGGAAAATAAAAAGCAGGAAAAAAGATTGGTTAAAGAGCTTCATTCAACCAGTAGACTTCTGACGTTTAGTGAAGCATTATCTAAAGTTGAAAACAGTATGCCGGAACAATTCCAGCAGGGAATAGCATCTGTAAGTCGGCTGATGGAAGAACTGATACCGGTTTATAAAAAAAAATCAGATATGGAAAAGGCCTGCTTGGCTTATGTATTTGCCATATTTCATATGACGAAATTCCAGGCTAAGGGAATTGTTTTCCCATTTCTTTTTGACCTGCTTGGAAATAAAAGTCTCTATTGCAGGGAGAATGCTTTGCGGGCATTATACAGTTCAGAAGATATACACGCGGTTGTGCAGGCATTGACATTTTTGGATGCAAATGAGCAGCTGCTTCCGCATAAAAAAATACTTACAGATGGACTTCTTTCCTTCGATAAAAAAGAAGAACTGATACCACTCCTTTGGAAAAAAATGAGTGAATTTCATCCAAGGATGCAGGTAACCTTGTTGGATTATATTCGATATGCATCGTCAAACTGGAAGGATGAAATGCTGTCTATGCTGGAAACAAGCCAGGATATGGAAATTCAAATCACATGTGTCCGCTATTTTGGCAGATATCAGGATGAAAGAAGTGTTTCTTTTTTGCTTCACCACGCCGAAGAAGAAAAGGAAGGAATCTGGGAATTGCAGAATGCCTGTGTTTCTGCTCTTGCTATGTATCCCGGACCGCAGACACTGGAAATCTTGAAAAAAGAGACTTCCAGTAAAAACTGGTATGTCCGTTATAATGCTGCAAAAAGCCTTGCATTTTTGAATACAGATAGAGATGCATTAGCTGATATTTTACAGGGAAATGATCGCTACGCAAAAGAAATGTTAGAGTACCAGCTAGATGAAGTAAAAGCACAAAGGAGAGTGGGGTTATGACCGATGCATTTCGTTTTTTTCTGGAATGTATCAATCTGTTTTTTATTATATACCTGATTGGATATTCCAGCTTTTTGTTTATGTCGGTTGTAGCAGGTGCAATTGAGCTGTACAGATCATACCGCCTTGAACAGATGCACAATAAACTGTGGCAAAGCTATTACATACCGGTTTCCATTCTTGTTCCGGCTTATAACGAAGAGGTTACAGTGAAGGATACAGTCACTTCACTTCTCAACCTGGATTATAAACTATATGAAATTATAGTAATAGATGATGGTTCTAAAGACAAAACATCTCAGGTTCTGATTGATGCATTTCATATGGAGCGAGTGGAACGCCCAATCCGCCATCTGATCCGATGCCAGCCTGAGGAAGAGATTTATGAATGCCCGAACCAAAAAGTGCCCATTACTTTGATCCGCAAGAAGAATGGCGGAAAAGCAGACAGCTTAAATGCCGGAATCAATGCAGCCAGGTATCCTTGGTTTATCTGTATGGATGCGGACTCTATTTTACAACATGATTCGCTGGAGAAAATCGTTCGGCCGGTTCTGGAGGACGAAAATGTAATAGCCGTTGGTGGAAGTGTCCGCCCAGCCAATGGTGTTGTCATAAAAAAAGGTCATGTGATAAAATACAGGCTGCCCAGGAATATAATAGCAAGAATGCAATCCCTGGAATATGACCGTTCTTTTCTGGCAGCACGTATCCTGTTGGATAAAATCAATGCAAACATGATCATATCCGGAGCTTTTGGATTATTTGAGAAAAAAACGGTGATTGCCGTAGGCGGATATGACAACAGTACAATGGGCGAGGATATGGAACTGGTAGTCAGGCTTCATGAATTCAGCCGCATGAATCGTAAGCCATATAAGATTGATTTTGCTCAGGATGCCATCTGCTGGTCGCAAACTCCGGAAAAATTAAGTGAATTGGGCAAGCAGCGGAAAAGATGGCAGAGAGGATTGTTCCAGTGTATGTGGGGACACCGTAAAATGCTGGCAAACCCACGGTACGGAGCTGTAGGACTTTTATCCTATCTTTATTTTCTGCTTTACGAATTATTGTCACCATTTATCGAATTTTTGGGTGTACTTACAATGGTTTTATCTGTGATGATGGATATGCTGAATGTGAAATTTATGCTGGTATTTCTTGCCTGCTATGCCCTGTATGGTATTTTACTCACATTAACTGCATATTTTTCAAGAATCTATACCATTGACCAGAAGCTTTCTTTTCGAGAACTGATTCTTGCTATTACTGCTTGCTTTTTTGAAACAACTTTTCTCCGTTTTTATCTGGAATTTGTCCGTGTGACTGCATTTGTGGGATACAAGAAGAACAAACTGAACTGGGATAAACTGGAAAGAAAGAAAATGAACAGAATATAGTTTTATTACTATGCCAATATATTAATAAGGGAACTGAACTTAAGCATGCTGTTGAACTGTTAGGGATTGATTTGATAATCTGATGCTGGAACTTGCTGGTATTGGGGTGTGTCTGAAAAATGGTGTACAGGATACAAAAGCATGTGCAGACTATATCACTGACTTTACAAATAATGAAGATGGCTTTGCAAAATTTGCAGAAAAGTTATTGTATTAAGTCGGCTAACCAAATTCCTATTGGGTTTTAGTAAAATGATAAAGAGGATTGAGCAATAATAATTTGCTTAATCCTCTTTTCAGCTTATAACTATGTTTTAATGTTGTTTAAGATGATTTTTTGTATGTGCCTCGTAATTTACCTGTATTGTTTTTAATCTCTTTCAGGCTTTTTGGTATTCCTAGTATCGGTGTTGCATCAAGTGTTGCACACAAGATTCTGTTTCTGGCAAAATTAAAGTTGTTTACACCATGAGATTATGTCCTGTGAGTAGATGGTATTTGATTTTGTGATATAATTAGGAACAAATAATGAATTACTTTGAGGATTGGTAGGTGGGCAGTGCATGAATGATTACAGAGGATTATTGATTAAGAAACAACGAAAAGAGTTAGACATATCATTAGAAGCTTTATCACATGGGGTTTGTTCTCCTTCATATCTTTCTAAAATTGAAAATAATATCTTGGTCGCAAATGATGATATATACAATTTGTTGTTTAAAAAATTAGGGATTTCTACGATGGATACAATTAAAGAAGAAAAAATTAAACAGATGTTGGATCTTTTCTTTAAATACTATATGTCATCGGATTCAAAAATATTTAAGATAATGGATGAATTGTTGGAATATAAAGATGAGGTTGTGTCATCCTGTTTATTTGTTCAATATCAATTGTTTTTACTGTATGCTTCCGAAATGAATCCTCAAATCAATATATCACTTGCTGAAGTGGAAGCGTATTATTCATACATGGATGATTCGCAAAGAGAATATTTTAATTTGTTTAGATTATCTTCTGGAAATATGGAACTCTCTGATAATGAGGAATGGATATTTATACGAAGGTTGAAGGCCAAAGCCAATCTATATGCGTATCAAAAAAATACTTTTGCGGCATACGATCTGTACAAAACATGTTTAAATTATGCGATTGAATTAGGAAATAAAAAATTGATTGCGGAAATTCTTTGTTCATTAGGGTGGCTTTGTCTTGATATAGATTTAAATCAAGCTGAAAAATATTATACAAGTGCGGCTCAGTATGACTCACAATATAAAATGTTGGCTTTTTTTAATCTAGGAGCAACTATGATACAGCATAAGGATTGTATGGAAAAGGGAAATCAATATTTAAAGAAAGGATTAAAATCATGTACGGATGACTTTTTTGCAGTCAAATATAAAGAAGTTTTATTTGTATATGAGATTCTAAAAGAAAATGTTGGAGATGCGAAAAAATTAATCAAAGAATTAGATAATTCTAAGTATATTGATGTTTTCTCTATGATGCTAAATGAGGATTATCAATTGAATGTAGACTATCAGAATCGGTTAAAAAAATTAAAAAATGATTCTTCTTTATTTAAGTTCCTATTCATTAAAAATTGTGAATACTTGCATAAATATAAAGAGATTTGTGTCGCAAATAATTTTATTTAATATTAGTTTTGCGCAAGATCACACGATAAACTGAACTTAATATAGACAAGAAACTCATTTATTTCTCAATGACAGTTTCTTGTCTTTTCTTTTGTCTTGAAAAATAATAACCCTAAGGAAAAGGGGTTATTTATGTTTAAACTTGTTCAGAATCATAAAGTATTATATTTTATTTCGCTTATTCTCATTGTTTCATATTCAGTAGTGGATTTATTGAAATCAATCTTGATGAGCTATATATTTGATGATCATCTTCTAGATTCAATATCAAGTCTTGTATTGATCATTATCATTTTCTTAGGTGTCTATTTAATTGTTTCCATTTCACAACAATATGTAGTAGAGGTGTTGAAGAATAAAGTGCGTTATAGTCTCAATCAAAATTTGTATCAATCGTATGCTTCCAGAAATATAGAATCGTTTCAAAAAAAGGATAGCAGTGAGATATTGAATGAATTTAATAATGAAGTGAATATGGTGATTGATAATTATGTTTCTTCAAAATTAAATGTGTTCTCATTAACTATTTCATTGATATTGGGAAGTCTATATATCGCAAATCTAAGTGTAGAAATATTAATATTTTTGCTCTTTTGTGCTTTTATAACGATTTTTATAAATAGTATTTTTAAGAATCGTTTAAAGAAGAATCAAATGAATTATTTGGATTCAATGAAGCAATGGCTTTGTTCGATTAAAAATCTGTGTTGCTGTTTTAATGATATAAAGATTTTAAATTTGGAAAAAGTATTTTGTGACGGTCTGGACATTGAGAATAAGAATTTAGAACAAAGTACTCTAAAAAATAATGGATTTATAAAAATACTTACTTCTATAAATTCTTTTATTTCTCAAGCCATGTTTTTTTTGACATTGCTCTTTGGAATTGTGTTAATACATTATAATCGATTAACAGTTGGACAATTATTAGGAATTGCACAAGCCAGTAATATGGTGATCATGCCAATCGTTAATTATGCAAATCTTCGAAATATGATTCAATCTTCTAAACCGGTTCTACAAAAACTGTTGGATAATTCAATGTGCTATGAAGAAAATGAACCTATTGTTTTTGATGAACAAATTCATGACATTAAGATTAAGAATTTAAGTTATGCTTATGGTGCTCGTCTAATATTAGATTTAAATGATTTGACGATTGATCAAGGAAAAAAGTATTTAGTCATTGGTAAAAGTGGAGATGGTAAGAGTACGCTTTTAGACATTTTAACAAAGCAGAAGAAAGCAGATGGCATTTATGTGAACGATAAGGATTTGAAGGATGTTCAATTTAGCACATATGCCGAAAAGTTTTCTTATGTGAATCAAAACAATGACTTATTACCGTTATCCTTTGAACAAAATATTACTTTAGGAAGGAAAATGAGTAAATATCCCTTGAAAGATTTAGTAACTATATTTAATTTAGAATCAATATTTGATAAGGAAAGAGACAATCTTGATTTTGAACATTTGAATCTAAGCGGTGGAGAGAAACAACGTATTTGCTTGGCAAGAGCAATGTACAGAAATAAAAAATGGCTTTTCTTGGATGAGGCTTTTTCTGCAATCGATAAAACAAATTCAGATCGAATACATCAATTCATTTTATCCAATCCAGATCTTACAGTACTATCTATTGAACATAAAGTAACAAAAGAAATAGCTTCTTTATACGATAAAGTCTTACTGTTTGAAAACAAAAAGATTGTATCTATGGATGTAGAAGAATATATAAATAGTATCTTTTAAGAAGAATAAGTGTCATTTATTTTAAACCATATTTAAATCCATTCCTAGGTATCTACCTGCTAGCTGAATATTCCATGTTGACTCTGCCATCATGGAATATTCATTAATTCAGAAACATAAAAATCATTATCAAAATTATAAAAAAATTTGTAGGATGTATATAGTGAAATTGTTGAGCTTCATAACAATACTGGATGTGATTGTATTGTTGATTATTAGAACAATTCAAATGGAAGTAGTAGGTTTATATTTAATGGGAAGTCTAATACTTTGTATTTTATTTACAAAAATGATTTTTAATCGCATATACAAGTAGTGGATTTAAAATGATTTAATAAATGTCAAAAAGCCCTTGATTTAAGGGCTTTTCTGATCATATGTCCAATTCAATGTGCTACACAGTGTGTAGCATTTTTAAACAATTAAAATAATAATGATAAGTAATCTTGTCTTGAATCAAGTATTCTGATAATCTCGATATTATCATTTTTGATATTGTAGAATACAAGTTGTTTAGATACGACTAGATAACGTAATGAAGTATCTACATTAAACCGATCCGACATTTTTGGGCCTAAATAAGGGTTGTCTTTTAATAAAGCAATCGTATTTACAAGGGTACTTTTTAATTTTTGTGCAGCTTGTTCGTTGTTAAATCGACTAATAATATAGTTTTCAGTGTTTAAAAGATCATCAATAGCTGTCTTCTTGTAAATAATTTGCATATTATAAACCTAATATTTTTTCAGCTTCTTCTTCAGAATAAGATTCAGTACAATTCATACCAATTTCTAATTCTTTCATGAGTTTAGTTAAAGCTTTGGCTTTCATGTTTTCAGCATTATCTTCAGTTACAGAAAATGGAAAGCCTCCAGTATTTAATGCTTGTTGAAAAAATACATTAACCGCATCTGTTAAAGTTAAGCCGTTTTTCGCAAAAACTTCTTCTAATTCATTCTTTATTTCTGAATTTATACGAATTCTAAATACATCATCTTTTTGAGCATTGATTACGTTACGCATAATTAACACTTCCTTTCATTTATAGTATAGGGATATTTTAATAAAATAACAATAAATGTAGTAACAGTGTATCTACATCTAATTCTTAAATATAAAAAGAGCTAGTTTTAGCTCTTTTCATCGTCCTTTACATACTCCAATATATCACCAGGTTGACAATTTAACACTTCGCAAATAGCTTCTAAAGTAGAGAAGCGAATCGCAGAAATCTTACCCGTTTTCATTTTTGATAAGTTGACATTGCTGACGCCAACTTTTTCAGATAACTCTTTCAAACTCATTTTTCGATCGGCCATGACACGATCTAATCGCAATATAATCTTACCCATAATTATAACGTCTCATCACTCAATTGTTGTAGTTCTTGTCCATATCTAAATATATAAGACAATAAATAGATAAGTGCGGCAAAAATGAGGAAGCTTAAGTGAAGACGAATATCAAAATTTATTTGTGTAACATATTTAGTGTTGAAAAGTAGATCGAAATTGAGTATCTGTTTAAAATATAGAACACGACATACTTCAAGAATATTAAAGACAATACCACCTGCAAGAATATACTTGGCAAGTTTTTTGATGTGATTGGCAACACGAACATCAAATGGAGTATGATCTATCGTAATTGTACAAATGGATTCTATCGTTTGTATAGATTTATAGATGATGAATATAAATATAGCGGTGATTAATAAAATCAATGGTAACCACATGGACATTTTATCTTTATGCAAAGCAGCATCATCATTAAAAATCAATTTAAGATAGTCAATTCTTATACTTCCAAATAGAGTATTATATACATCTTTGTTGAAGGCATAAAATAAGCTTAGTCCAATTATCAACGCAAAAGAGATTAAACAAACCTGTCGAACGACTTTTAAAACAGAGCACATTTTCTTTAATAAATCTTTAGACCTATCATTCATGATATTACCTCCTAACATTAAATAATTAATGTTTATCGTTGATTTAATTATATATTACATAAATAATAAGTCAATATATGTTTCACATTTATTAGAAACTTTAGCTCAAAGTGCGGGAGCTGATGTTGTAAAAAAAGCAGCACTACTAGCTGAGGGTAATGAGTGGATTGATTCTTCCAGACGTTTCTTATGAGGAAAAAGAAGAGTTTGATGTGGTATTAAAGAAGTATGGTTTGGATTTAATCAGTATGATTGCACCAACCAGTCATCAACGTATTCAAACGATTGCCAAAGATGCGAATGGCTTTATTTATTGCGTATCTTCATTATGAGTGACGGGTGTGTGCTCTACGATTACGACAGATATTTCAGTTATGGTAAATCTTGTAAGGGAAGTCACAGACATTCCTGTTCCGGTAGGTTTTGGAATCTCAACACCAGAACAAGCTAAAAAAATGGCGGGTCAATCTGATGGAGCTATCGTTGGTAGTGCCATTGTGAAGATTGTTGAGAAGTATGGAAAAGATGCACTTAAATATGTTGAGGAATATGTCAAAGAAATGGTAGAAGCGATAAAAGAATAGAAAAGGTCTCAGTCCAAGAAAAGGGCTGAGATTTTTAATTGAAATTTAGTGTTGAAAGACAAAATTTATCAGTTATAACTAAAATTTTGTATTGAAAACCCAAATTTATAAGTTATAACTGATAAAATATAAAAATTAATGAAAGATTTAAGATATGAATTAAATTCTTGATGATAGAAAAAAAACCCATAAGTAAATATGGGCATCATTGTAAATCTTTAATTGTGTTGTTTGGTTGATTCATTCCAATTTACAGAACACTTTAAGATTTGATTTGGAATCTGTTTGTTTTCTCCTTTTAATGAATCAATTAAGATTGATGCAGCTTGATAGCCTTCATCATAGGCAGGCTGTACGATCGTTGTGACAGTTGGGCTAGAGAAGTTAGTCCATTCTGTATTGTCAAAGCCAATTAATCCAATTGTATCTGGCATTAGGTTTCGGTAATCTTTTAATGCCAAATAGACACGTGGTAATAAGAAGCAGTTGGCTACAAAGATGAGGGTGCGAACACCAAAACGTAATTCATTATAGAGTAGATCACGTAATGCATCACTTGTTACATCATCAGCTACAACGTGGGTTTTGCATGTTTTTCCTTTTGTTTCTAAAGCGTGTAAAAAACCAGTTGTACGCTCTAAACGTGTACTTAATACATGAGGATCTGCCGTAATCATAATGAATTCATCATATCCATCATCGATTAGGTGTGTTCCTACATTCAATATGGATTCATAGTTGTTTGTCTTGACCCATTTTTCTTTATCCATAGAAACTTGTGAATCAATAAATACTACGTCTTTATTTTCTTGTTTGATTTTTGGAATCAATTCGGCAAAATGACTGGATGGCTGGATGATAAAACCATCAACTCCCATTGCCAACATGCGATTGACGTATCCTTTTTCATTTTCAAAATTATAATTACTGTTTCCAACAATCAACTGGTAACGATTATCTCTTGCGAAATCATCGATTCCTTTAACGATTTGATTGGCAAACGTGTTGGTGATATCTCCAATGATAACGCCAATTAAACGTGTTTCTTTTGCGTTTAAAGAGCGTGCTGCAATACTTGGACGATAGTTTGTCTCTTTGATGACTTGAGCAATTCTTGCTTGGGTTTCCTCTGACATTTTGTCCGTCTTACCATTTAGAAAAAAAGAGACAGTGGTTTTAGATGTTCCCGCTCTTTCGGCTATATCACGAATGGTTATTTTTTCTTTCATAAAGTGGATCCTTTCAATACTCTAATTTTAACAAATATTACATTTTCTAGCAAACGCGTTTACTATGCACGAACAATATATGTTTTTACTTTATCTTTTTTCTTATGTATGACAAATACTTTGCAATGGAATGGTTCACCATCTAAGAATAATACTTTCTTTCCTTTATAGATTTCCTTATGGAATATGGCTACACTATAAGATTCATCTTCTGAAAGTATAAACTTTTTAGTGTGTACAATCGTATTATCTAGTTTTGTATCGTTGTTTTGAAGAACGAAATCATCTTTTGTTTCAATCGCTTTATCCACAAAACAAATGCATTGTTCGAAATGATTTGTGAAATCTTGTTCAAAATATAAAACATCATGCTCTAATTCTTCATTATAACGAAGGGAACATGGCTCAATATGCTTTGTGTATGGAATGTTGGATACAAGCTTTAAACCTTTTAAATCACTAGCATCTGGATCTAAATGAAAACGTGTAATCGCATGATGGTTACCGTCTTCTTTTACTTCATCTACAATCATCCATACACCTATATCAAGAACAATCACTTTTCTTGTCCAAACCTGCAATGGATCATGACCTAATAGTGTTCCTTCATAGTAGTGAATACTATCTTTATGATATGCATAGTTCTTTAATGGAACACCAAAATCTTCATATCCCCAACTATCCTTAGGTATACATGAGCAATGTTCATCTACAATCACACCATTATGACTTGCCATAGATTTTAAGTGTACTCTTAGTGGATGATCTTCACGATATGTTAAACGTCCAGTATCAATACATACAGGATTTCCTTTATAATAAATGGATACATGTAAGTTATCGCTATGTCCATGTCCACTGCCTAATGATCCGTTAGTAAACATGGTAAAGTTAGCATCTTCTTTCCAAGAACTCCTTGATGTATACATACCACTATCTTTTCCATCAAAGTGAAGTTCGTTGGATTCAATGGCTTGACTTTCTAGATAGATCTTGGCATTTTTAGCTCCTAATGTATATAAAGACTCCATGTCAAAAGTAGGAAATGCGATTGACTTCCATGTGGGTTCATTAAATAAGAAGCTAGCACGTGTCATGACATCTTGAATATTACTGCGGTCTGTATCACCGAATGTTTCAATTTCTTTATGAGGGGTAGCCTGTAAGAAGATGGCTCTAGCCAATGCATGAATTTGTGGCAATTCTTGTTCTGAATAATACATAGCTTTCATGCAGTAATTTAAGACTTCAATATGATACATCGTTGATTGTTCCCAATGCATGCCATCTGGATAAACTTGTGCTTGGATTTGTCTTTTCCATTCATTGAATGCCCAAGCATAGATATCACTTTGTTCTTCAATCATAGGTAATATGCTGATCATAGCACATGTTTGAATGCTTCCCCAATTTGATGTTATGTATTTTGGAATGTAAAGCTCTTTTAAATACGCACACTGATCCAACATGGACTTGGCAATCGTAGTGATTTCTTCATCACTTAATAAATTGTTTGCGTACAAATAAGGTAGGGCTTCAAAGAAATTCATTAAACGAATGCCTGTATCGAGTGTTCTTGTGCTTGGTTCTGGTTGAATTGTTGGATGGGCTTCTATCCAGTTTAAAATGAGCGTTTTGGCATATTCAATATGATCCGAAAGAACCAGATAGTTTAGGTAGTCCATGCGATTGAGCATGAAGCACCATTCTTCATCATCGTTTAATTGTATGTTCCAATCTAAAGTTTTTAGTTTGTAAGGAATTTGGCAACGTTCCATGTCCCATGGTTTATCAAACGTAAAGATGTTTTGAATCAGTTCTTCTGATTTTCTTTTTACTAGAAATTGATCTTCTTTCGTTAATAATTTTTTAACGTGTAGTACATCCTTCTTGTCTGCCCAGAATTGTAGTTGTTTTTTTATGTAAGATAGATTCATAGAGTTCTCCTTAAAAAGAAAAGGAAGCAAATTTGCTTCCTTTATGTATTAGGCTAAGATTCCTAAGCAGCTTAATGCAACACCGATAACAACAGTGATCAATACTAACCAATAAGTTGTAACACCCTTTTTCTTGATTAAGTAGTACATTAATGCTGTATATAATACTGGTAATAATGCAGGAGCAACTTTATCTAACATTGCCTGAATATCTACTGTAGATTGTTTAACACCTTCTTCAATAGCACCAGCAGAGAATGTGATTGCGACGTTCATTTTAACGAATGTTGCAGCTAAACCAGCGATAACAGTAACACCAATCATACTTGCAGCTTCAGAAATAACACCCATTTTTTCAGATAATTTGTCAATCATGCTTGTTCCTAGACGACGTCCATATCCACCCATAACAAGTTTGATTGCCAATAATGTAACGTTTTCGCAGATTAAGAATAATAATGGAGCAATTGCCACACCATCCATAGCCATAGAAGCAAAGATAGTTGAGAATAATGGAGCAATACAGAATTGCGATAATGAGTCACCAATACCTGCTAAAGGACCCATCAATGCCATTTTGATACCACGAATTTCATCGTATTCCATTCCGTTTTCTGCCATTGCCAAGTGAATAGAAGTGATAAATGGTAAGAAGTTAGGGTTTGTGTTATAGAATTCACAGTTATTTTCTAATTCTTCAGCCAATTTAGCTGGGTTATCACCATACAATTTTTTGAATGCAGGATACATTACTAAAGCGTATCCTAAACCTTGATAGTTACTATAGTTAAAACCATTTTGTAAGAAGTAAGCACGTAATGTAGTCTTAGTGTAATCCTTCTTTGTTAATTTAGATCCAGTCATCGTGTTCTACCTCCTCAGTTGCAGCTTGTGCGACAGCGACATTTCCAGCATCGTTATAGTGTTTTAATGCGAATACAGTTCCGACAATAGCAATACCGATTACTGGTACGCCTAAATAAGCGGCTAAGAAGTATCCTAATAATGCGAATGGAACAACTTCTTTCTTTAACATAACGCTCATGATCATAGCAAAACCGATAGCAGGTAACATACCACCAGCAACTGTTAATCCTTTTAATAACCAAGCTGGTACTAATGCTACTAATTTACTTAATGTATCCATGCTGTATGCACCTAAGAATCCTAATAAGAATCCAACAAGAGCAAATAACAAGATTGTTAAGTTAGAGTGTAAACGGAATTTTCCAAAGTCTTGTTTTTTCAATGCATTATTTGCACTTTCTGGTGCACCTGCACGAACTGTATAGATAGCTGTTTGTAAGAATTGGATTGCGACTGCAAAAGGAATAGATAATGATAATGCACTTTCTGGTGTAACACCATCCATAGTGATTGCCATTAATGTACCAATGATACCAGGCCCGATTGGGTTTGGAGGAACAGTTCCACCGGCACCAACACCGAATCCCATGAATGCTAATTCAGCGATTGCTCCACATTGCAATGCTGTTTTTAAATCTCCACATACAATACCAACACCGAAGCTTAATACTAAAGCACGGTTCGTAAAAATACCCCACAACATACCTGAATAACAGAATGCTGTCCATAGACCGATGATTACGGCCTGTAACAATGTGATTTGCATATTCTTTTATCTCCTATAAATAATTTTTAATATCTACTAATACACTTCCATCAGAACCACTTGGTGTAGTTTGTGTATTAAATTCAACGTTATACTTTTCAATCATTTCTTTTAAGGCAGCCTTGTCTTCAGCACCTAAGAAAATAGAACGAGTTACTTTTTCTTTACCTTCACAGTTGTGAATGTTTCCAATGTTGATTTGTTTGATTGGAACGCCACCTTCAACTAGGCGTAGAGCATCTTTACAATCTTTAACGATTAAGAAAATTGTTTGAGCAGGATTTGCCTTGTGAATGATGTCGATAACTTTTTGTACTGAGTAAAAGCGCATTGCGACGTCCTTAGGAATTACAGTCTTCATTAAAGTTTGTGCCATTGCATCTTGGCTTGCTTGATCGTTCGCAACGATTACTGTATTAACGCCTAAAGATTTTACCCATAATTGACCTTGACCATGAACTAAACGTTCATCGATACGTGTCATAACGATATTTGGTGTTGCCATTTTATCTCCTCCTTATTTTTACCAGTATGGATCCCATTGTTTGATTTGACGCATTAATGCTTCCATGTAGTAGTAGTCGCCCCAGATGTTTCCTTCATCTACGCCTTTACCACTGTGCCATGAATATACGCCATGATACAAGATTGGATCGCCTGGTTTGTGATCATTGTTAGTGTAGTTTTGAATCAATGAGCGAGTGATGTTGTCACAAGCTTTTTGATACACCTTTTTATTTGGATCCTCTTCTTTGATCCATTGATCCATTTCAAGCATTCCACATACTGCGATGGCAGCTGCACTTGAATCTCTTGATTGTTCGGGATCATTCGTAAAAATCAAATCCCAGTAACAAATATTGTCTTCTGGTAAACGATTTAAGAAATAGTTTGTCATTCCTTTATATAGATCAACGTATTCTGTGTTTTTCGTGTAGCGAATATTTAATGGGATTCCATAAATACCCCATGCCTGTCCACGAGCCCAAGAACTATCATCTGAATATCCTTGACGTGTAGCACCATGACTTGGTCCTCCAGTAACTGGATCCATATAGAATGTGTGATATGCACTCGCATCATCACGAATTACATATTTACAACTTGTTGTGAAGTGTTTTGTTGCGGCATCCGCATAGTGATTATCACCAGTAACTTCACTTGCCCAATATAATAATGGGATGTTTAACATGCAGTCGATGATGAATCGATAATGTTCAGGACTGTCTTTAGGTCCCCAAGCCTGCAAGAACTGTCCTTTTTCTTGCCAACGCTCCATCAATTTATCAGCCGCCAACAATGCAGCTTTTTTTGCATGCTCATTTTTTGTAAGCTTATAGCCACTTACGCAAGATAACGAATATAAGAAGCCTAGATCGTGGTGATCTAATTCAATATGATTTTCAACACGGTGCAAGAAGCTTTCGATATTTCGATCCGCTAATTCTTTATATTTCTTGTCATTCGTATATTCATATGCCAACCACAACATTCCAGTCCAGAATCCATCAGTCCATTCGATGTTGTCGATGATTGGGTACTTCAAACTTTTAGTACATGAATATGGGAATCGATCCTTGAAATATTCCATATTTAAATCAACTTGTTTTAAACATTCTTCAAACGCATTTGTTAGTTCTTCTTTTGTAAGGGCGGGTGTTGCTAAAAACTCTTGTTTTTTAGAAATTGGTTCGATATTTACTGTTCGTACCATACTATCCATACCTCCTAAAAAAAGTAAACTGGTTTACTAGACAACACCATTATTACACTGCAAAAATGGATTGTCAACACATTTTGTTCAAAAATCAACAAACTTTGAAAACGTTTACCTATAATATATACGAAAAATTTAAAAAAATAAAAAACAAATTATTTTTGCTTTTTTGAGTTGACAAAACCGGTTTACTATACTAGACTACAGGTGAACTGGTTTACTAAAAAGTAAACGCGTACTAGACACACGCAAAGTATAGAAAATGGAAGGTGGAACTATGGAATCGTATATGAATCGTATTTCCAACACAGGAATCGTACCTGTTGTTAAGATTCTAGAAAAAGAAGATGCATACCCATTAGCTAAGGCATTGCTTAATGGAGGAATCGATGTTATTGAAGTTACATATCGTAGCGAACATGCAACGAGTGCAATCCAAACTATTTCAGAACAATTACCAGATATGTTAGTCGGTGCTGGAACTGTATTATCTGTTGAACAAGCAAAAGAAGCTGTTCAAGCAGGAGCTAAATTTATTATTACACCTGGATTTAACACAAAAGTGGTTCAATGGTGTTTGGATCATGATATAGAAGTATATCCTGGGGTATCAACAGCTAGTGAAGTTGAAATGGCTCTTTCAATGGGATTAACACAATTAAAGTTCTTCCCAGCAGAATCAAGTGGAGGCGCTAAGAAATTAAAAGATCTAAGTGCTCCATATGCGAACGTTCACTTTATGCCAACAGGCGGCATTAATACAAAGAATATGCACGATTATCTTGCGTTGCCAAATGTAGAAGCAATCGGCGGAAGCTTTATGTTGCCAAATGATTTGGTTGTCGCAAAAGATTGGGATGGAATTGAAGCTTTATCAAAAGCAGCTATCAAAAGTTTGTTAGACTTCCAATTAATTCATGTTGGAATCAATACAAATAGTCCTGAAGAATCAAAACAAGTAACAGATACGTTATGTTCTTTGTTCCACTTTACACAATACACAAAGCCAAAATCAAATTTTGCCGGTGTAGGATTTGAGGTTTTACATAAAAAAGGCCGTGGAGAAAATGGTCACATCGGAATCTATACTCCATATCCTGAAAAAGCAATGTATCACCTTTCTAAACAAGGTGTGAAGTTTGTTGAAGAAAGTATTACACGTAATAAAAAGACAAATCGAATCAACTTTGTTTATTTAGATTTAGAAATAGCTGGATTTGGAATCCATTTGATTAATCCAGATTTAAAAATGGAGATTTAATATGAAACAAAAAGTAGTCACTTTTGGAGAAATTATGTTGCGTTTAGCACCCGAA
>OLSX01001493.1_pt1 | contig 22184 bp, 25 predicted proteins | sample 1673141 | NCBI WGS metagenome assembly OLSX01 (sample SAMEA3136759, study PRJEB25190) | human gut metagenome | biome: human gut; feature: human-associated habitat; material: faeces | place: Austria | collected 2013
CGCGATCTTTCGGCTCATATCCTCTTCCTCCTGTTATCCTTCTTATAGAACAGCATAACAGCGGGCAGCGGAAATGACAAGTTACAAAGTGATGACATTCCAGTTACAGGAATGTAACAAAGCGAGAGGAAGTTCCTCTCGCTTTGTTTCTTTACAGGATGATACAGATGAGACCGCCCGTGCCCTCGTTGATAATGCGCTCAAGCGTCTGGCGGAGCTTGAGGCGCGCGTCGTCCGGCATGTGCTTGAGCTTTGCCTGCAAGTCTTCGTTCACGATCTCGTGGAAGCTGCGGCCAAAGATGTTGGACTCCCACAGCTTCCCCGGCTCCCCCTCGAACTCCTGTAGGAGATAGTTTACCATGTCCTGCGACTGCTTCTCGTTCCCCACAATGGGAGACACCGTGGTGCTCACATCCGCCCGCAGCATATGGATAGACGGAGCACTAGCCTTCATCCGCACGCCGTACCGTCCTCCCTGCCGTACGATCTCCGGGTCCTCCAGCTCCAACTCCTCCACCGACGGCATCACCACGCCATAGCCGGTACTCCGGGCACTGGACACCGCTTGCGCCACCCGGTCATACTCCTTTCGTAGGCCCGCCAACGTCACCAGCTGCTCCATCAGATCGCCGTCGTCGGTGATGCTCAGCCCCGTCTGCTGGTTCACCGTATCGTAGAACAGGCTTCGGGGCAGCTGCACCTCCACCTGCCCCACGCCGGTCCCCAGATCCATCTGCCGCAGCATCACGGATCGGATCTGCTCCGACTGCTCCAGCGCCGCCATGCAGCCCTCCAGCTGCCGGACGTGCTCCAGCCGCCTGGCCTCCTGCCCCACCGCATGATAAAGGCCCGCTGGGATGGGATGTTCCGGCGGCAGAGCCTCCACCCATTCCGGGAAAAACAGCTGCAATTCCTGCACCGGGAACTCATACAGTAGACTCCGCAAAATCTCCTGCAGGTCCCCTTCCCCCAGCTCCAGACAGTTCACCGCAAGACACCGCACACCGTATTTCTGCTGCAACTCCTCCGCCAGCGGACGGGCTTCCTCCGGATGCAGGGAGTTCACCAGCACCACAAAGGGCTTCCCCAGCTCCTGCAGTTCCCGGATGACCCGCTCCTCCGCCTCCAGATAGTCGCTGCGGGGAATGTCCGTGACGCTGCCGTCGGTGGTGACCACGATGCCCACGGTGGAGTGGTCGCAGATGACCTTCCGGGTCCCCAACTCCGCCGCCTCCGTCATGGGGATCTCATGGTCATACCACGGGGTCATGACCATCCGGGGCGCCAGATCCTCGAACTGCCCCACGGCACCGGGAACCATGTACCCCACGCAGTCGATGAGCCGTACGGAGAAGGAGGTGCCGTCCGGCAGACGCACCTCTGCGGCCTCCTCCGGTACGAACTTTGGCTCGGCGGTCATAATGGTGCGGCCGGAGCCGCTCTGGGGCAACTCGTCTCTGGCCCGCTCCCGTCGGTAGTCGTTTTCAATATTGGGCAGCACCTGCGTCTCCATAAACCGTTTGATGAAGGTGGATTTTCCTGTGCGGACCGGCCCCACCACGCCGATATAGATGCTGCTGCCGGTGCGGGATGCCATATCCTGATACATGGATGTGGAACGATTCATATGCTTCTCCTCCGAATCCTATCAGCTTTTGCTCCCAGCATATGCGGCGGGACGGCCCATTAGAAGGGATTTGGTTTAAGAAGATGTAAATTTTTCTGTCTTTTATCCAACAAAATGTTGATTATTCATGGACGAATATGGTAGAATAAGGCCAGTTTATTCTACAGCATACGGAGGTGTTGACTATGCATGGCACGACCATTGACAGACGGGTAAAAAAGACCAAGAAGCAGCTGCGGCTGGCGCTGATGCATCTGATGACCCAGAAGAGCGCCAAGAGCATCTCGGTCCGGGAGCTGGCGGAGCAGGCGGATATCAACCGCAGCACCTTCTATATCCACTATAAGGACGTCAACGACCTGCTGCTGCATCTGGAGGATGAGATGGCGGAGCGTCTGTCAGAGCTCTGTCGGCGGCACGATCCCAAGGACTCCATGACCGGCGGCTACCCCTTCCTGACGGACCTCTACGCCTTCATTCAGGAGAACGCTGACCTGTGCAAGGTGCTGCTGGGGGGCTACGGTGACCGGGCCTATACAGAGCGCATCTGCCGCATCCTACGGGATGACTTCATCGAGGCGTATCTGTCCCTGCTATGTCCCGGCGACCGGGAGAAGATCCACTACTTCTGCGCCTTCATCGTGCCGGGAAATCTGATGCTGGCCCTGCGCTGGCTTCAGGACGGCACCAGGGAATCCCCGGAGGAAATAGCCCGCTTCGCCGGGCAGTTCATCAGCAGCGGTGTGCAGTCCTTTGCCGGAAGATAATCGAAATGAAACGGGCATCCCGTAATAACAAAAAAATGGCTCCTGACAGCTTGTCAGGAGCCATTTTTATATGTCTCTTCTTTGCCGCTTTACCGCACCAACCGCTGCCCCAGCAGCACCACCGTCACGCCCAACAGCAGGCTCAGCGCCGTATACAGCATCGCAAGGCCGGTCTTTCCGCTTTGCAGCAGACCTGCCGTCTCCACGGAAAAGGCAGAGAAGGTGGTGAAGCCGCCGCACACCCCCCACCCGAAGGAACAGAAGCAGCTGCGGGTTCAGCTTGGCATACTTCCCCGCCAGCGCCCCGATTAGGCCCAGCGCAAAGGCACCTGCGATATTGATGCACAGGGTAATAGCCGGAAAGCCGCTGGCCGGTTTCAGGGGCAGCAGCCCCAGAAGATAGCGGCAGATGGAACCGGCTGCGCCGCCCAAACCAACGAATACGCAGTTCAGCAGCATAGCCTTAGCCCTTCAGGCTCTCCTCCACCGCCACGGCCACAGCCACGGTAGCACCGACCATGGGGTTGTTGCCCATGCCCAAAAAGCCCATCATCTCCACATGAGCGGGGACGGAGCTGGAACCGGCAAACTGGGCGTCGGAGTGCATCCGGCCCATGGTATCGGTCATGCCGTAGCTGGCGGGACCGGCGCCCATGTTGTCCGGGTGCAGGGTACGGCCGGTGCCGCCGCCGGAGGCCACGGAGAAGTACTTCTTCCCCTGTTCGCTGCACTCCTTCTTATAGGTACCGGCCACAGGATGCTGGAACCGGGTGGGGTTGGTGGAGTTGCCGGTGATGGACACATCTACACCCTCGTGGTGCATAATGGCCACGCCCTCCCGGACATCATCGGCACCGTAGCAGCGGACGTCAGCCCGCTCACCCTCGGAGTAACGAATCTCCCGGACGATGCTCAGCTTGCCGGTATAGTAGTCAAACTGCGTCTGAACATAGGTAAAGCCGTTGATGCGGCTGATGATCTGGGCAGCGTCCTTACCGAGACCGTTGAGGATCACCCGCAGGGGCTCCTTACGGGCCTTGTTGGCGTTCTTCACGATACCGATAGCGCCCTCGGCAGCAGCGAAGGACTCGTGGCCCGCCAGAAAGGCAAAGCACTTGCTCTCATCGCTGAGGAGCATGGCCCCCAGATTGCCGTGACCCAGACCCACCTTCCGGTCCTCGGCCACGGAGCCGTCGATGCAGAAGGACTGCAGGCCCACACCGATCATCTTGGCGGCCTCGGCAGCGGTCTTGACGCCGGACTTCAGGGCGATAGCTGCGCCCACGGTATACGCCCAGCAGGCGTTTTCAAAGCAGATGGGCTGGATGCCCTTAACGATCTCATAGGGGTCGAAGCCCTTGGCCTTGCAGATCTCCCGGCACTCCTCCACGGAGCCAATGCCATACTGAGCGAGGACGCCATTGATCTTGTCGATTCTTCTTTCGTAGCTTTCAAACAGTGCCATTTTTTGTCCTCCTCTTATTCCTGCCGGGGGTCAATGTACTTGGCGGCGTTCTCGAACTGGCCGTAGTGACCCTTGGCCTTCTCCAGCGCCGCAGCGGCGTCGTCGCCCTTCTTGATGAAGTCCATCATCTTACCCAGACTGATGAACTCATAGCCCACGATCTCGTCATCCTTGTTCAGCGCCAGCCGGGTGACGTAGCCCTCGGCCATCTCCAGATAGCGGGGTCCCTTGACCTTAGTAGCGAACATGGTACCCACCTGAGAGCGCAGTCCCTTCCCCAGATCCTCCAGAGAAGCACCCACGGATAGGCCACCCTCAGAGAAGGCAGACTGAGACCGGCCATATACGATCTGCTCGAACAGCTGACGCATGGCGGTGTTGATGGCGTCGCACACCAGATCTGTGTTCAGCGCCTCCAGAATGGTCTTGCCGATGAGGATCTCGGAGGCCATGGCGGCAGAATGGGTCATACCGGAGCAGCCGATGGTCTCCACCAGTGCCTCCTCGATGATGCCATTTTTGATGTTCAGGGTCAGCTTGCAGGCGCCCTGCTGAGGGGCGCACCAGCCGACACCGTGGGTAAAGCCGGAGATATCGGAGATTTCCTTGGCCTGCACCCACCTCCCCTCCTCAGGGATGGGAGCCGGGCCGTGGTAAGCGCCCTTGGCCACCGGACACATATGCTGTACTTCCGCAGTATAGATCATGGTAACGATTCCTTTCTGTGCTGAATTTTTTACCATTGTGGATGGGTTTATCCTTTGGGGCTATTATAGCAAACGCCGGGAGAGATTTCAAGAAGTTCTAAGCAAATATTCCGAACATTCCGTGCATTTTGCGCCAACGCAGGGAGTCTATCCCTCTCACAGCTTGGTCAGATGGGTCCCGGCGGCCTTGAGCATCAGTTTTTTGGTGCCGATCTTGTCAAAGGCCACTTCCACCAGCGCATCGCCGCCCATGGGCCGGACGCTGAGCACCATACCGTCTCCGAAGGCATTGTGGCGAACGCTGTCGCCGGCCCGCAGCTGCATCAGGGGCGCAGAGGGTGCTGCGGAGCGATCCCGCACCGACGGAGCGGACGGAGCCGTTGTAGATCGGACCGGCTCCTCCCGACGGGTACGTACCTGAGACGCAGCGGCAGGACGCTGCCACTCCCCCTCCCAGTGGGACGCCGCCTGCTGGGGTTCGGGCTTCCCCAGCCACTCCATATTCTCCTCCGGGATCTCCTTGAGAAAGCGGGAGGGCATAGCGGGGCTGGTACGGCCGTACAGGGTGCGTATTGGTGAGGGTCAGCTTCTCCTTGGCACGGGTCATGGCCACGTAGCACAGGCGGCGCTCCTCCTCCATCTCCTCCTCATCCCCCATGGCCCGGTTGCCGGGGAACAGGCCGTCCTCCATGCCCACTACGAACACGCATGGAAACTCCAGCCCCTTGGCGCTGTGCATGGTCATGAGGGTGACGCAGTTGTCGGAGTCCGCCTGACTGTCCAGATCCGTATATAGAGCCACCTCGTCCAAAAAGCCCGCCAGAGTGGGGTTCTCCGGCTCGTTCTCCAGAAAGCCCATGATGCTGGAGGCCAACTCCTGTACGTTCTCCAGCCGGCCCCGGCTCTCCATATCGTTCTTTTCCTGCAGCATCCGCACATAGCCGGTGCGGTCACACACATATTCGTAGAACTCCACCAGCCCCAGATCGGCCACATGGCGGCGCATTTCCTCCATCATATCTGTAAATGCAAGAAGCTTTACAGCGCTTGATTTCAGTTCTGGATAGTCGGATGCGTGGCAGAGGATCTCATAGAGGGGCCTCCCCTCCTCCGTAGCGATCACCTGCGCCTTATCCACCGTGGCGGTGCCGATCTTGCGGGAGGGTACGTTGATGATGCGCCGCAGCCGCAGATCATCGGTGGGGTTGTTGATAACGCACAGATAGGCCAGCATATCCTTGACCTCGGCCCGGTCGAAGAATTTCATGCCGCCGATGATCTTATAGGGTACGCCGTTGCGCTTAAAGGCATACTCCATGGCGTTGGACTGGGCGTTGGTTCGGTAGAGCACGGCGTGTTCCTTCCAGTTGACGCCCCGACGGTAGTTCATCATGATCTGCCCCACTACATAGTTGGCCTCGTCGGACTCATTGAAGCAGGTCTTGACGGTGATGATTTCCCCTTTTCCGTTCTCCGTCCACAGAGTCTTGCCCTTGCGGCCGGTGTTGTGGCGGATGACGGCGTTGGCCCCGTCCAGAATGTTCTGTGTAGAGCGGTAATTCTGCTCCAGACGGATGGTACGGGCGCCGGTATACTGCTTTTCAAAATTCAGGATGTTCTCGATGTTGGCCCCCCGGAAGCGGTAGATGCTCTGATCGTCGTCGCCTACCACGCAGATGTTGCGGTGTCCCCCTGCCAGCAGACTGGCCAGTAGATACTGCAAATGGTTGGTGTCCTGATACTCGTCGATGAGGACGTAGCGGAACTTGCGCTGGTAGTAGGCCAGCGTCTCCCTGTCCGTCCGCAGCAGATCCACCGTGTGGAGGATGATATCGTCGAAGTCCAGCGCATTGGCGTCCCGTAGCTTCCGATTGTAAAGCGCATATACTTTACCGATGCGCTTACGCCGCCAATCCTGAGATTTTTCTGCCTGAGCGGCAAACTCCTCCGGTAGGATCATATCATCCTTGGAGCGGGAGATGATGGTCTGGATCTCCCGGACGGGAAAGGTCTTTTCATCCAGCTCCAATTCCTTGAGAATGTCCTTCAGGACTCGCTTGGTGTCGTCGGTATCGTAGATGGTAAAGCTGCGGTCAAAGCCCAGCTTGTCAATGTCCCTCCGCAGAATCCGCACGCAGGCGGAGTGAAAGGTGGCGGCCCACACATCACGGGACTCCTCCCCCAGCATCCGCTCCAGACGATCCTTCAACTCATTGGCAGCCTTGTTGGTGAAGGTGATGGCCAGTACCTCCCACGGGCGGGCGGGCTCCACGGCACACAGATAATCCGCCAAGGGCTTCTGCTCCGGGTCCGGGTGCCGGACATACTGCTCCAGAAACTCCACCTCATCGTCGGAGATGGGCATGGGGATCTCCTCCGTGTCGCTGCCCCGGCCATAGCGCAGAAGGTTGGCCACCCGGTTGATAAGCACCGTGGTCTTGCCGCTGCCGGCTCCGGCCAGCAGAAGAAGCGGCCCCTCCGTGGAGAGCACCGCCTCCCGCTGCTTGTCGTTGAGATGCTGATAGTTCAGGGCGATGGCCTGCCGCCTTGCCCGAATAAAACGCTGCTGCAATTCATTCATGTACTTTTATCCCCTGCTTGTTGTTTTCCCCTATTTTAATACAAAATCCGGGGCCGGTCAACCTCTCTGCAGAAATATAGAAATTTTGTTCGATTTTCTATTGACAGAAACGGATGTTCGACTTATAATGAGGGTCGAACAAAAGTTTCACAGGAGGTATGTACTATGACGACCTTTGGATTTATTATGATGGTGGTGGGCGTGGCTTTCTTCTCCGGCAGCGCCATTCATGTCATCGACCGGCTGGATCGCCCCCAGCAGCGCCGCCGCACGGTGTAACGGCATGGAGCTGCTGGATAAGCTGGCCATCCTGACGGACGCCGCCAAATACGATGCAGCCTGCACCTCCAGCGGCGTCAGGCGCAGCGCCCGGCCGGGGATGATCGGCAACACCACCTCCTCTATCGCCGGCTGCTGCCACAGCTTCTCCGCCGACGGGCGATGCATCACCCTGCTGAAGGTGTTGATGACCAACAGCTGCGTGTTCGACTGCAAGTACTGCGTCAACCGGCGCAGCAACGATACCCGCCGGGCGGCCTTCACGCCACGGGAGCTGGCGGAGCTGACCATCGGCTTTTACCGCCGCAACTATATCGAGGGGCTGTTCCTCTCCTCCGGCGTGCTGCGAAGCCCGGATTACACCACCGAACGGATGATCGAGTGCCTGCGGATCCTGCGAGAGGAGTATCGCTTCAACGGGTATATCCATGCCAAAGCCATCCCCGGCACATCGCCGGAGCTGGTGCAGCGGCTGGGGCTGCTGGCAGACCGGCTCAGCGTTAACATCGAGCTGCCCTCTCAGAAGGGCTTGCAAACGCTGGCTCCGGATAAAAGCAAACAGGCCATTCTGCGGCCCATGGCACAGATTCGGGACCGGGCCAGAGAGAGCAAGGCAGAGCTGGTGAAGTCCCGCCACGCCCCGGTGTTTGCCCCGGCCGGACAGAGCACCCAACTCATTGTGGGCGCCACGGCGGACAATGATCGCCATATCCTGCACCTGACCCAGTCTTTGTACGAGAAGTACCGTCTCAAACGAGTGTTCTATTCCGCCTATGTGCCGGTAGTCGAGAACAGTCTGCTGCCCTCCAAGGATACGAAGCCCCCTTTGCTGCGGGAGCACCGCCTGTATCAGGCGGACTGGCTGCTGCGGTTTTACGGCTTCCGGGCCGAGGAGCTGTTGGACGAACAGCACCCGGACTTCAATCCGCTGGTGGACCCCAAGTGCCACTGGGCCATCGGACATCTGGAACAGTTTCCGCTGGAGATCATGAACGCCGAATACGAGACGCTGCTACGGGTGCCGGGCATCGGTCCGATAAGCGCACGGCGTATCGTCTCGGCCCGCCGCCATGGTACGCTGCGGTTCGAGGACCTGAAAAAACTGGGGGTGGTGCTGAAGAGGGCGCAGTTCTTTATCACCTGCGGCGGCCGGATGCGGCAGGGCCTGCAATTTACCGCCCAGACCCTTCAGCGGCAATTAGAGGCGATGGAGCGAGGGCAGCTGCCGCCGGAAGAGTGCCGGCAGCTGTCACTGTTTGACTCGGCGGGGTGATACGATGGCATGGCAGGATGTGGTCTTTCAATACGACGGCAGCTTCGACGGATTCCTTTGCTGCGTGTTTGAAAGCTATGTACACAAAGAATTCCCCATCGCCTTTTACAGCGATGAGGAGTGTTTTTCCCTGTATTCCGTCCGCAGCATCCTGACGGTGCCGGAGCACGCCCGACGGGTGTACCGGGGCATCTTCAAGCGTTCCAAGCGTGCCGCAGAGCTGCTGCACCGTGCCTTTCTCACCTGTATGGAGGATAAAGAGTTGCACCTTTACACCTTTGTCCGCAAGCTGATGGACGAAGGACCGGATTTCCTGAGAAACCAGTCGGATGCGGCCTACTACCCCGTGGCCAAGGCTCTGCGGCACATGAGCGGCGAGTTAGAGAAGCTGCGTGGCTTCATCCGTTTTTCCGAGTACAGTGGCGTGCTGGGAGCGGAAATCGAGCCAAAAAATCGAGTCCTCCCCCTGCTGCGAAACCACTTCTGCAATCGCTATGCCAACGAATCCTTTTTTATCTACGACAGTACACACAAGGACCTACTGCTATACAGCAGCGGCCGATCCCGAATGATGCGGGTAGACAGCCTGCAGTTGGCCCTGCCCGGTGAGGAGGAGCTTTGCTTCCGAGCCCTATGGAAGCGGTTTTATGAGACGGTGGCCATCAGGGAACGGGAGAATCCCCGCTGCCAGAATACCTTCCTGCCCAAGCGATATCGAGGGACGATGACGGAGTTTCTTCCGCTGGACTATGAAAAGCAGCAGCAAAATCTCCCCTCCGCCCATGATGTAGCAAACGGCGCAATTATCAGAATGATTGATTCAATTGAATTGCCGCCTACCACCAGTTTACCGGAACATTCTATATAGTTTCCGAACAGGTCGTGAGGAAGAGAATCTCCTTCAAATGGATAATTTACAGGATACTCGCTCTCTTTTGACGTGGGTACATATTTTGTTGAGATTCGCCCTTACCCTTCGCTGTCAGCAGACATAACAGAATATCTGGCAATTCTTAGCGTGTCAAGGATGGTGCTTATCCCCCGAAAGCAGGTCACCGAAAACCAGGAATTTCTATTAGTCACTGTAAAGTATTACTATCTTACATCCGTTACAAAAAAAGGAAGAGGGCATATGCCCTCTTCCTTTTTCTCGCATCACTTCATCAGCTTTCCCTGTACCAGCAGCTGGAGAGCCTGCGCCACGTTCTGTACCGGCAGAAGCTCCAGATGCGGCAGTTCTTTCATCTCTTTGACCCGGTGCTCCGGGACGATGCACTGCGTGAAACCCAGTCGCTGCACCTCAGATAGACGCTGCTCCATGTGATTGATAGACCGTATTTCCCCAGACAGCCCCACCTCTCCGATGGCGGCCATATGGCTGGGAACGGGCTTGTCCAGATAGCTGGAGGCGATGGCCACCACAGCGGACAGATCTGCCGCCGGTTCCTCCAGCGTTAGACCGCCGATGATATTCAGGTATGCATCACACTGGGAGACCTTCAGATTCCCCCGCTTCTCCAGCACCGCCAGCAGCATCGCAAAGCGGTTGTAGTCAAAGCCGTTGCTCATGCGCCGGGGATTGGCGGCGCTGGCCGGAGCGATGAGAGCCTGCACCTCCGCCAAAACCGGGCGGGCTCCTTCCATAGCGCAGGTGACGCAGGTCCCCGGTGCATCCTTGGGACGGCCCGACAGCAGCATTTCGGAGGGATTCTCCACCTCCTTCAGGCCCCAGTCCATCATTTCAAAGACGCCGATCTCGTTGGTGGCGCCGAAACGGTTCTTGGCTGCCCGCAGGATGCGGTAGGTCATGTGCTGATCGCCCTCGAAGTACAGCACGCAGTCCACCATGTGCTCCAACACCTTGGGACCTGCGATAGAGCCCTCCTTGTTGACGTGGCCGATGACAAATACCGTAATGCCCTGTCCCTTTGCCAGTTGCATCAGGGCCATGGTACAGTCCTTCACCTGCCCCACGCCGCCGGCGGGAGAATCCATCTCTTCATTATACAGCGTCTGGATGGAGTCCACGATGAGCACATCCGGTTTTTCCTCCCGGACACATTCCATGACATTCCCTAAACACGTCTCCGACAAAACATACAGATTTTCGCTCTCCACCCGGAGCCGCTGCGCCCGCAGCTTCAGCTGGTGGGTGGATTCCTCGCCGGAAACGTACAGCACCTTGGAGAACTCTCCCAATTTTTTACAGATCTGGAGCATCAGTGTAGATTTGCCAATACCCGGCGCACCGCCCACCAAGACCAGTGATCCCTTGACGGCGCCGCCCCCCAAAACCCGGTCCAGCTCCCCCATCCCCGTCAGGAAGCGGATTTCGTCAGAGGTGCCCAGTTCTGTGATGCGTTCTGCCTTTACAGTTGTGGAAAAAACAGACTTTCTTCCGCTTTTCACCGGCTTATCCGTCTGCTCCACAATGGTATTCCATGCACCACAGGCGGGACAGCGTCCCGACCACTTGGGCGTCTCATTGCCGCACTCCGTGCAGAAAAAAACTGTCTTCGCTTTCATGGATATCCCCTTATCCTTTGTCAATGATTCCCAAAATTCAAGTATCCGGCCACAATGGCCGCCGCCAGACGTTTCTGCTGCTCCGGCTGTCGGAGCAGCTGCGCCTCGTGGGAGTTAGACAGGAAGCCGCACTCCACCAGCACCCCCGGACACGTGATGTGCTTCATGAGGTACACCGAGTCCCCTATGGCCTTGGCGGTCTTTTCGTTTCCGTTGTTTACTGTCAGATTCAGCGCCTGCTGGATGGATTGCGCCAGCCCGGCGGCAGGCTCCTGTGGATTACTGAAGACCTGCGCCCCGTGGACGGCGGGGTGCTGGGGCATACTGTTCTGATGGATGCTGAGCAGCACCGCATGGGGCAGGTCGTTGATAAGCGCCACACGGTTCTTCAGGTCCGATACTTTCTTCTCCCGCAGGGTCTGTGCCTCCGGAGAATAGATGGCCTCCTCCCCTGTTCGGGTCAATCGGACACTGCGGCCCAGAAACACAAACAGCCCCTCCGCCTTTCGGACGATCTGCAGGTTGATGCCGCTCTCCGGCACGCCATCCGGGGACACGGCGCCGCCGTCCTCCCCGCCGTGTCCGGCATCCAGCACGATGACCGTCCCCGGTGAGGATATCTCTCCGTCGACCGCAGTGGGCCGGGTTTGCCGTCCGGTCAGCAGAAGTGTCAGCAGCAGGGTCGCCAGCGCTGCCAGAATGCTCCACAGGAGCCGCCTGTGCCGTAGCCACAGTACCATGGCCCTCACCCCCTCCGGCACACTCTATGCGCCGCCGGGGTGCTCTATGCTGGGATTATACCATACCCATGCCGAGGATGCAAACCCCAGCGCCTTGCAAAATCCCCGCAGCATGGTATAATAGCTGCAGAGCGGCGGCGACGCCGTGCCATTTTGCGAGGTGAGACCATGCCCATCGACTACCGGCAGGAGGCCCCCCAGCTGCTGCTGGACTTTCTGTCCTACCATGAGACCATTAAGGCCCACTCCCAGCGGACTGTGGACGAGTATTTTCTGGATTTGCGGAATTTTTTCCGCTACCTGAAGCAGACCCGTGACCCGGCTCTGCGGGATGTCCCTATGGATCAGGTCAGCATCCGGGATGTGGATCGGGACCTCATCGCCTCGGTGACGCTGACGGATATCTACGGCTATATGACCTACCTCAGTCGGGATCGGGTGCTGCACCAGAATAGCCAGCGCTCTGAAAAGGGACTCAACGCCGCCTCCCGTGCCAGAAAGCTGGCCACCATTCGCTCCTTTTACGGCTATCTCTGCAACAAGGTCCATGTGCTGGAGGAGAATCCCGTGAAGGATATGGACTCGCCCAAGCTGAAAAAGACCCTGCCCCGCTATCTGACACTGGAGGAGAGCATGGTCCTTTTAGACAGCGTAGACGGCCCTAATCGGGAGCGGGATTACTGTATTTTAACGCTGTTTCTCAACTGCGGTCTGCGGATCTCCGAGCTGATCGGCCTGAACCGCAGTGACATTCAAGGAGAGGCCCTCCACGTGCTGGGCAAGGGCAACAAGGTCCGCATCGTCTACCTCAATGAGGCGTGTCAGGCGGCTCTGGAGCAGTATCTGGCGGTGCGGCGACCCATCACCGGCAGGGACGAGGACGCCCTGTTCCTTTCCCAGCAGAACCGACGCATCAGCCGCTCCATGGTCCATGCGCTGGTGAAGCGGCATCTGCTGGAGGCGGGGCTGGACAGCACCCACTACTCCTCCCACAAGCTACGCCACACGGCAGCGACCCTGATGCTGCAAAACGGCGTGGACGTCAAGGCCGTGCAGGAGGTGCTGGGCCATGAGCACCTGAACACCACCGAAATCTACACCCACATCGACAACGAGGCCCTACGGGTGGCGGCCCGTGCCAATCCCCTGTCACGGGTAAAGCCCAAGGGCAAGATAGACGAGTGATCCGCCGGATTTTTCCCGCAGATTCATTGACTTTACCGTCCAAATGCTATATGCTAAAAGAAATATGATGAGATGGAGGTTACCCATGAATACGGCAGAGCTTTCCTGCATTTGCAAACAGGTGCGCCGGGACATCATCAACATGACGGCCAACGCCGGCAGCGGCCACCCCGGCGGCTCCCTGTCCGCCACAGAGCTGATGACCACCCTGTTCTTCCGACAGATGCGTATCGACCCCAAAAATCCCAAGGACCCCAACCGTGATCGCTTCGTTCTCAGCAAGGGCCATTCCGCCCCCTGCTATTATGCGGTGCTGGCGGAGCGTGGCTTCATCAGCCGGGACGAGTTCACCAACTTCCGCCAGCTCCACAGTATCCTGCAGGGGCATCCCGATTGTAAAAAGGTTCCGGGCGTGGACGCATCCACCGGCTCTCTGGGACAGGGCTGCTCCATCGCTGTTGGTATGGCACTGGGTGCCAAGCATCAGGGACAGGACGTGAAGGTCTACACGCTGCTGGGCGACGGCGAGTGTCAGGAGGGACAGATCTGGGAGGCATTCATGTCCGCTGCCCACTATAAGCTGGACAACCTGACGGTCATTATCGACAACAACGGGCTGCAGATCGACGGGCGCAACGACGAGGTCATGTCTCTGGGCGATCTGCCCGCCAAGCTGCGGGCCTTCGGCTTCGATCTCCACGAGATCGATGGTCACGATCTGGATGCCATTGCCGCAGCGCTGGACGCTCCCACGGCCTCCGGCAAACCCAAGTGCATCCTGGCCCACACCGTGAAGGGTAAGGGCGTTTCCTTTATGGAGGATCAGGTGGGCTGGCACGGCAAGGCTCCCAACGAGGAGCAGCGCCAGCAGGCTTTGAAGGAATTGGAGGACTGAGAGCATGAGTGAAAAAATCGCCACCCGTGAAGCCTACGGCAAGGCGCTGGTAGAGCTGGGCGCTTCCAACGATAAGATCGTGGTGCTGGATGCCGATCTGGCCGGGGCTACCATGACCAAATTTTTCAAGGCGGCCTATCCCGACCGCTTCTTCGACTGCGGCATTGCCGAGTGCAACATGATGGATGTGGCGGCGGGCCTGTCCACCATGGGGCTCATTCCCTTCTGCTCCACCTTTGCTATGTTCGGCGCAGGCCGGGCCTATGAGCAGATCCGCAACTCCATCGCCTACCCCCGTTTCAATGTGAAGATCTGCTGCTCCCACGCCGGCGTGTCCGTGGGCGAGGACGGCGGTAGCCACCAGTCCATCGAGGATATCGGCCTTATGCGGATGATCCCCGGCATGACTGTCATCGTCCCTGCCGACGGCAACGAGGCCCGAAAGGCCACCTTCGCTCTGGCTCAAATGGAGGGTCCCGCCTATCTGCGGACCGCCCGGCTGGCCTCCCCTGTTTTTGAGCAGGACTATCCCTTCGAGATCGGCAAGGCCAACGTCCTCCGGGAGGGTAAGGATGCTGCGGTGTTCGCCTGTGGCCTGATGGTCAGCGAGACGCTGGAGGCGGCGGAGCTGCTGGCCGCAGAGGGCATTCATATCTCTGTCATCAACGTTCACACCATCAAACCCATCGACGCCGCCTGCGTCACGAAGTACGCACAGAAGTGCGGCAACGTGGTGACGGTGGAGGAACACAGCGTCATCGGCGGTCTGGGCGATGCCGTGGCGGACGTCCTCATGGGCAAGGTGAACTGTAAATTCCGCAAGATCGGCATCAACGACTGCTTCGGCCAGTCCGGCAAGGCCAAGGATGTGCTGCGGGAGTACGGCCTCACCGCCGACCAGATCGCAGCCAAGATCAAGGAGACTCTGTAAAGCATATCCGGATATACGAAGGCATCCCCCGGTAAACGCCGGGGGATGCCTTTTAGCGTAAAACAGATGCATCAAAGCAGGACAGCATGAAGCTCCCTGCTCTTTATCACCGTTTTACTACTTCAGGTCATACTTCCACGCACTGCCTTCCTGATAGTAGAAGAACTCGCTCAAAGCTTCTTCTGTGAAAACCCGAAGCATATCACGCATATCCAAAGACAGCTTAAGCTTGGGCAGATCGGCAATATCCTCCCACCAGACCCTGCCTTCGGGGCTGGAGCGCAGTTCGCCATCAAAACAAGTTGCCTTATAAAGCAGCACAACAAACCTGCACTGATTCTCACACCAGTCCTTGATGCCGCAGAGCTGGGGGGAACGGATAGTCAGTCTGGTTTTCTCCTGCACCTCCCGAATCACGGCATCTGTAAAGGATTCTCCCGGCTCTACATGACCTCCGGGGAAGGTGACGCCCGGCCAGTCCCGCTTTTCCCGCTCCATCACGACGACCCGGCTGCCATCACAGATCATGCACATATTGGTAAATTCAACCGTTTCGATTCTCTCCATTATGTTCCTTTTCTGTTCGTGTGTATACGCAGTGTAGCATAGCAATCATTTAGCTTTCAATATGCGTGACGGAAGTTATCTCCCAAAATGTAACCTTTCTGCGAATACAACTGGATCTCAGCCTTTTCCGGTGTGGAACACACAAAATGTGAAATGCACAAAAGCAGGCGGCACCAAACTGAAGTTGAGCGCCGCCTGCTTTTTCATGTAAGGGCCGTTTTCTTGCAGGACTCTTTCTTAGTCCTGCTGCCAGTTGTGCCACACGTTCTGCACGTCCTCGTTGTCCTCCAGCATATCGATGAGCTTGTTCATGTTCTTCACATCATCCTCGCCGGTCATGGTCACGTAGGTCTGCGGCACCATCTCCAGCTCAGCGCTGGCGAAGGTATAGCCCTTGGCCTCCAGCGCCTTCACCACATCGTTGAAGCTGTCGGGGTCGGTGGTGATCTCGAACACGGGGCCGTCGGGAGAGAAGTCCTCGGCGCCGGCATCCAGCGCATCCATCATGACGGCATCCTCATCCAGCTCGCCATCCTCATTGTCGATGACAATGACACCCTTGCGGTCGAAGGACCAGGATACGCAGCCCTGAGCGCCCATGCCCTTGCCGAACTTATCGAAGTAATGGCGGATCTCCGGGGCGGTGCGCTGACGATTATCGGTCAGGGCCTCCACGATCACGGCCACACCGCAGGGGCCGTAGCCCTCATAGGTGACGGACTCGTAGTTATCGGTGTTTCCGGCGCCCAGCGCCTTGTCGATGGTACGCTTGATGTTGTCATTGGGCATATTGGCGGCCTTGGCCTTGGCCACCACCGTAGCCAGACGGGAGTTGTTGGCGGGATCGCCGCTGCCGCCCTGCTTGACGGCCACGATGATCTCCTTGGCGATCTTGGTGAAGGTGGCGGAGCGCTTGGCGTCAGCCGCACCCTTGGTCTTTTGGATATTGTGCCACTTGGAATGTCCGGACATAGTATCGTTCTCTCCTTATCTCATGTAAAATTTAACTGCGTCGCCATGTACGGCGGACTTTGTGACCTCCAGCTCCGGGAACGTCTCCCGCAGCCGGCGGACGATCTCCTGACACACCACATCCTCCGTGGGGAAGTGTCCTGCATCGATGAGATTCAGCCCCTGCGTATCCAGAAAGTCATTGTACCGCAGGTCGGATGTCACAAAGGTGTCGCAGCCCTGAGCGATGGCCTGAGGGATGTATTCCCCACACGCTCCGCCGCCCACGGCCACCCTGTGAACGGGCCGGCCGCCGTCTCTGTATCGCAGTCCATTGCAACTTAATAATTCTACCACATCTGATAGGAACTGTTCAAGGGGTTTTTCACAAGAAAGTGTGCCGATCCGCCCGATTTTTTCCTCATTCAGCGGTTCTGTATCCTGCAGACCCAGCGTGCAGGCCAGACAGTCGTTGACACCGCCCTCCGCCGCATCCAGATTGGTGTGCATACACATGGCGGAGATATCCCGCTTCACCAACTCCGTCAGCAGCCCGCCCAGCCGGGTATCCTCCCGGAGCGTCTGCATCTGCTGGGCGTGCCAGCGGATGTTCATCACCGGGTGGTGGGACACGATCAGGTCGGTCCCCGTCTCTGCTGCCTCTGCCGCTACGTCCGGAGACACATCCAGCGCCACCAGTACCCGGTGGACCTCCCGGTCGCCCCGGCCCACCAGCAGACCCACATTATCCCAGTCCATGGCCAGCTCCGGAGGAGCCCACCGGAACATCATCTGCGTTACATCATTGACCGTTACCACGCTGCCACGCCTCCTTCTTTTCTTCCAGAATATCCGCCAGAGCCGCCAGCGGCTCCGACTCGCTCTCGTCTCCGCCCCGGTGCAGGCCGTCCATCCGCAGATAAAGCCGCCGCAGCTGCTGCTCCAGATACAGGCCATACAGAGGGTCGTGCTCCAGACAGAAGCCGCCGTACCGCTCCGCATCCGAGGCCTCACCGGAGGGGCCACCGGTGACGGACAGGATCACATACAGTTTCCCCTTGTCCTGCACCAGACGCTCCTCGGTGCAGCTGTATCCGTTTTCCCGCAGCCAGCCCCGCAGCAGCTCCACCTTGGTCATGGGCTGTAGCAGCAGGGTGTGGTGGCCGTCCGCCGCCCATGGAGCGGCACGGAGGATATCCCGGATGGTCTCGCCGCCCATACCGGCAATGACCACGGTGTCTGTCTCCTCCGGCTCGATGCCGGACAGGCCGTCACAGAGCCGGAAGTCCAGCCCCTGTGTCTCGTATTCCTCCGCCGTGCGGCGGGCGTGTTCCAGCGGCTCCGCCCCCACATCGGAGGCGATGGCGGAGGGGATGCGCCCCTCCTGCAGCAGCCAGACCGGCAGGTAGCCGTGGTCGGTGCCGATATCCGCCAGACGGCCGCCGGGCGGCGTCATCTCCGCCAGCAGGCGCAATCTTGGCTGCAATGCGATTCGTTTCATGGGGCCTCCCTCCAGACAGAAAGGAACGCATACGGCACCATGGCCGTATGCGTTCGCTGCGTTTTACTCAGCGGCCTTGTTGGCCTCCTGATTCACCAGCTCCAGCAGCTTGTCCACGTCCACACCGTGAACGGCGCAGGCCTCCTCCACAGTCTCGCCACGGGAAGAGGGGCAGCCCAGGCAGTGCATACCGATGGAGAAGAAGATGGGAGCGGTCTGAGGGGCAACATCCAGAATATCACCGATGATGGTGTCCTTTTTGATTTCGATCATGTGTCAAAACCTCCGTTTGATATTTACATCGTTAGTATATCCCATGTTTCCGCCTTTTTCAACAGGAAAATCATGAACAGCCTGTGAAAACCACAGAAAATGCAGAGTCCGTATCGGGCTGGGCATATAAAATGCGGGAGCCGCCGCATAGGCAACTCCCGCATCATATGTCAGTCTGGCTGATCAGCCGTTCTCACGCATCTTAGCGAAGCAATCGCTGCAATACACGGGACGGTCGGTCTTGGGTTCAAAGGGAACCTTCGCCTCGCCGCCGCAGGCTGCACAGGTAGCGGTGAAGTACTCACGGGGGCCACGGGCGGCGTTCTTGCGAGCGTCACGGCAGGCCTTGCAGCGCTGAGGCTCGTTCTGGAAACCACGCTCAGCGTAGAACTCCTGCTCACCGGCGGTGAAAACGAACTCCTTACCGCACTCCTTGCAAACCAAAGTCTTGTCTTCGTACATGATGTTACCCTCTCTTTGAGAAAAATATATTGCGTTCAGCGCTTGCTGATATCGCCTGATGAAAGTTGCCGAGCCACCTTGCGCCGGATGCGCTGCACGGCGTTGTCCACCGACTTGGGGGACCGGCCGACGGCCGCAGCGATCTCACGGCAGGTAAGACCGTCCAGATAAAACCCTAAAATCATGACCTCGAATTCGGACAGCTGCTTGCGGACATTCTCCAGCAGGCTGACAGCCTTCTCCCTGTCGATCAGCAGATCCTCGGGACCGGGCTGTGCAAAGGAAACATTTGCTTCAAAGAGTGAGGGATTCAAGGGAACCGATTGATTCAATGGGGCGTGCTTCCCCGCCGCCGCAGCCTTCACAACGGAATAGAGCCGGTGGCGGATACACGTTTCGGCAAAGGTTCGGAAGGAGGCATCCCGGTCCGGGTCATACTCCCGCATGGCCTTGATGAGACCGAACATCCCCTCCTGCATCAGGTCCTCGCTGTCTCCGCCCGCCAGAAAATAGGGCCGGGCGCAGGAACGAACCACCCGATGGTAACGGGCGGCCAGAACCTCCTCCGCCGGACGGTCCTGCTCCCTGATAAGGCGGCACAACGCCTCGTCCGGCAGCTGTTCCAGAGGGGCGCCGCCGGATTCCTGATCCTTTGTCATAGTCTATTATACCTTTTCACTAAAGAATTTGTCAAGTCATCCACGCCGATTTGTCAAAACTGTATTTTTTCAGACAGAATTTTTATGAGATCAGCTAAATCTTCCGCCACTTTTCGGGCAACCTCTGTGGTTTTCGCCTCCACCATGACCCGAATCAGGGCCTCCGTACCGGAGGGACGGATCAGAACACGTCCCTTCCCGGCCAACTCCTGCTCCATCTGAGCGATAGCGTGCCGGAGGGTGGGATCCTGCATGATAGCATCCTTGACGCCGGGAACGTGGGATACGGCCACATTGATAAGCTCCTGTGGATACTGGGGGCAGCAGGATGCCAGTTCGGAGGCCCGCTTTCCGGAGCGCCGCAGGGCCTGCAGGAATTGCAGAGCCGTCAGCTCACCGTCGCCGGTGGTGGCGTATTCCCGGAAGATCGTGTGGCCCGACTGCTCACCGCCGATGGCGTAGCCGCACTCCAGCATCTTCTCCAGCACATGGCGGTCGCCTACGGCGGTGCATACCAGCTCGATCCCCTCCTTGCGGCAGTACTCGTGCAGGCCGAGATTGGACATCACCGTGGCCACGATGGCGTTGCCGGAGAGCTTTCCGTGACGACGCAAATCGGCACCGCAGACAGCCATCACCTTGTCTCCGTCGATGGTATGGCCCGTCTCGTCCACCAGCAGACAGCGGTCGGCGTCGCCGTCGAAGGCGATGCCCAAGTCGTAGCCGCCGGCCACCACGCCCTCGGACAGGGATTTCAGGTGGGTGGAGCCGCAGCCGTCGTTGATGTTCACGCCGTCCGGCTCTCGGTGGATGAAATCTGCGTGCAGGGGCAGGCCGTCAAACAGATCCGGCGCCGTGGCAGAGGCTGCGCCGTTGGCGCAGTCCACCAGCACCCGCAGGCCCGACAGGTCGCAGTCGATGCTGGAAATCAGATGGTCGATGTAATCCCGCTTCATCTGCCGCATCCCGTGAAGGCGCTTGCCGATCTCGCCGTGGGTCTTGACGTCCATGGGAGCGCCGCTGAGGATCAGCTCCTCCACACGGGCCTCACTCTCGTCAGAAAGCTTATAGCCCCGAGCGTTGAACACCTTGATGCCGTTGTGCTCATAGGGGTTGTGGGATGCCGAGATGACGATGCCCGCATCCGCCTGCTCCAGCACCGTCAGATACGCCACCGCCGGTGTGGGAATGGTGCCAAGGGGCATCACGTCACCGCCCACAGAGCAGATGCCCGCCATCAGCGCCGCCTCCAGCATATCCGAGGAGATACGGGTGTCCTTGCCGATGGTAATGGTGGGCTTGCTCCCCTTCTCCTCTGTCAGGACGGCAGCCACTGCCTGCCCCACATGAAAAGCCAGTTCTACGGTGAGATTTTCACCAACGATACCACGGATGCCATCCGTGCCAAACAGTTTGCCCATAAGAGGTTCCTCCTACTCCTTATATCTCCAGCTGTTCCTGTCCTAAAAACGCTATGTGCAGGTGCTCATATGCCTTCCGGGTGACGCAGCGGCCACGGGGTGTCCGGGTCAGGAAGCCCAACTGCATGAGGTACGGCTCATACACATCCTCCAGCGTCACGGACTCCTCGCCGATGGTAGCAGCCAGCGTTTCCAGCCCCACCGGGCCGCCGCCGTAGTTTTCGATGATGGCCCGCAGCATCCGCCGGTCCACTGGATCCAGCCCCAGATAGTCGATCTCCAGCGCCTGCAGGGCGTGATCCGCTACGGCCTTGGTAATAACACCGTCCGCCCGCACCTGAGCAAAGTCCCGCACCCGCCGCAGCATCCGGTTGGCGATACGGGGCGTTCCACGGGAACGCCGTGCGATCTCCATGGCGCCCTCCGGTTGAATGGGGACATTCAGTATTCCGGCGCTGCGGGTGACGATCAGGGCCAACTCTTCCGGGGTATAGAGTTCCAGCCGCAGCGTCACGCCGAACCGATCCCGCAGCGGAGCGGACAGCTGTCCGGCCCGTGTGGTGGCGCCGATGAGGGTGAACTTGGGCAGATCCAGCCGAATGGAGTTGGCGGAAGGGCCCTTGCCGATGATGATGTCGATGGCATAGTCCTCCATGGCCGGGTACAGCACCTCCTCCACCTGGCGGTTCAGCCGGTGGATCTCGTCGACAAAGAGGACATCTCCCTCCTGCAGATTGCTTAGGATCGCTGCCATTTCCCCCGGTTTTCCGATGGCAGGTCCCGAAGTGACCTTCATATGTGTTCCCATCTCATTGGCAATGATTCCGGCGAGCGTGGTCTTTCCAAGTCCGGGCGGTCCGTAGAACAGCACATGGTCGAGAGATTCCCCCCTCGCCTTTGCCGCCTCGATATATATTTTTAAATTTTCCTTTGCCTTCTGCTGTCCGATATAATCGTCCAGCGTCTGCGGCCGGAGACTTTTCTCGATCTTAAGATCTTCCTCCTGCACCTGCGTGGATATGACCCGCTTCTCCATGTCCCAGCTTTCCTTTCTTCCGCCTTGCCGCTTCCCTTACTACAGGAATGCCATATTCTTAAGCGCGGCTTTTAACAGTGTTTCCACATCCATATCATCCGTGATCTCAATGCCGTTTAACGCCTTTAACGCTTCCGAAGAGGCATAGCCGAGCGCCACAAGCGCCTGCACCGTCGGCGTTGTCACGAGTATCGCCGCATTTACTTCAATCCGTTCGTATTGGCAGAGCTTTTCCTCCGTCGCGCCGCGCATATCGCACAATGCGGCGTTCACCTTCAGCCTTCTCGTTTGTCTTTCCATGCCCATACTCCTTTCCGTCATCGCTGCATCCCGGTCGC
>OLSX01001496.1_pt1 | contig 22161 bp, 24 predicted proteins | sample 1673141 | NCBI WGS metagenome assembly OLSX01 (sample SAMEA3136759, study PRJEB25190) | human gut metagenome | biome: human gut; feature: human-associated habitat; material: faeces | place: Austria | collected 2013
CCTGCCCTGGCCGGCGGGCCAGCAGGAGCAGAATGTCGAACTCCATCGGCGTCAGCTCCACCGTCTGGCCGGTCTGCCAGACTTGCCTGCGCTGCGGGTCGATTTGCAGGGAGCCAAAGAGTAGCGGCGCGTCTGCGGAGGCGGTCACTGTGGAGAAGTCTGCGACAGAAGCAAGAGCCGTCACAGTGTTCACAAAGATGGCGTCCTCACCGTCGCTGAAGGAAAGGATTATAAACTTCCCATGTGGATCACCTCCAGTCGTATAGAAAGAAGAAGCAAGTTATATGGTGCTTATTTTTCCAATGTTATCGGAATTATTTCTTTCCGCGAAGCCAATTGGCCGCTGCGTCCGGCGTTTCTATTTATTCTATATCTCAAAACAAGTCTTTCTTTGAAAAAATCTTCTTCGATATAAACATTGAGGAAAGCCAAAGAACGCCACCGATCACCCAAAACACAATATATATTAGGCCCGGAATGGCTGGAAAGATGGGAATAATTGCTGTCGGGATTAAAACAGAGTTGGCAACCCCCATAAGTACAGGGCCAGCAACAACTAACAGCATTGCCAGTAGTTTGGTTTTTTCATATCCGAATTTATATTGGATAGGAAGAAATATTCCCATACAAATAATTTGAATCCAAAAAACAACCACAATAGACCGTACAAAATCAACGCCCGCCAGTTCAGGAATAAATTGCATTTCAATCCAGAATACAGCGCAACAATAAAGATAGATTAGAAAATATAGTAAATACTTTTCTTCCACCAATTTTCCTCTGCCGTATGGAGTGGTACAAAGCAATGCCGTTGCTTTAGGATACATATTTTCCTTTTCTGAAACCGCAAGATTAAATGCAACAGAAGCAATAAAAACAGCTCCGGGCAGTGCCAATATTTCAATCATTTCTGGCTGCCTCCATGCCAACAACAGCGGAAGACCTAACCCAATGAGTATGACCGCGGCCACATAGTTTTTTGCAATGATACAATCCTTTTTTAATAACTGTAAGATCATATATTTTCACCTTCCTTTATGTGGGTCAGCATTACATCTTCAACAGTTGCCCTTTCAAATATGGCATCAGGAAAAGCCTTTCTTACTTGTTCCACTTGATTTGTCATAAAAGAAACCTTCATCAAATACTACGCCGATAGAATCTTTGAAAGCTTTTTCTGTTTTTTTCGTGTCTTTGCCCTTAAATTTTATGCTTCCAGCCTCGCACGAAATCAAATTCAGAATTGAGCGTATAGTAGTGGTTTTTCCAGCGCCATTTGCTCCGATAAACCCAGTAATACAATCTTCATAAACAGCAAAAGACACTTCATTTAACTTAAAATTAGGATAAGTCTTTTTAAGACCGTCTACTACTAAAAGTGGTTGCATATTAACCCTCCTCATACAAAATATCTATCATCATGTGCAATTCTTCTTTAGTAATTTTGAGCGACTTCGCGGTTTGAATCATATCTTGCATTTTTTGTTCCACAAGACGGCGCTTAGAATCTCGTAATAGCTCCAGATTGCTTGTTGACACAAAAGTTCCTATACCAACTTGGCTTGTGACAAATCCCTCTTGTTCCAGTTCTTCATAAACCCGTCGTATTGTAAGTACACTAACAGACAGATCATTGGCAAAAGCTCTGATAGATGGTAGCGGATCACCCTCAACCAGTTCCTCTTTCAAAATAGCATCCTTAATTTGATCTTTGATTTGTTGATAGAGGGGACTATCAGAAGTATTTGAGATTACAATTTTCACAAGTTTCTCACCTCCTGCGAGTGTGATGTTTTATAATACACACTATACACTATAATCACAATGAAGTCAACAATGTATAAGGAGAGTTCCTTAGAAACCCATTTTGTAAAAGTTTAAATCCTTGACACTGACGGACACGGCATACCTTGGTGGAGAGCTGGGGCACAGTGAGCAAGCATACCCCATGAGTAAGCAGATAGGGATACGGCACCAAAGTCATAACTTCGGTGCCGTATCCCTTAATTTTTATTCTTATCCAGTAGCAGTGCCACACGAGAACATAGGCTTCAAAAAATGTGCCTTCACCTGTTGAGAAAGGCGTCATCCAGGCGTAAAGGATATGTATAAAGCAAAAAAGGAGGCATTCACCTATGTTAATTGGTGTCGATCATGGCAATAAACAAATCAAGACGGTTCACTGCGCCCCGTTCGTTTCCGGCCTGCAGCAGAGCATGACCCGGCCGTTCGGGCCGAGCCTGCAATACGGCGGCAACTACTATACGCTCTCCAACGAGCGCATTCCCTACCGCAAGGACAAGACTGGGGATGATCGCTTCTTTATCCTCACCCTGATTGCGATTGCGGAGGAATTGACGGCCCGGGGCGTTGATGAGAAAGAGCTGTACCACATCCAACTGCCGGTAGGATTGCCGCCGGCCCATTTCGGAGCCCAAGCGGAAAAGTTCACGGCCTATTTCCAGAAGAAAGGGATCGTAGAATTCCAGTACCGGGACAAGCACTACGCCATCAGCATTGATGATGTGGCCTGTTATCCCCAGGCATACGCGGCGGCGGCCACCATGCTCCACACGCTGATGAATGAGGCCAAGGCGGTAGTGGTGGACATTGGCGGCTTCACGGCAGACTATCTGCTGATGAAAAATGGAAAAGCCGACCTCAGCTCCTGTGATTCGCTGGAAAATGGCGTGATCCTGCTTTACAATAAGATCAGGTCCAGGGGCAACGCGGAATTGGATCTGCTGCTGGATGAGGGGGATGTAGACGCCATCCTCACCGGCAAACAGACGCAGTACCCGCCGTCGGTGGTCCGGCTGGTGGAGCAGCTGGCACAGGAGTTCGTCAACGACCTGTTCAGCACCCTGCGGGAGCGGATGCTGGACTTGCGCTACTGCACGGTGGTGTTTGTGGGCGGCGGCGCCATCCTGCTGCGTCGTCAAATTGAGGCATCCGGAAAAGTGGGAAAGCCGCTGTTCGTCTCCAATATCAATGCCAATGCAGCCGGATATGAGTATCTGTACCGCCTTGAGGCTGTGGGCAGGTGACGGCTATGGCTGTTAAGAAAGAACGAGGGCGGTTTTCTCTGCGGTTCAATATCAGTGACCCGATCCATCTGGCAACTGTCGAACTGCTGGAAAAGCAGCCTGACCACGGGAAAGCACAGTATATCGCCAATGCAGTCGTTTTCTACAACACTCACTTTGCAGATGATCCCCAGCCGGTAAGGGCGGCAGCTCCGCCCATAGACCGGACCGCCATTGAAGCCATTGTGCGGGAGATCTTGCGCCAAGAGGCAAGGGACTCTGAAAAGCCTGCCGGCGGCCCCGCCGCCTGCCCGGCTGCAGAAACAACAACGGCCCCGGCGCCGCAGGAGCGGACGCCGGAGCCGGAATATGTGTCGGAGCTGGGAGAGGAACCGGAGGCAGATGCTGCGATCCTCGGCCTGATCTCCAGCACAATGGAGGCTTTTCGCCAGGGGAGATGATAAAAAGAGAGGTATGAGAGCTGCATTGCCGCTGGCGCTCATACCCCTTTTTCTTCCTGTATAGCCGCGATAAAGTTGTCAATAATATTTTCTAAATGCCGGTATTGGCTGGGGGTCAATGACGAGACCTTTTGATTGAGCAGGCGTGTGTCGCCTTCCATGACCTGACCGCGCAGCAGATAGTCTGTGCTGATGTCAAGCGCATCACAGATCTTCAGTATCGTTTCAGGCCTCATGGCTTTTGTGCCAAGCTCCGCAGTCGAAACGGTCTGTGGCGTGACATGTGCCATCTTGGCCAGAGCCTCTTGTGTCAATTTTAGTTGTTTGCGCCGGTCCAGTATCCGCTGGCCCATTTCTTTCAAAAGTTCGCCCATTCGCAACCCTCCATGCTATAGCTATATTTTATCCGCTATAACATAAAAAATTAAGCGGCCATGGTTGAACTTCATCAGCCATAGCAAGTATAATGGGCTATATTGAGAAAAAAGTTTCTGGAGGAGATGAGATGTCCAAGCTTTACTCGTGCGCGATTACCAGTCAACGGCCTACGCGGTTCAAGTTTAAGTACCAGGAATATATGACTTCGTGCAAGCGCCTGAAGAAGCGGCTGCACGATGTTTTTGCGGAACTGTACCGGCGCGGTGTGCGCCGGTTCTATGTTGGTGGGGCCCTTGGCGTCGATCTATGGGCCGGCGAGATCCTGCTGGAAATGCGCCGGCAGGAAGAGTACCAGGAGCTGGAGATCGTGCTGGTCTACCCGTTTCCGGGCCATGACGAGCGATGGGACCCGAAGAGCCGGGAGCGGCTGCGCCATCTGAAGGAAAACTGCGACCAGTTTGTAATGGGCAGCAAGATCGTGGGGGCCCAGGGGTATCGGGAGCGCACTGCCTACATGGTAGAACACGCTGATTGCCTGGTGGCCGTGTGTGATGATGAAACAAAGGGCAGCAGCGGAGTAGAGTTGGCAGTGAAATTAGCAGAGCAGCAAAAACTGTCCATAGTACAAATATGTCCAAGGACAGGAATTGTAAAACGGAATTATACAAAAAGTGTTTTGCCCGGGTTTTAGCAAGATAGTGGCTGAGGATTTCATAGATCTATTAGATGGCATGAGTTAAATAATAGACTTTTCAATGGTAATATGTTATTATATTTCTTGATTAGTTATTGCTAACTCAAAAAGGAGATACTTTATCATGGGGCAGTTTGGAAAAATAGTAAGTTCAGATATTTTCGAAACACGAGCAGCGATTATGAAAGAAACAGACAGCGAAATTAAATATCAGATGCGATGTGATACGCAAAATGGCTTTATGCACTGCTATCATCTATTTCCTGGAATTGATTTGGCATATTCTACTTTTGAAGCATTTTCATGTCGTATGCGAAATAAAGCAATGCCCAATATCTTGGAGATTGCTTTTTGTCGCACAGGGCGGTTTGAGTGCGAATATAAGCGTGGGTATGTCACATACTTAGGTGAAGGAGATTTTGCGGTAAGCATACTTTCGCCAGAGCAGGAACCTCCATCGTTTCCTATCGGATATTATGATGGGGTTGCATTTATTGTCGATTTAGATGTAACGGGACCTGTTTTTGAAAATGTTGTAGAAGATGTATCAATAGACCTCACGGAGTTAGCACAAAAATTCTGCGCTGGGCATAGCTGCTCTGTTGTCAAAACTCCACCGAACCTTCTTCATGTATTTCAAGAAATCTGTGAAGTAAAGGATACTGCACCATTGGGGTACTTGAGATTAAAAGCATTGGAGAGTTTTTTCCTGCTTTCACAAATGCTTCCTCAAGATAACTTTGAAACGGCGGCATATTATTCTGCTACTCAGATTAAGAAAGTAAAAGCGTTGAAAGCAGAGTTATCGGCTCAGTTGGATAGTCGAGAAACATTAAAAAGTATGGCGGATAGATATGGAATGAGCCTTACCGCCCTGAAAGACTGCTTCAAGGCGGTCTATGGAAAACCGATCCATGCATTTCAGCGCGAGTACAAAATGCAAGCTGCCACCAAGCTGCTGGTTACTACAAAGATGTCGATAGCAGAAATAGCGGGAATAGTTGGTTACGAAAATCCAAATAAATTTTCTACCGCCTTTAAGGAAATTATAGGGCAGTCTCCCAGCGAATACAGAAAGAGCAGAAATTGATTGGCTTTTTGGATAGATTGAGGCTTCTTGGAGTGGAGCAATAATTGAATATGGGGTATTATAAGCTTTGTGGTTAGCGATGTCTAACTACAAAGCTTATTTTTTTAGGAGGGAAACGAATGAGCAAGGCAACAAGGCGATTTATCGTCAATAAAGTCCTTGAAATGCTTATAACGCTCGTTGTTGTCACGCTGATTTCTTTCCTGCTTGTGCGCCTATCGCCCATTGATCCGGCAGAAGCGTATGCTCGCCGGTCATTTGCCGCATTTAGCTTTACGGATGAGCAGATGGAGGCGCTGCGGGAAGATATGGGCCTCAATGACCCGCTGCCCGTACAGTATGTGACTTGGGTACGGGATGCGCTCCATTTAGATTTTGGGGAATCCTTTGTAAGTGGGCAGCCAGTGTTTGAGAAAGTCACAACGGCTATCGGCATTACCGTAACGATTGTATTGATTTCAGCCGTTATTCAAGCAGTTTTCATTCTTCTGTTCGGCTGTCTTTGTTATCTGACAAGAAAAAGAATGATTGGCCATGTGCTGATTTTTCTGTGCATTGCAGGGGTGTCCATCCCATCCTTTTTCTTTGCCAGTTCCTACCTCGATATTTTTGCTGTCAAGCTCGGTTTGACATCGGTGGTAGGAAACACGGGACTGATGCGGTATCTCCCGGCAGCGGTCTGTATCGCCATTGGGTGTATCGCCCTGTTTTCACCCATGCTGGCGAATAACATCCAAAAAGAAATGGAGCAGGACAGCGCTTTCTATGCCCGTTGCAGAGGTTTATCTGAAGGGAAAATCCTGTTACGATATGCACTTCCCAGCGCGGTTGTAACACTTTTGCCCAGCTTCTGTCAGATGCTCGGACTTTGCATGGCCGGTTCTGCGATTGTAGAACGTGTGTTTTCCTTGCCGGGGCTTGGCTACTTAATCATTGACAGCGTGCTGTATCGGGATTCGCCAGTTATCCACGCAACAATTCTGTTCCTTGCGTTTTCGCTGGTAATGTTCAATATTCTTTCGGATATACTACGGCGGATTTTGCAACGGGATGCTTCTGCGAGAGAGGGGGCCAGACTATGAGCCGGACAAAACATATTCTCTCGTATGCAATTCCGATTGTAATATTGCTGTTTTTCCTGTTCGGATCTTTTTTTGCTCCTCACGATCCGACGGCCACAAATATTCGGGACAAATATCTACCCAGCAGCGCAGAATATCCGTTTGGGACAGACGATTTCGGCCGCTGCGAGTTTTCGCGTATCCTTGAAGGAGGGAAAACAACTTTAGGCATTGTGCTGGTCGGATCGGCCATAGTTATTTTGCTTGGTATCCTCTTTGGCATCTTACTGGCAAAGACAGGCCGCCGTAGAAATATTCTTGCAGAAAGTATTTTGAACGCAGTTACAGCGATACCGCCGGTGGCTTATCTGATTATTTTCATCGGTATTTGGGGAAACAGTATTCCCACCATGCTGGTGGCACTGACGGCATCTTTAATCCTTCGGATGATTAAGCTGGTCAAAACTTTGATTGAAGTTGAGTACGACAAAGCATACATCATGTGTGCAATTGCCTGCGGTGCAAGCAAGGTGCGGATCATGCTGGTACATATCCTTCCCAATATTATCCGTGACATCGTGCAATTTATCTGCCTCTCCTGCGCAGAAATGATTATTGCGATTTCCGGTTTCTCATTCATCGGCCTTTCTCTGGGCGATGATGTAATTGATTGGGGTGTTATTCTTTCCGATGCAAGGGCATTGGCCGGAACTCATCCGCAGTTGCTCCTTTATCCGATCCTCTTTATCTTTATCAGCTCCCTCTGTTTCAACTACTTGGGGCGGCTTTTGGAAAAGGAGGGTGCCTGATGCTTGAAATCAAAAATCTGACCGTGAAAGTAAAAAATAACGCACCGATTTTAACCGATGTTTCATTGTCTATTGACGAAGGGACTTGTATTGGACTGACTGGAGCCAGCGGCTCCGGAAAAACAACTTTGATTAAATCCATTATGGGGATGAACGGCGGCGATCTGGAAATCCCACAGGGTCAAATTCTCCTGGATGGAGACAATTTGCTGACGCATAGTGCGAAGGAGCGCCGAATGCTTTGCGGGGAAACGATTGGATTTATTCCGCAAAACCCAATGACAGCGTTTTTCCCACACGCAAAGATGGAGCGGCAGATCATTGAAACGCTCCGTATGCACACTGGTTTGGATAAAAAACAGGCCCATGCGCTTGCGGAAAATGTGCTGAGGAAAGTCAACCTGACCGATACGAAGCGAGTACTGAGTGCATATCCTGGAGAGTTATCCGGTGGTATGCTTCAGCGGATTGCTATGGCGCTAATTTTGGGGACGAAGCCTAAATATGTTTTGGCAGACGAACCGACCAGCGCCCTTGACGAAGCAAATCGGGATTTATTACTGGAGTTACTGAGGGAATATCAAGAAACAGCAGCGATTTTGTTCATCTCCCATGATACTGAGGCAATGAAAGCCCTATGCCCTATCACTCATGTGATGGAACATGGAAAAATTATTGAAACACAGGCGACTGAGCAGCTATTCATCCATCCGCAGCAGCCGTGGACCAAACGATTTGCCGAAGCTGCCTGTCACCGGGAGGAGGTGAACTGGAAATGGACTGCATTGAATTAGATAACCTCACCAGAACCTACTATGATGCGCAGGGGGAAACATTTTGTGCATTGGATCACGCCTCACTGATATGGGAGCAGGGCCATAGCATCGCCATTATGGGCGAAAGCGGCAGCGGAAAAAGCACCCTGGCTCGATTGATGATTGGACTGGAACGCCCCTCTGAGGGACGTGTCCTTATCAATGGCGTTGATACCACAAAATGGGGTCTGCGTGAATGGAGAAAATATCGAGGCAAGATCCAAGCGGTATTTCAGGATGCTGGCGGAACACTAAATCCATCATGGAGTACATCCAAAAATGTAGAGGAAGCCCTTGTAAATCTGACTGATCTTTCTCCGTCGCAGCGAAAAAACCGTATTGCTGAATTGATGGAACAAACCGGTTTATCCAAAAGCCTCCTTGATACTCCGGTCCGAAAACTGTCCGGCGGGGAACAGCGGCGGCTTGCATTGCTGCGCTCCCTGTCTATATCACCGGAATTTCTAATTCTGGACGAAGTAACCGCAGGCCTTGATTTGATTTCAACAGAAGCGGTCCTTCAACTTTTGGAAAAATATGAGCAGGAGCATGACTGCGCCTACTTGGTCATTACCCATGACATTCAAGTTGCCTCGCGGCTCTGCGAGGTCATTTATGAGATCGAACACGGCAAATTTACTAAAAAGGCCGTTCGATAAATATAAAATCACAGAAAGGAACGAAACGAGATGAAACGAACCAAACGTGTTTTGGGCCTCGCTCTTGCCGCTGTTATGTGTATGGGTCTGCTTGCCGGCTGCGGCGGAAGCCCCAGCAACAGCGACACCGCAGATGAAACAAGCGGAACGGAAACGAGCGAAAAGGTCTTGAACATCGCCACGATTGGCGAAACAACAACCCTTTCTCCCCTCTATATGATTGCGGATAACCGCCCCACTCAGAAACTGCTTTATGAGGGTCTTGTGAAATATGTGGATGGGGAGATCCAACCGGTGCTGGCGGAAGATTGGGAACTGAGTGAAGATGGCACACAGCTTACCTTTTATCTACGTCAGGGTGTGACCTTCCATGATGGAGAACCTTTTAATGCAGAGGCAGCGATTGCCAATATTGAGTCCTGGCATATCAACCCGTCTTTCGCATCGCTGCCCGGTGTTGTCAACTATACCAATATTGAGGCGGTGGATGAATACACCATCCGTCTGACCTATGATACGCCATACTTTGCATACATCAACGATTTTTGCTGGCCGGATGTCTGCACTATGATTTCTCCGAAACTGATTACCCAGGGAGACTTCCAGACCGTCAACGGTTATGCCGGAACCGGCCCTTACATCTATGATGAATATGTGGCGGGCCAGTACACCACCTTTGTCCGCAACGAAAACTATTGGGGTGAGCAGCCCTACTACGACAAAATCGTAGCGAAGTACATTCCTGACAATGCCTCCCGTGTGCAGGCATTACAGACCGGTGAGATTGACCTGATTTACGGCTCCGCTGAGTTGAGCTATGAGGACTATAACCAGGCCACCGCCATTGAGGGGATTGAGGGCAAGTTTGCGCCTTCCGGCTCGACGATCCGCAATATCATTCTGAATTTCAATGGGAATCTGGCTGATTTGAGCGTGCGCCAGGCGTTAGCCTATGCCATTGACAAGGAAGCTATTTCTGAGGGCCTGACCTATGGCTATGAGCCTGTGGCGAATACGATTGTTCCGGAGGGAACACCTTACTCAGACATCTGCGGCACTGTTGAGTATAGCTATGACGTGGATAAAGCCAATCAGCTCCTGGATGATGCCGGTTGGACAATGAATGAGTCCACCGGAATCCGGGAAAAGGATGGAACACCGCTTCATATAGTCTTTACCTGCCCCACGGATGACAGCACCATCGGTTCCATCGCAACTTTGATCCAGAGCCAGCTTGCTGAAGTTGGAATTGAAGTTGAGATTAAGAGCATGGAAAAGATGGAATGGTACGCAAGCTATATGGAACCCACGGGATGGGATATTACCGCTATGACCGCAGGTTTCTTCAATTATGCCATGCCGCAATGCTGGTTCTCTGCGATGATGGCTCAAATGCCAGAAGATGTTTCCATCCCGCTGTTGGACAACTCTGATGAGTTTATTTCCGCATTGAGCGAGTTTAAGACCTGCAACGATGATACCCGGCTGCGGGAGCTGTTTGAACTGCTCATCAATACAGATCTTGACCAGGTGCTGGATGTTCCTCTCACTCACCAGATGGATATGATTGTCTACAATACGGACAAGATTGCAGATTATAACTTTGCTTCTGATTATGCTTTCCTGGATGTGACACAGATCACTCCGGCAGAATAACATAAGTTTTGCGATGCGGGGTGGTCGGGAGGAGCCGACTGCCCCGTATTGCTTTAATGGAGGGTGAGAGATGATGAAACAGACACCATCGCCAGTCAAGCGGTTATGGGAACTGGCTGGCGCACATCGGAGAGCCTACGCGCTCTCCATCATCCTGGCTATCTTGGGCGTGGCCTGCGGGATGGTCCCATACTTCGCCATCGCTTATATCATGCTTTGTCTGATTGATGGCGTGGCTGCCCTAAACACTTATGCGCTGTGGTGCGGTGTAATATTGCTCGGCTTCACACTAAAACTGCTCTTTTCTACCCTTTCGACAACCGTATCTCATACCGCGACATTCCAGACTTTGAAAGAAGTCCGTATTAAAATTGCCGACAAACTCTCACGGGTGCCAATGGGTTACATCATGGATCAGTCCTCTGGCCGGTTCAAAGATGTCATCGTTGATCGGGTAGAGAGCATGGAGCCGATCCTCGCACATCTGGTGCCGGAGATGACATCGAATCTGTTCGTCCCGCTGTGTATTATTGTCTATCTGTTTATTTTAGACTGGCGCATGGCGCTGGCTTCTCTTGTGACTTTGCCCATTGGTTTTCTGTGCTATATGGGAATGTCACGGGGGTATAGCGAACGATTTTCCGGCTTGATGAAACGGGTTCAAAAAATGAACGCCACGATTATTGAGTATGTAGGCGGTATTGAGGTTATCAAGGCATTCAATCAGTCGGCCAACTCTTATCAGAAGTATTCCGACGCGGTCAATGACGATGCCCGTTATGCGGTTGACTGGATGAAGGACACGCAGTTGTTTATGTCTATGAGCAATACGATCTGGCCCAGTGTTTGGTTGGCGGTTCTTCCCATTGGTGCAATTTTGTATCAACATGGAACCCTGTCCGCTCCGGTTTTTCTGACTATTATGATTTTGTCCCTGGGTATTGTCGGCCCGATTTTGGGAGCGATTAAATTTACTGACAATATTTCGCAGCTTGGCACGATTGTTGGAGAGGTTGGAAATCTGCTGGATGCCCCGGAAATGGTGCGGCCGGACCACAATGCTGATATTCACGACCTGTCTATTCACTTCCAGGATGTTTCCTTTTCTTATGACCTGAAGGACCCGAAGCCCATATTGGATCATATCAATCTGACAATACAACCTGGAACGATGACAGCTTTAGTAGGGCCTTCCGGTTCTGGCAAGTCAACGATTACGAAATTGATTACCGGCTTTTGGGAGGCAACATCCGGCGTGATTACTCTTGGCGGGGTGGATTTGAAGAAGATTCCCCTGTCGCAGCTTTCCTCTTATGTGTCTTATGTATCGCAGGATAATTACCTCTTTGATGAAAGTATCCGTGAAAACATCCGTATGGGGCGATTGTCGGCCACCGATCAGGAAGTAGAAGATGTTGCCCGAAAGTGCGGTTGTCATGACTTCATCATGGGTCTGGAGCATGGGTATGACACGATTGTGGGAGGTGCAGGCGGCCACTTGTCGGGGGGTGAACGACAGCGAATTGCCATCGCCAGAGCCATGCTGAAAGATGCCCCTATTATTATTTTCGATGAGGCAACAGCTTACCTTGACCCTGAGAATGAAAGTCTGGTTCAAGAGGCTATTTCTAAATTGGTACAGGGCAAGACTCTGATTATGGTCGCTCATCGACTCTATACAGTGACAGGCGCAGATCAGCTTGTGGTGGTGAATCAAGGGCGGATCGAGGCAACCGGAACACATGAGGAACTTCTGCAAAAATGCCCGCTTTACAAAGAAATGTGGCAGGCCCATATTGGGAGCCGTGATGAAGGAGGTGCAACGGCATGATTACTGCCTTAAAGAAAATCTATGCTTTTTCCGGCCGCTGGAAAGGGGTTCTGAAAAAGTCAGTGGTGTTCAGCCTGCTACACTCAATCTTTGATATGTTTCAGATCGGCGCTCTTTTTCTGATCCTCAACGGGTTAGTGGAAGGAGTCAAAGGGCAGGATATTCTGTTCGCTTTTCTGCTTCTTTTGGCAGGGGTGATTGGAAAAATCGTTTGCAGCTATATTTCAGACTTTTCACAAACAAGAGTTGGCTATTTTATGTGCGCGGATAAGCGCATCCATGTGGGCGACAGAATGAAGTATATGCCGATGGGCTACTTTAACAGCCATAGCCTGGGGGATCTGACCTCTACCGTCACCACAACGATCAGCGATGTGGAGAATAATGCGCCATCGGTTCTAATTACAGTAATCCACGGTTTTATCCATGTAACGGTTATTACCATTGTGATGTTTTTCTTTGACTGGAGGATTGGTCTGCTGGCTTGCCTGGGGATTGCGATGTTTTTGCTCTGCAACTCCGCCCTTCAAAAGAAATCACAGGAAGTATCTCCTAAACGGCAGGCGGCGCAGGAGGACTTGGTAGGCGCTACCCTGGAATACATCCAGGGTATGGGCATCGTAAAGTCTTTTAATCTCGGTGGTGGGTCGAACCAAAAAATGAAACAGGCCATTGAGGAAAGCCGCGCACGCAATACAAAACTGGAAACCGTTTTCGGACCTTACGGAATGGTGCAACTGTTTGTTTTGCGATTGGCGAGTGTGGCAATCATGTTTTGCTCTATCCTGTTCTATCTGCAAGGCAGCATGACACTGGTGTACTGCCTGCTGATGTGTGTTGCGTCCTTCCTGATTTTCAGCGAACTGGAGGCCGCGGGAGGAAAGTCCTTTGCCCTTCGGTTAATCGAAAGTTCCATCGACAAGGTGGACGCTATTGACGATACACCAGTAATGGATTTGTCCGGCAAAGATATTGCTCCGAAAGATACCACGATTGAATTGCAGGATGTTGGCTTTTCTTATGGCGATCACCGAATTTTGAACCATGTCAACCTGACGATCCCGGCAAAAACCACTACGGCGATAGTCGGTCCGTCTGGCTCTGGTAAAACGACATTGTGTAGCTTGATTGCTCGTTTTTGGGATGTAGATGAAGGGTGTATCAAACTGGGAGGCACCGACATACGGGAGTATAAGCTGGACAGCTTACTCTCTAATATCAGCATGGTCTTTCAGAATGTTTTTCTCTTTGCGGACAGCATCGAGAACAACATCAAGTTTGGCAAACCGGATGCCACTCACGAAGAAGTTGTCCGAGCTGCAAAGAGTGCGTGCTGCCATGATTTTATCATGGCACTGCCAAATGGTTATGATACCGTCATTGGCGAGAGCGGCGCTACTCTATCCGGCGGCGAAAAACAACGGATTTCGATTGCACGGGCTATTTTGAAGGATACCCCTATCATCATTCTGGACGAAGCAACAAGCAGTGTGGACCCGGAAAATGAGGCGGAACTCCAGCAGGCCATTGAGAAACTAACAGAAGATAAGACTGTTATTATCATTGCTCATCGGCTGAAAACGGTTCGCAACGCCCAGCAGATTGTTGTTATTGCAAATGGCGGAATTGCCCAACGAGGTACACATCAGGAGTTGATGGAGCAGCCTGGTATTTATGCCGATTTTGTGAATGTTAGAGAAAAGGCAATCAACTGGAAGCTGTCCGGTGATAAAACACAGTAACAAAAAGGAGCCAATATGTTTTCTTTGCTGGTACGAATGGCATGGGAGGAACACATGGAGAAAAAGCGACATACCACCGCATCCGGTGAAGATTACTTGGAGGCTATCCTTGTTCTCCAAAAGAAAATGGGCATGGTGCGTCCAGTTGATATTGCCCGACACATGGGATTCACCAAGCCGAGCATCACCCACGCCATTACAACACTGCAGACCGGCGGATTTGTCGAGCGGAACGAGGACGGCTTCATTCGCCTGACCGATGTGGGCCGCGAGGTGGCTGAGCGAACCTATGAGAAACACTGCTTTTTTACGGAAATGCTCATAGAAGCCGGCGTAAATCAGGAGACAGCAGAGGCCGACGCCTGCCGGATGGAGCACGCTATCAGTGAGGACAGTTTTCAGCACTTGAAGGTCAAGCATCAGGGATAAATCTTGTTTAGAAGGAGCGGGCAGAGAAAACAGATCTTTGCCCGCCCTTTTTCTCTGTGTTGAAGCTGCAAGATTTTGATGAAAATAACCGCCTGATGGGAAAAATTGTCGTTCAGTCAAAATCCAGCGATCTTTGACATTTACACTTAATATGGCGTTTTGAAACCATAAATAGATAGAAAGAATGGGAGGGATGTCTATGAGACGGAAAATTCAAAACAGCAGAGGTAATTTCAAGTTACAACAGGCGGTCTTATTCCAAAGAGAATGAGGCCGCCTTTTCTTTTGTAATCCGACAAAAATCAACAAAGTTTTTGGAACAACACTGCACCTAAGATGATTGGCAGGCCCGCCGCCAGCCCATAGCAGCGGCGGGCTCGTGTGCAAAGTGTGGTCCAGATGGCAGGGAGCCAGAAGTGCATGATGGAAAAATGGATCATGCACATAAAGAGGTTCGTCCATCTGCTTACATTTCGACACACAGCTTACTTTACAATACGGTTCTTCCGCCGCCCTTTTCACGGGAGCAGGCGGGAACATCGCAAATCGAGCGATAAGCCTCCTCCTGCGGGCGCCGGAAGTCATGACGGACTTCTTTATGTGTATCACTCGGCCGGCAGCTCACCTTTGCGGTGTGCGGCCGGCCGCGTTTCTTTATATGGCAAGGCAAGACGCCCGTTAGTTCGGTGCCGGTCTCCGCCAAAGGTTCAAGAATTCCCTTAAAATTCTTGAACTATTTGGAGGATAAGGCCATGTGGCAACGAAATAATGGACGAGCAGAGGAAGAACTGCAAATCAAGTTTACAGGCTATTTAATCCAGGCGGTCAGGCGCACCCAGCGGGATTATCTGAAGGCCCTTTATGCGTACAGCAATCAGGAGACCTTGACGGATACGATCTTTGCCGTGAGCCAAACGCTGGAGCAGGAAGTGATGGAGCGGCTGCCCCTCTGGGAGAAAATCGAGAGCAGCGCGCTCCTGTATGCCTTGAAACAGCTGGACGAGCGGGAACGGTATGTGTTCCTGGCCCGCGTGCTGGACAAGCGCCCATTCGATGTGATCGGTGTGCAGCTGGGATTGTCGTATAAGGGTGCGGCTGCGGTGTATTACCGGGCCATTCGGAAGTTGAAGAAGAGCATCGAGGGGGTGAACGGATATGACATTTGAACAGATGCTGCGGCGAGCCAAGGGCGGTGACCATGAGGCCATCACAAGCATTTTGCTCATGTACCGGCCCCTGCTGCTCAAGTATGCCGTGATCAACGGCAGACTGGACGAGGATCTGTACCAGGAGTTGTGCATCACGCTGATGCGGGCGATTGACCTGTTCCGGATTTAAGTCTATGAGAAAGGCCCTGAGATCACCGTCTCAGGGTCTTTCCCGTGGGCTTAAAAATTGACTTGCCGCCCGGGAACACCTTGCGCTGCAAGCTGTTCCGCCCAGCAGATTTATTCAGATGCAGCAATACTTTTTTAAATTATTCTCAAACTGCCTCATTGCATGGCAAAGGTTGCTCCACTATAATTAAGACGGGAGGTGTTGAGAGATGGCAAATGAAGATAAAAAAGATTTTAATGCAATGCTACACGATAGCAAGGATATGCCTAAAGTTCAGACCATTACTGATCAGAAAAGCATTGAGAAATATGGCGGAAGCAGAATGTACTTTGCCCCACCGATTGACTATGACAAGGTGATGAAACAAATTCCTTACGGCAAAGTAATCACTATCGGAAAAATCCGTGAATATTTTGCTGAACTGAATGGGGCGGATTTCACAGAGCCTATCACAGCCGGAATTTTTGTATCTATTGCAGCATGGGCGAGTTACCAGCGTTCCGAAGATGAAACCCCGTATTGGCGAACCTTAAAGGCAAACGGGGAATTGAACGCAAAATATCCCGGCGGTATAGAAGCACAAAAGGAAAAGCTGGAAGCAGAAGGTCACACAATTATTCAGAAAGGACGCACAAATATAAAATATTTCGTTAAGGACTATGAAAGTGTTCTTTTTAATTTGAAATAAGAAGTTTTAATTTGCTAAACGCATTTATTATCAGACCGGCCAGCCCTAAATTATCAAAACTGAATACCAGCTGGCCATCGGCGGCACCACTGAACAGGAAATCATTGAGACCTGTTGCTAATTCAGCAAGATTCGCATTGGCCTGACCTATTGGAAACAGGCCTGTTCTGTGTTATACTAAAATCAATGGAGGGGGTGAAGGCGCGATGAGTCCATTGGAAAAGAAACGGATTGCAGCGGTCAAGACGGCCGACGCGATCAACGCCATTGAGGGCGCGCCGATTTCCAGCTATGCACGGTCGCTGTCTGCCAGCTGGGCCCGCGGTGAGCTGACGGGCAAACAGATGAAGGAGGCATTACTGGCACATCATTGCCGGATCGCGGAACAGGAGCGCCAGAGCCGTGTCTGACCCGTACCTGTATGAAGATGTGCCTGTCTTGAAAAACAAGTTGGGCATCAAAAATGAGCAAACACTGGGTCGCATCGAAGCCGAGCAATCCAGAGCAAATATGATGTTGCTATACGAACAGGGCTTTCAGGATTTTTCTCCGGATGGCCTGCGGGAGATTCACCGGACCCTGTTTGACGACATTTACGAATGGGCCGGTCAGTACCGCATCATCAATATCGAGAAGCGGGAGAAGCTGCTGGCAGGCCGAAGCGTTTGGTACAGCAATGAGGACCGGATAGAGGAAGATCTCGACGAGGCGTTTGGACGGCTGAGAAATGCTCACTGGAACGGCATCAGCCGGGAGCAATTTGTTCACCAGCTTACCAGCCTTTTCCCGCCGATCTGGCAGGTGCATCCCTTCCGGGAGGGCAATACCCGAACGGTTGTAATGATGATGACCTTTTTTGCGGAGCATCATGGATACTTTATGGATCAGGAGCTGATGGCTGCCAGTGCCGGTTATGTCCGCGACTCCTTTGTGATGGCCTCCCTGGACCAGTTTTCAGAATTTGAGCATTTGGAGAGCATTTTGCTGGACGCTGTTTGTGATGAGCCGATTGATTACAGTGCGGAAAGCCTGGAGGAGCCTGCCGAAGTACCGGAAAAATATCGCAAATACCAGAAGGAGCCTTATGTGCCGGAGCCGCATTACCGGCGTGAGGAATAAAAGAAGCGCACAGCGGAAGAAGATCCGTTGTGCGCTTGTCTTATTTTGGTGAGGTGCCTGGGGCGACGAATTTGTAGCCGTGGCCCCGCACTGTTTCTATGATGCCAGTCCCCAGCTTGCGTCGGAGTTTATAGACCATGCTGGAGATCCCTGTCCAGCTGGCATCAAAGGAGTCCGCCGCAACAGCTTCATAGATCTGTCGGGCAGTGAACACCTGCCCTGGCCGGCGGGCCAGCAGGAGCAGAATGTCGAACTCCATCGGCGTCAGGTCCACCGTCTGGCCGGTCTGTAGGACCAGCCTGCGCCGCGGGTCGATTTGCAGAGAGCCAAAGAGCAATGGTGCATCTGCGGAGGCGGCCACCGTGGAGAAGTCTGCGACTGAAGCAAAGGCCGATATTGCTTTGCTAAAAAGGGCTTCTTCATCGTCCCTAAAGGATAGAATTATAAACTTCCCATGCAGCTCACCTCCAATCATTCAATTTCTCCCCGTTTCTTATCGTTTGGATCGTGCGGGGCGAACCATCAACAGGACGATGCCCGCGGCCAACAGTATGCACTGAACGATCAGAACTGCGGCCGGCATAGAGAAGGCGGGGTCTAAGGTACCAAGTGCTAGGGGGTACTTGCTGAAAAAATGTCCGTTCCAGATTCCCAGGGCGTCGGGCAGTGGCAAGGCCATACACAGGAAGGGTACCGCCATCCACACATACACCAGCCAGGGCCGGATCTGCCCCAACAGCCAGCCGCTCCCCAGTGCGAACACAAGGGCGGGCAGAAGGGTCGCCAGGGCCGGGAGCAGGAGACTGCCCCAGCAGTACCAGCCAAACATGCGGCCGTAGAACACTGCCGCCTCTCCCATGCACAGCAGACTCAGCAGCACACCGCCCGTCAGGGCTGCGGCGCACCGGACCAAAGCGTACTGCTTGGGTGGCATCGGTGTAGCATCCATGAGAACTGCCGCCCGCCGGGCTTTGGGCGAGGTATAGAAGGTCAGAAAGAACAGCATTCCGATCCACAGCAAGGGCAGCATTCGGGAAAGATAATCTCCAAAGCTCCAGGGGGAGAAGGGAGCGGTGTGGGATACCCCCAGGATGGTTACGGCATGGAGTACCAGCGCCCCGTAGAGAAGCAGCACAACCGCCAGCCCGATAAAAAACTTGTTCCACAGCAGCCTGCGGCATTCATATCGAAAAATCTTACTCAAGGTTCAAATCCTCCTCCGTCAGCCCGCAGGCATCTAAAAATTCTTGGTAGGTCAGATAGGGATACATGGGGTCCAGTTCCCGGTTGAACAGGTCATGGAGAATCTGATCCATAGCTTCCTCGCCGCCCACCAGCTGCTCCGCTTTCCAAATTTTCAGGGGCATCTCATTGTACTGCCGAACCTGAGACAGACTGTTGGAGATGGCAAGCTGCACCTGCTCCGGCAGCATCTCCAGATATTCAGGGTTGCGCACATAGAAGTTCAGGTAGTAGTCGTCCACCGTCTGTTGCCACTGATCTATATAATGCTCCCGGGCGTAGTCCTCGCCGTACAGTTCCTTGACGATGCGGTAGGTGGTGTAGACGGTCAGGCCCTCGGCAGACCAGGGGCTGGTGGAATCGGAGGTATCAAACATGTTGCCCAGGCCCCACCACTGATGGACCAGCTCGTGGATCATGACCTCACCGGCGCCGCCGCCTTTTTCGGCGTTCCCCAGGTTGGCGGCGGTAAAGTCCGCCTCGTCCAGCAGGCTGGCCCCGCCGACGGCGTATCCGCCGCCAGCTACCCGGCTCTGGATGAGCTTCAGGGTTTCGCCGGCGCCGAAGGAGAGTGAGCCATAATGCTCGGTGCAGTAGTCCACCACTTCCTTCACCGCGTCCACGGCTTTGGCAGCCTCCATGACGGCCTGGTGCTTGCGGCCGTAGTAGAATTCGATGGTCATGCCGCCGGCCTCGATGTCCTCCCGGATATAATCTCCGGCGTAGAGAATGCCGCCGGCACTGTTCTGCTCATACCGCCATGTTCTGGTGCCGTCTTCGTGTTCCGCGACGACCTCCGCTTCGCTGGACCCGAAGGGAATGGCGAGCATGGAATCCGGCAGGGTGATTTCGATTTCGGTGGGATAGCCAGCCTCTCCGGGCATGACATTCATCACACGGGGCGAGAGGGCCGAGTTCTCCAGGCAGAGGTATTCCCGGCTCAGCTCCTTGCCGCCCTGCATGGTGGGCAGGCTCTCCTGGGGGAATCCGCTGTACTCCATGGTCAGCTCCACCTCCTCCTCGGCGGGAATGGTGACTTCCAGCCGGGCCTCGTTGTACTCCTGGTAGTCGCTCACCGTGAAGGGAACATCGGCGCCATTGGCTTTCACATTGGAGATCGTGTACCCCGGGTTGATGCCGAAGGAGACGCTCTGCTCCTGGCCGGAAGTGTTCTGGAACTGGTAGGAGGCCCGGCCCGTTACGGTGCCGGCATCGGTGTCCGGAAACACCTGAGCGGTGCGGCGGACAAAAGTGACGCCCTCGGCATAGGGGATCTCATAGAAGGACATCACCGTTAAATCCGGGTTGCTGCGGTCGATAAAGGGCTGGGCGGCATAGGCGGTGCCGGAACAGGCCAGCAGTGCCAGGGCGATCACCGGGCGGTAGAGCCGCCGGGTGCTCCGTGCAAGGGAGCCAAACACGCCCTTCCCATATTGCCGGATGCAGAGATAGGAGACTGTCCAAACTCCAGCCAGTGTAAGGAGCCAGGTGAAGCGCATCCAGGCTACCGACCGAAACACACGGAAGTTGGAGAAGTCATCGGACAAAGCCCACACGCAGGGATTGAGCCAGCATAACTGCCAGTCCGACGCCCACACCGTCAGGCTCAAGGCGCAGAAGGCGATAAACAGGACGATGGACAGATCCGCCCGGCGGGTGAACTGGTAGGCTGCGGCCGCCGCCAGGACGCCCAGAGGCAGCGCCAGCCCCATGAGCAGCAGATAGGCCAGCACATAGTTCGCACCGGTGAACACAGAGCCGATCAGCCCCGCACTGATGGGCAGCCAAACCAGCATCGTGAGGCCCACCGTCAGCACCGCCGCGGTCAACAGGGCCAACAGGCGGGTCAGGGCGGTGGTCAGAGGGGACACCACCGCGTCGGTGAGAATGTCCACCCGGCTGCGGCAGGCCCTGTCCAACTCAAAGATGGTCAGCAGGCCGAAGAGGATGGCGCCGCCCACACCGCCGGCAATAGCGGGGTTTGCTAGATACATGGAGAGCATGGTGGTAGATGTGGCGGGCTTGTAGAGCACCAGCCCCAACACCGGGGAGAGGACCGTCAAAGCCATCATCAGCCAGGTCAGGCGGCTTTGCAGTAGCCGCTTTAGTTCCAGGGGAAAGAGCCGCATTGTCTTCATTGTGCCGCCTCCCTGGAGATCAGATAGAGGTAAGCGTCCTCCAAAGAAGGCTCCTCTGCCTGGGCATAGGACGGCAGCTTGTCTGCTACCGCACGGCAGCGGATGCCTTGGCTGGTGTTTACCCGGGCGGTGATGTGCAGCCCCTGCTCCAGCGTCTCATCCTTCTCCCAAAAGACGCCCACATGGCCGGTAGCCGACTGGATCAACTGCTCCGGCGTGCCGGTGAACAGGATGGTTCCATGATGGATGACGACGATCTGGTCGCATACAGACTGTACATCCTCAATGATGTGAGTGGAGAGCAGTACCAGATGCTCCTCCGCTGTACGGGAGAACAGATTGCGAAAGTGGATGCGCTCCTCCGGGTCCAGTCCCACCGTAGGCTCGTCAAAGATCAGGAAGGGGGGATTCCCCAGCAGAGCCTGGGCAATCCCCACCCGCTGGCGTTGGCCGCCGGAGAGGGTGCGGATTTTGGATTTTGCCTTTTCTTCCAAATTGACCGCCTGGATGGTTTTCCGGATTGCAGTTTTGGGGTTCGCAATCCCCTTGAGGGCGGCCATGTAGTCTAAAAATTGGGTGACAGTCAGCTCGTCAAACAAGCCGAAGTCCTGGGGAAGATAGCCAAGGCTGGCCTTTAGATGACTCTCGGCCTTGCTTAACGGCATCCTGTCCACCAGGATATTCCCCTCGGTGGGCTGCAAGGCCGCCACCAACAGCTTCATCAGGGTGGATTTGCCAGCCCCGTTGGGGCCCAGCAGGCCGATGAGGCTGGGGGATTTTAACTCTAGGTTCAGCCCCTTTAAGGCCTGCTTCCCGCTGGGGTAGGTCATACTGACATTTTGAATCTTGATTTCCATATTGTCGGATTCCTTTCTGCTTGGGATGAGGAAAGAATACCAGGGCAATATGGAGTGAAGATGGAGGGAATTTGTGATTTGTGTGGAGAAAGGCAGAAAACGGGGGAGGCCGGCCGCCTGCCCCGTTC